>SDBT01001573.1_pt1 | contig 40447 bp, 67 predicted proteins | sample 2277101 | NCBI WGS metagenome assembly SDBT01 (sample SAMN10404973, study PRJNA504765) | marine sediment metagenome | isolation source: marine sediment core GS10_PC15, 103 cmbsf | place: Arctic Ocean: Southern Knipovich Ridge | collected 2010 | reverse complement strand
AGAGTAGGCAGTCTCTTTTCAGGAATCGGCGGGCTCGATCTAGGCCTGGAACGCGCCGGGATGGAGATCGTCTGGCAGTGCGAAGTCGATGAGTGGTGTAGACGAGTCCTCGCAAGACACTTCCCCAACGCTGTTCGATATGGAGACGTGCGAGCAGTCAAGGGAGCCTATGCACTGGCCGACGCCAACAGCACGGGATTGGCGATCGGACAGGAGCAAGAAGACTTCGGAGGAGATTTACGGGACGAAGGGTCGGCCATTGCCACGAGCCGTCTTGGAGAGGTCGATCTCATCTGCGGCGGGTTCCCCTGCCAGCCAGTCTCACACGCCGGACAGCGCAAGGGCGATGCAGACGAACGTTGGCTCTGGCCTGAGTTTAGGCGAGTCATTCGCGAAGTTAGGCCCGAATGGGTCCTGGTTGAGAACGTACCAGGGCTTCTCTCAATTGACGCTGGACGGCTCTTTGGACTTGTTCTCTCAGACCTGGCCGCGCTCGGGTTCGATGCAGAGTGGGACAGTATCGGAGCAGCCGACGTCGGCGCCCCGCACCTACGGAAGCGGGTCTTCATCGTGGCCCACGCCGCAGGCAATGGACGCATCGGCGGGCAACGTGGAAAAGAAAATCTACTTCCTCAAATCGGGCAACCCGAGAGGGCTGACCAACAACGGAAACAGCGGGAGCATAGGGCTGGCGAGAATGGTGAACCTTCCAACCCCCAACGCAACCGACTGGAAGAATCGAGGTTCTTCGGAGTATCGCCAGGGGAAACAGACGCAGTTGCAGACGGTAGCTGGTGGGCAGTTGAACCCGACGTGGGTCGAGTGGCTCATGGGGTTCCCTCGCGGGTGGACCGACTTAAAGGACTAGGGAACGCAGTAGTGCCACAAGTAGCAGAACACATAGGAAGGCTGATCCTCAATGCCTAAGCATAGACAGTGGTGCGCTTCATGAGCTTCTCCTGCTTCGTTCGCGGCATTCCAGCTCCGCAAGGGTCAAAGAGGGCCTTCAGGGTAGGAGATCGAGCAGTAGTAGTAGACGCGAATCCTACAAAGCTGAAGGATTGGCGCTCCGCTATCAACTTCCGGCTGCAATCAGCGTGGACAGGTCCACCGTTGGAAGGGGCGGTGACGGTACGGCTGTTCTTCATGTTGTTGCGGCCTGCCTCGGTTAGTGAGAAGAAGCGCCCGTGGCCGCACGTCAAGCCTGACATCGACAAGCTCGTGCGGGCTGCACTCGACGCCATGACGGGCATCTGCTTCAAGGACGACGCGCAGGTAACGGAGGTGTTCGCCTCTAAGGACTACACCGAAGAATCCGGTCTCCAGATACACGTCGAGGTACAGAAGTGATATGTGCCTACTGCTTAAAGGCGAGAGCCGTACACAAAGACCACATCGTTTCAGGGAGGCTACTACGCAAGAAGCGGCCGGACGGATCGCCTCGCTATCCAGGCTGGAACGACGTGACTGTTCCAGCGTGCTTCGCCTGCAACGTGATCAAAGGCGACCGGACGCTCGTACCCGTTGGTTACGAGAGATTGTCCGAACTACAAGAGCTAGCCGTAAAAGAGATTTGGACGGAGTGGGGCGGCGGGAAGCCTGTTGCGGAGGTGCTTAGGTGATTAAGCGTACCTGTCGCTGCTGTGACAACGAGTTCGAGATCACGGGCGATCTCAGCCCCAAGCGTCCGATAACACGCTGTTTCTACTGCCGTATGAACTGCTCTAGGTATGAGAGGTGTGCTTCATGAGAACTCTACTATGCCGCTGTGGACACAAGAGATCAATCCACTTAGCAGTGGGAAAACTCAACGGCAAATCGTGTATACGTCCTGGATGCGACTGCCAGCTATCAGCAGGAGAGGTGAAGTGATGAGGTATCCAAAGTGCAAACATTGCGGCGAGGTGGATTGCCTAACGGACGAAGCGAAGCGTTGGATTATCAAACTCTACGAGGCAGCGACGGGGAAGGTGTTGCTGCCATGAAACAGAAAACCGCCCCTTTACAGGACGGCTCTGCGGTGATAAGGTACCACCAAGATGAAACATTCCAAGCATATCACACTCAGCTTGTAACTGCTCATCTGGCAAGGATGCTGGATGGCTTTAAGCCCCGTCTTTCGACGGCTCCACCTGCCCAGCACCTGAAGGAAACGCGCTGGGGGTTCTTGTCCCCTTCTACTCCCAGTCGCTGTGAACACGACGCCTGTATTTTGAGTCGTGGTTGGTTTCTACAGGTAGGGTGTCACAGTGCTAGACCACGGCTGTATGAAGCGGCAGGTTACGTGCCTGCTGAAGGGGTAATCTACCCAAAAGGAGAAATTTATGGGACGTGACTATCGAGTCAGCATGGCTACAGGAATGATTGAAACTGGCGACTGGGCACCATGGCCCTGGCCCAAGAAGGTTGTTCACTGGATTCTGGGACACTTCCTTGGGTTCGTCGCCTACGGCAGCTCCCTGGCTACCTACAGCCCTCGCAAGACCCGCCAGAAGGTGATCGATGAAGGCGGCGATTTGGATAAGTACGCTTTCCCCGGTCGGCTCCTCATGGCCCACTTGAACAAAACAATGAAGCATTCCAAGTGGGTGCCAATCTATTACGAGTCGATCTACCAGTGGCTGGCACGGCAGGATTTCCCATCAAGCTCTCTTGGCGCAGAAGCCTTGCTCCCTAAGGTCGAAGCTGCCGTCAAGGCCAATGCAGAACGTCGCGGCCTAGCCCCAGAAGCATTAAGGAGAGAGTAGATGAATGTGATGCGTGAATTGACAGCACTGGGGGTGGGGGGATTCACGGGCTACGAACTTTGGGACTTCGGCCTACCTTGGTACTCGTGCTTGATGCTCGCCATGCTTCTTTGGGAACATATTCGCCTGCGCCATCAACATGACTGAGTGTAGCTGTGGCTCCGAGGTAGTCCGCATAGGTGACACCATGTATTCGCCGCACTACCTGCCTAGCCACTACTCACGGGTGAACAAAGGCAAGAAGAAGGCGAAGGAATTATCCCGTAACGCCAAGGCGAAGGTAGCGACCGCCACGCCACAGACAGAAGCCGAGGTCCGGGCAGAACTAGATGAGAATTTTGCAGCACAACTAAAGAACGGGAGTGTGAAATGAGGTTCGTACCTACGTGCGCAGACTGCGGCCAGCTCAAGGCACGTACGGGCAAAGCGAAGGGCCTCTGGGTGTGTCGCCCCTGCAAGTCCATCAAGGCGTCAGTCATCTACCACCTGGATACGCGGCTTGCGTACCTATTTTCTCATGAAGCTTGAGCCGCGCCCACCCATGACGCACGAGCGAGCGCGAGAGAAGCTGCTAGCCATGCTCAAGGCCAAGCGCAGGCCCAAGTCAGCAAGAGCTAAGGCTGTGCCGTATGAGTTCGGCGGGCACGAGGAAACTTATTACGCAATCAAACTACCTAAGAAGCGCAGCCTACTAGACAGGCTGTTAAGGAGATAGCTATGGAATTTGCAGAGTGGCTGCGGAAGTGGAATGACGTAGCGGCAATGAAGGGTTCGGGCCAACATGACATCGTGCTGTTGGCAGCACAGCAGCATGAAGCGTTGGTGGAGGCGGCTAACTTTACGGGCTGGCAAAAGGACAAGCGCGATTCCGCCCTCAAGGCAGCAGAAGCCTTCCAAGAGAAGTACAGGAGATGAACATGTCAGTAGCAGAAGCACGAACGGCAGTGCGCGTCGCAGCCCGCGAACTCGGAGGTAAGTCGTGGAGTGAAGGGAAGAAGGGTAAAGCGGCCTACGCTATCGTCCTCAAAGATGTCATGGACGCCGCAGACGCCCTCGCACTAGCAGTACATGTAGAGGCGTGCGGGTCGCGGCGTGGCGCTATTGACGAGGCCACGGGCTATATGGAGGCAGTGGCGTGTGGTGACAGCAACGGCTGGCTATGCGACGTAGCCCTAGCCCTAAAGGAGCTTGGATCATGACCTCACCAACTAACGAAGGAACAAGTGCTGACGAGCGGGTGCAATGGAAGCTCTATATGCAGGATTCCGACACGGACGCCGACACATTTACGCTGCGCCTCATAGCCCAGGTAGACAGCCTAAAGACTGAACGTGACGATGCGGTGAGGCTGTTGCAGGAAGCGAGTATGGTTGCTTACATCGCGTCAGGAAGGCTGCGCTGGTACAAGAAGGCTTCGCACGGAGACAACGCCAAGAAGTCACTCGACAAGCTAGTTCAGCAGATTAACACCTTCACCCAATCCCTAACCAAGGAGAAGCCATGACTACAACTAACGAAGGAACAAGTGCTGAGGAGCGGGCAGACAAGTGGGAAGCTCAGGCGCAGCGGAACATCGGTCCCGTCACGGCGCAGATGGCCTCGCTGTACGAGCGACTGGATCGCGCCGACGCCCAGCACCGAGAGCTTGCCAAGCAACTAGGAACCGCCTTAGCCCAGGTAGACAGCCTAGAGCCTGACTTAGCGATGCACGTCAAGCAGAACAACACGCAGCGTAAGGCCTTGCTGCAAGCGATAGACGAACGTGACGAGGCGGTGAAGCTGCTGCAAGAGGAGTTCTCCGAAGGACACGGAGGGGCCGCGCTGATGTTCCCGTGCCGAATTGCCGAAGGCGGCGAATGCAACTGCCCAGAGGGCCGCGTCCGTGCCTTCCTCCAATCCCTGCCCAAGGAGAGTAACAGTGATGCCAGTAACAGCTGATGAACTAGACGCGCTGGCTGAGAAGTACGCGGGCTACAGCACGGAATCGCGAGCCGAACTGGAGCGCCTTGGCTTCTCCTCACCAGAACGCGCCACCACCTATGCAGCAATGCTGCGCTACGTGCAGTCCTCGCCGGGGTGTTCCGAGCCACAGTGCGAGATCGGCACACATGCTGGACATCCCAAGCGGTGCGCTGTCCACACGATTCTCCGGCTCCACCAAGACCAGGGAGCCCTTATCCCCAAGGACCCGGCATGAGTCGCCAGTTCGGCAAATGGTTCCAGGAATGCCCCGTCTGCGAGCAGGAGTACGTTCTGACGAACTACATGCGGCGTACAACGAAGATTCCAGGCAACGGCTACGTCAGCACGGACACGCACGTCATCGCCTGCAAACGCAAAGCACAAGAAGCCCTTATCCCCAAGGAGGACTAGATGGCTGAACAGTGCAAGCAAACGATGGAGCCGAAAGGCCGGTTCAAAGTAAAGTTCCGCTGCCTCAAGGACGAAGAACACCTTGGCCAACATCGGTATGCCCCTAGGAGTAAGTAATGGACCCTAGATTAGAGCCAATCCCAATCGAGCGATTCTGGCCCCGCGTAGAGTTCACGGATACCTGCTGGCTCTGGGAGGGGGCAACCAGTAACGGATACGGATCGGTCTACGTGGGTGGCAGAAACATGGGAGCGCACAGGTACTCCTACGCATTCTGCGTCGGTCCGATTCCTCAAGGCTTGGTTATCGACCACTTGTGCCGCGTGAAGCGTTGCGTTCGCCCCGAGCATCTAGAGCCGGTGACTAACGCCGAGAACATCCGTCGCGGAGAAGGCGGCAAGAACAAGAGCGACAAGACTCACTGCCCGGCTGGTCACGACTACGCCGAGACCGCTCACATGAAGAAGGACATGCGCGGCAACTACTATCGGCTTTGTAGGGTGTGCGCGAACAACCGGCAGAAGCGCTGGCTCAAGGCTCGCAAGGAAAAGTTGCTAGCCACTATTCCCTCGGTAGATGCGTGATGGAGCGAGGAGCTAGCATTTCAGAGAACGGCTTGTATCGCTGGACATTGACAAGGAATTGGGGCGGGGCGACTGCGCGGGCAGTGTGTTGGGTCATGCTGAACCCGTCAACCGCAGACGCCGAGAAGGACGATCCGACGCTTCGGTCCATCATCAAGCGCACCGAGGGTTGGGGATATGAGGCGCTGGTGGTCGTGAACCTCAATCCATTTCGTTCTTCAAGCCCCACTGAGGCGCGTAGGCACGCGCTGCCACTGACAGCCCAAGATACCAACGCCTGTATCGTCATGCGGGAAGCCCAAGGTGCCGCGCTCGTCGTTGCGGCGTGGGGTAACGCTGATTGGGTTTCCCATGCCGACTTGAACTTCGGCAGCCCACTCTACTGCATCGGTACAAATGCGAACGGTACTCCGAAGCACCCGCTAGCACGCGGCAAACACTCTGTCCCTACGTGGACTGAGCCGACACTGTGGCAACCTCCTAAAGGAGAGAAAGGAAGCAACGATGGCTGACGAATATTGTCGATGTTCTACGTGCAATTGCACGGTGCGGATTCCTGAACGGGGGATGACGAAGAATGGAGTGTGTGCCTACTGCCGTGAAGGTAAGCACGAGACCAGTGGAGCCCGTGCATCCTAAATGGGAGAACAGCAGCCCTTGCATGTCTAGCGATAGCACTGATAGCGATAGGGAGGTTGACTTACGATGGATTTGGGAGTGGGGACGATGAACAGGACGTACAAGTTCGGGCCGAAGTATCCCAAACCTCCAGCATCGGGCCTATCTACGATGCACCTAGTCAGCTTGAGCGTGCTTGGGCTTACATGCGTTGGGCTGTTGATGAGGAATTGGCGAGTAACTCCGCGAGTTCACGTGTCGGCATTGTGGGCGGTACGCCGGTTGGTGACAGCCAAGACGACGCCGGGGCCGGGAGGTTGGGACGAGTGGGACATGTTCCGGCTAGCGCTCCGCAGGACTGGCGCCCGCTCGTTGAAGCCTACGAATGGAACTCGGCCACAGCCCTCCGCGTCATCTACTGCGAGTCAGGTGGGAGAGCGTACGAGGTCAATCCTACGGGGCATACGGGACTTTTCCAGATATCTCCAATCCACAGATGGGCTCAGATAGAGATGCTTGTGCCGGCGGGCAACGTAGCAGCTGCGTTCGAGTTGTGGTCTAGGAACGGCTGGACACCGTGGGCTAGTAGTGAGGAGTGTTGGGCTAAGTAGCCGCCACTTATGTTGCTATGTGGTTTAGCGGACTCTGAGCGCGTGACGTAGCAGCTCTATCAGTGTGTCGTTGATGCTCTTGTCGATGAGTTTCGCTTCCTCACGTACTGCCGCATCTAGGTCCACTGGTAGGCGTAGGTTGAAATTGACTCTAGCTTCTGCCATGTGCTTGTCTCCTTTCTAGGCTGTGGCCCGCTGGACGGCTTCGCGAGCTGCACGGATGATTGATTCATCGACGCGGAAGTCGTGCGCCAACTCCTTGTCAAGGACAGGCCGCATGATACCCAAGTCAAGCAGCGCATCAAGGAGATCGGGGGCCGCTGCCAGAACGCGCCCGTTCGCTGAGCCCTCGCCGCTGTCCCAGTTGTAGATGTCAGCGATAATCTTGGTGCATTTCTCGTTAGCTTCGTTCCTGTATTCGTGGCGAACATGGGCCGGGGTTGTGCCAATATCGCCGCCTACATGAATCGGCGCGACTAACATCCAGGGTGCTGATGTATGTTCCATCGTCTTCTCCTATCTACTCAAGCTTAGAACTCCTAAGCCCTATCAGGCCGCACCAGGCCTTGATACGGCCTCATAGAGCTAGGAGGCTGCTTCTATGGCTGCTCGTGCTTGCGGTACGAACGTCTTGTATATCCGGTCGCGCTGTACCACGTCGTTCTCGTGCGGCTCTGTGATTGTCGCTAGGATGTACTGCAACGCTTCTAGTAACTGAGCGTGGTTGTTGACTGCCTTGACGATGTAGGCAGCGTTGGCTCGCGACAACCCACTGGCAACGGTTTCAGGTGAGGGGTTATCGGTTTTCGGCCCGAACACGGTACGTCCCGCGTCCCCAATTCTCCAAGGCCCTGGTGTATGTGTAGTCATTACTGATACTTCCTCCTCTGCTTGTTCGGTCGTTGAGCAGCCGTTGCAGCTTACGCCAGGGCGCGGCCCTGTCGGATCGTGATCGCGGTAGTCGTGAGTCATGACAGGTACGCTATGCCGACTGAGTTCCCGTTGGTGTCGCGCAGCAAGTATTCAGTATCGTCTGTATGCGTGTCGCTCCACACCTCCAACTCGATAGTAACTGCCAGCTTGTGCAGAATGCAGGCAATCTCGACGCCGAACTCGCCCCCCTCAAAGGCTTCGCTTTCCGTTTCCATCTCTATTTTCAGCATTACTTGATACTCCCTCTCTAGCTGGTTAGTAGTCTTGCGCGGCTGTTTCAAATGCTGCGAAGTCGTCGCCTAGCAGGCGCGTGATCTGTATTCCGCTCAGTATGCAGGCGTCGTATGTGGCCTTGGCCTTGATGCTGTCGTCTGAGTGGCCGAACGAGTCGCACCATTCGGGGAACGTTTCATCTCTAGCGTTAGCGTCCAGTATGAGGCTGTGTAGTACGTCGGCGGCCGTTGGTGGCGTTGGCTTCCAGTTGGGGACTGGCTGCATCCCAAGCGCCCCGTCTGGGAATGTAGCGTCTGGGCTGTTGCCTATCCCCATGTGGTAGTCGATGGCTGGGAACGTGCGGCCCTTGTACTCAAGAGAGACCGTCCAGTTGTCCATCGTGTCGCTGGCGTCGAACGCTGGCCCGCGCCCCGTGTACTCAGCCTCGATAGACACGTCGTGTGCCAACTCTTCAAGGCCCGGCTTGTCTGCTAGTTCTGCTATGCTTTTCTTGGTCATCGGAATTCACCTTTCCTATGGCTATGAGGCGGTCGGCGCTGATACGCTGGCCGTCTCGCTATCTGGTCGCCCAATCAGCCCTTACTGATTGAGGCATCCCAACGGGCCATAAGCTGACCCGCTGGCATGCTGAGAGTTAGGCGAATGACTCTACGGCTTGTTCTGTGAGGAACACGGCTTCCGCTGCTACTTCCATAGGTACGGATTGCACGAATACTTCTATTTCACGCTGGAACGCCCTGAATCGTGAGCGTTCGCCTATTTCGTCGATGTCTGGGTAGTAGGAACTCTGCCGTCGCTTGTTCAGGTCTGGCCCGTTGTACCACGAGTGGTAAGGCACTAACCAGCCGCCCGAACGCCCCTCACTGTAGACTCCGCCATATCCCCGCGCTCGTGCTTGTTCGTTTGCGTCTTCCCAGAAGCGTTCGCGGCACGACTCCCAAGCTGCTTCGGCCATATCCTCATAGCCCTCGTCAACGCTGATTGGCCCGTAGACCTTGACGTTGATCGCAGCGTGCGACTCTCGCCCCATGCCGTCCGAGTGATACTCTATCCCGTCGTATTCGTGTTCCATTTGTTTCATCCTTCCTAACTCAACCGATAGCCCTTACCATCTGGTTGATAGATACATACTATCATGGTATCTCATGCTTGCCTAGCCCCTACTTATGAGTATCTTTCGTAGCTAGCAGTCGCCTACAAGCGGACAGAGACCGGTTTAATTCGTGCCAGCTGCACCCCGGCCGCACACCGTCCAGGACCCAAGCGAAGCGCGGGAGTCCCATTGACACCCTCTATCACTAGCACTAGCATGTATCTATGCCCCCCCTAGGCCAATTCAAGTACAGAGGTCGCTCACCTAAGCCGGATGACCCTGAACTGATAGCAGTCATCGAGAACTGCCAACGTACCGGCATGTCCCATCGCGTTACAGCTTCAGTAGCTGAAATCAGCAAGGACACACTCACCAACTGGCTCAATCTCGGTAGGTCTGAACTGGCCGCATGGGATAAAGCTAACCAGACTTGGGAGGAACTCGGTTCATTGGGGCGCTTTGCCGCCCGCTTTGAAAGAGCAGCGGCAGAGTTTGAAGCTGGCAACACAGCCGACATCATCGCTAGCATACATGACAAGTCTGTCAATTTCGTACCTGCATTGATACTGAACAAGGCCAGGAACCCGGCAGACTGGCTCGAAGCTAGGCAGGTCAACGTACAGCAGGACGTGAGAGTGCTCACAGTCTCTGTCAGCCTCCCGGCCCTAGCCACACAGCAGCTCCTCGCCATCGCCCAACGTGAACTAGCCCAGCAAGCCCTTCTCGAAGCACATAGTAGCGAGGAAATTGAACCTGACGGGGTCATTGACGTTGACACTACCACTACTGACCTGTGATGCAGTTTGGTCGGCTTCCCGGCTGCTATTAGTGATGGACGGTACTTGCGTGGGCAATTGCGTAGCAAGTAAAAGGGCTGCTATGTAACGGTTGCAGAAACCGTTTCACTGTGATATGGTGGTTGAAACGGTTACAGTAACGCGTTGCAGTGAGGTGAAACGGTTACATGGCAGACAAGATAAAGTGTCCAGCGTGTGGTGAGATGAAGATGATTGCTGGGCTCTACCAGTGCATTGCGTGTGATGGGAACGGGAAGGATTCTGATTTTTACCGCAGGTGGTCTACGAATGACGTTCTTGAGAAGTCGGGAGTGTTGGAGACGTATGCACGACAGCCCCTCTCAGAGAAACGCGTTCCAGTCGGCCCACAGTCAGTTGAAACGGTTTCGTCTGGTGGCAAGTGTCCGACGTGTGGGTATACACCTCCCGAGAAATCTACGGAGCGTGTGAAGGCGTGGAGGAAGCGTAATGCCGACTAAGACAGAGCGAGCGTCATGGGAATTAGCCCTCAAGGAACGTCGTGATAAGGTGTTGTTAGCTGGCCCGCCTGCGTGGCTGGTTGAGGAGAGCCGCCGGAAGAAAGATGAGAACGTTCACGAAATCGCGCAGCGCGTGCGTAAGGAGTTAGGACTGATACGATGAAGTTCCCGAAGTGCATTCTGGGTCATCGTTTCCGCCTTTCTGCTGACCGTCTTGGCTTGTGTAAATTCTGTCCTAGCGAACCAGACGAGATTCGGCGATGCATCAAATGCGGAGACGAACATCACCGTCACGGAGATACGTGGGATGCGAACCCTGCCCTTCATGGAAGGAACGCGTAGTCAGCACCTGGGACGTGCCTAAACTCACCCTGGTGCGGGCGAGCGGGTTTACCTGCTCCCACCGGCTCTCCTGGGCAAGAGGCTAAACTGCCCTTTGGCTGCGCTGAAGCAGAGGGCGTATAGGGAGCGTAAGAAGTGAGCGAGGACGGTTCGGTCGAAGGACTTGATGAGATGACCGTAGAATCTGCGTGGGAGGCGTTGCTGCACGAGGCGCAGGATTATCGCTGGGGTGAGGACGGGTTCCCTGTCGACAAGGATATTCAGGAGGACTTCAACGTCGCAGCCCGTGCATTAGCCCTAGCAGTGTTGGAGGAGGCGTTGATGGGCGTGGGGTGGGACATGAACAAGAATGCTGCTACTGAAATCGCCCTGGAGGCCCGCATCCAGGCATTAGGTAAGGAGAAGGCATGAGGTGGCTGACGGACGAGGGCGAGGAGTTGCCGTTCTGGTACGGGCTGACGTATCGCGATCCTTCCTTCCATGGCTGGAAGTGTCACCCGATTCCTCTGAACTTCATCGTTCGCTGGAGCCGCAACCTGTGGTTCTTCTTCGCGCAGGAACAGAAGGCTGACTTCATCGACGTGGCGTTCGAGGCTGGCCGTGAGGCAGGACGTAAGACTGAGGCGCGAATGTTCGAGATTCGCTTCGACTCAGACATTAAGGAACTGAACCGCTGGCGCTCTTGGGCGCTTGGCGTCCGTGAGACTGCCGAGAGTGGCGACAAGATTGCGGGCATCATGGCCGAAATGCCGCTCATCGCCAACGCACAAACACCGATCCCCTGGCCCTAGGTAAGGAGAAGTCATGAGTAGGCCGAGCGAGGCGTCGTTCCTTGAGTGTCCTGACTGCGATCACCACGCGTTGCGCCGTGAAGGTGGAATGCGGCCTGAGTCGTGGCGCGGTGTCCGTCAACGACTCGTGAAACACCGGCGCAAGGAACACGGCTACCCGTCACCAGAAGAATTGCGCGAGATGGCTGGGAGCCCTAGGTAAGGAGAAGGAGTAGTGAGTGAGCAACTTTCCGTGATGGTTCCCGACTGGCTGGCTTCCGAGTCGGCAATACGTGACGTAGCGCGAAAAGCTGGTGGGCGCGTGCTGAGGGCCGCAGGAACCGCCTGTTACCCAGTCGAAGGATGGGACGTCGTGTTCGAGTATCCAACCGAAGCGATGCAGCGCGTAGCCCTCAAGACGTTCTACGAGGAGGCCGCGAAGGACGGCTGGAAACGGAATCCCAATGACTAACTCCTATCACCTAGGGGCCCGATGACGAAGAAGCGCCAGCGCACCGTTTGGCTTTCGGGGGCTGAGTATAAGGGCGGCACGTTTATCAGGGTTGGCCGCGTTTACAATTCGCCTGACGTCCCTGCCGACATCATTCGCTGGCAGGTTAAGAGTGCATCACCAGACGGCTCCCATGATTTCGCTTGCACGGTAGACGAAGCGATAGCGTTTATCGCGTCTCTGTCTAATGCCCTGGCCTACGAGATGCTGCCGAAGTCAGACAAGCTGAGGAAGATGTTTCAGTGAACCGCCGCACCAGATTCTACATCTGGCTAGTGAATAGAGGGCGCATTTGGCTGGCTGGCGTGATGCACGGCGACACTTGTCCGGCGTGGTGTCAAGCGCACAGCGTTCCTTCTGACTATCACCTAGAGGCCCGATGAGCGGGTCGTTTACCGATGCGTTTCGTTTGTTCGGTCGCAGGATGGTAGTTATGGAACTCTTCAACTTTCATGGAACGATTAGCCGGAACACGTTCAGGCCTGGCAACGTGAATATCAACAGCCAGGACTCATACAAGGAACAGCTCCATACGGCGGGGCACGAGATGGCGCACCTGTTCGGTATCCCGGAAGAACTGTGTGATGAAGTTGGTGAGAGGTTGGTGCTGTGTGATGGCTGGCGCTAAGAATCACCCCGACCGTATCGTGGAAGTTCGATGGGAAGACACCACGGGCAGGCATGGTTGGTCGGATCACGTGGTGGAACCGATGGCAGACCAGATATGCTCCGTTGGCTATGTCATGAAAGATGACGATAAGGGAATGATTCTCCTCGCAGGCTGGGACGGTTCCACGGTGGCGATTGACCAGTACGACTGCTCTAAGTTCATTCCCCGATCAGCGATTCGTAAGGTGACAGAGCTTTCAAGGAAACGCGGATGACTGACTATCACCTAGAGACCCGATGACAGCGAAAGCGTCCGTGACAGTGATGGCTGACAAGATTCCTGAGGACGTCGTGCGCGAGGCAGCGTCAAGGTTCGGCGGCGAGGTGGAGCGTGCGGAGAACGGCGTGGGCCTTCCAATCAACGCCTGGGAAGTGGTGTTCATCCGTGAGTCCGAACTGGCCGCGCAGTCCGTGATGGAACAGTTCGCGGAATACGCGAAGGAACTGATGCCCTATCACCTAGAGAGGGAGAGATGAAGTGCGCTCACTGTTGGCATGCCCCGTTCCTTGAACCTCCTTGGCACGATGCGAAAATGTGGGGGAAATGGCCGAGTAGGATACACCGAACGTGTTGCAAATGTGCGGCTACCTACTAGAGGAGGAGAGATGAACGCACACGCTGTCTACGAAGATGCGATTGATGCCGCCAACCTGTCGTTTCGGCTGCGAATGCAACGATGGATCGCCCACGAAGAATGTTCCTGCGAGCCTTACGAGGGCAGCAAGAATCACGGCGAGAAGTGTCGAGATTTCATGGACATGCTGCGGCGCTACGAAGAGTGGGCGTCCGAAGCGTGGAAGTTGCTGCCTGATGACTAACCGCTACTCACCCCAGACAGCTAACGAAGCAGCCGAGAGGATGGCTGAACACGCCGGTGCGCTTGTCGGTAAGAGCTATGCGCAGGGGCTAGATGAGTGGATTATGACGCTGCCAGATCGCCTCGTTGCAGCGCTTGCGGGGGGTGAACAGACAGCTAACGAAGCATGGGGCGGCTGCTTTAACTGCGAGCAACCGTTAGGCCAGCTGCATACCTTGCGCTGCGAGTTGAGCGGTGATGTCGTCCCTGGTAACGGCTCAGAGTTCGCGGCCAAGGTGGTGCTGACGCGAGACATGCTGAAGCACCCCGCGAACCGCGCAGCCGTTGATGCAGCCTTCGCGGCGTCCGGCGTTCCCCCAGAAGCCCTCGACGCGGAACTTTCCAAGCCCTGTACTGAAGGTGGAGAGTATTGTTTCTGCGTGGAGGCCCCTACAGTTGTAGGGCCAGTGGCAAACTTCTGCTGCTGGTGTAACGAACAGAAATCTCTGCGCCAACCTGTCCCTGGTCATGGCAAGTTCAGGACGGAGCTAGTACGTGAGTGACTGGAATGCCGCGACTTCGACAGACTACACCGACGCCATGAAGCCCTGGTCTGACAGAGTGCCTGCTGCAATAGCAAAGGCTGAAGAACACATGGCAGATCACACGCACGACGAATGCCGCTGCTACGAACTAATCACCGCTACAGAAGTGGCATTAGCAGAAGCGTTGTGGGAGATACTATCGTCTGAGGACATCGTTGACGAGAGGTGGGCATGGCCCCCAGCCCTCATAGCCTTCGCGGAGAAGGCTGAGAGCCTATGATTGCGCACCAAATCGTCAAGGTGACAGAGTACCCGAAGGGGAGTCGTGTGTACGTTCACGCTGACAAGTGCCTAGGATGTAAGGCTGGCTCGCCTCTCCCTCAAGGGGGCCAGGAGGGAGGAACTTGGCTTTGGATATGAAATACCGCCGCTGGAACACCTACCTAGAGGCCCTGTTCAAGAAGCAGTTGTACTTCTCAGGCACGCCGTACGTCATGACAAACTGGCGAGAGATAAGAGATTACGATGGCTGGCCCCTATAATGAGGCATGGCTGACATACTCTCAGACGAGCAGAAGGTACAGTTGGCCCAAGGGTCGCTCGCCTTCTACATCGGTTGGGCGCATAAGACGGACATGGACGATGTCGCTGACGGATTCGCCATCCCCCAACCTCATCACGAGATCATCACCTCCCGCATGAGCGAGGTGTCGAACACCATCCTCCAGAAATTCAACTGGCGCTCTCATGGACAATCACGCCACACCGCTGTAGTAGCCCCTCCTGGCTCTGCCAAGACCACGCTCATGAGGGGGTTCTACGAATGGATCATCGGCAAGGCTTCCTTAGAGTGGGGCGAGGGCTGGGCCGACAAGCTGCACATCGGACACATCTCTCACTCCGCAGACCAGGCGTGGCGTATGAGCCTATCGGTGAGAAACACCATCGAAGGAATAGACACGCACTCGGGACCGATCTTCAAGAAGTGCTTCCCCGACGTCAAGCCTTCTGCTAAGTGGGCCGAGAAAGAGTGGAGAGTTGACGGGTGCGTAGGCATCCACCCAACCTTCGCAGCGTTAGGCATCGACGGCTCTATCCCCGGGTTCCGCTGGAACCTCGTAGGACTGGATGACTTAATCAAGCCGGAAGAAGTCCGGTCATCAGGTGTGACGCCGGCCGACGTGGAGTCGATCATCTACACCTTAGAGAAAGTGGTCATGAAGCGCCTGGTGGAAGGCGGCTGTGCGTTCCTCACCAACACTAGATGGTTTGAGCGCGACCCTACTTCGTGGGCCATTGAGCCAGAGCCTGAAGGCCAGGGCTGGACGCCGATCGTCATCCAAGCCTTAAACGAGAACGACGAATCCTTCTGGGAAGACCGCGAGATATTCTCATCCGAGAACCTGAAAGCTGAACGCCTCAGAGATCCCGAAGGCTTTGCGTTGCAGTTCCAAGGCGAACCAGCCCCTGCCGAAGGCATCGACTTCAAGCGAGAATGGCTCTCACACACCTACTCCGAACTGCCGTGGAAGGACTCTGTGGACAGGCTGAACTTCTTCATCGTTGATTGCTGGGACACCGCTTCAACGACAAATCCACGTTCTGACGAATCGGCTGGCTGGAAGGCTGCGGTGGATATGAGGACGTGGCAAATCTACATGCTCAACCTCTACCACGACAAGCTGGAAACACCGGAAGTGATCGACGCCATCAGGGGCTCGGCCGTCGCAGAGTTAGCGCCACAGTTCGTCTGGATTGAGGACAAGTCTTCCGGCTCCCCCGCGCAACAAATCCTCTCACGTGAACTGGGCAAGCGCATCATCGCCGTCAAGCCCTACGGCGAGAAGGGGCAAGATTCTCTAGAGTGGGTCATTCGGGCGATCAAGCCGATGCTCGCTGCGGGCATGGTGCTGTTCCCCACCCCAGAGTTCTTGATGAATAGGAACATGTCGTGGCTGGGTGACGCCATGACGGCCCTACTCGGCTATCCTCGACTGTTGCACGACGACATCCCCAGAGCGTTCATCATGCTGCTGTTTGAGACGCTGAAGTTGCAGGCGGAGTTGGGCATCATCGACGTAAACAGAGACGACAACTTGCAGTGGGGCGACCCTACGGGCGGAAGGATTGCGATGTGAGAATTGGGTCACTGAGTCACGATGGCGCAACTTGGCCGTGGGAAATCACCGTCGACTTGAAGCGCGACGAAGATGACTACTGTGACGCCGTTTGCGCCCAAACTGACCAAGGGCAAGAGCCAGACATTGACGATGACGACGGGGATCGTTTTGTAGTTGTCGTGCCGAAATCCCTGAACTTTGGCATGTCACTAGCAGGGCTTCGCGAATTGCAAGGCAAAATAACTGAATTTCTGGCCGATTATCAACCAAGGCACAACAATGAATCCGAGGGCTACTGCCTTGAATGTGGGTATTCCGCAGGGGCTCACCTTCCATATTGTAAGTGGGGAGCCGTATGAATGACGGATAACGAGCCTCAGTGCTGGCGCTGCTCTCGCGTCCTAGCTGAGTATCTATCCCGTCCCTGGTCGATGAAGTGCAAGCGCTGTCACGCGCAGAACAAATCAGAGCCGATTGACAAGAAAGTAAACGTCACATAGAATTTAGCTAGCAAATAGCGTTCGCGGCCCCTCGCCACATCGCGGCCCCCTAAACGTGGCAGGGGGCTTTTCTCTATTCCCGAACCACTCAATGCGGAAGAAGTACGCCGCGTCTGCCGCGAGATGTACGAGGGCAACCAGAACTGGCGGGACAAGAACGCTACTCGCGACGCTATCCGCCACAGAGAGCTGGGCGTAAACATCAAGGGCATCTCCATGCAGTTGGAGGACTTGTCCCCAGAGGCCGACGTTCACGGCACGCGCTACGTCAACCGCATGGACGCCGCCGACATCAACACTGAAGTCATCTCCCGCTCCGCAGAGGATAAGGATGTAGCCTCCGCCAAGCGCGTAGAGGACTACCACAACTCTCAGGCCGCCAACCTCCGCAAGCAAAAGCACGCTGGCGTCGTGGCCCCACATCGCAGAAGTCTAGACGACATGGCCTTCTTTGGCGCTGGTGTTATCAGGGCAGGCTTCAAGCCCTGGGTGCGCGACAAGCTGTTTCCCAATGACAAGACTTTAGATAAAGACGAACTGCTAGGGCTGGCAAAAAAGGTGTTCGAGGACGGGTTCGATGAAGACCCGTTCATGTTCGAGTGCCCGCAGATCAACACCGTGGCGTTTGAGCCGGACTTCTCATCTGTCTGTGAGGTTGGCGTACGTAGCGTCTCGCAGATGCTCAAGGTCTATGACGACCTCACCTTCTCGGACACCAATGGGTTCGACTGGATCACCTCAGAGACGGTACAGGAATATCAATCGGAGTGGCGCCAGCAGGAAGTTACTTATTACCACCTGGAGACGTCGGACTACATCTACGACGTCATTGACTCGGGGCCCATAGACAACGATGGGTCCAGCGGGAAAGAGTTCATGCTGCGGGTGATCCCCAACATTATCGGCCGTCCGTGGTACACGTTCACCTTCGCCCACATCAACAACAACGCCGATTACTCCAAGCGCTACCTTCCCCTGATCAACGCCATCTATCCCCTGGTGCACAACCTGAACTTCCTAAGCACGCTGCTGGTGTCCGGGGCATTGTCAACGGGGCGTCCGATGTACCAGGAAGTCGACATTTCCCACTCAGCCAGCACCTTGCCAGAGATTCTTACGCAGCCCGTCGATCAGCGTCCGGTGCTGATGTTCGACCCCTCCGAGGAAATCCTAAAGAAGCCTAGCGAGGGCAAGCGCTGGGATATTGTGCCGGTGCCCGATATGTCTTGGGTGGTGGAAACCGTAAACAAGTTGGAGCACCGCATCGAGCGCTTCGGCTTCCCCGTCGCCCTCTCACCAGAAGCATCTACAGAGGGCAAGGCTGAATCCGGCGTACAGGGGATGCAGCAGATTGAAACCTCAGTCAACTACTTAGACCCTGCGCTCAACAACGTCGCGCTCTCCCTTCACGAACTGTTCCAGATCGTCGGTGATGCGCTGACAGAGATGGGCGTCAAGGTGAAAGTGCCAATCCACCGCAAGGGAGCGAAGACAAAGGAAACCCTCACGGTACTTCCTTCCGACTTCAGGGATCACGACCTCTCTGTGACGCTGAAATCTACACCTGCTACCGCGCAGATGGCGTTGCGTTCGGCAGACCTTGAGCTGGTGCAGTTGAAGATGATGTCCAAGACGCGCTTCTTCATGAACCACTATGAGGACTGGCAGGCGGAACTAGACCGCGTTGTTCTCGATGAAGGCAAGGCGCTGATTGAAAACCGCTTCGTTGCGCTGATCGACGCCTTCGTTAAGGAGCAGGGCGATGACATTCTGGCCGACGCCGCCGCAGACCAGAACGTACCCCTGCCTCCGCTAGCCAACCAATCAGGCGGGCCAGAAGACCCAGGCGGTGCTCGCAACAACCGCCCGCCCGTTCCCTCACCAATCGCTGGCGCTCCTAATATTCCAGTTGACCAGAACCCCGCACAGACAGCGGCTACGGCACAGCAGGTGACGGGCTAGTGGAAATCTACGACCCGTTCTTCGACCCAGACCGGCTGCATGAGTTGATACGCCAGATCACCGTACACGGCGAACGGATCGCCAGGTTGATGATGCGCACGCTCGCACCGAGAGGGCAGTTCGTGGGGCAGGTGAAAGAGAAAGACAAGGTGAAAGAACTGCTCCAGTTGATCATGGCCCACGACATGAACCTCGACATTGCAGGCGGGAAGATAGAGGGAGTGCCGTTCGGCAACATGCGGCGAGCGCAAAACTCGCTACTGAGAGAAGAAACCTTAAAGAAGGAGTTCTGGGATAATGCGGCCAGCACAGCGTCAGCTTAGAAAGTTACGCAAGCGCGGCCACGTCGCCACGCCTAAGCTCGTCATCCCTGACTCGGTGATGCAGCCAGGGGATACCGAGTGGATGCCTGGCATTCCTGCGTTCCATACAGGGACTGCTGCAATGCACGGCCCTTCTGGGTCAGGGGCCGTTGAGCACGGGATGACCCCTGACCAATGGTTGCGGCACCTAGATTCACAAGGGATTTCCGACACTGGAGGCGGGGCCACGACGACGACCACTGGCGGCACTCCTCGTAACGGAGAGTTTCGGCAGACGGACGTTGGTGGCGGGTTCTTTGTCTGGGAGCAGTATTTTGATGGGCAATGGTTCCCTACATCTCAGCCACAACAACTACCTGCGGGTGTTAGTGGAGGGGGAACGTCTCTATCTGACTCACTAACCATTCTCGGCCAACAGCAAGAATTCGAGCAGCGCCAGGCAGAACTAGATCGCCTGATTGACGAGAACAAGATTAGTGCCCAGCAGGCCATTGCTCGCGGCGACAGGATTTCGGCAGAACGCATCCAAGAGCAAGCACGCTTCATGGAGGCGCTACAACTCCAGTACGCCCAAGAGCGTGACAACCTAGACCGCCAGATTGCCCAGCAGGGACTGAACCAGAACACCCGCCAGCAGGACATCAATCAGCGCGACACCGACATCAGCGCAGGGCTTCAGGGCTCAGACCAAACCCTTAGGGGGCTGACGTCTTCGGGGCAGCAGTTCGGCTCACTGGCAGCATTGGAGCAGGATCGTCAGGCTAGGTTGCAGAACCTCGCGGCCAACCCTCGCGACTTCATGGAGATGAACTTCGCGCTCGGCAACGGCCAGAGCTTTCTCAACGAACTAGCATTAGGCCGATCCCCAGGAGGGCAATCGGCCACTACTGGACTAGACCCGCTTGGCGCGAGTAGGGGAAGCCTGAACGATCTCATCGCACAACTCAATCAGACGCCAGCCTTCGATGCAGCCTTTAATGCGGCAGGCAACCTTGGTGACTTCCAGCCTCCAGCTTTACCAGGACAGGTAGCAGGGCCAGGGCCAGGTGCGGAATTAACCCCAGCACAACAGCAGGTCTTTCAGCAAATACGCGCAAGCGCCCCCGACCTTCCGATCGACATTGCGTTGGACATGGCTCGTAGGCCGGGAGCCTTCAGGCAGTTGTTTGAAGGGTTGGGAGGTGGTCAATCTACTGGCGGAAGCTCAACTGGGGGTGGCGCTACTGGTGGGCAAAACGGCGCGTTGTTCAACGCCCTGCCGGCCTTTATGGCTGATATTCAATCTCGATCACCGAACCTTACAGCGGCGGACGCGCAGATATTCTTGCAGTACCAGCAGCTATTCCAGGAAGGGAACCCGCAGACCGCTGCTGCCTTTGGTGAGTTAGCGAACATCACGCTACAGGTCAGTAACGGGACGATGGCCCCAGATGACGCTATCGGTGCCTACATTCGTGCGTTTGATTCGATGGGCCTTGGGCAAGGAAATACGAGCGGTCAGGCCAGAACGATTGATGGTAGCCCTGAGCCTACGTTCCCACCAGGCACCAATATAGATGATATATTTCCTGGCCTATTCCCGCAATCTCCTACAGGTGGCGCACCGCAGGCGCAAACGGCGTTTGCTTCCAAGTTCCAGTCGCAAGCTGATGCTGGCTTCCCCACCGCGCCGTTCTCGTTCAATCCGTTCACCCCAGCCTCGCAACACGGCACGCTGACGCCAGAGGAGTTCATCAGCTTCCGCGAAGCCAACCCCACTGGCCTACCGTCACTCAACCAGAATTTCCAGGGGTTAGAGGGTTCGTCGTTCGTGCCGCAACCCATTCAGTTTGACCGCTTCGGCCTACCACTAGGCGGAACCACGGTGGACGGAACAAGCTTTGGGCACGGATTCCAACCGGGAGCCCCACGCCTAGAGGGAATCACTGACATCGTAGGTACCCGTGGTGGTGATGCCTTTGGCGCTGCTCCTGGCAATGAGTTCCTTACCCCAAGAGACACGCCTGAGTTCCAAACCAGCCTCGACGCATATATTCAGTTCCTCAACAGCCAGGGGATAGCGACGGGAGATCGCGGCCCTGCGCTGCAAGGAGGGCTTACGCCGATTGAGGAAGCGCCAGGAATTAACGTAGGGACGCCAACGACTTCAACGCGAATCGGCGATAACGTATCTCGTGCGTTGAGCGGTGCGGAGCGCATAAACCTATCGAAGTTCAAGGCTGCATCAGGCAGCGTAACGGACAGGGCTAGGAGCGCGGGGATTCTTCCAAGCCTCGCAGGTGGCGGGGACGTGTTGGTAGACGAGCCTTCTGCCATTGTCGGCCTCCAATCAGGCAAGACGTTCGCTACGTTAGGCGAGCCAACGCAACAGTTCCCAGGAGGCATCCCAGAACTAGTGGCTCCGCAAGGTAACGGCATCAGCGTCACCCCTCCGGGCAAAGGCAACTTCAGTCAGCGCCTGATGAACCTTGTCTCTGTGCCACGCTTGGCCCACGGCGGGATTGTGAAGGGGCCTATCCCAGACTTCCAGATCGAAGACAACGATGCCACCCAGGGGGGCTTCCAGCCTCCTCCTATCGTGCAACTACCTGCACCGCCTGCACCTGTACCAGGGGCTACGCCGTTCGACCCGGCAGGCCTTGCTGAAATTCCGCCCGAAGGAGTGTTTGGCGCACCAGTACAGCAGCAGCAGTTCGACCCTGGGGCATTACTGAGAAACCTTCTCAGCCAGCGCCCTGACGCCTACTACGGCCTCACGCCAGACCAGACAGACCAGTTGTTCAGCGTGACATCTGCACTAGGCATTCCTCGGCGCACGGCGCAGTTCTCTATCGAGAGGAGCTTCCCTGGAGGCATAGACCCGAGCCAGATCACCACCGCAGGGTTTAGCCGAGGTGGCTATATCAGGGTGGCGTAGATGGCACGCTTTCTTGACACACTGATTACCCAGCACAGGGAGCAACTTGAGCGCGACCGTGTTGTAGAAGAAGGTAAGTACATCCGTCAGTGGCAGACGCTGGGGCAGAACGCCCCGGTATCGCTTAACCCACTGGGGCGGGAGTTTGAGCGTAGGCGAGAACTAGACTCATCGCTGCGTCCATCTACGGTAGACATCGTGGAGTTGTCGCGGGCTGCACTGCCAACTCCAACTCCGCCACCCGCAACGATTCAAGACTTCATGACTAGGCCAGCCGGTGAAGTTGTTGCACCGACACCAACGCCATTGTCCCCGCAGTCACCGTTCTTTGGTACCACGTCTCCGATTGCACCGCTTCCCGCGCCTTCCCCATTGGGTGTGCCGCTGGGGCTACCTGGCTCTAACCCGTTCTCACCGTTCTCCGCATTCGGTGGCGCTGCCTTGGGAGGAATTGACAGAGGCCTGGAGGCGCTGTCAGGGCCAGCAGGGTTCCTGGCGGAGAGTACATTCAACGCCATCCCTGGCATGGGAATAGCCAACGCCTTACCCATTCCGCGTTCTGGCGGCGGGCCAACGATTACCGATTTTGCAAGGAATCCATTCCTGCCGACAGGCCAACAGATAGGCCAAGGGACAGAGTTTACGTTCAACAATCCACTACAGGCAGCACAGAACGAAGTGGACTTCTTCAGGCCATTGACTGCCCCGCCATCACGGATCATCGGAGAGACACTTGCGGAATCTGCTGCGTTCGGCCCACTTGCCCCGCTGGCAGGAATACCGCTGGGGATATCGAATATCTCAGAGGAATTCGGTGGGCCTGGAGTGGACTTGCCGTTCCTGTCTGCGGCTGGCAATAGAACGGGTGAAGTAGTCGGGCCAGAGCTGGCCGTACTCAGCAACGTGGTTCCCATTGAGGCTCCTGCCAAGCTGGCATTGCGGGGCGTAGGTGCAGGGATCAATCTAGCAGCCGACCCCGCCGCCCGCGCAGTAGCGAGAGAGACAATAGGCGAGGCGGTAGAGACAGGATTGCGAAATACAGAGGGCACCCGTGCGCTGTTGGGTTCTGAAACTGGGCAGGCAAAGCTTGGCCCTGACGACGCCCGGCCCATCTTCCAGATAGACCCCGATACGGTCGTTACCCCCAAGGTTCGGAAGCCACCGTCGCCAGAGGCTCAGGCACGGGCAGACTTACGGCGTGACGTTGTGCGTGCAGCCAAGCCTGTTCCAGTGGAGCGCGTAGCTGAAGAAGGCGACATTATTGGTGAGGGGCTTGAGGACTTACGGACAGCCCAATTTGACGAACTAGGCGAAGCAACGGAAGCCTCATTTACGGACGTGCTTCGCCCCGATGATGGACTGATTCCTGACGAAGTAAGCCGCGAGTTGGGCGATAACCTGGAGCGCATATCTAGGCAGCGGGACAGGCTTGTTCCTGTTGCTAGTAAGCAGCGCCTTCCAGTGCTGGAGGACTTTGAAAATCAACTGGTGGAATCGGCTGCACGAAGAGACGAGGTGCGCGCTCGCGTCAAGCAGTTGATAAGGGATGTCCGCGATGACGTGGTGGACGAGAGTAAGTTACAGCAAGCACAACGCGATTTGACGAAGGCGAAGGCAGCGGCTGACGATGCTCGCGTTGCGTTGAGAGGTGCCGAGATAAGCGAATCCGTAGACGCGATGGGTAAACGTGCCGCACTAGCTGGAGCCAATCCTGACGAAGTATTGGCGTTGCGGCAAGGATATAGGGACGCGCTGGAGCTGGTTCCCGATAACGAACCCCTGCTGACGGCCTCCCAGTTACGCCAGAACATTGCGCGCTTCATCTCGACGTTTGAAGGCACCCCGCCGGGACGCATAGGTGACATTGCCATGCAGCGCGAGGTGGTCGAAGGAACCGTCCGTAGGCTGACGCAGGAAAGTACCAACAAGCTCTTTAAGGAAGTGGCGAGCTTGGTAGATGCAGAGGTAGATAACCTGCGCTACATCGGCAAGCCTACCCAGAAGCAGCTTGACGACTGGGGCGTTACCGTCGCCCAGGTGGAGGAGATAGCCAACGGGCCGTACAGCAACAGAGTGCTGATTACTCATCCTGATTGGTTTTCTGGGAAATCCTTAGAGCTTATGCGGGCGATGCGTCAGGCACAGGAGGTCATGCGTGGGAAGCTGGAACTGTTAAAGGCGTGGGGCTATCCCATCGAAGCGATTGATGGCCCGTACCTTGAGCAGTTGTGGGACATCGCCGTTAGCGATCTAGAGACGGTTATCCCCAGAGTCCAAGGTAAGGTGGGGCCTGCCAAGGAGCGAGTGTACGGCGATTATATTCCTGGCATTGCAGACGGCCTGAAGCCCAAGGACATGTCCGTGGGGGAGATTATGGAACACTCAACTTCCCTCCTAGACAGGGCGATTGCAGACGCATTTGAGCGACGATTGGTACTAGAGCGGTTTGGCATCCACGAGAAGGTGACGAACCTCAAGAAAGGCATTAAGCCGTTCGGCCACCCACTCTACCAGGGATGGTCTGCACCTAGCGAGATTGTTAACTTCGTTGACCAACTGCACGAGCCCGCAGGCAGTTTCTTGGGGGTTGGCCCAAATGCCCCACTGGTACGCAATATCGCTAGCAAGACGAAGAACACCGTATTTGGACTGATGGACTTCGGCGTGTTTGGTACGCACCTGTTGGATCTGTTTACCTCGCATGCGCCGCAGGGCTTTTTCGCTCTTATCAATAGAGGACTGAGGCAGGTCGGTGCCCCGTATGCGCACATTTACGCTGACAACAACCTGAACGGCATGGTAAACGCCAGCCTAGCAGGAGTTGTTCAGGGCCATGGCCCGTCAGGAATCACTAAAGGAGCAGGATTACTCATTCCGTCCAAGACCTTGAGTAATCTCGTTGATAAGTCTGCCGAGTTGCAGTTCGAGACAATCCTTCGCCCATTGAGGAACCTTGCTTATGAAGGTGACTTGATGGTGCTGCACCTTGCTGGGCAGGACGTAGCATCAGCAGCGTCAAGGCGTGGTGCAGGCGACTTTGCTAACGCATTCTCTGGTGCCAGCCGTGGCGCAGGACGTAGGGCTCGCAGGCAGAACGAATCACTTTGGCTCACTTCAGCCCAGATGGTTCGTTCAGAGGTAGCACGATACGGAACGCTTGTGCGGGCGCTTGCTACAGGTACGCGCCAGGAGAAGCTGCTGGCAACTGCGGTGCTAGCGAACATGGCAATTCTGACCTACGGCGTGGCAAGTACCGTCAGCATAGCTCAAGGCAAGGGGCCGGTGGACTGGAACCCCGCCAGCACCTCTTGGAACACTATCAAGGTGGGCGGGCAAACAATACCGTTGCTGTCTCGCCGTTCGATTATTCGAGCGATGGGTAAGAGCGTGGAGGCTATGTTTGAAATGAACGGCAAGGATCGCAAAGACCTTGCTGTGATATGGGCTCAGGTTGCGACGGCCAAACTTACTCCTGCGGCGGCCCCGCTACAGAGTGCGGCGGGCTTTGGGTTCGAGGAAGGCGAAGGCTTCCAGGCAGGTACACTATCAGGTAAAGGCAGATTGCTAAATATGGCCCCGCTCCCCCCGCTGGCTGAAGCGCTAGTGACGGAGCGTACCTTGCGTGAGGGCGTGGTTGATCTAGAACCAGGGGCGCTCTTACGAACAGGGCTGGAGGCAGGCGGCGTTGGCGCATTTCCAGAAAGCGCCAGGGACAGGCTAGCCACGGCGTTTGAGGACAAGTTTAACCGTGACTACAACCCGTCCGTAGACAGGGAGCAGGCGTTCCAAGACCCCGACCTCAGGCCGTTGGTGGAGGAGTCGGAGCAGCGCGGTGACGCCGGTGAGCGCAGGGCGCAGGTGGACGTACAAGCTGCCGAGCAGGCCGAAACTCTTCGCCCCTTTGTCGAAGGTGCTCGAACCGGGAATATTGATGCCTCCGTACAGCTACTTGAGAAGTTTTCGGACTTTAAGACGTTCATGGCAGGCGTGGTGGGCGACTCTGTGTTTGGCATCGACTTCTCAGACCCTGATACGGATGCTGAGAAGGCGCTGAACGAGCTGCGCAACCTAAGCCCGGCAGACTTCATGGATGCGGACCCCACTACGGGTGACTTCCAGGTCAACTGGCGGCGCTTTGAAGAAGCGCAGGACAGGCTCGTGCGTGACATCGAACGTGAGCATCCCGGCTACCGTTCTGCATACGAGGCGAAGCTCAGGTTGCCAGAGGAGTTTGCGGACGTAGAGCGCCTACTGATTGACGCCCGCGCCAAGCGCGACCTGCTCGCAGATATTCCCCGCTACCGTGGCGTGACGCCCTCAGAGTACGAGCAGATTCAGCGCCTACGCACGCTTACAGAACGCTTCAGGGACAGCCAGATTGAGCAAGGCAGGCTGAAGCCGGACATCGGCATTTCTATGCGGCGAGTAGCCTCGGAGAATGGTATCGCCGGGCGCATCGTTGCTCTTGCCATCAGGCTACAAAGTACGCGCACGGCTACTTCGTTGAGAAACCCGTCCTACGCCAACTTCTTAGTCGATAACGAGTCGGCCCTGCGGCCGTTCTATCCATCGCTGTATCCAGACTGGGTATTGCAACTGTTAGCAAGGCGAGGGAGGATACGCTAATGCAGGAACAGCGATGCACCAATCCACACCCCAGAAAGCCTGGGCCTTGTAATGCCCAGATCAACGTTCCGGTAGTGATTGCTGTTGAGAAAAGCTTTGGCTCGATCAGCATGGAATGCTGGCGTTGTAGTGGCCCCATTACGCTGGACTTTGAATCTGAAGGAACAGAGGCAGTTGACAAGGAACCTATACACGTCTAGCATCTAGTTAGTTACTAGCAGGCCACGACGTCTTCGTACGCAGAGCCGCGTTCGGAGGCGTCTTTGTGTTTAAGCCACTATTGTTTCTCCCAGACGAGGAACCGGCTAGTGCGGTAGCAGAACCCCCAGCAGAAGAACCCCAAACAGTAGAAACACCTGAACCCCCGGTCCCAGCAGAACCCCCTGCCGAGCAAGAGCAGGCCGACGCCCCAGAGGCGGAGGCTGATAGCGGAGCTACGCAGGAAGAGGACAATGCTGACCCGTTGCAACTGGCACTCGATGCGATCGAGGAGATGGCTAAGGAGAACCCCGAAGCCGCTGAGAAGTTGCGCGAGAAACTGGGAGTTGAGGAGAAGCCGCCAGAAGTAGAGACGGAACGGTGGGCGTGGGAGCTTGAGAAGTCCAAAGGCGAGCGAGACACGCTCTGGAGTAACGCTCAGGCTCAGTACAACCAGTACGCCCAACCCACGGTAGAGAAACAGCTTACCGACTACTTCGACACCCTCAACGGAAACGTGAGGGACGCTGCCGGACGGCTACACAAGGGGGAGATCGACAACCCCGAAGCCGTTGGGTTCGATGCCAGAGACGTGGTTCAGGCGCTTATGCCTTTCATTCAAGGAGGGCAGAACGCCGCATATGGACTGGCACAGGCAGCAGGCCACTACAGCGGTTTCGCTTCCTTGGAGACGCACGCCTCTCACCGCCTCCTCACCGCCGACGAACGCAAGCAGTTCTCCGAAGCCCGCACCAGTAACAATCTGGCTGCGGCTCAGGAGCTACAACTTGCTGCCGCCGGCCGGGGCCCCTCAGCAACTGCGATTGCCGCAGAGGCGAAGGTTGAGGCTGAGAAGGACTCGGGGATTCTGGAACAGATCAGCAAAGTCCAGTCTGCCCTGAGCAAGAACGGGAATAACTCCGCAGGCGGCGCGCCTAAGGCGTCGTCTAATCCCAAGGACGAACAAGAAGCCATCAACTGGCACGCCACAGGCAAGTGGTCTAACGCGCAGATGCGCGCCTGGCGTGCCAAGCAATAGGAGATAACCAATGCCAGGAAACCTAGCAGGAACGGGAGAGGCGCTAGACGGCTCTCTCAACACCATCTTCTCAGAGTTCAAGACTCTTCGAGACGAGACAGGCGTATTCCGCTCGACCGCGACGAGGATGGACTTGAAGGAGCACGAAGGACGCAGCAAGAACGTCAACAACTACAACCGCGTCGTGGCCTTTGACCTGGCTGACGGCGTTGACATGCAGCAAGCTCAGCAACTTGCAGACACCACGACAACCTACACACCGAACGAAGTCGGCGTCCAGGTACTGCTGCCTGGCTCGACCATGCGGCGTGTCGCAGACCCAGACCTCCTCAAGCGCACTGGCCGGATGTTGGCCGCAGCGTATGACCTGAAGGAAGATCAGGACGGCGGCCTACAGATGGTGAACTGGACGCCCATCATGGGCGCGGCCTCACGTTCTGTAGGCGCAGGCGAGTACCTTGGCGCTGTCCAGCGCCTCGGCATCGGTAACAACCTTTCCAACCCCGAACCGCCGCCCACGCCGTACTACATCGTAGACCACCCGATCAAGTTGGGGACACTAGCAGCCAAGCTAGTCCCGCTGACGGACGTGCCGACTGGTACAAGCGTCTACGTCGCGACATCTGCCGCATCTGGTGGAACGAAGGGGCCTGGAGCAGGCGCTGCACAAGGCGAAGAGATTATGAAGCGCGGCATTGGTGCTCTCGGGCTGTTCTGGGACGCGACCGTCAAGCGAACCGCGAACATACTAGGCGATGGAGTTGATGTTTCAGGTGGTGCCTATTCCAAGGAAGGACTGATCTACGTCTCTGAGGTAGAACCTCAGTCTGACCCAGACACCAGCGACAAGTCCCTACGTGGAGCCGTGGAACTGAACTACTGGGGCTCCTACGTGTGGGGCACATATCGGCCAGGAGCATACGGAGTCGAGATTCTAGGGCTCGTAACGCTGCCTGCCGCATAACAAGACTTGAGGGCCATCCCCTCTTAGGCGGGCCATCCCCGCAGGAAGAAGGAAAGAAATGCCAGCAGATGTAATCATGTACGGACCTGAAAGTGAGCCGTACAACTCATACGCAGCCGTTAGCCCCGCGCCCGGAGACAACGGCGCTGGAGGTCAGATCGCCCAGCGTGGGCGCAACCCCCTTGGGCAGCAGCTTGTACTCCAAGATGGTCGTAAGTATCGGTTCTTCTTGAAAGGAGCCGCTGCTGCGAATGCTGGCGATGTTCAGCAGTCACCAATCATCATCACCACAGACCAGAGCATGGCCTGCGCTGCTACCGCAGTTGGTTCTAGGATTATCACCTACACGCACGGCGCAGCGACTACGGTGGTCAACTACTTCGCCGAAGGCTATGCGGTAATTTCGCTCGATCCAGGCCAGGGGCAGACGTTCAAGATCGCCAGTCACCTAGCGATTGGTTCGGGCACAGCGGGCTCCATTGTGAACCTGGCCGCTGGTAACTCGGTGCAGGTGGCATTGACCACCACGTCAGACCTCTCGCTGATGGCCCACCCTTACGGAGATGCCATCGTCATGGCTGCGACTATTTCAGGCGCTCCCGTTGGTGTCGCAGTGGTGGCAACCCCTGCTAATCAGTTCGGCTGGTTGCAGACTCGTGGCTCATGTGGCGTACTTGGCGCTGCGTCCAATACCATCGGTTCGCCTGCCGTCATGCTGCTCACGGGTGGCACGGCTGGCGCGGTTGCACCTGCCTCGGCGGCAACGCAGCCGCAGGTAGGGTTTGTTCAGATGCTAGAAGGCACAGGCGAAGCGTCAGGGATATTCCTGACCATTGACGGATAGCAACATGGTTGCGATTCACGTCAAGCCAACGCGCCGAGAGGCTGAGTCCCACCGCCAGGAGTCCCTGGCTAAACGTGGGCTAAGCACGAAGCGCTATCGCGGTACAGCCCGCACCGTAGAGGAGGCACACGACCTCCAGCGTGGGCTAGAGCGCGACGGAGAGACGTTCGACAAGCTCTGGGAAGTGTCGGGGGATAGCCCTGACGCCATCCAGGCTGACCAGGACGTAAAGCTGAAGGCGGGCATCGACCCAGAAACCGGGAGGATGCTGCATGGATGAGTGTAATGACTGCGGAGCGACCCTGCGTAAGGGCCAATTAAACCTCTGCAAGACTTGTAACCAGAACATGCGCGAGAACCTTGTGAACGTGGTTGAGGCACCCGTGGATGCCAAGCCTGCGCCAGTTACGAAGCGTATTGAGAAGGCTGTCTTTACGCCAACGAAGGCGAAGAAACGAGTGCCAAGAAGACGATGACCGCAGCAATCCATTCCGCCAAGCATGTCGCTCCCATCGACTGGAAGGGCGTGCCCGAATCATACGTGGGCAAGTGTTCGGCAATCTGCCGCACGGCTCAGGAGTGTGCGGAATTGGTGCGTTGGTTCGGCTCAGCCGATTTTTGTCCGAACCTGCCTGTGCTGGTGCTGGTGCCAGGGGCTGATGCTCCTATAGCTATCGCAGGCATGGGCTACGCTACTGCGGCTGAACTGCAAGACTGCGCGATTGTGACGTGGCACGACAAGTCCCAAAAGATAGAGAAAGACGGGACGATGTTTGACTTCGACGCACTAAGGGAACGTAGGGGGTTGATGCGCCGGGAGAAAGTGGATGCAGCCACTCGTGAGGCAATGGTACAACGCGTTGCCAAGCACAAGGCCAATCCAATTTCAGACCCTGCGCGTCAGCCTCAGTTCCCGAACCTGACAAACAAGACACAGCACGTAATAGGAAAGAAGGTGAACGATGCCTAGAGAATGGACTGACGAGCAGCGAGCAGAGGCATCAAGGAAGGCGAAGGAACAAGGATTTGGCCAGCAACGCTCTGCTGTCGCGTTCGTCGCTGAGACTGAAAACCAACCGCCGGTTGAGACAGTAGAGCTTTCTAAGGACGAGGACGGCAACGTCGTCACTACCAAGCACTCCCAAGCAAGCACAGTCACCATGTATAAGCCGCTTGAGCATGGCGGATACGCGCCGAGGCGGGCGTCGGTGCATTCCATGAAGCTCCTGCTGGGACAGGGCTGGGCAGAGAATTGCCCCGAGTGCGGCAAGAAGCACATTGATAGTTCTGGGGTGGAATCATCCGACCCCAACCTATGTTCAGCACGCGAGCCGGTAGCAGTAATTCTCTGCCCTGTCTGTCATGTGCGCATCTACGACAACATGCCTTTTGAGACTCAAGCTGGGGCGGACGAGGACGAGAACGTCATCTTCCCTGACGACTTGGAGGAGAGTACGCCCGAGATGAGGCTGACCGTCGCCAGGAACCTCCACCTGTGGCTGTCCCACCCACGTTCGGCGCAGGAGCGGGGCATACCGCCCCTTCCAGAAGCCATGCGGGACATGGTGGCAGAGGCATAGATGGCAAACGAAGAAGCAATGATCAATACGCCTGAAGGGATCAGGGACTACCTGGGCTCCTTCCATCGTATTCCTGGAATCAGGGTCATCAGTAACACGTTAGGAGATCAACAAATGTCAGTACGAAGCGATGGAGTTGTTCGCGGCGGCTCGAACGACGGAGAGACGAGGGGTATCGCCCTCAACGAAGACAACGAGCAGCTTGTAGCGCAGGGACTCCCGCCCTACGCAGAAATGACCCGGCTGGGGGGCGGCTTCTCCGCTATTCAGACCGCAGCCACCGCAGGGTTGGTAGTTCGGCCAGGCACCACATCAGCGATTACCCTCTGGAACGGCGAAGGAACGGGTGGCAAGAGCTACGTCATTGACCGCTTCTTCACCCATAACCTCGTATCAACGGCGGCGATCCACCAATTCGGGATATGGGCCTGTGTCCACCCGACTGGCATGACAGCCCCAGGCGTGGACATCGCGGCATCGGCAACGAACGTCACTGGCAACGCAGGGAAAAAGTACAGCGGAGCGTCTCAGGTTGGCGTCGCGGAAACCGTCGTGAACAACGGCTGGTATCCGTGGGGTAGTGGCAACCAGATTAGCGTTACCAACCTAACCCCTGGATCGCATGATTCCGTTGAGGTTGGAGGGCGACTGATTGTCCCACCGCAAGGAGGCATCTCGCTTCAGGTGGTATCAGGCGTAGTTGGCGACACCTTTACAACTGGGCTGTCCTGGTACGAAGTGCAGCTAGCCCTGAACTAGAAGTAACTGGCTAAGCGGCAGTAGCGGCTTGCCGCCGCCTAACTAGGAGCGTGTAATGCCATCACATCCAGAGAGACTGAGAACATCAAAGCCCACCAAGGGCCGCACGACATCAGCCGCCAAGCGTCGGACTCCAACGAGAGGTAGTCGCGCTACAGGCACGAGACGTTCTGCCGCTAAAGGAGCGAACAGGAACAAGAAGGCAGCAGGCCGGGGTAGGTAGTGGCCACCCTCGTTGCCGTCCTCAACACGATGGTAGACGAGTTCGGCCTGGGCAGGAGAGGCACGAACACGGGTACGTCAGCGTCTGCAATCACTGCCGACTTCGATTTCGGGGGAGCGGAGGGTGCTAAGGATTACGGCGGCGGTAGCCAAATCATTCTGTTGTCAGGCCGCAGCGCAGGGAACATCTCGAAACTGTCCACGGCCCCCAAGCTGTCTACAGGGGTGGCGAACGTAGACCCCAACTTTTCAGGGGCTCTTAACAATACGTCCACAACACTGGATGGAGCGCTTAGTGACACGACAGGGACGACGGTTGTGCTTACTAGCGCCTCTGGGTTTCCGTCCGCAGTGCCGTACTTCATCAGCGTTGACGGCGCGGAAATTATGGAGGTAACAGCGGCCTCTACGACAACCTTGACGGTTCGACGCGGTGCCAACAATACGCTAGCTACGACTCATGCGGACGACGTAGCCATATTGGCGCTAGACGACTTTACTATCCTTCTTAGGCCCCTGCGCTTTACAGGCGGAGGATTAGGTGTCATCGACAAGATTAACGAAGCCCACAACACGTTCCAGTGGGTAAAGCGCACGTTCCCTTACTCTCTGGTTCCTGACGGGGACATGAACGCCTCTGCGGTGACGGACTGGACAGACACCAACGCCACATCGGCCAAGGTGGCGGCGACGTTCGCCAAGCCAGACCGCAACATCTCTGTCACGGACTCTGGTTCGGCTGGTGGGTTCACGGCCCCTGCTGCGAACCTCTTTGTCGAACCCGACAAGCCCTATTACCTAGAAGTCACAGGCTGGGGCACGGACTCTGCCGACTCAGGCACGTTGCAAGTTAAGGACGTGACGAACTCCAGCGCTGCGATCACCTTGACGGAGACGGTGATCGACCGCATGGAGCCCGAGATTCTACGCAACACATTCACCACACCGTCAGGCTGCAAGGAGATACAGATTCGCTTAGTAGCAGACGCAGCGAGCGACGTGGTGAGTTGGGCGAACCTCCAGTTCCGCAAGAACGAACAGGACGAGTACATCCTGCCCGACACTCCTGTCAGGCCTATCGCGCTAGGCAAGCTGGGTTACTACGAAGGTTCGGACTGGAACACCCGTGGTGAGTTTAAGCCTGTTGATGTAGAGCCAGAACAATTAAGTGCTGGCCTGTGGCGCTACCGCACCGACGTTAATCTGTCAGGGAGGTCGCTGTGGTACGAACGCTTTGACGCCCCCGCGGACCTGGCGGCGTCTAGCGTGGCTACAGCATCCACACCCATTCCTCACCGGGAACTGGCTGCGGTAGCATCAGAGTTGGTTCTACGTCCACTCAGGGCACGCTCTAGGGACTGGGCGCTGAAGTACGAGTATGCACAGTCGCGTGCCGCCGGCGTGGTGGCCGACTACCTGAAGCACAACCGAGTGATCTTCAACAAGGCTCCCGCTGCCTACCCCACGCCAAGGATGTAATGTGGCAGAGGTACGGGGAGACTACGATGTTGTACTGCTCGGAACGGGCAAGGACGGATGCGGTGACGCCCGCAACGCCGGCAGGGACTCGTACGCTTGGTCGATCAACATGGATGGCAGGTCAGGAAGCTTTGTTCCTTCCGCTGCCTATACACGAGTTCTAGCAACCAACACCTTTTCACCAGTCCCCTTCATGTCCGAGTGGAATACGGCCTCTCCTGGCTCCCCTATCCTTATCTGGTTAGGTGGGGACAACGCAGGCAACGCCACCGTGTACGAGTGGATTGACGGCACTGCGACCGAGACGGACTTCGATACTCCGAAGTTCACGGGCGGCGCGTTGTATCGCTTCGACCAGGACTCTACAGAAGACCCTGATGAGGAGATGATGTTCTTCTGTAACGGCTACGACAAGAACATTATTGTCAGGCGCAAAAAAGGCACCGCCTCGGCACTCATCGACACGGGGGCTACGACGACACACACGGCTAAGGCTGACTTGCTTGGGGTTGTTGGGTCCGACCTCTTCCGCGTTTTTCATGACTACAAGTTAGGGAAACTGACCGCCAGGACCGATCCAGGCATACTCGGCAACTATCCTACCGACACCGCCAGCATCCCTGCTGGCGTGCCCAGCTTCCCCATCAACTCCGTGCTGTCGCTGGGCGGATCAGCGATAGTTACCACTGGCGTTGGTGTCCACAAGTATAACCCAGCCCCAACAGTGGCAACCTTCGGAAACGTGCTGGAGTTCCGCTCCCCGCACCCTGACAACGGCAAGGTGGCCACGACTGATGGCAGAGGCAGGTTATATGTGGCTACGGTTCAACCGTCAGAGCTAATCGTTATTACCTTCGGGTTCCAGCAAACTCACACACCTTGGAAAAACAAGGCAATCGACCGCAACACGCCGCGAGGCAACTTCTCGGCCATTGCTGTTGACCTCAAGGAAACCTACCTAGCCATTGAGCCGGGAACAGCAAACCTCACGCAAGACGGTGTTGGGTTGGTAGTCAAAGAGGATAACGGCGGGGTGTTCACCACGCATACTACGGCGGTTACGAGTAGGAAGTACAGTTCGCCAGCCAGCGTAGTGCTGTTGACGACGGGCGACTTCATCCACATTGGGACATCGGAGCCGCACATGGGGGCACGCATTTTGCTGGCTGGAGTGAGAGATTCTGAGACTGCGGCTTCGGCGCTCGGCGTGTCCTTCAGTACCGGCACGTCCACGTTTGCTTCGGCAACTCCTATGGACTCAACCTTAACCTTCGCCCAGGATGGCCTTATTTCCATGCACAAGGACTTCCAGCATCCGTTCGATGTCGCCTCATCACCCTGGGCTAAAGGCACAGTGGACAGCGTGCAGGATTTGTACTGGATGCGGATAGAGCCGAACTCTACGCTTACGGGTGTCACCATCAGGGAGATTGAAGTGATCCCTTACCGCCCTCCTCTCACAGCCGACAAGAACGCGACCACGGACGCTGCAAGGATGTCTGGGTATAAGCAGGCAGGAGCATTGCCAACCATCTTAAAGGGGCACTGGCAAGGTGAGCGCCTCATCTGGCATGACTGGGCGACACTCTGGACTTCCAAGATAGAGAGCATGGTGGTGGGCAGGGTCAATGATGGAGTGACAGACTCAGACCGCGCCCTCTACATGGTGAGCCATGACGGACTGTATGCGATCCCTGTTGGCGACGACGGGGACCCATCCACTGCCAGTTGGCCCAACCTCGGTCACGCTGACAGTATCACGGCAGGCCTGAACGACCACCTGATTGCTACCTCGGCCAATGATTTCGACTTGCCCGCGTTTCCCAAGACGGTGAACCAACTCATCGTGAGAGGCCATCACCTACAGGACGCAGATGATGAGCTTTACCTGTGGTATCGCATGGAGCATGAGCCTGAGTGGCACCAAGAGGGGCCGTTCGCACAATTTCCGGTAGCTATAAAAGACCTCGGCGCAGGGAAGACGCTTCAGGTAGTGGCCGGGTATAAGGATGGTTCGCGAGACGCTATCGCCCCGCAGATAGACAGCATCATCGTACCCAAAGGCAAGTGGACATACGAAGACGAAGAACTAATTGATGAACTAGAAGAAGCGATCGCAAGCCCGCAGGCGAACTAATGGTGGTTTCAGACAAGCAAGTTCGCGACCTACGACGTGACTTCAAGGAATTGTCCGAGCGCATGGATGACTTTGTGCCACGACTAGAAGGCGCAGAGTTCGTCGCCAGCCACCACGGAGATTCGCACAACGACGAAAGCACGGATCCGATTCAGGCAGGCAACGTAGCAGGGCACGCGCACGCTGCTATCCCCTTCCCTATCGTCAGGACAACGAACACGTCCACGAGCGCGTCAAGCACGTCACATACGGTGACGCTGCCTCTTGGCATCCTGGCGAACGACCTGCTCCTCGTGTTCTTCTTTGCCAACCCGGACTCTGGGTTTACGGATGCCACGTTCCCTGCGGGTTGGACTGAGTTTTTCAGTGACAGGAAGTTGTCAGGGGCATATCGTCAAGCTGACGGAGCCGAAGCCCTAACGATTACTGTTATGACAGCCGACGCCGCTGTTGCCGCGCACAGTTCGTACCGAATTGACGATGCAGTCGCTGCATCCACGCAGGCCCCAGAAGCAGCCACCGATACAGGAACGGTTAATCCACCGACGCTCAATGTTACGGGAGGTGCCGCGAACTTCCTATTCCTGGCCGTCTGCGGCCTCGACGGCGACGGCGTATCAGTATCGGCTGCGCCGACAGACTATACGGGCCTGATTACGGCGAGCGGCACGGACATCGACGTCGGCTCTGCACAGCGAGAGTTATTTGACGAGAGCGACAACCCCAATGCGTTCAACACGTCGGGAGATGACAGCGGGAAAGCTGCCGCGACGATAGCGGTTCACCCGCTAGCAGTAGCCCCAGGACTGCCGGAAGTATCAATCAACACGGTTGGCTGGGACGTGGTGCTGAACACCAGTACAGGCACAGCAATTCAGGACGCGTTTGACGCTGGAGCGCGAAGCATTCTTCTGCTCGACAGCGCACATACTGCGTCCGCAGACATTACGCCGCCAAACGCATCGAAGATTGAGGGGCAGAGTAGGAACGGTACGAGCCTTAGTTTCGGTACAGCAGATTTCCAATTCTTGCTCTCCAACGGAGACTTCACCATGCGTAATATTACGCTGCAAGATTCTACGTCTGCCGACGCCGTTCTCAACTGCACGTCCGCAGCGATCCTTATCGACAACGTGCGCTTCACTAACGTTGAGAAGTGTTTCAAGAACATAGATACGTCAACGGCCAGGCCGAAGATTCTTCAGAACTGTTTTTGTCAGAGCATGAGAGGAGCCGCAGGTACGCCCATCGCTATTGAGTTTGCAGGCGCAGGCCAGTGGCTTGTCAACTGCATTATCACCGCTGGCGGGGCTCACGCGGTACTTGTCAGCGGTTCTGGAGACACGTTCATCCAAGGGGGACTACTCTCTGGAAATCCTACTAATGGCTATGTCCTGAGTCACACGGGGACGGAGATGTTCATCTCTAGTACGGTGATTACTGCCGCATCCAGCGGCATCTGCCTGCTTACATCTAGTACAGGCAGGGTGCATTCTAACAACGTCAAGTACAAGGGAGACACGTCAGGCACGCAGCCACTGCTTGATTTGCAGGCTTCCGGCAGCGACAACATCAGTGGCGGACACATCGACGGCGGAAGTGTTGGTATCGAGGTTAACCAGAACAACCACCGCATCAGCGGAGTGGAAATACGCCGAGCAGTTGGGGACGGCATCTCTATCGACGGCACACACAGCAGGACTATCATCTCGGGATGCAACATTCATGACAACGGAGGTTGGGGGATTGACGTTGGGCCTGGTGGGTTCCCGACCAACACGATCATTGCCAACAATGTAATCAGAAGCAACACGTCTGGAGAGATTCGTGACGGCGGGCCAGGCACAAAGATAGGGCTGAACGTGACGACATGAAACTTCTACTACTTCTTATCACCGCACTCTTACTTGCTGGCTGCGTAGGCATTGCCGAAGGCAAGGGTAGGCCCGTAGACAAAGGCCCGCCTCCTGGCAAGGCCAAGCAGGTCACGCCTACGCCTACTTGCCAGTCCACCATCGCGGCAGTGGCAGTGTCAGGAAGCGCTGTCCATGAAACCGTCAGCCGTGGCAGTCGGACGCTGATAGACGACTTCGTTGTCACGAACATCTGGGAAGGCGAGACGATCTCAGTGACGATGCTCGTAACCTCATCAGGCGGCACTCCTTTACCCCCCGAGTGGGTGGAGTTCGTGCCCAGTGCGTTCTGTTTGGGCTTTGGCGAGGGCGAGGTAGTAGACGTGTGGCTCACAGTTCCTCACTCAGCAAGGCCTGGAGTGTACGTCGGACTCTTTGAAGCCGACGTATGCGTTGGCATCTTCTGTGCTGGCGCGGCTGTCAGGGCCACGATTACGATTGAGTAAGGAGGAGCAGCGCATGGCCGTCATAGAACTACCACCAGGAACTTATCGGCTCCCAGGTCCGATCATCTTGCATGGTGCAATCACGATCAAGGGGATTACGAAAAGGACTTAAATGCCTGAAGACCTTAGCCCTTTCAACCTCACTGCCATCAGTGCTGCTGATAAAGAGACGATCACGATCGGCACGACGAACGGTGACATCGCGCCCGTCAAGCGATACATCGTCGTCGCGGCGTTCTCTGGCACAGCTGACAACCTAGACCGCATAGAGACTTCAGGCATCCTCACCCCAGGGGATGCAGACGGCGCGGTGATCTACCTGCGTGCAGACGCGGGCGACACCATCACCATCAGGCACAACCAGGACGCAGGACAGCATTACAACATCCTCACAGAGACAGGCGGCAGCGTAACGATGACGGGCAATACCATCGTGCGCTGCGTCTATGACATCAACCTGGATACCGATGGGGCGTGGGTGGTGCCTGCCCAAAGCGGGACTGCCATTAAGCTGATTGATGCCGACCTAGACACCCAGGTACAGGTAGAAGAATCCGCCGACGAGGACGTTATCCGCTTCGATGCTGCCGGTGCAGAGCTGATGACGATTGGCCAAGAAGGCGCTGTGGATATGCACCACACCGCTGCTGCGGCCAACGAACATGCCCTTGAGATAGAAGTAGACGCCGCTGCCAAGGGTGACATCATCGGCCTTAACCTGAGCTACGTCACTGGTGCTATTGCTGGGGGCCAGGACGAGGAAGGTATCCTCGTCAACATTGATGAGTCTGCGGCCACAGGCGGTGATGTCACAGCCTTGGAAGTCCTGACAACTGAAGGTTCGGCCACGATCATCGGCATGGAAGCGGCGGCACAAGTGAACCCCATCTTCCAGCTAGCGGGCCAGTTTGAAGATATGGACGTGGCGCTGGTGAAGACGACAGACAGGCTGACGGAGTTCCTGAACGCTGGCAATGACATCGTGTTCTTCGTAGACAACGCTGACACGATCACCATTGGCGATGCCGACCAGTTTGAGGAGATAGAGTTCCTGCTGGCTACGGCTGCCAGCGTGTCGGTGAAGCCGAAGTTTGAGTTCTCTATCACCGGCTCTGCCTGGACTGAATTCTTCCCCGCAGACGGGACGAACGGGATGCGCAACAGCGGCCTTGTCTTCTGGCTGCTGGCAGACATCTCCGCTACCTGGGCCAAGCATGGTTCGGAGTTCCTGATCCGCATCACCCGCGAGAAGGCCACGGTACAGACCGACCCCATCGAGTCCAAGGTGCAGATTGTGAAGGGTATCCAGTACGAATGGACGAAGGAAGGCGACCTGATTATCCGCTACATCTGCCCGCGTGAGCAAACGGGGCCGCGCTCGTCTACGGCTGGGCTTGGGCAAATCTATGTGAAGGACGATGCTCCGAACACCTTGCACTTTGTAGACGACGCGGCCAACGACCGCCCGCTGTATCCAACGGAGTATCCTACGGACACGGTTATCGCAGCTACCGACTTAGTGCCCTATGTGGATGTATCCGAGACGCCCGATGCAGCAAACAAGATTCTGTTCTCTGGCTTTGAGAGCGCGCTGAATCACGACAACCTGACGGGGTTTGTTGCTGGTGAGCATCTAGTGTGGGCTACATCAGGCGTGGGCACGGTGCACATCAACAACATTGATGAAGCCTCAGTTACAGCCCAAGGCGTAGTAGAGCTTGCTACAGCAGCCGAAACGAACGCAGGCTCGTTGAATACCAGGGCTCTCACGCCGCTCAGCGCATCCTCCCCCGACCGCACCATCATCCTCACAGCATCAGGAGGGATAGGCACAACGACTAATCCCGCAGCAGGCCCGTTGCAAATCGAGACAAGCACCAACCAAGTCAATTACTGGGTGCTGGACTTTGACGCCGGGGCGACCGAGGAACACGCCTTCTGGAACGTTGTCATGCCTGACAACTGGGACGCAGGAACGATCACCTTCCGGTACTACTGGATTTCATCAGCGACTGATACTGATGGGGTGTCGCTTGGACTTCGAGCAGTGTGTATCTCAGACAACGAAGTAATCGATAGCGCGTTCGGTACGGCGGTGGTGCTGGATGACGACAACACGGCTACCGATGCGTCCGTGAACATCAGTGCAGAGAGCGGTGCGGTAACTGTCGCTAACGCGGTCGCGGGCGAGTTGGTCATCTTCGATGTGTACCGCGACACCGACGACTCCAACGACGTCATGGCCGAGGACATGCGCCTAATCCAGGTCCGCATCACGTACGGAACGGACTTATACAGTGACTAGTCGAGACGAC
>SDBT01001572.1_pt1 | contig 40452 bp, 39 predicted proteins | sample 2277101 | NCBI WGS metagenome assembly SDBT01 (sample SAMN10404973, study PRJNA504765) | marine sediment metagenome | isolation source: marine sediment core GS10_PC15, 103 cmbsf | place: Arctic Ocean: Southern Knipovich Ridge | collected 2010 | reverse complement strand
CGAGAATCTTCTGGAGCCAGGGTGTTTGTGCAAGAAACTGCCGGTCACTGTTACGTTGTGTGGTTTTTTGACACAGTAGAACTCCTTTTGTACAGTCTGGGAGCTCCAAACAAAAGAAAAAAATGGTGAGTCACGATTCTCGATTTCGCGAAAAGAAAGCGAAACCGTTTTTCTCCTTTCCCGTTCCTTCCCTCTGTCCTTTTTTTGAAACTTCGGCCGTTCCCTTCTTTTCCTTTCGTTTCCTTGCGTTCCCTTGCATTTTCATTACCACTTATTCTTTCCAGAATGGAGCCAGACCTCAAAAAAACCAAGTCGTGCGTGGAAGAACAACCTGTTCTCTCGCTTGCACAAGTGTGTCTCGAAATGAACGGCAAAATGGATGTCCGATCGAACAACAGCAAGGAGGAGGAAGATCTCTCCAACCACACCACCAACAACTACTACACCACTAACAACTACTACACCACCAACAACTACTACACCACCAACAACTACTACACCACCACCAACAAAAACAAGAACAAGAACAAGGTCAAGGTTTTTGTTAAAACGCTTCGATCCGGAGAGTACGGGGACGATGAAATAAAAGCATATCAAATTTTGGACCTCAACCGCGATGATGAAGCACGAACTCCACGCTTGCTTAATATCACTTCGACCAAACTGGTCTTGACAACTGTCGGTATTTCGTTAAACGATTTAGCGGACGAAAATAACCGAGAGGTTCATGAAGGCAAAATACTCGTGTTGGCCAATGCCGCTCTGTTTTTATCCGATCTCACTCTCGCCTGCAAGCAGATGCATAAAGCTGGTTTTGAACACGACGACCTGTACTTGCCCGGGGGCGGTGATAGGAATGTCACGTGGGACCAAAAAACGGGCCACTTCTATGTGATCGATTTCGATAAAATCACTTGGGGGAGTGAATGGAACCCTGAAGTTGTTGCTCGTCAAATCTGCGCAGATTTTATGCATTGGGCGGGTGCCGATGCTAAGCAAATCGCGCAGATTCTTCAAACTAGGAAACGCCTTCAACTTGAATCCAACAGCCTGGCCTTCGACGAAACTGTTGCTGCACAGTCCGTGCCCAAACGCAAGAAGCTGATCGTTAGCAGAAGTGGGGACAGGTTGGTCGTCAACAAAAAACATGCAACGGCTGTGACCAAAGCCACCAGCCTGCCCGCTAACAGTACTGATGCACAGCCCCCTGTTGACGTAATCGATCTATCTTGCAGCAAGGCTGCTGCAAAATCCTTTGTTGAAGTGGGTGACCTGTGCAATAATTCCGACGTGCAGCAGTCTGACGACCTTAGCTCATCGGAGGACGAGCTCGACTTCATCGACGTGTCCAAGTTTGGAATAGATTTTCTCGTCGAACAAGAGTTTATGTGGCTCTTCTTGGCAGAAGGGGCCGAAAATGCGGACGACACCACCGACAACGATTTTTTGGGGTGAACTCGCGAAAGCAACGAGCCATTTAATATCTACAGTTCAAACCGTTAATTTTTACTAGAAACTGTTTTACAATACACTCTGATCTCACAAACCCCCAGAGCTCCCTGCAGGAGACTTCCACTGGGAAATGTTTCAGCCAGAATGTTCGTGACAGAAGTTTCGCACGGTGCCGGAGATCCGGAGCGCAGGTTAACTGTTTTAGGTTCAACGTATACGTCGAGATACAACTTGATGTCGTACGATTCCTTCCAACTAACACTGACACCAAGCACTGCTCGACCATCTGCATTCAGCACATACCACTCGGGCAGGTCGCTGCGCCATGAATTATTTACCCATTTGTAATCTTTGGGACATGTCATTGCAATGTAGCATTTGTTAACATCTTCGCTGTCAACAAATGTGAATCCATAGGTCGACAGTTGGGCGCGTTGCTTCAGAGTCGGCGTAGGAGCACGCTGCGGGGGAGGTAGAGATTGGCCCATTTTCGTTGCGGATAGATCTTGAAGGTGGCGGAGGGAAAGTTTTATTCCGTCGTCCAATGCAACACCTTATTGGAATGGCGTACTGTATAATGCGAAAATTATCGAGACAACAATCCAAGCTGTCTTTTGTCGATCTTTATATGTCATGGAATACGACAGTGCTCCTTGGCGATGTTTGTGTCGGCTAGCGGATGGCTTCTTTGGCCGCGTGCTGGAAGTTTATCGCCAAATTATTGTGTCAACGAGCGATCGGTATCTGTTTGTGCCGGCTAGTGGATGGGTTCTTTTTCAAACCGTTAATTTTTACTAGAAACTGTTTTACAATACACTCTGATCTCACGAACCCCCAGAGCTCCCTGCAGGAGACTTCCACTGCGGAGTCAGATCAAACCACCGATCTTGCGCCCTTCTTCTGTTTCTACCAGATGTAGAAATGGTAGTCATTTTTCAACCATAATGTTCGTGACAGAAGTTTCGCACGGTGCCGGATTTCCGGAGAACGGGGTAACTGTTTAGGTTCAACGTATACGTCGAGATACAACTTGTTGTCGTACGTTGCCTTCCAACTACCACTGACACCAAGCAGTGCTTGACCATCTGCATTCAGCACATACCACTCGGGCAGGTGGCTGCGCCATGAATAATTTACCCATTTGTAATCTTTGGGACATGTCATTGCAATGTAGCATTCGTTAACATCTTCGCTGTCAACAAATGTGAATCCATAGGTCGACAGTTGGGCGCGTTGCTTCAGAGTCGGCCTAGGAACACGCTGCGGGAGAGGTAGAGATTGGCCCATTTTCGCTGCGGATAGATCTTGAAGGTGGCGGAGGGAAAATTTTATTTCTTCGTCCAATAAATGTTCTCGAACACTTCAATCTGAAAAAGGTCTTCCATTTCACCGCGGTTATTGGTTCGACACGCGTCGAAGATTTTCAATCACAGAGCTATTCCTATCGTCGAGCAAGCGCCCGTCAAATCTATAGTCTAGTGTTTTGTAATATGCCTTAGGGCACGTATAATTGTCGTCCAAATCAACGAATTGTGTGCGCGGATCAATGATGGCCCCGCTTTCCGATTTGTATATCGCATCTTCGCAATTGCTGATGAGCCGGAAGGTCTCGATCGTGTCTGTTGATATGTTATAGGAAACTGCATCAACAAGCAGTTTGGTTGGTATCGATACACGATCGGCGAGTTTGTGGTCAAAGTAAATCAGCGTGGCGCCCTCCCATACACCGTAGTAGGTCTTCCAAGGGTCGCGATTGAGCATATTGAATATCTCGCTGGCACGTACACCACCGTACTTCACCTCGAGTACTTTGCGCAGAGAGGGGACGATATCAACAGTAGATGGCAAGGAAAATGCCGCAGAGAGTGACGACAAACGCTCCGCGGCAGCAGAACCCATAAATCCAACCACTGGCAGGAATGTGACCTTCGCTTTCCACGATTGGATTTGCTCTAAGACAAAGCTCATCTGCGTCCCACTGTATGACATGTCGTCGGGTTGCAACACGAACACTCGCTTACTGGGGTCCCTTGTGACTGCGGCCGGAACGTCGTCAAGGTCGTCGGTGAGGTGGGTGACTACGTCTGCGAGAAACTGCCAGACCAACAGGGTAATCCACGTGTTGGATTTGCTGATCTCTCCGTCGATGACAAGGACAACAGCATCGGGGCGTTCGTTCCTTATGCGAGTGACGATTTCGATAGTTGTGCGATGCAGCGCATCTTGAAATTCGCTGAATGATACATGACGCAGATGGCTGGCGAATGCAGTCACAAAGTCGACGATCTCAGACGGCGATCTGGATTTGTTGATACTCGTCAACCACAAGAACATGTTATCGTGATTGATGTCGTAGATCTGCTTCGGTTCGAGGAAGCGGTTTTTGCTGTTCTGTGCGTGGAACCTTGTAAACAGCGCAACGTTATCCGCAAGCACACCGCCGGTTTCAGCCGAGCGCCCCTCGGTTGCTTGGACTCTTTTGTCGATCACAATGCTGTGCAAACCTGTACCAGCCAAGCGCATGGGGCCCATTGTTAGATTCATGATTAGATTCCTCGACGACAATCAATCGGATGCAACCCTGTATATTTATGATTTTCGTTGAAAGAGGAGGGCAAGTTTTTATTTGCATACTGCACAACTGTGTCAAAAACCACACAACGAAACGGTGACCAGCAGTCTCTTGCACAAGCACCTTGGGAGAGGCAGAAATCAAATTGGAACTTTCACATTTCACCTCCTTCTCTAAAATGACTAAACGAGTTGGTGTTGTAACTCATGATGAAATGAAAAAGCACTGCACTTTTCATGAACACCCAGAGCGTCCTGAACGAATTGAGAGCATCATGAAAGAACTTGCAGCCCAAGAGCTCCTCCAGAAGTGCATCAGCCTGCCTTGTCGCGAGGCTACAACAGAAGAGCTCACTTTCATTCACTCCGTCGAATATGTCACGCGCGTGGACGAGTCTGTAGCGATTTGCAAAGAACTAGAAGATGGCGAATCGCATTATTTGGACCCTGCAGACAAAGATTGTTTTCTCAACGAATTCACAGCACGAGCTGCAAGATTAGCTACAGGAGGTTTGATTGATCTTGTTGAAAAAGTTATGAATGATGAACTAGACTCCGGAATGGCGATCATTCGTCCTCCCGGTCACCACGCCGAAGAAAACAAGTGCATGGGCTTTTGCTTTTTTAATTCAGTTGCTGTTGCAGCGAAAGTGATTCAACAGAAATTCAATTTACAGAAAGTGATGATTGTCGATTGGGATGTACACCATGGAAATGGCACTCAACACCTTCTCGAAAATGACAATTCCATTCTTTATTTTTCAGTCCACAGACACGACAATGGAAATTTTTATCCTATTGGCAACTCTGGCTCCCCTGAACAAATAGGGAAGGGTCTTGGTGCTGGGTTTTCTGTCAACGTTGGGTGGCCCAGAGACGGGATGGGCGACGCTGAGTATCTTTCTTGCTTTTACAACATTGTGCTCCCAATTGCCCACCAATTTGAGCCTGATTTGATCCTCGTTTCTGCTGGGTTTGACTGCGCTCTGGGGGATCCTTTAGGGCATTGTAACGTGACAGAAGAAGCTTTTGGCCATCTCACACAGCTAGTTCTCTCTTGTCAAAAGCGCGGAAAGGTTGTCCTCGCTTTAGAAGGTGGCTACAATTTGCATTCGCTTTCTAAAAGTTGTGCACAGTGTATCAGTGTTTTACTTGGTGCACCACCCTCTTCTTTACATTCATTGCCTAAAGTTCTGATGGAAGGCTGTCCTGAAGATAAGCCTTTGACTGTTTCTTCACAGCAGAAATATAAGCTTGCAGACCCTGCTTTAGACGCTGTAAAAACGATGCTTGCAACAATTTCAGCTCACAAAGAGCACTGGGTATTAGAACATGAAGAGTCGGTTCTAAATGAACTCGCAGTGAAACTAAAGCCATTGGAAGAAGTCAAACAGAAAGAATTGAAGAAAGCACAACGCAAAAAGGAAAAAGCATTGCGTCGACTCACGAGATGGGAGATGCAATTCAGGAGATAAGTTTAAGACCAATTGGTGGTAGGAGACATGGGGTTATGACTGGTGTTTGTGTCGGCTAGCAAAGACTTTCTCGGCCGCTTCACTGTGGCTCGACCATTCGTTTGTTTATTTGTGTCGACAGGAGGCTACCATTTTTTTGCTATTAAAAGGGGGAGATTGTTTGCCGAGCCCAATCATTTTTACGTGACACACCTCAGTGAATTACACGCGGAGATCGATCGGTTTCCGCAAACAGAGAATCACTGTGATCACTATACGTCGACGGATTTGTTGTATACTCTATTAGGCTGCGCACAGGTTTGATTTATGGGTCATGGTTCAGAGAGGAGAGGCCTAAAGGAATGAACCTGCAACGACGGTGCACAGAGAGAGGAGACAGCGGGCGAGCGGAGATTTAATAAGAACCACCTGCGTTAATCATCCTTTCTATAAAAAAATGTCAACATCCGATATTGTGGCTGAGCTGTGTAGCTACAGCGACTACACCCCAAGCGGTGTCATTGGAATCGGCTTCGACGTAGAGACGATTGGAGGTTGCATGACGAAAAACGCTATGACGGAGTTTGGCGCCGTGGCCATCGCCATCGAAGACCACGATAGACGTCGCGTGCTGGCACGCTTCGAGGGGCACATGAGGATACCCGAAGGGTGTGGGTTTGAGGAGAAGTGCGAGAAGGAGTTCTGGGATGTGCACAAAGCACAGGAAAAGATCCAAGTACTCGCATGCCAACAGGACCCAGCGGATGTAATGCGCGAGTTCATCGCCTGGGTCTACAAGATTCGCGACACTTACGCCGGCGGTGAAGCGAATCGCGTCCGTTTCATAACTGACGCAGCCTACTTCGACGCGGGATGGATGTCGCACTACCTCACCAAGTATGCCGATCACGACCCAATGCACACTTTCTTTTCGGATGCGACTTCGTCGCGGTTCAAGCCGGTGCTTGACACCAATGCTTTCTTCCGCGGCGTTGCAAATGTCGGGCTTCACCTCGAATTCGAGGAGGAAATGCTAAACTCACGCTTTTCGAGTCGCAAGGCAGCGCGAAAAGCGCTGAGTGTTCCCGATGATGAAAAACCGCACACGGCACACGATCATCGTGCCGTGAACGACGCTCAAAACATCATTGAGGAATACCTCATCATACTGAGACACATGTCTTGCCAGAAGAAAGGAATGTGAAGGGAGAGAAAAACGGGGGTCGCTTTTTTTTCTTGAAATAAAATCTTCTCCTTAATGAACATCGACGGTCGCGAATTTCGTTATCCGAACAGTCAAGACGATGGACCAGGTTATCCGAATCCGGCTACCGGCGGCTACGATTACCATTGCTATCCACACCACGGTGTTTTCATGATGGAATGCATGATTGATTGAGGTTGTCAGTGAGTCACGGTAGTACGCCGAAGTTCAAGAAAGGATGGCGAAGAGGGTGGAAAGAAAGAATTTTTAAAAATCTGCAGGACATTCGTCATGCTCGACATTCTGCCGCCAGAAATCATACAACACATCCTTTCCTTTGCATGTCAGCCCATACTGCCTTTGCGCCTGACGTGTCGACGCCTGTCGATAGTACTGGATGGATTCGTCGTCGCTCGTATTATGCACAACTATCATCACCGTTGCTTGCTTTCCTACTTGCGCCTGCCTTTAGATGCCCAGCTGGGCACGGGATATGAAGGCATGTCTTTACATTCCGTGAGAATCTGGAATTGCAGGACTCACCCCTTCATTAGGATGATACGATCATTCCTTTCGCACGGATGTAGGGCAGTGTCTTTCTTTGTGCTGGTTAATCATCATTACGTCTGTCTCAGGCCATTAAGAACGACCCATATGCCCGCCACTTATCATTGTAGCATTTGCGAGCGTAAATGCCTATGTTGTGACACACACAGCATAGTTCTTTACGGGAGATTAAACACGCCGTCGAGGTGTGGAGCATTCGCCCTCAATGGAATCTGTGATGCGTGCTACATAGCGTTGATCGACACCTTTTTCGTGAACACTCGTGAACATAATACGAAAACCTGTCGTCGCTGGTGGAGCTTCCCGTTGTATTCCGCAGAGACAGCATTCAACCACACATTGCATAAGTTTTGTTTGAGACCAGCGTTTTTCTTAGAACTGTGAAAGAAGATAGCATGTACTGCATATGTATTGATACATTGAAAAACGATTCATCGAGTCTTTGGCAGGAAAAAATCTCCAACAGAGAGAGAGAACTCCAGTTGATGTGTATATACGCGACAAAAACTGGTCGTAGTATGTGAAACTTCGCGTGTCCATACTCAAGGAACCAAAAATGGGTGCAGGAGTTTGTCTGAAGGACGGGTGCAACTTTTTGCTGTTCATTCTAAGCGTGACATCTCTGATTTTTTTTTTGACATCACTTTACGAAATCGTGCAGATGGGAACTTCAGTGACCACGACACTAGAGTCTCGAGGCTGGCTCTTCTGCGTGGCGTATCCGTTTGTTAAAGTGGTGTTGCCTATACTGTGGTTCTCGTTGGCATGCTACGATGTGTACCGCAAGTGCCGCCTACAGCGTGGGGATTACTACTCTAACCCACTGTACCTCGCTGAACTGTTCGCTATAGTGGTAACCTTGTTTTTTGTAGTCACGCCGCCCTCATTAATTGGAGCAATCAGTTTCTGTTTGAAGTTCGGATTTTTCGGGAATAACGCAGTCATTAGCACTGGGGGAGATCAGTTCACACAACTACTACTTGCACATACTGGCATTGCAGTCACCGAAACGTTGACGTTCATGCTGACAGTTGAACTATTTCCAGCGTATGTCTTGCAAAATTTTCGCACATTTTAGAAAAGGAGACGCCAAACAATCACCTGTCATGCTCATCTACCTACCACCGGAAATCATAATCCATATTGCATCCTTTGCATGTCAGGTCATACTGCCTTTGCGCTTGACGTGTCGCCGCTTGTCTATTTTATTTAATGGACCAGAGATCTCTCGTTTGATACATGCGCATCGAAGGCGCACCGTAGTTTCTTTTTCGTACAGGGCTTTAAGGTTTCCAGAACTCGAGGGACTCAAACATCCCTTCACAGCGATGGCGCGATCATTCTTTTCACATGGAAGTCATCCAGTGAGCTCGTTTGCACTCATTGGGCACGAAGGGGGCGAAGAGAAAAGACAAAAGCATAGATTGTGTTCCATTTGCCATCGCAAACATTGGTGGTACGACACACACAATCTATGCATATACGGAAGAAAGAACACCTTGGCGTCATCCCCGGCGTTCTTCGTCCGCGGTATTTGCGATGCATGCTACATAGCATTGCTCCTATCTTTTTTCGCGAACACTCATAACCAGAATACCGGAATCAGCCGTCGCTGGTTCGCCTTGGCGCATCATTCCTCAGAGACATCATTTGACCATAAACTACACCAATTTTGTTTGAGACCAGCGTTCTACCTTGTGAAATGTGAAAGGAGAAAGCGTGCATTGAGATATATATGTACCAATACATAAGAAACCTAATACGCAGCAATCCCTTTCATTCATTCATTCATTCATTCATTGATCCCCACTCCCTTCCACTTCTTCAATGCATCGCGAGACAGATTATCCGTCTCAATTCAACTATACGACGTTGTTCTACGTTCTAGGGATGCTATGGGTGATCGTCAGCTTTATACTCTTGGTGATAGAGCTAGCGTTTGTTCATTTTCTCAATGTGTGGGCGTTTGCTATTGCATGGGCAATAATTGGGATTTTGTTCTTGGGGATCATCTTGCCAGTGGCGTTGATTGCCCAGCGACGTATGGCTGATAGAACGCCGCGAATCCTTTCAATATACCAGGAAGAGACCTTGGAATCTTTTCATCATCATCATCCGCCGCAGCAGGATACTCACCCGTACGCCAGTGGGGCGACGGCGTTGTTCATCTCCGGAGGGCTTTTCCTCGTGATCACTCTCATCGAAGTTTGGCATTTGTCTAAGAACGTGGCGACGTGTTGTAGCGCTACACTGCAGTCACTAGGCGCCAACACGCTGGCGACGACCAATGCATTGTTTACAATTTGGTTGGTAGTGATGGTTATCATGTTTTATACTTTTATAAGAGCGGCGCTCGCCAACTACTACATTGTGAAAACAAAAAAACGAGAGTGAAACTCAGAAGTCAATGATGTTTGAGCCAACTGGCTCCTGAGTTGCTTTTTTTTCCTGCGGTTTTGCAATTAGCGCAACAACGTCATAACGCAACATCTCCAGCTCCTCGTGTGCCTTTTTTTCGTTATCCTCGTACTTAATCATAACCAAAAGTAGTCGAATCAGATTCTTCTGGATTTCTTCGAACATCTTTGTGAAGTTTGTCTTCTCTTTGCCTGATGCCAATCTCTTAATCATTTCCTGTAGGCGATTCAGCGTTTGCTTTAAGTCAACGAACGACGACTGCAAATCGCAGTTGTACAATTTCACCCGAGGGGGCTCGATGTGGTCCATTGCGGCGGGAAAAATTCTCTTTTTCATGGCAATTCAAACATCCCATCAGTAAAATCTTGAGGAACTATTTCATAAACCTCTTTCCCGAGTTGTTTATGATGTCGTATGGAACTGCTCCCCTTGAGGAGGTTCAACAATTTTCCCATTTTCATCATAGCATCGCTTTCGTCGAAAGCGGTACACAAGAAACCTTGTTGTTTTGCTGCCAGAAATCCTGGCGCGTCGTGCCGCGCAATGCAGAACAAGCGTGGGGTGAACTTCTTTGTGGTGTCTTCAACGAAGAGATTCGACGCTGGTTCTTCCCCCCCTTGGTCCTGTGGATGGACACATGCGCGATAGAAGATTCCATCAGATAGACCACAGCTTGGTTGTGACACAGAAAATCTGATGACGCCAGGGGCCAGCGAGATCGGGTTTGCACCCGTGTCTACCATCAGACAGACTTCCCCCGCTGGATGATGTACCAACGTCATGGTTAAACCGAGCGGCTTTTCTTCTGATTTGGCGACCTTGCTTGACGTCGCTTGCTCCTCTTCCATTGGCTCCCCATCTACTGAATCGCATTGTTTCAATCTTTTCGGCAACTGGACCACGTCAGGCTCAGAGACTTCCATGGTTAGCATCGGCTCTTTGCGCTGTTTCTTTTGACGACTACGCTTGCCTCGGGGTGGTCTGGTAAGGGTTGACATAAGAAGAAGAAGAAGAAGAAGAAGAAGATGAAGGGCCTTATTAGTTTCTGCAATCTTCTGTGATAATATATTTATATTACACATAAGCCTTTCCGAGTTTTTTTGATTTAATTTTCTTTCTGAGATCGCGCAGCGATTTGTCCAGTTGCACGCAGCTCTCCGATCGCGATTTTCGTCGTCGCTAGCGCCCGGCGCTGCTTCGAGTTGGTTAGCGCAAGTCCGCTGTGATAAACATTGCTCAAGTGGTACACCGCTTGGTTGCTCTCCTTGATTAGTACCAACGTGGAAGTGTCGGGCCAAGGCTTCATCACGCCCTGCTTCACTGCGTACAACAGGCTTTCGTGTTCGCCGAAGCGGCTCTGCAGTCGCTCTTGCATCGCACGTGATTCTTCCTCATTGTTGTTTAAAACTACGACGGGTAAGGCCAGTATATACGTGACAATAGTCGCCTCGGGATCATCGCTTAGCAACCGGAATCGACGGTTCAACGGAATCTGTTTAATTTGTTTCGTCACGTATGAATGGGTTACCTGAGTACCAAACAGGCGAAGGGGAGCCGGATGATCTGTCATATGTATTCGACAATCGAACAGAGAAGCAGGAAAGAGATACAATGGACGGGTTTTTTTCTCGGCTACAAATTCAGCCGACGGGCACGTTATATCAAACAGGAGGGCTATCTCAGCAACAACCACAGGTTGTCACTCTCTTCAGTGGTCAGCAAGAGGACGCAGAGGCAGCAGCGTGGTACAGTTATCCATCGACCATTCGGAGACTCTGCTACGAAGAGCACTTCACGATAGACGAACGCGTACTCTTGGTAATGTCTAATCAGGTGCAAACATTGTTGTTCGAGTGCTACATGCGACGTGGTTCGCAATGCGCGTATCCGATGGATGCACACGAGGAGTTGTTGCGGCGTTGTGGGGCTTTCCTTTGGTGCGCGGTCAGCGTTTCCGCCGTCAAGGCGCAAGGATACCACGCACTGGCTACATCTTATTCGTTGACAAGCGAACAACAAGTGTACGTTGAATACGTGTACACGTTCAAAAAGATCAAAAAAAACACCGAATTCGTTGAGACCGGGTCCCTCAACGAAGCAAGTTGTATGAATCGTCCACCTCTTTCTTCAGAGATTATCGATGACTATATCATTCTGCACGTGCTTTATGTGCAACCAGAAGAAGAGGGAGCAGGACAGCGAGCGGCTGCGTTGGAGAGCCTCTGTCCAGATCCCTGTGACGTATCTCAGATCACAGAACAGTATAAGGAAAAAAAGTTGTGGCGGATGGTCGACCTGAAGTTTCAATGGCGCGATTTATTTGATGTATCTGATGAATAAACCACTCTGATGAACGGACTTTCCTTTTGTGAATGTCTCATGCTGTACATCCCATTCTCTTCGACAACATTTTCACGCAACATGAGCAGGCCCAAAGCTGCATCCAAAGCACTCTGATCAGCTGGAGGAAACACCCATCTGCAGTGGACCAAAAAATATAAGCAACGCTCGACCCAGCCGTCGTTCTGCTCACATATCACACCTAAATGCGGGCTAATGAAGCATGCTACCCTGCGTTTAAGCCGGTCTACTGTTGTCATTGTATGTCAGGTTGAAAAGCAACGAAGAAGGAGGAAACAATATTTTTCCCTCTCTCAAGATGTCGGTGCTCATCACAGCCGCAACCTTGCCTCGTGACTGTATCATGACCATTTCCGAATTCCTGGGTACCTGGTATGCGGTGGCATTGATGGCACGTGTTTGTATCATGTGGCAACTCGCAATCCGTCATTCGCGAAAGAGATATTTGATATTCGTGAGAACTGTGCAACAGCATCGCAGTGTTAGTCGGTACTTAGACGCTGTTTTCCTTGGTATGCAGCCAGACATATTCGATTACAAGCTCCCGGACATTGTTTCTTTGGATCGATCCAACTGTATTATTGCGGGTAGTGGCCCCATGACCGAGGTACACTTGCTATTGCGAAAACCGAATGAAAGGCTGTACAGCAAAGCTGCCTGTGATGCTCTGTCCAATGTTTCATTTTTTTACAACCTCTCGAATTCCTGCGGGTGCTGTCTGATCGGTAGTGAAAATTCTGATCTCTTTTACAACCCCTGTACCCCTCAAGAACATTTGATCAGCCATCTTGTCACACGATACGCCTATCGTGCTTACTCATACGTAGATTATACCTGTAACCACACTCTCTCTCTCTCTCTCATGCGATTTCAGTATGTTATCTACTTCCGCGACGACGACCCATGTCCAATTTCCGGAAAGGACCGCAGATGGTTCCACTGCCCCTTTGGCACCGATATGCGGGAATCATGCAATTTAAGTCCACAAAACCTCAAAATTTGTTACGAAGTAGGCGAAATGCCTGCATGCATGTGTTTGATCTGCAAGCAGCCTAAAGGCTTTCAACCGAGCCCGGGTTTTTCTGATTAGTTTTTTACATTCATCTAAAAATACAATTTACCCATTCATCTCAACAGCTCATTCTTTCTCCTCTTTAGAATAATTATTTATGAGCAGTACTAATCAATCTAAGGCAGTTTGCAATGAGGATTGCATCTTCTTCAGCATTGTTCAGTCTATGGAGTCGAAAATCTGACGCTTATGCCCAATAGTCGCACTTCTCGGACGAACCAATCATTGTCTGCTTCTTGCCTGTGCCACAAAAAACTGGGGTCCAGCGACCCTTTCGCCGTGATGCCAGCAGCTCTTGTGTAGGGGGTGATATTGAACGGCCTACCAGCAAACTCGGACCCAATGAAATGCATCAGAATTTCACCGTTAGATCTGAATTCCAGCTGCTCTAGACACCTCAACTCCTTTAAGATTTCCAACATTTCCAACAACTGGCGTAGTACTGCGCGCATAGCCTCTTTTGGTTCATAGATATACGCGAGTGAACTGTGGAGATCAGGCAGCAAAACTTCTTTCGGTGTTCTTCTCCAAGATCCGGGATGCATTGACCCGCGCTGAAACAGACAATGAAAGATGGAAACTGGTTTCCATGGATTCTGCGCCGTTGTAGGTTGATTTTTCAGTTGAATCATTTCGAAAATTGTTGGTTTACTCCATTCAAAGGATGCTTTGTATGTCCTGATAGATGAAATGTCGCCTAGCTGCGTGGGTGACCAGAAAGGCTTTGGGGGGCCAACAGCCATGCGAGCAACGGGAACTTTTACGATAGAAATCATCATTTCTTCTGGTCTTGACGCCCAGAGTGTACTTTCGGCCCAGCCTTCCCTAATCGACCCAGTCGATATGGTATCAACATCTATCATGATGGTGTCATCATCTGTCGGCAATTCCGGTGGAAACAGTGCCAAGAAGCGCAACAAAAATTCTAGATCATCATTTGCATCTCTGGTCCAGATGCGCTGATTGGCAGCAACCATCATACGCTTTAACACTCCACACAGAAGTTTGATCACGGCAGTTTTATACAGGCGGACGACCTCTATCCGGTCCTTGACATGTTCGTCGAAGACCTTCCTGTCTATCACCGAACCCTTCCGATAATTGAAGAAGTCTGTCGCAATGCATTCGTGAAAAAACAGCAATTTGTGAATAACTCCAGGTGATTCGTCGGTGAACAGACTGTTGACAAAACCTTCTGTGCGAATCAATTGTGCTGAGATTGCATCCAGTGTAATGTGCAGCTGAATTGGTCCGCGGCTGTCACCGTAAGTTGGAGGAAAAAAAGATAATTTCCTTTTGGTGGTCACTGGTGTTGGAACAAGAGCCACCAGTGATTCATACCAGCGCTGTCTCAATGCATGCCAGAACAATCGCGGGTCTCCTGGTGAGAGGAATACTTCAGCCAATAGTTTGAATAGTTCTTCTGTAGTCAGCATTGCATAGAAAGTTAGCACAGCCCCGAGCGCGTTCTTTGACACCTGTGCAAACATTTCCAGTTCTTTCGGAGCGAGAAGTTTCACGATCTGCACAACGAGTTCGAGCGGTCCCTCAAATGTCTGCAATTCCTTCCTCACCTCATCTTCCAGTTCCTCTGTCTTCTGCTTCTTGTGTGATCCAGTTGGATGGGTGGCATAGTAAGGGGAGGTGACACTTTGATACTTGCGAAGGAGATCGGCGATGATCTTCAGTCGCTTTTGAGGATCTGTCTCCGTCTTTAGTTGCTCCAAATCGGTATCGAAACGCGATGATGTACGGATGACTACGTCACTCGGTAGCCGCAGCGGTGCCATACGAACAATCTGAGAATTGGCCGACATCTTCTGCATTCTACCTGGTAGATGTGACTGATCACTGCGATGCAGCAGTCAAATATATATACGAAGTAGGCTAAATGCCTGCATGCATGTGTTTGATCTGCAAGCAGCCTAAAGGCTTTCAACCGAGCCCGGGTTTTTCTGATTAGTTTTTTACATTCATCTAAAGATAGATTTTCATCTTGGAGTTGAGTGTGCGGTGTCACTCATGAAAAGAGAGAGAACATTTCCATCCACGTTAATGTCCAGTCTGTCCCGCTCAGCAAAGATGACCGGCTCCGGATCGCAAGTAACAGGGTTAGAAGACACGAACTGGGATATGAAGCGCCGTCTTGAGGAAGGCCAGAGGATCAATTCCCATCTCGATCGTACTGCGACATTCTGGAAGCGAGTATTTTATGCTACATGTGCTTTTTGGGTTGCATTGGTTGGATTTCCGATCGTTTTGCAAATTGTTTCGCTGTCTACTGATCTTTCACCTTATTGGATGCACCTTATCAGAGTTGTGTCCATTGTCCTAAACTCGGTCTTCTTTCTTATCTTTTTCTTTTTCTTTGTTTTTTCATATTCTTCTGAATACGCGTAAATCGGGTTGTGCATCGCCAATGACGTCAAATTTGATTGAAATCTTCATTTTCCTTCCCACCACTATGTGCAAAAGAGATAGATTTTGATAGATTTTCATCTTTTTAAATAGATTCATACAACGACACTTAAACTGGTCTTACATCTTCTCTATGCATCCATAGTTCCACTCACCAACAAGATATCCGCTCAGTCCATAGTAAAAGTGGGATCCAAGTAGCGATGATTCTTACAAGCTTTGCACAGCAATGCCACTTGATTTTTGAGCCACCCACAGCTGATAGTTTTTTCCAAACAGGTAGGACAAAAGAACACACCGCAGTCGTGGCAACTGGTATACTGTTTCCTCAACTGCGCGATGATTTCCCGATCGTCAGCCAGCACCTTCTTGCATCCCGCGCAGAACATCTGCTGTCTGCCACAGTTGATGCACTCGTACACCTGTTGTTTTGCGATGCCGTAGATGTCGCGATATTCCTTCTGCTCGTAATCTCCCCCGCACCCACCTGTACAGTTGAACGCGAAGTGAATGGGGTCAAGCTCCTCATAAACGGAGTGGATCATGTGGAAATCGTCCATGAAAGCGGTACAGAGCCAGAGGAGGGTGTTGAATTAATTTTGTTCAAAAAAAAAACCTGGAAGTGATCACCAAAAAGAGGGTAACCGCAGTGAGGACGAGGATGGCTTCTGGATAGCCTGCAATCCCCAAGGTTGTGATCAGTACAGCGAAAAAAAACAACACGCTTTCCCTTCCGCGTTTGATAAATTTTCATCTTTTTTTAATAGATTCATACAACGACAATGCTTCTCTCTTCATACCTTGAGTTACAACGAGTTGTGATATATTCACGCGTTGGTTGACCAAAAAAACACAAGCATCAATGCTGCCTTGCGGTATTCCGTAGCTCTTTTCCAGAATCACCTGCGCCAATGCTACTTGTAAAGCATGTCGACGGAAGGGACCATCTTTGTTCAGCCACTGCTGACGCAGGTACCCAGTCTTCCATTCTACAAGCACTAACCGCTTCGCGCGCGTGTCATAACAGATGGCATCAATTGCGGTGGCGCAGTGAATGTGCTTGTCCCAGATGATGAATTCGCTGACGAGGACAATCCATGCATGCTTTGCCATCCATTCAAACACCTTGAGCACACAGCCATCAGTATTGACAGCAGAGAGATTCTGCCGAGCGGATACCACGCGTGCTATCTGACGATGTACACTGGTCCCATGTTGTTGTCCACGTCGCATGCATTTAGTCCACGATTTGTATCCCTTGCGCTGATGACGTCGCTGAAGTCGGGTTCCCGAAGTGCGACGATACTCTCCGGTGCCCAGGCGTTTCCGAATCAACGCAGCAACCCCACGGTATCGCACAGCCGACATCGCCGGACTTGCCTGTACCCAAAAAGTGTGTTCCACTGGATGTTGGCGAATACGTTGGTTCCTTTCATTCGATATGACGCGTTGGAACAATGGCAACTCGGTTGCCGTTCTTCGATGACGAAGAAGCAAATCTTCTATTCGCTTGGATAGCCTGCGTCTCTTGATCGCGTCTCCGTTGCTCATCGACTTGGATTCTCAACTGGCGATAGTACTCCCGGCTTTGATCTCCAAGTGTTTGGTGAAACCTTTGTAGTAGATTTGCATCATCCGCTATATCTTTACACTCGCGTATTTGCTCTTGGTACATTTTCACAAACGTTTGATACTGACGCGCAGAGAGCCGCGTCTTCAATAGTTTCAACGCAATAGACATGTCTGAAGTCACGAATGCCACGAAACACAGGTAGTGATCTACGTCACGACGATCCTCGTTTCGTAAAAATCCATTGTCGGGGCTGTCAAACGCGCGCAGGTTTCCAGCACAGTAATGTAGGGCCTGTTTCCTCGTGAGCGCTTGAATAGGAGGAGGACCCTCGTCTTGTATTACTTGTTGCTGCCGCGAATCGAAGAGGTTCAAACTGCCCCCGTCCAGAGATACACAATCCCTGGGAAGTTGATGTCCATAAAACCAAGTATCGCGAGCATGCCGATGAAAATCGCCTCGCAGCTGATACAACTGCTTTTCGAATAGACGTCCAATGTAGCGATAGACCAAACAGGTTCCGTCACTATGTTCCAAAACGAACCACAAGATCAGTATGTTATTGTCTTGGTTAATTTGTTCAACGGGGCAGAAGTAAGGAACGCGGGCTCCCGTGAACGTCTGTGGCGCGGACACCTCAAACTGCGAGTCCTGGGGCTGGCACCGATTGAACAAGAACAAGATGTAGTCAGTTCGATCCACACCCTTCTGATGCAATCGCTCTATTCGATCATAGTCTGGTTGCTTTCCCAACGTTTGCAGCATACTGGGGAGATCGGGCTTGGGAGAGACGCCAAAAACGCCACCCTCAGTGGCATAGGAAAGCATTAACAAGTGTGTCAAAAAAAATTTAATCCTCTTTTGAAATATCATCATCATCATCATCGTCGTCGATCTCGCGCTGACACGCTTGCTTGATTTCCTTTTGATAGGCTTCGGAAAACTCCTTGAAAGTATTGTAATTTTTCGCCCACAACGGACCAAATACTTCTACCACCGTGTAATGTCTTCCGAGACGTGGTCTCCAAAAACAGCCCAGGGGAAAGCCCCACAACCAGGTTTTACCTATGCGAGATAGCTGTGGCAGCGGGGCGGACATCACAGCGCGCCGATACTCTCCACGATAGTACACCGGAAACAGGGGCACGTGATGTTTACAGCGGTTGTCCCACAGGAGACGCAAAAATCCCAGGTGTTTATGACACTCTATGTATGGCCCGCGTGGCTTGTGCTCGCACTCTCCAATCACTTCTTCCAGCCCCCCCGGATGCAGCAACACACTGTGCCGATGGCTTTTTTTGTCGCTGAACAGCGCGCGGGTTATGCTCTCCTTAGAGACAGAGAATATGCCGAGGTGGAAGCACAGGTCGCAAATTAGCGGCATTGACGTAAGCCAGCGCGTGGCCGCTGCTCTCCCACTCGATGGGTCGCCGATGATCTGTGTTAACCAGTGGCTCTCGCTGTGTGAACCATAAAAGGCAAAAGCAGAGAGTGCCGTCGTACATATGCCATGCGGATGCGCTGCTATCAATACCGGTTGGTCGACATTCGCGGTGTATACATCAGAGAGATTATCGGGGAGCTGAATTTTGACTGGCCATAGGCCATTAATGAAAGTTTTCATAATGTCTGATCGACGGAACCAGTTTCTGCACCCATTGGTCTTCCTTTCTCGCCAGTAGTATTTTCCATACCATAGTGTAACAATCACTGTGACAATGATCACAGGTGGAATCATTGCGGCCATTACGCCGCAGCCGGCTACGAAGAATATCAGGGCTTCGAACATCTCTTTTTTTTTGATGCACACTGAAAATCATAATCTAATGCAACTGTATATTCAATGATGGCAAAGACATGAATTCAAATATATCGTGCACAAAGTTATGCCCTTACTACGGAAGCGGGGGCATTTCGTCACAAAAACAACTTTCACTTCCCTTCCCATTGTCTCATCTCTTTCCTCAAAGCACAAAAAAATGCCGCTCAAATGGCAAATTAGCCCGTCGTTACAGGACACATGTACTACTATTGCCAACTCCTGCAAGTTGAAAAAGGCAGGCAGCCCAATGGAGCTCATTGGGCTGGCGTTTGAAGTGATCAGCGCGAAATACCAAGCTATGTTTTACCATGAGTGCACGACTGTGGAACAGCTGAAGATGTCATGCTTTTTCTTGCTGAAGAAATTAGGCTGCCCAGCGAAGTATAAACTGGAATCCCAAGTCGTGAAGACCATGATATCCAACCTCGGGGTACTTCCACCTGCACAGAAACACGCGCGTGATTTCTTCGATGATTTCTGTATTGCTACGAAAACAGCAGAGGCTTACAGAGGCACCCTTTTCTGCTGGTGCTGGAAAAATTTCTGCTGCTGGATGTATGAGGTCACGCATAAATCGTCTACAGCTGATGGTCCGGAATGCCATATGTTTGCTTTCCTGGCCACGAGAAGGCAAGAACCATCGCCTGGGGCTCGGCAGGACATCGTGCCGTATGAAGTTATACAGGTCGTCAATCCAGACCTGGCGATGACTACGCCGTGTTATCTTTGTTCCAAACCTCAGCAGCGCAACGTCTGCACGGAAGTGGAGTTGACTGACGACATTGAAGGCACAGCGCATGTCACAAAGTATACCATGCACCGGCAATGCTACGAATTCCTGCGATGTTGGACAGATATTCATCGTATCAAAGAGCGCGTTGACGTGGCCATGGAACGGGAGGGACACAAATTCAACGCTTTGAAGTTTTACGATGAGATGGTCTGCCCAAAATTCACGTGGATGTTCGAACATCTGAGCAAGCGCAAGCTCATCGAGAAATCAAAAAAAGGCCAGAAGAAAGGGGAAGCATGTTCTCCGCAAGAGCAACACATTGTGGACTTCTTTTTTTCAGGAGCGCAACGTCATTGATGCTGCAATCGCACCCTAATCTCAATCTCGTTTTTGGTTAGATCAAAAGATGCGTGCCCCACCACGTACGCCTGCCGGGTGGCGTCATCTGCTATGCTGTGGAGAGTGTTAACATCGCAAGGTGATGGCGGCACTGGTGCACTCTCTGGATGATTTTCTTTTCCCAACAAGAAAATCATCCAAACGTCGCCCGGCGACAGCGTGTCCCTGACTTGTGCAATTTTCAGATAAAGGTATAAAAACTTGCTGGTTCCAGCACGTGCTAAGTCTGCCCACTGTGTATCGAGTTGCTTGATGACAATGTGCCAATCATCCCCCGATTCTTCGTGACAGCGAGTAGTGACACCAGTCGCGGCTTCGATTCCAGGGGTCAGGGTATCTGCAAATGGATTATGTACTTCTGAGCATTTCATTACTAAAGACCAGTAATAGTATATATTCGCCATTTGTGCTTGCGCCTCGCAGGTGTGACCGTGTGAGAGACAATGAAGACTATCTTACTATGCCTGGTTTCGATTATATTCGTATTTTGGCTGATTCTGCAAGGCCTTAGCTTTTGGAATGATTACCAATACTTGTACATCCACGAGCATCATCTGCGCGCACAAGACACTGCATTTTACGCCGTCATTTGCGTCGACACGAAGAAGGCGGAGGAGACAGGGAGTGCCATCCGCTGTCACGACATCAAGGACCGTCATGCGCTTCCTATCGCCACTATCGCCTTGAAAAAGGCCGTTGATAAGTATAATGTTTGTGACGTGCAATGTATGAAGGACGGTATTTTTAATCCTACGTCATTAATCGTATTGAGCGTGCTTGTGGCTGGGGCATTCTTCTTCCGCTTCTTGATGTTCCTGCAACCTCGGGCGCCAACTGCCTTTCCGATGGTGTGGAAAAACCCTGGGAACGAGGTATTTGCCGCTGCGCAGCGGCAGTTAATAGAAGATGAGCGCATGTTGGATCGGATACCCAAAAAAATGGTGTGAAAGATTTTTTTTTGCAAACAATTGAAAAAATGAATACCCCCTTGAATACAACGACAGATCTCCTTTCTAATCACTCTAACGAAATGTCCTGCATGTTGCTCGTAAACTCCCCGTCGTTCAGATTCTTCTCATACTCATCATACTCATCATCATCATCATCATCATCAGCAGCATCCTGGTTTTGGTCAGTGCTGTCGCCCTTATTCAAATCCATCCATTCCTCAGGATAACTCTTTGAAGGCGAGCTGATTCCGCCATCGCTATACCAACGTTTGCGGACATCCAAAATCAAAGGATAGATAATCGTATGGGGATAAAGGGTTTTCATGCAGCGCGCATTTGAGTCCAGAGCAGCGCGTACTAAATTTTGCTCAGCAGAGTCATCTACCACATAGAAAACGGGCTCAGAGTCTGAACGTTCCTGCAAATCACTCATGCGCGAAACATGTATTTGCAACTGTTCGAATTCTTTTTCCTCCCATACATACTTGTTCGTTTTCTCGTTGAATAGCAAGGATTTCGGAAAATCATAGCAGTCCACACCATGGTCTATTATAGACGCGCTCTGTATCTGACGTGACACCGATTTGTACAGCAGTTTATACTGCCAGACGGGGCGTCGCTTTTTCACGGCTGAAAGATAGAGTTTCAAACTCTGGCCCGCAAAATATGTGTTGTCGTCATCGTCAATGTTATCTCTTGTTTCATCACTGGAATTCCGAAGGGAAATCTCGTCCCGTAAATCTTTGAATGCGCGTTCCATGAACTGCGTTGTGAGCACGCCTGCGCGAGGAATCTTACTTGATCGACTGATCTGCAACTGCTTGTTGTGTTGGAGCAGCGCCCACGAATCAAAGTCCATTGGAATCTCGTCATCGTTGCTCATTGATTTCTTCAGCAAGTATTCCGACTCCGGGAGGACTTCCAGCATCGATTTTTGGACAGAATTTCCCCCTGGCAGCTTGAAAACCGTGGCATCATCCTTGGGACCCTGCGTGGAGATCGTCGTTTTGGTGTAGACAACGCTCTCGTTTGGACGGAATGTATACTTTCTCCGGAACTGATGGCTGTGCGCGAGAAACTTCCCAACGATGTCATCAGCTATGTGCGCGGGATTGCGTCCCCACACTTCTCCGAAGCGGGCGGCAATTCCATGGATTTCACCAGAATTGGAGTCTGTGAGCTGCCTAATGGCAGTAACATCGACAATGAAGGTACGGAACAATGGGATGGTCACGGTAGGGGCATTATAAGTGGTGTTGGCCATGGCAGGAATATCGATCGTCAAAGCAGAGGTGAACAGGGTTTCAAAATGCTCTGATGTGATGGGGGTCGCAGATTCCTTCCCCGTCGTGTTAAGGATGATGTCTAGTAGTGTTTGTTCCATCCCCTTTTTCGTATAAAACCAAATATACTCACTCTGGCGATCAAAATTTGGCAGCTGCAAAATTTTTGCGTCCCTGTACGCATTTGGTTTCTTTAGCTCGGACATTGCGTTGGCAAAAGAGAGAATTGATGCATCGAAGAACATCCCTAGGAGATCACCAAACGCAGCAATGCAGTGCTCCACGCCAACGTATAAGAAGCGTTCCAGGAATGGCATCCCGCGCTCCAAATCTATATCTTCTCCATGAAGTGGTGCTCCTTCATACATCCACGTTTTCGCCACCGCGTCCATCAAGGCATTGCAACGCGCGTGAGTGACTGCCCGTTCTACATAGCGTACACTTTGCTTACCGGGATATAAATTGGCCAGGTTTCTCAAAACGAACTCAAAGAACACGCCTGCCAGATGGATTGACACATCACACACTACCCCGCTTGCGATGCACTTCTCCACCTCGGCAACCAAGCCTTGCAACATACGATGCTTCTCTGCTGCTTCGTCCTTCACCTGTTGTTGCTGCGTGCTGCCCATCATGACGTCCTTCAGGTATAAATTGATAAGACGGAGAACGTCCCCGGAACGTTCCCTGAATTGCCTTATGTCGAATCGCGACGACAATGCATCGCTCATGACCTTGGGTGCCCCTCTCTTTTCATTGCGACAACCAAACCATACGCAAACCATGGGTACGTTCGATATCACTGTCTTGCGCGGCGGCGGGTCGATTACCAACACAGAGTGACTAAACGTATTTTCAGAGAGCATGGTTTTCAACAATTTGTGCGCCTCGTCATCCGAGTTGAACAGTGTCGATTCCTTGCATTCGTGATTGTAGATGGCCATGTCATTTTGATTCCTAGATGGATCTGCCCAGCATTTGTCCGACATGTATGCCAAAGCGAAGGCTGTACCTGGAATGCTACACCAGACACCGACGGTTTTCAGCAGAAAAGACTTGCCAGCGCCCCCGCGCAATGACTGTTGTATGAGATGTTGGTGGACACGCGTTTCATCCGCATTGAATGCGTCAAAGCGATACTTCAACACAAGATCCAATAAACATGGCACGGAACTCTGGAAAATTACATAATGTTCAACGAGTCGCTTACCCTCCCAGTTGCAAAAGAGGGGCATCGTCGAATCGTATTGTTGAATAGTGAATACATGTTTCTGGGCGTACAAGCCCTGTTCCATCCGAGCGGTATGGATTGCTTTCATCGATTCGCTCATCGCAATGTTTTCGGAGTGCCGAGCAAGCACTTTGTACATGCGCCACATGCGGTTCCGGCAGAGCACGTACAGCGTCCGCGTGAGAACTTGCCTGTCATTCACAGTGAGAACTTGCCTGTCATTCACATCAGCTGCCTGTGCAGGCATGTTTCCGAATGCTCGCACACCCGCCATCAAGATTTCTGCCTGTTGGTTGAGTGGCTTATATGGATCCATCTTTCGTTGTGACTCATTGGCGTAGTCCCCTCCGTTGATGAAATTGAGTCGAATTTCAGGCTCCTGCTTCCGCTTCTTCAGTGCGGGCTCCTCATCTATATCCCACAGACGGAAACTATTCCGATTGAGCATGTCTTCCATCGCATCTTTGTCTTCACGGAGCGACAGCAGATCATCCTCGTCATCCCCTCGGTCCATATCCACTGTCTTTTCGTCTTTATCATCCGCGTTTTCGTTTACATCAAAGGAGAGAAACCACAGCGCAGTGTCTGCCATTGCCATTTCCACTTGTACGTGAGGCAGCAGTTTCAGTCCCAAAGGGCTCTGCGCCTCGGAAGCGTCAATTCGGTAAAATTGTTTCACGGGGAGAGGGCTGAATGTGCTGAAATCGTCGATCCAGTACTTGGCAGCATTTTTTTGCATCGCGTGCAGTTCTGCCCCGCCCAAATTCTGACGTAGGACCAATTGGGGCCACGCGAAACTGCGATTCGGGTGAGCTGGTGAGCGTGGATTGGAAAACGTGTCCAGTGTGACTGACGCCGTGTTGTCTTGCGCGACGTTGTTCAAGCAAATCGCATATTTGATGTAAGTCGTGCGATCCGTGAGATTGAGTCGCCACTGGTCGCCTCTGGCACTAATGGGCATCTTCAGCTTTTGCGACTGAGCGGTTGCCTCATTGAGCATCTCATTCCACACAAGGTTGGTGTTGACCATCATAAAGCGATTCAAGAGCCAGAATCGATATCCATAGATCTTCTCTTCACTATCTTGCAGTGTCTCCTTTAAGTAATTTAGAATGTCGCCACTGAAGTACAAGTGTTCAAATTCGTTAATCTTTTGTGCTGCACAATCGCGGATTTCTTTATCTGCAGTCTCGTCGTCTACAGTGATTTGCAAATCATCTTTGCGCGATTGGTAGTCCTTGTCCAGGCGACCAAAGCAACGTGCCACGAATTCGAAAAAAACCGGTAGGATATACTTCAGCGCATCCACTTCATCTCCGCGATCGAGATCGTTGCGAAAGTGGGACAAAGAGAGGGCATCCTTCATCAACGCCGCACAAGGAATCTCTATGACAAAAGCAGGGCTGCGCATAGTCATGCGCATTTCTTCGTGACTGAGATCTGACACAGGAAACACGGAACTGGTATCACAATTTGCAGTGCGCGTGTTCCACAGACGAGAATTTCTCTCGACAGCAAGCGGGGGATTACTCATGACGGACGCACGTTCAGAGGAAGGGCAAAAAAAATATGAGGGATTTGCCTCGATGATTTACTCTGCAAAGCAAAGGTTTTTATGGCGATTGATTCTATTGTTTCAGTTCTCGAACTTGTATTACCTACTTTTTTCGGGAGAACAGAGAGGAAGCACCGTTTGTTTTTTTGCGTGTCAACCCAAAGGAGATTTTACGATTCACAGGGTCCAATTTAAAATATTGAATTTTGATATTGGCGCGCGATGTAACCCTTTTCAACTCGTCAAGCATGCACTGGTTGACGACTACTTCCTCCGAGTAATCGTCGTCAATAGAAATGACATTGTGCAGACCAAAGAGGTCAGCAGTATGACAGGTCTCGCGGCTAACATCGAAAGCTATGTTATTCAGCGTAGAAAAGCATTCTTCGAAAGGAGCCCAACACCCTCTGAACATCTGCATTTCATGGGTGTTGCTCTTCTCTATTGTAGTGTAGTGGCAGTGTGACCGGCGACTTAATAAATCGTAATTAAGTGGCACAGAAGACAGTGCCACTGCCTTGCGCTTCCGAGTTTCGACCAAGAACTCCAAGCGCAGAGTTGCGCTACGCGCAGCTGTAATTACATAGTGAACGTCCACGACCGTCACTTCCTGAGGAAGTGATTCCCAAGAGTCTTTGGCCAGCGTAAATAGACAGAATTCAAAGTCCAGGGGTGTGATTTCAATGCATACCCGGTTTCCCTCTGAAACGTGAAAATCCAAGGCGGTGTCCACCGCCTTATTGTTTTCAAGGAAAACAAAGAGTGCCTTAATAACTGGACGGAATGGAATTGATATATTGCGAGGGATTTCACCATCCTCGGGAAAGATGTTTTCAGTTGCAACGCAACCAATGGACGACATCTGTACGCGTCCTGTGCAAGGGGCGAGTGTGATGATATTTTTAAACGGGAAAAGAAGCGCGATCGGGATTAATATTTTTTTTTGTATTCATTCAATTACATGCCATAGTATGTGCATCAGGAATAACCATGCAAAACACAGGCCCACCAAGAGGATGCTCAATATGGCAACTTTCAGTGCGTACCACCGCCAAATGGACTTGCCTATGCGGATCCGGACGTGCATCCTGCATTCGTCCAGACCGTTCATTTCCACGCTTTGGACTGTTATACTATCTCCCCAATCTGCGTGACACAACGTTGCGCTAAAGATGTCTTTAGCGATTTTTTCGATATCAGGGTCTGTGCAATTTTGTGACTCCCAACAATACCGTACGCTGGACGCCTTGGCGTCGTCGCGGTACGGTGTATTGCTATCTAGTCGTACACTCATGCCTTGCGCATGCGCTTGCTTGTACAACAATTTAGTGAATTTGCTGACCTCAGGTGGATAGCCTCCCGGTGCCTTGTTCGCGACAGACGGCCGTTCAACGACGGTCGCGTGAACGCCGTCTTTGATCAAAGGCGCACCGGGGCTATAGTTCATGCGCTGACGGGTCGACATCGTTGGCGTACGACTAGAAAAGACTTTGTTTAAAAAAAAGAATATCAATTAAAATAAAAGAAAGAGGACTGCACAACAAACGACTCTTCTCTCGCACCCTTTGTCATACAAATATCCCGAAAACGAAAAAAAAATCACCCATAACCGCTTACTCAGAAAGCAACCAACGATGCCGCAGAAGTAGCTGGTCCGCGCTCCCAGATCTTCACTGTCGTTCCACCGATTTTGAACACGATGCTACTTTTGTTGTTCACGGTAGACACCGTGACGAACACATTGACCAAGATACAATCGTTCACACGTAACGGGGTGGCACAGAGATTGATCTTCGTATCTTCTGCGCCAGCACCATATGGTATCTTTCTCCCGCGTTTATCTTCGAATTGCAGCGGTTGCAAGTGATATGCGGGATTTCCACCGCTGCATTGCTCTGTATACATCTTCGTTTGTTCTGCAGGCGACAGCTCGCAACTTTGTTTCTGCAGACACTGCTCAAACACAAACTTGTCGCTGTCTTCGCGCGCCCTGTCCCCGTACTTCGACTCTGTGTAGATGTCCCGCTTCAAGTACAAATCTCCAGTCTCTTCCGACCACTGGTATTCTGCGCCTTGTACAAAGTCCTCAATGAAAACGTCGCGCGATTCTTGAAACTTCGTGCGTTTCGTCTTCTCGTCGTACTCGTGGTTGTTCAACCGCTTTTCCACAGACTGTCGCTCGAAAATCACGGTGCCGTCTCCATCGTGAAAGTCCCACAAGGCTTCAGCAATACGGACGATCAATGCACGGAACCGCGGGATCCATTGATTGCTGAATATTTCGCGACTGGCGGGCATTTGATTGCTCAAATTGCTGGCGAACTGCTCGATCTCGCCGCCGGATGCTGTATACTGCTCGGTGTTGACCGGCGTGAAGTACGGAACCAGCGTGAATTTGTATTTGCGCTTGTTTAGCTTCAGTTCCCCGAGTCCGTCCACGCGAGCTTTGCGAACTAAGCCCATCACGCTCCCCAGTGTGATACCAGGAACCTGCTGGTTCCTTTCTGGTGGGCCAGGGTAGACCGAAAAACGTCGGTTTTCGCCTTTTCCTTCTGCACGAATCTCCAATTTGCTTAACTCCTCTGGTGCCAGTTGGTTGAACCAGAGCTTGGAGGTGGCTTTCATCTTCGTTTGAGCTGATTCAGACCACTCCAAACGTGGCTTTTCGGAAGTCCACCACGAGGTATCGCTGTTGTTGATTGGCTGAGACACGGGAGTGTTTTCGAGGACTATCTGCTGAGCTTCTTCAGTTGCGGCCAAGTGCGTCTTTCCCATACCCGACGACGAAACGTTGTTGTCCGGAGTGTTGATTGACTTTGCAGGAGGCGCCTTCTGCCGTTTTGCCGGGGGGGGCGATTCAAAGTCCTCGCTGATGTCGTCTTCCGAGCTGCTGATCACATCGTCTATTCCCATTGGGGGCTCTGGGGTACTGTCGTTGGGTCTGAAACCGAATTGAAAATCCGACATACTTTTCGGGTTTGTTGTGAAGGAAAGGAAGGGAACGGGCGAAAGGAAAAAAATTCCTTAAAAAAAGACGGATGCGTTACTGCACGACGAGAGGTTTTTTGATTGTAAAAAATGAAAGTGTATTGAGCAATGATTATTCATTAACATTTCCTGCTGCGACAGACATGCGCGCTCATTCACTCAGGGGCGAAGAACTGGGGAGCGGTCTTCACACTCCCATCACAAAAAAAATCCGCGTGCGTTGTACACCCATCAATTTTCAATCCTGGCGTTGAAAACATCTGATACAAGCAGTTGAAAATGGCAACCATGGTCTTACGGTCATTTTGCGCACACAGCCACTTCCATGCCAACGTTGGATCTTCATTAGCTTCGGGACATTGATGCAGTGGATGGCCGGTAATATCAAGAATCTTCGCAGTTGGGAATTTCAACCACTTCCAGTACTCCATTGCGCGGAGATAGCTGCTGGGCTCAACACCCACCATAGCCTCTTTCCCCTTATTCTTTTCCACGACAGTGTTACAGAAGAATACAGCGAGTGCTTGCAGCGTTTTCTGCATCGCAGTTCTGTTCAACGTCTTACTCTTGCCAGATTTACCACTCGGTCGCTTCTTCTTTTTCATGGCTCCTTGGTATCCGATAGAAGCAAGGGTGCTTGCTCGATCAGACTCGGGCGGCATCATCTCTTCTTCATCATCATCTTCTTCTTCTTCTTCTTCTGTACTCCTTGGTTGACTGGGAGGGGCTGCCACCTTGCGTCTCTTCCTTTTTGGACTTGCAAGAGTGCGCGATTGCTGTCGTTGTGCCTTCTTCGTGGTACTGCGGGATTTAAGGCTTCCCAACTTTTTCACCGGCGCCGGTTTGGCGACGGCCTCGTCCTCCGCCATCTTCTCGCTCTTGCTTTCGTCTTCGTCACTTTCATCAGAAAACATGCCGGCGTCAAGCAAGTTCCACACATCGTCGTTCGAAGGTTCCTTCGGAACCGAGGTCATGCTGCTGTCAGTGTGAAGGGGCTGTGCTTTTGCAAAATCTTCACGCAAGTGGGACATAGACCAGACGGAAGGGCGGAAGGGAGGATGGAAGTTTTTTTACATTTCGCGGTGGGCGCAGAGATCGCGCATTCCTCCGCCGACTAACACGCGATTGTGCGTATATATTCGTTTGTTGGTTGAGATTTACGCATCGTACACTCGCGTCTACTCCACAGAAAAAATGAAGGTTTTCGATTATGCAACCGCATGCTCGAATGCGACCCGCTTTCAAACAACACAACTTGAAAAGGAGATACAATGGGCGCGGCTCGTGAACAAGCAACAGCAGCTAAAGCTGATCAACATCAAGGATGCGTTCTCTCAACGATGCCCAAGAGGGCCATGTGAGTTGGTAGTGACATATGCCCGGGATTACGTTCAAAAGTTTTCTGCGAAGCGGCGCATCTTTGCCCTTGAATCGGCAACACAGGGCACAAACGACGCGCATCAGTTCATGCACGATCGCTTAATATCGCACGAAGGCTTCGAGATGAACAATTTGCGTTTTTGCAAGCAAACGTTCAATGCAGAACTCACTGCATTTCTGTCAGACGCTCGCATGCAACATAGTGTGCCTTCGCACGTCTGGGATGACAAAAAGTACCGCAAAGTAATAGGCGACGTGTGGTTTGACGCAGTGTTGGCCGCAGTGTATAACTCGACATCTCTTATTACGGAGGCACCCAATCCTACGCTGGAGTTGATGTCTTCAGCCTCTCGGCAATCGCAGTTGAAACGGTTGACGATGTTTACCTTTGGATTCGAAGCTGCCTTTAAAAGGGAGCTATCCGCTTCAGAAACAGGTGATCACTGGAAGAGCAATCCTTTGGCACAACAGCGTATTTTTCAGATGACGAAACTTCTGCGCGAATCCCCTGTGATCTCGCACCAGTGGCAAGGAAACAACACTGCAGTGTGGATGCGACCGCGTGGTTACATTAGATGGGTGATCAATGAGGAGGCTTTCTTGCATAGCAAACCCACATTACACGCAGATTTCTTCTTTTTGCACGCGCAGATTGAAGTACCGGCCGAAAAAATTGTCCATTTGAAGGCAATTGCCGACTCTATCACATATTACTCACTAGGCAAGGATTGCGGAGCAGGATGCCATTTTCGAGGAGCCGGCGTTGCCACGCTGTCGATCGTCAAGGAATACGCTGAGGGAAAACTTACGTTGCATCAAGCCGTGGAAGAGTACAGTCATCGTATTGCAAATTTGGCGGTGGAAAATACGGCCTTCGACCGAGCATTCGTAGCGGATGGCATCGAAGGAACTAGAGGAACTACTCCGCGGACAGACGTTCTTGAACGGTACATTATTAATGGCGGATAGTCACCAAATAAAGATTTCTTTCCGATTTTTTTTATTGTTGTTGGTATTTAGTCAATAATAACTAATTGACTTCGGGTGCGCGGTCCACTCACCTGGATGTTCGCGCCTTCCCACTCTTCGAAGATGATCGCAGCAGTGTCAGCCACAATGAAATCTTGCATCTCGGGATCGACCTCGTCAACGAACAGAGTGAAAGGAATAACTGCTTGGGAGTCGGCGTTGTAATCGGGGTCGACGATAGGAGTATCTTCTTCGGAGTCAGATGAATGATGATTGTTGAAGATATAGAACGGGGGGAAAGGGGTGTCCAAGCTCAAGATGTCATCGGAATCACTGTCCTCATATGGGACGGGTTGCACCCGTTTATCCGTTAGTACAAACGTCGAATCGTTTTTGCCAGGACCTGAAACATGGAGGATCCCCTCGAATTCTGTTTTACAAAGAGGGCATTGGGTGACAGTGTGCGACCATTCTTTGATACACTCGAAGCAAAATTTGTGCAGACACACTTCGAGCAGCCCATAGTCTCGCGGCAACGATTCCAAACAAATGGAACAGGGGTCGTTCATTGTGTGTGCGTGTGTAAAGGGCTTGAAAAATTACATCAACGGGAGGCGGTCGTATACAGTGGAAGGCGCAAAAATGTATTGACCCGACACCATTTTACATTGTTTTTACCTTGAATCACATGGCGCAGCACCACCACAAAACGAACTTTCGTGGTTACATTGAACCGAACTACAAGTTTTGCGACAAGGTTGATGCAACTCGCACTCGAGCAGTTTTCCAGGAGTTTCTAGATCAGTGTCTTGCTACGCTTCCAGACGACGGGACCCCTAAAAACGGTTATGCATACAACGCACACATGGGAGCATTCGTGCGCGCATTGGACAATGCCAAAGATGAGTTTGTGAAAGCACAGCAAGCGTTTTTCGCTGAGAAAAACATGCCAGAATAGAGACTGTGGCAAGCTCAAAGATAATACGAGAAACAAAATACAGGTCACATTAGCATACGTTTCCATGGTGCGCGGCGATTTTTTATTGTATACTTCATATCCTCGTACACAGCATCAAAATCATCCATTTTTCGGGAGTATTTTAGTGGCAATGCGCATGCATTTTTCCACTGCATCCGGCAGTTTTACCTCGTAAAACCCCGAGAAATCGGCTTGTCTTGCAGCGCATATCACGAATATTCTCAGGAATGTAATCAACGTTTTCTGGCCACCCCCTTTTTTAATTTTATTCAGTTGCTCCTGGAACCTTGTAATGGCGAAGAGTCCCCCCTCATGGGCGACTTCCAATAGCTCTACCCAGCGCTGTGCTTCATTTTCGAAGTGCTTTGGCTGTAGTAGTATACTGTACTCAGGCATGGTCACCGATGCGTACTCGGCGCCAGACTTGCGATAAAAATACGTCCAAATGCCTTGCTCGATCGGTTGAACCAAGAGAGAATTGGTAAAGCCGTTCCGGGTGTAGAATCGCGCAAATTTATAGAACATCATGTCGCAATATCGATTGTGTTCAACGTAGTACTGGTGTTCTGCACAAAATTCTTGCAGGAGTGCCACCGGTATCATTAGATCGCCGTATTCTCCATTCCCAGATTCGACAGAATAGCGGGCTGTTTCCACACATCCACAGTGCAATGCAGCTGAAACATCCGAAGCGTTTTTTATTTGACAACATTTCGTCCTTTTTTGCCATGTCTTTTGTGCAATGCACACACACGACACCGTTGCGCGCTGCTCGTGTCCGTGTAGCTGGGCAAGCAAGTTTTCGTAATTGACCACGCGCGTCATATTCCAAAGGTCGTCATCGTCTGTAAATCCCAGCCACAGATTAGGGTGGCCAAACCAGTGGGACACCCGGTTTGCCAACGCTCGGTACCCCATAAACTGTGGCAATGCAACCTCTTGCCAAAGGATATGGGTATTCTTGGACGGGCACGTCAACCCTGTACAATGCTCCCGTAGTTGATCCCTCGTTATGCCCAGTGTAGGATCAAGGTAAATGGACATGCAAAATCCGAGTGGTTTCTTCTCTTGTGCGCGAATGCTCTGAAGTAATTGAAGAAATCGCTCAAAACGCTCATGTTCTCTGATCACGCTTGCCAGACAGAAAACGGCCATGGGAGGCGCATCGTCAATATTTCTATCCGTCATCGTACACAAATAACCCAATAAAGAAGGGTGGGAGGGAAAATGCAATCCTCTTTCCACCCTTTCTCATCATGGATACTTCGTCAGCATTGATGGTCGCGGTTGATGCAATTAAAAGGGTTCGCGAGACTCGTTTTTATTCCTAAAGGTCGTCGATAAACATCAGAAGATTGATGGATACACCAGGGCGCTCTGTCGAGATGAACAACAAGGCGAGTAAGTGCGCCATCACTCGAGGGCCAGTGATCTCTAACGGACAGTGGTCCACAATGCCTCCCATGTGTACCAGATGAACGCGGTACAGTGCGTAGATGGCTTGCTTTTGTATTAGAGAGCGAGGGGGGACCTTGATCAACTCTTGGTATACCCGTGTACTGCGCACTTCATCACTCACAGTGAACGTCGTCGATGACGGTAGCAAATGGCGTAGTGCTTGGTGTGCACTACGCACATCTGCCTTGAGTTGTTCGCGCGATTCTGGCATCTTCTTGCCTCCACTCTTCAAAAACGACACCAGCACCGGCGTGAACGGTGAGGGTTCACATGGTGGTAGACTTGTTTCCATTACTATCTCTTTTGCCGGAGATTTCGACGCATCAATCTCCAACGCCGAGGTGATGTACGCAGCAGCCTCCTTGTGCAATTCCAGATCCTCCTCTACATCTTTGTACAGAGTAACGGGATCCTGCTTTGGCGCGACTTCTATTACTTTCTGCGTTTTATGGGCTAGCAGGATATTCAAGGATGCCCGAGGGACCAGAGACAGTGGTCGAACTTGTACGAGATCGGTGGTCATTAGTTCTACACCGCGGAAACTTTGGAATTGTGAAGATGATCCTTTGCTCTTCTCGCACGATCCCATCGTATATACAAAATTGCGAATGAAGCGGTAGCCGAGGCAATGATCAAGCTCGCAAGAATATACGCCACAGGGAATTTGTCTTCGCCTGCAACGGTGTAGACGTGAAAGGCGATCACTGTTGCCAACAATGCCGTCAAGCCCACTATCTTGGCGATGTTGTTGACGGAGGACGCGACAGGGATCCCATTTACAAGTGCACAATGCACAATTATTTCGATGAATATGATGAAGAGCGTGATGTACATAAACACGAACACAATGGACCATGGGATTAACTGTTCCAATGCCAGCGGCAACAAGATAGTCAGCGTCCACAGAAACCCCCAAAAGAACAACAGCAATGCGTGGCAAGCGGAATGAACGCGCGGCGATTTATCTCTGTACTTCTGGAGCACTTTGTCATTGGGAAGATGGCAACGAACAAGTGTGGTGAACACGAGATGGAGGGGCAGTGCTTGGCACGACATCCGCTCTATCAACTGAAACCCAATCATCGAGAATGCGAAAATCATCAATGGAACGAACACCACCAACCAATTGTCGACAGCACTGTCTCCGTTTAACCGTTGCGCCAATAACAAGAAGAAGAGTAGCAAGGTGACGTCACTGACAAAGAAGAACAGCACATCGAATGCGTTGATCACATTGCGCCGATCCTTGCGACACGCTTGCGTTACGCCATACAACAGGATTATCGCCAACCCTAAAAACGCAGGCAATAACACTAGGAACCAATTGGCGAGACTGGAAAGAACAGCCAGCTGGATGAACAAGAACAAGAACTGTACTGGCGCCACGAAGATAAAGACGGACAACATGATGGCAAAGCGCTGCACTATGGTCATTGAAGTACGTCAAAGCAAATTATATGAGCATTTGCGCATTTTCTTTTTTATAGGCTAATGGATCGAAGAGAGCGGTTGGGCAAAATTTTGCCATTTTACTTCCTGCCCTCTTCGTCTATCTTCTCACAGAGGATGGCAATGTCTATTGGAACCGAAGTTCGCTGTGGGGTCCCCGGCCACGAGTGCATGGTGCGTCACAACGCACACAGAATTTCCATTTTTGTGCACGACGGCATGGAGACAAAACTATGTGTAGATTTCCCTCACTCATACAACTATAAGATATGTGACTGCTGCTTTTGGAGAGACGTTGTAGATGTCTTTTGTGCAGAGCGTGCGATCGACCCTAAACTCGTGGTATTCTTTCATCCGAACAAAAGTCAGATGAAAGGCAATGTATCAATGGCATCATTGGACACAATTGGGCGTTTCACCGCTCGTCTGGTGTTTGGATGGCGCCTTGCTTACGACCTGGAGCGATTGTTTACAACTTCTATCGCCCCAGATGTTGTGCTGGTGATCGGAGCATTAGCGTCTGCGCCGAGAGAAATTGCTGCACATAAACACATCCTGGGAGCGCGTTGTGATAAGTTCCGCGCAATGTTCTTTGGCAAGATGGAATCGCCTGCACGCGTTGAGTTGATGGCAGCAGGAGATGAAACGACGTATCGAATGTTCGTGCGGTATCTCTACACTGATATCTGCGCAATTGCATCACTTTCAATTGCACAGCAATTTGATATGTTGCATCTGGCAGAGGAGTATCTCCTGCCTCGGCTGAAGAAGATCTGCGTGAACCAGCTGATTAAGCGTTTCCGGGCCTCAAGTGTTATTTCTAGTGACAGTTTCATGGAGATGGCAAATGGCGTGCTGAATGATCAACTGCAGCTCATTTCTTTGGACGCGTACACGGCGGGCGTAATCATGATAAGCAAACATTTCATACATTTTTTCCATGATCTTGACTTCCGCAAGCGCGCACTCCAACTGCCACACTTTTTACTCGATTTGGCGGCGGTGTCCCTCACCGGGCGCCTGTTGACGAAATCATCCTTTGATCCTGGAGATCAAAACACGGCGAGTTCAATTCAATCTTTGATTGAATTCTCGTCTTCCATTGGCAATAGCGGGCAGAGTGAGGACCCGGGTCGTAGACCTTTAAAGCGCGCAAGACTATCACAATCAGAAGAACTAGAAGTGGCTGCCATGTCTTCTGGAGACGAGTTGGATGAGCTGTCAGATGACATGACTGCCGAAGACCTACTTCAGCGGGTAGAATAAGCAAAAAAACGGAGGATATGGCTATGCTCTGGGATTCTATCTAAATGTATATTTTGAATGGAGTTATTATAATATTGTCGACATATATGTCTGAACGATACGTGTAGATTAGCAGAACAGGCGACAGTGCGTAATTGAAACACTCTATGGAAGACATTCTTACTGTAACAGTCGCGCCTTTGAAGCTGGAGCGTGTCCCCGAACTTGTTGTCGCGCACAACAAGGATGCCTTACCACATCTGGAATGGGAGCTGCGAGGTTTGCGCAAGGGAGACATAGAAGGACTCTTCGCAGTGCTCAAAAACCATTTCCCTTCATCAGCTAATACGGTGGTAACCAACCCCAACGGCGGCGAAGAACAAAAATCTAAGCGTCCCAAAACGGATGAACGTTGGTCAGAACAGATAACTCTCTGGCTGTCACAGTTGACCCCGTTGGAACGTTTGCCCCCCGAAATGCTGGTGTTGATTTGGGATAGCCTGTTGTTCGATGACCGCTGGATACTCGGTACGATTATGTACGAGCAACGACCTAAGGCGGGTCACTTTGCACTTGAATGGTTTCACATCGAACTATCGCGTTCACTGGGGCAACAATTTTTTGACCCATCTATACAGGAGGCAACGTACCTCGAAGACGGGGCTGTTGCTGTGCTTTCCACACTGTCTGAGTTCATTTACGACTTGCGCGATCCTCTCCGCAAGCCATTTTCAAAAGAGGAAAAGTCCTGGTTCGCCCAGGGAGGCAATATCGATGCGGGCCTGCGTTACAGTACTCACTACCCAAAAGAATACATGACAATTTTGGTAGAGCGCGTGGGCTATGTCTTGCATGAATTGGCGCAACAACAATTTCAAGGCACCTTGACAAAGGTGCTGACAAGATTGACGCACCGGAAAATTTCACATGTGCGGCTTTTCGACCAGCTGGCGATCTTCCTCGACGGATATCCCAAAGAAGTGTTGGCCCCTTGGGACACTTGGGCTGCCAGCTGGCAGCACGTGCTGCTGTTCATGGACATGAGTTTTTTCGAAAGGGACATTTCCCTGGACGAAGAGATCATAGGAAAATGTCCGTCCGACCTGTTTCTGCAAGTTGTGTTGGCATCTTCGCTGGAAGCAAGCAGCATTGAAAATGCTACAGCGAAAACATATAGCGAGCAATATGCCCAACGTCGTTTGAAACAATCATTCGTCCCATATGACCTTATGTATCGCTATGGAATGGTCACATTCCAGGCATTGCCCGATGATCAAACCCGACATGTTAATGTCATTCAATTCCTATTTCGTGACCTGGGGGAAACTGCGGGGTTGCCTGCGGATTGGGCACCACTCTATACGATGGGGACTCGACTAGGGATAGTAACTAACGAATGGTACACGAAAGGGAACAACGATTTACACTTATACGCCTCAGCTTTCGGCCCACATGACATGAAAATCATTACTGCTCGTGGCGTGATGCCACGAGCAGATGTTCCAGTCGTGGAAGGCATTCCGCCAGAAATGATGACTATCCGTCTGCGAGATGCAAGACAAATATCTTTGCAAATCGATCAGGAGCGCGCTACAACAATCGTAATCAACGCTCTCACTGTTCAGGCGGATTTGACAAACCGGGAGACAGCACAAGAGGAGATAGACGACGAAAGTAATGCACAATTTGTCAAGTATATGTGGAAGCAAGTAAAGCAACTCCCTCATCTTCCCTTTGAATATATGGTATGGACCACTGCATCGGCGCGACTTCGTTTCGCTCAGGTGGTTTTGGGCGACCAGCGCACAAAACTGCCTGGTGTATTTTTAACGCGCATGTTTGCCGTTGTACCTACACGGTTCTCGTATTTGAAGGAGGCGATGTTGATTGCTCACAGGGATGGACTATGGATTGGCGAAGGCACATTCTATACAAATGAACATTGGATAGAAACGGTTTCCCTTTTTCAGTTAAGCCGAGATCATTTGCTGGATCTACTCTGGAAGCAAGGCGACGCCCCCTTGGATACGACAGTGATCCCTATGTCTTCATACGGTCTGGAACCCCATACATGGGCGAGTATTCTCACAGCGAGCAATCCTGTGTATTACCAAGCGAAGTCGGAGGCGGGTACCGCAAAAGTATTGTATCTAAAGCAATCCCTGATCGAGGGGCAGGACGGGCAGGTTGAAAACAGTCCCATGGCTCATATAGTCGCTGATGTAATGGAGAATGGGGCGTATAATCCTGAAATAAGTCATATGGCGCGCGACTGGCCTTCGCTCAGGGAAGGCGCTGAATGGGGGCCGAATCCCCATTCGCCGGAGCGTCCTTTGCCTGCAAAGGCAAAGGCATTGTGGATGATGTGGATGATGTATCACGTAAACACGCTACGCCCGGAAACTCTTATCCTGTTTGCGCTGCATCGCTTTGATACACGCGTGCACCAAATGCCGGATGAATTGGAGGGTGAACATTCAATAGACTTCCAAATATGGAGATGGCGACCGTGCAAAAATTCTGTCGAGAAATTATTCGACGACTATGTGAATTTAGCAACCACTGGAGAGCAATTACAGATTCGCAAAATGTTCAAACCGTTCAGTGCATACTCGGTGCCACCCTCCAATTTGAAGGATCGAGTAATAAAAGCGCGCGCTGCGTTGGAGAATACCATCCACCCCACCGCTGACTCGAAGATGAGCGAACTGGCACGGATGCTTCAACTAATGCCCTTGAATCGGCTATTGAATATCCATGCTCAATTTAACGATATTTTTTGGACTGACCTTGCCACAGAAACCGGATGGGAGAAGGCTGCGTGGCCCCGTTCCATCTTCAAAGATAGCCGCCACATCGAATTGACGCTGGCTTGATGTAACTCATTTTTTTCAAAATAAAATCGATCCACATTTATGTATTTTCGACAGCAGCAGAAGAGTCTCGAAGTGCCAACAGATAGGTCAGAGTAAGGGGAATCCGAAAAAGTATTGATTAAAAGATAGAGAAAATGCATTCGTGTCAAACGGGTGAAAGAGAAAAAAAAGCTGGACGTTGCGCTCGAAAAAAAAAATTTGGCCAACTGGTCACGGGCCCAAAAAAAAAATCAGACATACATACCTTATGTATGTCTGATTTTTTTTCCCAGCCAGTCGGTCAAAAATTTTTTTAAAAACTGGGGCGCGCCGCACGCTAGGATGCCGAAGACCGGCAGTACTCTGGGTCTCAGAGCACAACACTTAGTATGTTCAGTTTTCAAAGTACATCTTTTTGCGTCATACTCCTAAAGACTCAGGATCTTTGTTTGAGGAAGATTTATTGAATAGGGAATTCCAGATCAATAGAACAAATCATGTATACGGATATACCTGCATATACGTTGTGCAGTCTCGGGACACACAAGTCCTTGCCGTACTCCATTACTAACCGCTTTTTCATTCCTCTTTCTTCTTCTTTTGATAGCCCGTAATCATGCTGACTCCTTTTTCTTTCTCTTTCTCTGCACACCTTGCGCGGATTGACATGCACCGGCGGCGTTTTTGTAGACGAAGCGGCCTGGCTGAACAAGGAGATCTACACCGACTTTGTGCTTCCTCTGCTTGAGGTGGGCAAAACCACATTGGTGTTAACGTCATCACCGTCCGACCCGTACAGCGTGTTCAACAAGATGCTCACCATCGTTGATCCGACGTTTAATCGACCCATTTTCATGTCACTGGTGTTGACGTTGGTGTGTCCGAGCTGTGCTAAAAGCTGCAAAAGCACAGCATGTCGTCACTTTGCCCACAAAATGCCACCATGGAAAAGTCTGTCGAAGCAGTCCGAGGTGCAATTGCTAATGGAACAAATCAGCCATGAATCAGTTTTGAAGGAGTCGCGCGGCGTGGTGGTCGATGGCGTGGCTCCCGCCATTCCAGAAAGCACCATGAAATTCTTCGAAGAATTGGAGCCATTCAATGCGTGGGGTGATAGAGCATCCATAAGGAGCGCCGCCACACTGAACCTGAACGTCGACGCCGATCACGACCCGTTGGTTGACACCTACTACATCACCAATAGCGAACGCGAGAGCAGCTATTCAGTGGTTGCCATGGATCCCAACACCACGAGGAACAAGAACAGTAGTGAGATGGCCATCGTGACGCTGACTATAGTCTTGGATAGTATTGTGGTAAGTCATTGTTTTTATTTTCAGTTGGTTAAAAAGCGGCGGTCATTATTTTTTGCTGCATTGCTCGCCATTACATCCATGGCAACTGCTTGGCGAAACCGCAAGGCACAGAGAGCCACAAATAACGCTAATTGGTCTCCATGTGTAGCACTCGTCCACATTTCCAGACACTCTGGCACGTCTCTATCAATCCATTCGCGAATGTCAATCTTTTCTGCTTGCAATGCATGTTGCGAAACTTCAGGAAACAGCGCGAGGCAGGTCAAATACAATGCAGTCTTGTGTTCAGCTTGCCCCTCATAAAGCTGCTTTCGTAGATTCGCCTTCAAGGAAAGGCAGTATTCGGTGTCGTCGTCACATTCATGGTCTAGCAACGTGACCAACTCTGTAAACCATCGATTGCGTAACTCTGGTTGAAGACAGGGCACGAGCACTCTCCATAGTGGGTGCTGCTTGCCAAATTCGTTCCACAAATCGGATTCCCAAGCGGTTGTCGTCATTGGATGTAGCGAGCGCGGCGGGATTTTTTTTTTCTCTTTCGAGAAAACTACTAACTCTGTGTTATTCCTACTACTACTAGATCACTGGAATTGAGGCGTATCGCGTGGCCAGCGGCGATGACGCTCGGACGATATTAATGCATCACGCACGTGTCTTACGCTTGAGTGATGCGTTTGCTGGACGGCCAGTGATCTTTATCTGCGAGCGCAATAAGGGACACGAAGCAGAGTACTATTACGAGCATTTTCGTCA
>SDBT01001571.1_pt1 | contig 40453 bp, 59 predicted proteins | sample 2277101 | NCBI WGS metagenome assembly SDBT01 (sample SAMN10404973, study PRJNA504765) | marine sediment metagenome | isolation source: marine sediment core GS10_PC15, 103 cmbsf | place: Arctic Ocean: Southern Knipovich Ridge | collected 2010 | reverse complement strand
AACCTCTTCATTCAATTGTTCGAACAACTCAGGCTTATCTAAATATGAACTGCATTTTAAACCAACCCCCGTATTTGTACAATATTCCATCTTCTCCTTAACTAAATGTAATACCATCCCACTCTCTCCATACTTCACCACCAACGGAAACTCATACCACTTCCAATGTTTAAATCCCATTTCTCTTGAATTTTTTTAGCTATTACAATGTAATTACTTTAATCCCCTTCCTGTCCTGTTCTGCTTCTCTATCTTATCCACAACCCATATCTCCACCCATGGATTGATATGCTCATAATACCTCTTCTTTGCCCTCTCAAATTGATAAACCAAAATACTCTCTTTTATACCTGTAAATACACTCAGCTTTGCCTTGCTCCTGCAAATAAATGCTCGCCCACTCTTACTCTCATTCCTTACCACAACCATGTAATACATCGTTATCCTTACATTTTAGTTAGCACAACTTCTATTAAACTGTATATCTACACCACACAAATATACAATTTATACTATAACTAGCAAATAAAACAGAAAAATAAAGTAACTGTACCAACTACTTTATTCGCTAACTGAGTGCGCGTAGCTAGTTAGGTGACTAAATAAACGGGGTCACATGATGTAATCCGGGATCACTTATTCAATCCAAAGTCAAACCTGCGGACCCGACCCCCTTCCTTGCGCCCTCACAGGCCCACAGCTGCATTATCTCCATTAAAGCGGTGTTGCGCTATGCCATGTAATAAAGCGTTGAACCTAGGGCCTTGTATGGTGTGTGATGTTATGAGGTCTATTTAACATAACACTAATTATAGGACAAAAGTATCATTGATTATCAGCCTGTTACGATAAAGCGTTCTAATTATGGCCCTGTTTGGCTGTTGTTTATGGGTGTTTGGTATTGTACGCACACACACGTAAAGCAGCATTAAAACCCATGTAATTAGGCTTACATTTGTGTTTGTTGTTAAATTATCTGTTATGTGCTGTTGTTGGTTGATAGTTAAAAGTGTAGATTTGTGTGATTAGTTATTTAAAACTGTGTATTATGGTTGAATTAAAAGAAACAAAACTTTCTTTGCCTGTGTTACCTCTATCGCTTCGCTCTACGTTTACTTCTTTGCCTGGTGGTGTTCGTGTTGTGGTGCGTGGTTATTTCCGAAAGATATTTGATATGGTGTGGCCTTTTACTTCTCATGTTCACCCCTCTGCTGCTCCTTTCTCCTTTATATTCCTTGTTCCTGGTGTTTTGAGTCGCTTAGGTTTCCATATTCATGGTGTGGCTGTCCTATCTGCCGTGTATTTCCTTTCAGACGGGGCTAAACGTGGTGTTTTAACCTCTGAAGTGATTGACGCAACCGAAATAAACCATGTTTATTATCACTTGGATAAACTACAGAAGGCCGGTTATCTTACCCGCTCACACTTTGATCCTGCTAACCCTCTGCCCTCAAAGGAGAAGTTTATTCAACATAGGTATCTCTTTATCACTGCTGAAGGTGTCCAGGTGTTAAAGCGGTTAAATGGTGCCTTTAGGTCTTCATTCTATGGTGTTATCAATCGTGCCACGTTTGGTGCAGGCCATAAAAAGCCCGGCTCAACTGAATGAACCGGGCTAACTCGTTGGAGCTGGCTTGTTATCCTGGTAAATTAAATACCTCTCTGTTATTCCGTCTTAGTATGTTTTTGTATGTACCAATATTTTGACTCATCGTCAAAGCTACCCCTAACATGCACTTGTTCGTTGTGCCATTCATTGCATTCACTGGCAGTGTTTGCCGTGAAATGCTCCCTAATGAATGTTTTAACTCTACTGTATTTGTGGGCTATAACTTCATTGCTGGATTTATTTGATTTCCTGTAGTCCCGCATTAGGATTGCAAATTCTTCTGTCTCCATGAAATCAGGCTCTGCAATATATTCGGGCTCCTTCTTTGGGCACTCATCGCCCTCTTCCAGGCTTATAACATGCTGGTAAAAGTCCTCTAATCTTTCAAATGAATTAGGGTATAACTCAGCCTTTGTAAATGCTGCTGTAAATAGAATAAACTTCTCAGCCTCTGTGAAACTGTGCCAAGGCCTAACTGCTAAAATCTTGTCGGCTTTCTCTCTGTTTGTCTTTGGTGTCATATCAATAAAATTTAGGTATTAAACGCTCATTCTGTCCCGCATAGCTAGGGACCTCAAAGAATCTGATAGATTTTACCAGGTTTTCAGGGGTGTGGGCCTTCTCTGTGGCCTCTTCTTCTGTCATGAACTCATCACATAAGCGGCCATCTTTGTATATTACTTCAAAATGATATTTAGTAGGGTGTTTCATGTCTCCCTCCAATTTAAAAGATTATAGCTGCATAAACGGCCAATACTATCATTGTTGCGGCTACTACTCCCAGGACAATTTGTCCGACTTTTAATAAATTTTCCATAATACTTTGTTTGTGTTGGTTAAGACAAGGCCAGCACGTGGCCCCGTTTCGCCCTCTTAGGGCTCTTCAGTTAACCTAAATTACTGTTGGTGTCTGCTGGCAAAGGTGTTCACACTGCTTTTTATTGATGAACCCTAAATCATGCAGATAGTAAATATTTGAGTAATTTGCGTGGAATATCATATCCATACCGCACCCATTGATTGAAAAATAATCCCGGTCATTCCTTGCATGTGCATAACCTAAAGAGTCAAATAATGAATAGAAGTTCATAAAGTTATAGTTCCCGGTGCGTGTGTTCCTGCTGCACTCTACAAATTTTATGGTCCTGTTCATTCCTGATTTGGAGACTGAACCAATGCAACAGATAATCCGGCCCTCTTTTATTGCTTTAATGTAGCGTTGGCCATCTGATAAAAAGCTATCAATATCATAATACTGATTCTTTTCAATGTTCTTTTTTAGACACTTATACCTGTCACTATTTAACCGCTTGATAAATCTCTCTTTTGTTGTCATAGCTCCTAATTATTTATAAGTGTGATTATTAACCCGGTTTCATACGCTTGTGAATAAGCGTTTTCAACCTCCATATAATAGGTGTTCTCGGTCTTCATATCCGACAGAATAACCGTGTGATCATCCTTTATACCTATTATAATAAGGTCCATAGTTTTGGGGCTTATGGCCTCCGTTGGCACCTCTACAACTATCTCAGGCCCCCCGGTGCATGAGTCCAGGGCCAGAGCGATTAAAATACATACTAAAAATATCCCATATAGGAATAATTTAGGTGTGATTGCTTGTTTCATAATATTTGTGTGTGTTAGTTACGTGTACTAAATTACTTTAATTTAATCAATTAGCAAACTTTTTAACATTTATTTTTAGTTTTATTTGTTTGTTAAATTTATTTGTTTTTTCTTTGCATAGAACCAACGCACGACAAAATGAGAGTGAACGCATTTAAAAAGGAGAGTATTGAGGAGGCACTACGCCCCTTCCGTCACCTGGTCGGGCCAAATGAGTGGCTGAACTTCGCAGAGATGGCACTCCTGATCCGTCTGTCAGAAAGCATTTCAGAAGCAAAAGCGCGAACAGCTTTTATACTTCTCTCTGAAACTGATGGTATTATTCAAGAAGAAAAAGGAAAGTTGACCGTAACCCAAATCTTTGGTGGGTATGTTCTTGATCGTGCGTGCTAAACTCTACCGGCCCAATGGGACACAAGAATAATACAATTAATCAGGACCTCCTTTCCTCCCTTCAGGAATGCGTACAACTCCTTGTTGACATGAATGGTGGATCAGTCCTTCGCTTTCGAGTGGTGAAAGCAGCTAATTTAGCAATCAAAAAAGCAATATCATGAAAGGTAAACACTCACTAAGTAAATTTTTACATGCTCATCCACATACAGCATCCTCTGTAAATCTTGATATGAATCATGTTATTATTGACAAGGCTGATTGGTTATGGGTTCGAAAAAATAAAGCAAAAGTATTAGCAGCACCTGAGATGTTGGAAGCATTAATAGAAATTTCGGAAGGTAAGGGCCGCTATGATTTAGATCCTATTCAACATGCAGCAAATTGTATTGAAGATATGAAGGCGCTTGCATTGGAAGCCATCCAAAAAGCTACACCATGATAAAAGAATTTAAAGCTGTTGCGCTGATGATAGTGTCACTGCTATCCGCCTACCTCTCCACCATCCACGTGCCAAGAATGTGGGTTAATGTGGGTGCCCTGGAGATCATTGTGGTCATATTCGTGTTCGTTGCATACTGGAACCTTAAAGAAACATTTGAACTGTAATGAAAACAGCAAACGGAATACCTTTTGTAAAGTCACCCGGTGTTGAGGGTGTCGACTTTGACCTGATGCCTCGTAAGGGCCTAAATACCTCTACAGATATTGAAAAGGCTACAAAGTATATCCACGACACACAACATAAAGTATCAGAGATCCGCGTTACCTGGCTGCCTTACCAGTCAGTAATGCCCTCTCATCACAGTAACACCCCACACTTCCTTGTTCGGATACAAAACCCTAGTGGTGGTATAAATCCATTTAAAAGGGCTATATGGGCCTCTATTGACGTTGGTGAGGTCAATGTTAAGTTCAACCTTTATGATGGCTCCCCTGGTCCCTCTAACCTGCTCCCTGACCCATCTGTTGTGGTGTCTGATGGTAAAACAGCGTACTCACTCGCAATAAAAGAGCTTGTTCAAATACTTGAGTCAGATAAAACTATTCTAAAAATAAATCTGAAATGACAACCATTGGGGATATAACCATTCCGGAAACAGAGGTAAGGGTGATACACAACCCAGAGAAAGTCATCAACCTGATATGTGACCTGCCTGATGGCAAGACGCTGCTGCATATGCTGGAGATAGTCAAGACAGGTGGTGAGCCTGGCAAGATGATGTACCGGCACCCCAAACTAAAAATGTACATGCTCCTCCTCTACCGGTACCCCAAGTGGATGGAGCCAGAAGATGTGACCAATACATCTGAGATTGTGATATTCGTGGCATCCAAGCTGTCTGGCCTTATTAAGTTCTTCTACATATGGTTTAATAAGGAGCAGGACCATGATCATAAAACCATTCTATTTGAAGTAAACGACCTGCTCTATGAACACCAACGATTAGAGCGTGAACGTAGTCTCCGACCTCAATACTGAGGTCATGCCCCGGGGTATCCAGGATGTGTGTTGGTTACCACGATCTACAAATTCCCGGGGCTCTTTTTAAACTGACACTAATAACCAATCAATATGAAACCAGGAGATAGAATAGTTTGCGTATCTGCACCGTCATCAGAATGTGGTGAGGTGTTTGTAAAAAAAGGTACTGTATACTTATTATTAGGCATAATTCCATGCTTAAAATGTGACCATGTGTGGTTTGATGTAGGAGTAAGGCCATCTGGTGATTTTCAAAGGTGTGGTATGTGTACTTATCCTTCTAAGTTTCCAGGGCATACGGTATGGATTTCCCGTGAGTTATTTCGCCCCATTGAATATAACTCCGCTCACTCCGAACTACTTAAAGAAGTGGTAGAGGAGAAGTTGGACATCCCAATTAAAGAACCTCAAAAACAAGAATCATGAACACTGCACTTGTAATCATTGGAGGCTACGCCCTCTTACTGCTCCTCTGCTGGGCTATTATTTGGTGGGCCTGGAAGAAGTATCAGAAAGATAAACTCATGGAGATACACCAGCACTTCCCTCACACCGTTCACCCTGTTCAATTGGTTACGGATATCCTTTCAACCAGTGACGATGTTATTATTATTGATAGTGATGATTGTATGATTATTGGATTCTATGACCATGTATCTGAAATGTGGATAATATATAACAAAGATCGTACTATACCCCTTAATTTTGTCTGGATGCGCAAGCCAAAAAATTTCAAGGTATGATCAACTACGATAAACCTCGCACACCTCCCCGTGGACTGTGCCTGATATACACCATTATTATTGTTGTATTCTGGGTGTTAGTAATATGGGGGATTGTTAAGATATTCTTTTAGGCAATTAGCAATAGTGCTTTAACCAACTAACCCTTACCGCCTATGGACACGGTTAAATAGAATAGATAGAATAGATAGAAAGTATTAGTATTATCAAAATTAAAAATCCCCGGGGCATAACACCTCAGGGATTCTCATTTATAATAAATTCTTTTCTTAATAACTCTTCGCCACTTCTGGTGTTCCTGGGTTTTTAGAAGCATGCTTAATCATGGCGTTGGCGTAATCTGCTTTATAGAGCTCAAGGATCCTGGGCAGTGCCACATCCTCAACCTCCCCATCAGGGTACACCTCTGTCTTCTCATCCCATTCTGAGTCTGAGTGCTGCATACTTGGGGTGTACAGGGTGTACCGAAGGACGCATCCTCCATTATCTGCAGGCTCCAGTCTGATACTTTGTATCTCCTGATTCTTCTTTAATTCTATAGCTTCCATACTTAGAATGTTGCCGTATTAACCAGGTAATCGAATACACTTTTACCAGATGTGGTCAAGGTATTAAGATAAGCCCTATCCTGCGTAACGGCTCGTCCGGAGTTTGCTGGGATGTTGTTTAATTTACTGCTGTAGTTCAACAACCTCCCCCACTCTCCACTGTATGTATTATATTGCGGAATCAACACATATACCCCATAGTACGCATACATGTCATAGAATGCCCACTTACTATAATTGGATAATGGGGATACAGTGAAGTCAGAAGAGCTGGTAATAGCCGCAGAGAACGTCCCTGTGATCTCTATCGTGTCTGCGTCTCCCGATGCCAAGGCCCTTAGATCCTCAATCACCTTCGCCTCTCCTATACCTGGCCCGGTGGTGATCCATACATAATCTCCTATCCATGTGTTGTCAGTCCATCCTGTAGCATTAGCCTTAAAGATGGTGCTGTCCGTCCCTCCAGAGGCGTCTGCTCGATCATACCACGCATTCCCTTCAGATAAATAACTGACAATTAGAGGTGGTGTGATGCCTACATAAAGGCTGTCCCATGCTTGTTCAGATTTTGTAATACTGGTTGTTCCTAAATAATAGTCAATGGATGCTGTACCCAACACATAGTTGTCAATGGAATCCAGATATGAGGAAATGTATTTATTTGCCTCATAAATTGTTGATGTGTCACCCACCACATATGCATAGAGGAGTGTGGAATCAATCGGTAAGGTGTTGTACCATGCTACCTGTGCTGCACTGTCGCTAACATTGCAATCCAAAGTGTAGCTGATTCCTCTTTTCTGATCCACGATGGCTGCTGCCGCAGAGCTGTATGGATCACTGGAACTGTAAATGACAATTGCTTGTGAGAATAGCTGCATTCCTACAAAGGCCAGAGCCATCATGCAAAAGATCAGTTTTTTCATAATAAATGTTATTTGGTTTAACAGTTAAACAGGTGTCAAATTACAAATTTATTTTCTTAACATGAAATATTATAGTAAACACCATAAAAAAAGAGGACCGTTTAAGCCCTCTTTGGTATAGTAATGAACTATTGAATACTATCTCACAAATTTCAAAAAATCGAGATTGTCAACAACCATACCCGCTGCCCCAGCATGTCCACCACCACCCATGCTTTTAGCAAGTACCGATACATCCACGTTGCCATCCTCATTGTAGAGGCTTACAGTCCACCTGCCATCATTCATCCGGCTATAGCACATAAATGCATCATATCCATCTCCATGGTATTTGATGTCATAGCTGGATGGATTGAACCTTTCTCTATTGATGGCTGCTATTTTGTATTTATGCTGTTCATGAACGAAAACATGTTCAGTCCTGTTCTTATAGATGGACCTGGCCTCAACTTTCAGGTAGTTTAATATTGCAGCTCCCATGTTACACCAGCCCTCTATTGAGATCACTCCCTTGAGGATCTTATGGCACTCTTCCGGATTAGTGAGATTTGCCCTGGCTGCATACTGAAAATCAAATACAGTTCCGGATTCCACAGTACCCTTATGCCTGAATGAATCATAGCATCCCAGTAGCCGTACAATCTCTGGCATCTCATCGCGTGGGAAATACTTTTTCCAGGTAAGCTCACAGGCCCCTACAAGCTCTAGCTCTTCCTCCAGCTCTTCCCCTATACCCATCGTAGGAAGTTCAGCGGTTAACCATTGTTCTTTCAGAATGGCATCATCCTTCAGGAACTCCAGGATTGCTGACTTGTGGTGATCGATCCACACCAATTCGTTTGTGGAGCCTATATCCTTCATTACTCCCAGTTCGAAGCTGATGTCAACCATGATTACCGGTCTGTCAGGCATTAATTCAGGGAGAGGGTCTCCGTAGTCCCATCCAATCAATTCAAGGCCGTCAAGGTCTCCGTAGGCCCTCTCATACCACAGCATAACTATTGCGGCACTCATCCATCCGTCCAGATCCCTGGAGTGGTAGATGCAATACATGTTTGTCTTGTTCATAGCAATTTAAAATTTAGTGAATAATAGCTTATTTATTTAGTGTTTGCTTTAGCGTCATCATTGCAATACAAGTAAGCTGCAAAGCTTGGATCTACTCTCAACATAGCTAGATTGTTGTTCAGATCAGCAACGGTAGCAAATCGCTTTAACCTGGTTCGCTTATAGGGGTTTAGTAATCTTCTCTTCCCGATCTCATCAACCTCTACGCGGTGGATCTCATCTACATGCCTCCATCTATTATTGAAATACCTATTAGCCTCTTTAGGGTGATGTGTAGCATGAATCATCAGCCTTGGAGTTTGTTTTAATCTGCATAATCTTCCAATTAATGCAAGATTAGTGTACACCATCAACAGCCACCTCTCAGTAATCCAATCGCATAGCTCAACGAAGTAGGGTAGTAATGTAGGCTCACCGCCTGTCATAACGATCTCTTTTATCTTGCTTCCATCCAATTTGAATGTCTTATCCAGATCGGTCAGATATCGTTTCCACTCTTCTAAACTTTTAGGTTTAGGTGTTACTGGGCTATTCCCATCCATGTTACGCCCACAGTAGGAGCAAGAATAATTACATGTATATGAGGGAATGATAGTGATACGTATCCCTCTTTTGATTAATCGCTGTATACCTATTCGGTAAATGTTTGATAAAGTTCTTTTATTCATATCTCCTCCTTATTTTAATATATTTCTCCGGTGTAAGGGTTCTGACCGACCATATACAGGTCGTCTGTACCATCCCAAGTAAAGTATAGAATCCAGAACCTTCTTATTGTCCCGGCTCTCCTCTCAGGGCTGTACTTGACATAACACCTTGCTTCTGCTGGTATATCGAGTACCGGGTGTCCAACTACTGAAAAAGTATCGAGCATGGTAACTATTTCGATACGCTTTTTCAATGGTACTTGCTTGATAAAACAGCCTACGTACTTTTTGGTGACGTAGAGTTGATCTTCATAAATGCGATTTGCACTGGAGCATCCTACGAGGATCAATAGTGCTACAAATAGTAGTGATTTCATAACGTGTGTCTTTTGGTTTTTGTCTTGGTTTCCTTTTCCTGGTAACTCCATGATCAGGAGTAAATATTACCAGCTTACGATTCTCCCAGATATATCCTCCGAGCCCACAGGGGCCGAATCCGTAATCAAAGTATAGTTCAGCCATGATTATTTATTTAGATTGGTTATCTATATTCTTCATCAAATTCATCATTTAGTATTTCATTGTGTATATCACAAACCCAATATCCATGCCCATTATAATCTTTGGTAGCCCATCTTTTACATACCTGTGGATTAGCCATACACTTGCCGTGTCCTCGATCTATCTCTTCTATTACAGTCTCTTGGGGGTGGGATTGGAGCGCTTTTCCTGTATCTGATTGAAGCCAAACTGTTACAGCGTTTTTTATTGATGGTAATGTCATAGCCCCCATTTCAGAAATAGCCTCGTTAAGATATTCGGCAAAATATATTAGATACTGTTTTATATCCTCACTCACTGAGGGAAGAGGGGTTAGATTGCAGATGGCTTTGATTGCTAATTCTTTAACTTTTTTTACATTTACAGTAATATCTCCTATGGCTTTTTTATTAAAGTAGATATGTAGTTCATCTATAATTTTCGTAACCTTATCCTCGGTAAGCTGCCCTGGCTGGGGGATGGATTCTTTCATAAACTTTACAAAATCATCATGATTAAATATGACTAAATACTTGCCTTTGAACTTATTCCATAATTTCTCAATGTCTTCTGTTTTCATCTCGCTGTTCTTGTTATTGGGGGGGGTTAAGCTGCTCTATAGCTCTCCAACCATTCATTGCATAGACAATGTGCTTTTTTTGTTCATCAGAAAATGAATCCCATGTTTCTGGAAACCTTCTTTTAAACTCTTTGGCTGCTGGTATCTTTTCGTATTTCGTTTTCATATCTAATTAGATTTAACATGAACAATTAGGGCAAAATTCTCCAGTACTAATCATCACTACCATTTCATGACAATTATAACATTTTGTTTTCTCTGGTTGCTGTATTGTGAGGTTGCGGATGGCTTCAGCGTATTCTTTAACTAAAATATCACCACCTTCACCATCTTGTGAAACCATATATGAAGCATGATATTCATTTAACAATTTATTTAATATCTCCATCACATTCTTCTTATATTCTTCTGTTTTCATCTCTGATTTGTTATTGTGTCTGTTTGGTATACTGTGCCTTGGAGGGAGTAATCTATACTATCAGCACGAATAAAATATATTGCTTTAAACGTATTGTTGCCAGTCGTTTCATATTTATTAAGAATAGATTTCGTTCTTGCTTGATGAGCTTTAGATGACCACTTTCTCCATGTGGAGGTATATTCCATAAATAAGTGATGATTAAATTCTGGGCCTATTGGCATATCCATTGCTTTAGAGAAATAATAATCCATGCTATCCTCGTATTGTTTAGCAATTATATCCCAAACTACATTTCTTTCAACTGTGATTGACATATTAATTGTGCTTCGGTAGGGGTAAGAGGGTTTGTCTGGTTTGTCTGGTCTTAACGCTAAGTAGATCACAATTAGAATCATGCCTAATAGCCATATTGCAAAGAATTGATATCTGAGTTTTTTCATCTTCTTTTCTTTTTCTGTTTTTTAATGCGCGGCCTTTCTTGTATAGCTGAACCGATTAATATTATTAAAAGCAGAGTGCAACATCCAATACAAAACGGCTCACCTCCCTCTTTAATTAAGAATATCATTGTTTGGTTTTTGGTATTAACCCCTCCATCCGTTCCGCTGTTTCCCACCTCTTCTGTCTCAGCCCCACCACAAACTCAGGAACACCAAACCAATCCCACCTTTGCTCAACCTTCACGTACCTCTCATAATTCTTAGTCGTGGGAGCTTTCAGATACTTATGCCAGGCCCAGGTAGCTGGTCGATACAAGTACCACGGTATTGAAGCATTACCAATTAAGTGAAGCTCTCCCATATCCATAGCACAGGCAATCGCGTTAATGTACGGGTCCCTGGTCATATCTCCCTGAGATCGGTATTTAACAGTAAACTTACAACCATTGTCACCACAGATACATTTTCCAATATAGAACTTCAATTTGTGAAGAACCGAACATAGCCTGGTTTTGCATTGCCTGTCTTTCGGGATCATTATATCCATCCAGTCCGGCCAGCGCTTACGTAAGCCCAACAGAATAAAGCATCTCTTCAGACACTCAAAAGCCCATGGTGATCGGTCACTGGTTTCCCGAATCCTTGCCGTGTTGTTTGAGATCAAGTCACCAAAGCCGCTTCGCTTTTCAAAGCCGTATAGTTCTGTTTCCCAATCATTAACAGGACCAAGATACCAATCGCCTACTTTTTCGAGTTCGTCATACCATTCCATAGCTTAATTCTTTAGGTGCTCTTTCGCAACAAGTTTGTAATATTTATACTTGAATACCAGGCACATTATTAACCCTGCTAATATTCCTGCCCACATAGCTTATTCCTCCTTGTTTTTAATCCCGGCAGCGATGCAGGCTGTTTGTTCTACTACATCTTCACCAACCATCCCAACTGTGTCTAATATAGCATCAGCATATTTCATAGCCTCATCATACCGACTCTGGGCATCTGCTTTAACAAAGTCTTCTGCAAACTCAGCCATTAATACAGCCGCACTATGTCTTGACTTAATACCCTTTGTTTTACCTTTCGTATCAAAAAATTCCTTTGCTTTATCAAGTGTTGATTTCGCTTCCATAGCTTATTTATTATTGATTCTTAATAATCGTGCAATGATGATGTGCCTTTTTATCCCATCGGTAACCAACATCGTTCCCATCCTGCTCCTGATGCACTTGCCGCTATCCCTTCTGATGGGGTCACATTGCATTCTCTTTATATACGGTGCCGTGTATCGGTCTCCAAGATAGGTGTATCTCATACTACTTATTTAAACTCCTAAAATATTGCTTGTTAAATGTCCCTACGATAGCCATCTCCTCCTCCGGGGAATATTTGTACCCAATTATATTCGCATAGGTGTGTGGAAACTTCTCTTTATAGAGCTTCTTCAGCTTTTCTTCCAGATCCTTCAGCTTATCCCATTCTGCTGTCTGCGTCCCCCTTGTGCGCTGTTCAATGTCCAATGCATAAGATATTCGTGCCTCTTCGGTGGCCTGGTCCAGTAGAGCATGTTCAGCCGGTGTAAGCAAAACTATATTTGCGGCCAGGTATTTGAATCTGGGGTACTTATTTTGTCCTTTAGCAAGAACATGTGCAAAGCAATTAAGAAATAATGGAGTGCTCTGAAATTCTCTGAGATGTAGTCCTGTGATGTAGGATCTCTTATCTGATCGAATCCATATCTCCTTAAATAAGGCTATCTGTGTTAGCCTGGCCCCTTGTCCTGGTCCTGTGTAGATGTTGTTCATTTTTTTTAGAATTGAATTGAAACCCACCACATTATCCATACAAAATCGATCACTACCCTGCCATTCTCTCGAATCGGGTAATCAATAGCTACCACTATCTCCGGAATAACATAGACAAGCACTCTCTTCCCTGGCCTGCAGGAATGGCCACTCGTTTTACCTACTTTGAGTTTAACCTTCATATCCAAGTGTATTTACTAAGATTCTTATAATGTTTTTTACATCTGAGCTACTGAATACAACAAACATCTGCTCATCCTCAAACAGTCCGTCTCGCATGCTTGTATCACAGTTTAAAGGAAATGATACGCTTGAGTCGGCTTTCATCTGATCCAACTTGTCAAACATCTCCCCAGAGTCGTTACAGTCATCAAAGTCCCCAATTGCCTGGTAGTCCCAGTCGTTCAGTAGTGAGCCATACTTAATACTCATGTCTCCGAAGTAATTGTCCCCGTATTTGCAATACACGGTTCCGCTCGGCATTGACAGGAACTCTTTTCTGTTAACTATTCTCATCAGTTCAAATCTTTAGTCATTTCTGTTTCACCATCAATGATGTTGATATTCTTATCAGGGAACTCGCTAGATACCAATCCCCCAAGGAATGACATAAGCATACCCATTTTAGCATCATTGAATGGGTGGCAATCTGGATTAAATTCCTCTTCATCGGCTTTTGCACATACAGCTAGAAAGGTTTCACGTATTTCTAGTGGCTGTAAATAATCTGGCTTACAACACGAAAAATCAGGACAGCATTCATCATCGGTATCATTGTGGATAGGATTACCCTTTACCCATTCATCCAATTGATGTGTACACCTTTCTTTATAACTATCTCCTTTAATCATCTCTTCATAAATATTGTAACCCGGACCATGTAGAATAGCCAGGTAAATTCAATGTATAAATCTGTAGTTATTAAAACACTCTTGTAGTATGTGAACGTAATTGTAGGCAAGAGATATAATGTCTTAAACCCAAGGAAAGGTTCCCCGTGTGTCTTAGCAAGCTCTATGCGGATCCTTTTCATTACTCTTTGGTTAGGTGCTCCTTTAAAATCTGTACTCTTCTTTCAATCTTAAATACCCAAAAATTAATAGCTGATTGGTCTGGATTGTTGCTTCTAATCTCATCCTTGATGGATCCGGTGAACCTCTCAAGCTGCTCCCAGATAGATTCCTCTTCCGCTTTCTCCTGCGGATGCCGTGGTTTAATCGGCTGTAATCTCAAGTGCGCCCACTTCTCTGTTAAATCGCTTGTTTTAAATATGACTTTAGTAGTCTCTGGCTCTGTTGGTGTACAGTCTTTACAGTGGCGCACCATCTCAAAGTGCTGTGGTGAATGGCACTCACATTGGACTGGGTAAGGATAATACTTCCTCTCTATTGGAGCCTCTGTCTTGCAAATATCACACCTATCAAATTCTGATTCTCCTGACATTACCTTTAATTTTGAGTGTATTAAAAAACCGGAGGGCCCGGCATCTCGCCCAACTCCTCCGGTCATTTGTACTTCTTACGATTAATAAGAGATTCTACCTACAAATGTATGCTATCCGATGGAATTGAGCAAGAGATTAATCTCATTTACTGGTGCCACCTTGCAAAATTCCTCCATGTCCTTGTACTTCCCGGCTAATAATTTTGCGTTGGCCTCATCAAATTGCTGGTTCATAATTCCCTTCTCCTGCATGGCGAAGTAGAGTGTGCTCACCTCCTGGAATGGCCTTACTCCTCCCTCCTCTTCAATCTCAGCGACCTCAATGCCCAGTTTGTTGGTGTCCTCTGGTATTGACTCCTCCTCTGCTGCTGGTGTGGCTTTTACTCTCGGATCTTGTTGGCTCTCAAACCCTGTGTTCGGTGGCATCTCATTATCATCACCCGATCCCTCAACTGGCTCCATGAAATTATCCGGATCATGTGGTGGTTCCTCTCCCTGTTCTGGTCCTAGCTGTGAAGGTTTTGCTTGTGTATCTATATCAGATACTGCCGGTGTCGCCTTCTGTGGAGCGGGTGTTACCGGTCCCTCTCCTCTTCGGTACTTGTTAACAATGGCAGTAAGTTCTCCTGCGTTGTATGCCAGTATAAGTGTCCTGAGTTTCTTGTTGGTGTTCTTTCCGGGTATAACCTGCAGGGCATCCCTTGTGAGTGACACAAGCATACATGCATCCTCCAGATCCTTAGCCTTGGCTTCCATCATTGCCTGCTCAGTCCAATGGAAGGCTGTAGGAAGCTCTTCTCCCTGTTCCGGGGCTGGAGTCTCTATTCCTCCCTTATCCTCCTCTACCGGGGCTGGTGATGGCTCTGCAAACGCTGTTGCCTGATCGACCTTATTTATAGCATTACCTGTGAGCTTCTTACTCCTATCCTCTGAGAATTGCTTGTCAGGAATGATTAAGGTTGCTCCGCTATCAGTTTGAATTTCCGTGGCGATGTCCTGCACGTAATCCTGTGCTTCCTCCAGGGTGTATGTCCCTGATAAAACATCGCTGAACAGGTCTCTCGCAAGGAATCCCAGTGCCCGATATTTACACATTCTCTCTGGAAATTTATACCAGGCAGACTGCTTTTTCTTCCACCCGTCATTCTTTTGAAGCATCTCAGGAGTGATCCATAGGCCTGCTCTTTTTGCCTGTGCAACAGAGAATGATCGTGACAGGGTTTCCTCAGTGTCTTCCCTGGTAGCTGTAATGGTGACCTTGTATGTGCCATCATCTACAGAACCCTCCTCAACCTCTTTCCATGATCCCTTTTTGATCTTTCCGGAATTAAGGATGAGTGACTTGGCTCCATCTCCCTTGATTGAAAGTAATCCATTCACCGGAACAACTTCCTGCATGGCCGTCATAGGGTGCATCTTCAACTGGTCCCCTTTGATGAAGATACCCATCAGCTTCTCTTCATTACCTTTCTTGAAGTCCGGCTTTCCATCTGCTCCTTTTTCATACAGGTAGTGTGGTGCAATGCCACTCCCCAGAATGACCTTTGCAAATTCTCTCATTCCATCCAGAGACTCCATTGCGCTCTGAATCATTGGTTGTGTCATTGACACGGCTAATCCTTTTTCCATAATAGTTTTAAGTTTTAAGTTATATTATTTTGTGATATACTCTTCTCATGTTGAATAATTATATTCCTCTTCTCTGCTAACCATGTTCCGGTTCTGTGGTGGCCTCCATTTCAATCCCAGGAAGTCAAAGAAATCATACTCAGTGATGAATGCCGGTGGCTTTGTTGGGTTTGCTGCATACTCTGGCTTAATTACCCACTTCTTACCCTTGTGGTCGCATTCTTTTTTCCTCCTGAGACCATCTACAGAACCAGCCCACCCTAATCTGTTCCATGCCGTTGCAAGGATGTGATGAGAATACGCGGATGATCCTGTCCTGATCGCCAATATCCTCCCATAGTCCTCCGGTGAGGTGATGTAAAGCTCTACCTGCAGGTGTATATTTGGGTAAATAAATCTCTTCAGCCTCTTCCCATTCATTGTCAATCCAGCAAATTCTCCCTTCACAAATAAGTTTTCCATGCTGTTGAGCGGGTTGTTTAACGCCACAATTTCCACATCTCCCACGGTGTCACATTGCCTCCTTACACTGCCAGCTATCTCAAACTTCTCTGTGTATGGCTCTATGAGCTTACAGAAGCGATCAGCGTACTTTACAGCATCTGATAATGGTATTCTAGTTTTTCCACCCATGGGTAAAATTTTGTTCGTAATGTCCGTATTCTTCTGTATTCCGGAAGAACCTTTCATTTTTAAATAGAAGAGTGTTCTCCTTAAGCCATGGTAATGTTCTATGGAACTTTGCTCCTTTAGGCTCTCCCTCTGGCCCCTCATCTATTTGGTATGGGCATAGTTCCACTATTACATCTGCGTCCTGTAGAAATATCCCTGTGACAGCGGCCAGCCAAAATGGATCTCCCTTAAAGCAGATGGTGTCCCACATTACAAACTCATTACTCCAATCTAAATATTCTGCAGGCTGACCTCCCAACTCTTTGACTTTTTCCTCTGCAATTTTTAATATAGATGCTGGGATAGTTGCCGCTACCGTTGCTGCCGCTGTTCCGGCTGCTAGATTCTTGAAAAACTTTCTTCTATCCATTATTCCTTGATGTTTTTGTTATACCATTCGATATATTCAATCGCGATATGCCATACTGCGTCTATTTTGACTTCAAACATTCCCGTCATAGAAAATCCTCGCTTCCATGTTGTTATTTCACATTCTCCATGCTCAATAACCACATTTGCACCGGACCTCTCAATCTCTTCTACCACAGGCATAAGCCTATCCCACGATACATTATAGCCTAATATTTCAATTATTATAGGCTTGCTCTCTGAATTAGGAGCTACGTGGCGGATGAAACCCTTGCTCTCTTCAGGGGTTATTCCCATAAACTCATCAATTAGCTTATTACCTTCTTCTGTTTTCATTATTCCTTGTATTTATTCCCATGTGGTCCGTAAGCATTGAAGCTCCAATAGTTGTTCTTCACCCCGTACTTCTCCACCTTCTGCTCCTTATTCTTTATCAGGTGGCCCTGGTTGGTGAGGTTGGTGATGGCTCTCCTGATGCTGGTAATGGGTGCGTTCTGGAGTATTGCTGCTTGTATCTCAAATGGTGTGAAGCAAAAAAGAGAATATGAGTAGAAGTATTTAAGTATCTTCTCCTGCTGTGTCTTGGCGTTTTGCCTTAACTCAGTAAGCCTCTCACCACTCTCATTGATGGTGTTGTGGAAGTCTAATTTACCCTGTTCTGCGCCCATCTGTTCTCTCTATTACTGTGCATGCAATACCACCGTTTGTTGGCCACCATTTAGCCTTCCCATCAGATTGGATGTTCTTCTTTCCCCGGAGATTGAACACTATCTCTACCCAGTCTCCCTCACGTACATTGGCGATAAGTGGTGTATGGTCGTTTATAAAGTCAAATGCCACCTCCTGCTTATATTTGTTGTCCACGTATACCTCCAGTATCAGGAATGCTTTGAGGAACTTGGGACCTAACTGTACCGGCCTGCCAACAAATAGCACCCTGCCTACAATATCAAACTGATTCTTCTGTGTCCTGTCTCCCATTTTATTCTGATTTTTCGATGTCGTCTGATAATCCCAATAGCTGTTTAATTAGATCCTGCTCCATGTCAAATAGCTCCCCGTATAACTTTTTTTCCTGATCGCTATTCGTTTTCAATAATAATTGCGCTGTTCGCTGCCTTTTCATTAAACTGAGCTTCAACTGGTCTATTGAGGATTGATTTTCTCCTCCAAGATACATCCTTGCTGCTATCTCGATGTTATTTCTCCTATTCAATGCTTTCAAGTCTATTGCTCTCATGGTTTCCTATATTTTCAATGTTTTTATTAAGCTGTAGTACTTCCTTTTTATCTCAAGGAGCTCCATCTCTGATGCTAAAATAGCTTTATATCTATCTTCTAATTCTCTAATATAATCCCTTCTTGGTTGAGTCTTTTCTAATAGGGTTCTCTGATAGGAGATGTTCTGTTCAAGTTCCTTCTTAGTCTTTCTTAAGAGGAAATCCATTATGTGCATTTTACGGATATGATCTTCCCTAAAATTAGACAGCTGGGTACGTAGGTCCTTGATAATCCTGTTCTTCCTGGTACGCGCTTTTAATATTTTCATAGCAAATTATTTTCAATGCAAACTTTTAGTTTATGAAGCCTGAATACCTGGATCTTAATTCGTGGTATAGCATCATATATTTTGGATACTGATAGCTCACTGATTATTGAATCGTCCCTCCAGAACACCCCATTTAAAGAGTCGCATATAAACTTGGCCAGGTTATCTGCATCTGGGATCCCTGTATGATTCTCTGGAGCACTCTCTTTTAGAATGTGTGAGTTCTTACCTGTCCTGAAGTGTGCTTTTGGCCGGGGAAAGAAGAACATCAGCTTAACAAACAGCGCCTCATCGAATGGCACGATTGGTTTATTCTGCATGGAGAGCACCAAAAAGTCTGATTTGTCTCCCTCTGACGGATCATATACCCCCTTAAATTTCCCTTTCTGGAAGGATCGGTGTCTCTTTAATGCCTGTGGCTTCCCGGGAACTTCGAAGTCAATGTCCCAATTAGCCATCCCCTGCATTTTAGATTCAATTCCAATCCCCAATTTTTTCACTTGGTTTTGCATATCCTACAAACTTTATTATTTCTGGCAAAAATGTGTATACTATCCCTGTCTCTATATGCTGACAGATAGCTATGGTCCACGATGCATTGAAGGTGCCGCCCTTCTCATTGACCAATGAACCTGCTGTTAATCCCCAGTGGAGGAAGTAATAATATATCTCCTGCTCCTCATAGATGACCTTTTCATCATCATCGGGGTCCGGAACCTCTACCGGAATTATTACGGAGCATACTCTGACTATCCTGCTCATTTTTTTTCTTTGTTAAACATCTCCAGTTGGAGTGGTGTTACCATTCCCTGCTTACAATGCGCAAGAAATCTCTTGGCAAATGCAATCATGTCCTCCTCAGTGTACTTCTTGCTGTATATCATGTTTCTCCAGCCCATGTCTGAATTTATTAAAGAAGTCTACAATATTCATTCCTTCTGTCTCTTTAGCAAATTTATCATGTTGCTCTTTTGTCCCCAGAAATGGAGGATGCCTAATGTATCTATAGCTCATCTTCCCCATCTCTAAGTTTACCAATAAAATCAACTAAATTTTCTGGGAGATGACCTAATCGATGCATCATATAACCCTCCCCGTCTTTTCTCTCTTCATACCAATATGGCAGAAAGAAAAACTTGGTTCCGTCTGGTAGAATAACATGTGTGCTGTCCCTTTCGAGCATAGCCTTATGGTCAGCATTCATTTCAACAATCATTGGTAGTATCATATCAGTAGCATTTTGTGTTGATTTTAGCAAACTCTTTTTCAATAACATCTTCTTTGGGCTTCTCCTTTATGCTGTTACGGAATGTCCTGCCGGCACTACCCTTTCTTTCTGTCCAGTTTACCGATCCCAGCTTATCAAAGCTCACACTCTCAGATCCACTATCTTTAAGGAATTTTATGAAGGTGTTTTGTATCAAATTCTTAGCTTTTTTAGCCTCCTTTTCAATTCCATTCATAACCTTATACTGCTTGGCCATGGAATACAGCTCCATGGTGCCATCAACTATCTCCCGCTCTTTAACAAAGCTCTCACTCATAAAGTCTTTGTATGCCTCTGAGTAATCCGGATCCGGCTCTAATCTCTGTATGATGGCTTCATATTTTTCTGATTCATTGAGATTCCCCCCGGCATCTGCCTGGTCCCTTAGTTCCCTGGCTTGTTTTGCCGGGACAACCCTGTCGTTCCACCACTGCCGGGTTATCGAAAGTATTCTCTTTACCAGCTCTTCATCTCTCTGGACCGGTTCAACTACCAATCTGTTACCATCTACCAGCATGCATATTTCTGCGTAATTTGTCTCCATCACAATCATATAGTGGTGGACCTGTACCAGGTGGTATATCGGTATCCCGTCTAACCATGACTGACTTGCCCAATGTCCCATGTTTTTAATCTCCAGTACACCCTCTTCTTGCAATGCCTCCCCTGTGATCATGTTCACACCACCTTTTATGTTGATGAGCCTGTCTATTGAAGCAAACAGCCACGGATATTTTGGGTTGACAACATATCCTAAAACGCTTCTGTTCTCACGAACAACAGTCTTATTTTTATAATTCTCAATGAGCCCTTCAACATTTCCCGGCCAGTATCTCCATAGGTTTGCAATGTACTCCTCTGCATACCGTCCCATGAACATAGCCATGTTGTCATCCTCTCTGTGGGGAATGGAACCAATTTTTTCATGGTATAATCTGGCTGCAGTGTCATAACGGTTTATGTTCAGCACCGTTGAGCATTCAGACCCGCCTACTCCTCTCTCCCGGAACGAAAACCATTCTGGGGTGTGATGTGGTATCCTGTATATTTGTAAATGGCTTTTCATACTGTTGGCGGTTTAATTGGTAAATTCAATGGTTTAAGCACATCATAGAAATTGGTGAATATTTTCTGAAGCTCATCAACCTGTGTGCCCATCATCTGTGGCATCTGCTTGCCCCCGTTTGACACTATATTAAACCAACTGGAATAACTGTTGGCCACAGTGTCTATCAATGCTTCATGCTGATGTATAAGGTCCATGGTGGCTCCATATAAGGCTCTGTAGAGGTTCAAATACCCATCCATCTCATCGAACTTAGCCTTGGCCTTTTCTTTCTGCTCCGGGCTCTCCCATCGGTGTTTCGGATTATTAAATACTGCCTTGGCTTTTTCATACCTCTCCTCCATGGGATCCAGGTACCGCTGTTTGAATATCTCAAGCTGCTGCGCACATGCCCAGTCATTCACTATTGATCGCTCTTCCTTTATTTGCTTCTCGGTGCTCATTCTTAAAATATGAACTGTATTTTGTCCTCTGTTACCAGTAGGTGTTCAACATCATCCAGCATTATTGCGCTCCCTGCTTTCCTGGGGAACATCACATCATCCCCTACCTTTACCTGCTCCACTTCTGGTCCCGCACTGATTACCTTTCCCCTGTTGGGAAGCTCCTTTATTGTTTTGGGAACAATTATCCCTGATGCTGTCTTGTCTGGATTGCCATCTGGCAATATGCATACTGCTTTTCCTGTTGGTCTCATTGTTTTGAGTTTAATGATTTTAATGAGATTTTATTTCTTTCCCATATTACTACTCTTCTTTCTTTTCCGGGTTCATGGATATATTCCCCACACCTCTCGCATGTATACGTTCGTGTATTACACGCTGGAAATACCTCTTCAGAATAATTCTCATGATCCACAATGTATGAAGGACAATGCATAGCAGTTTCCATGAATGGTCCTGTACAAACATGCCCTCTTTCCTCGCACGTTGTTGAGTCTACATATACTTCAGCTATAATAAAAGTATCTGCTGGAATATAAGTAACATCGCCAAGGGTCAGAAAAGAGCTGTCCGCTTCATTGAACAACTCTGTATACTTATTCTGCCCGAGCATTATAGTTCCACTGAGCGTATCTTCATCAAGAATTAATACATTCATCCTCAATGTGTCTAAGAATACTTCATTTATGTCCACTGAGATTTCATTTATGTCCACAGTGTTTCTCCGTGAGATCCCACATGATCCCAGTAATAAAATTGTTGCTAAAATAATTAGTGTTGTTTTCATAGCTATATAGTTTAAAATGGTAATTTCCAATACTTCCTAAATTCATCCATCCACCTATTCTTACGTGTGGAATTATATGCACCCACTGAGTTATCACGAAACTCTTTCTGGGTGTTGTGCTTAAAGGCTTCTGCTACGCACCTGCTTTTTGTCCAATATCCGTTTACTCTCTTGCTCATTGGTTAAAATTAAAACGGTAGCTCCTCTGATTCATCATCCATATCACCAAATATCTTATTTATTTTATCCTGCTCTAAGGTTTTTTGTTTCGCTTGCTCTTTCTCCTTGCCCTCAACATAGAACCGGCCTCCTCTCTTAGTATCCATTTTCAATCTTACCCTGGATTCTACTCCTAATTCTTCAAATCGAATTTTCTCTGTCCTGAGAATAGTAGGAGCATCATATACTGGTTCCCACATATCATCTTCCGTGGGATTCTTCTCTGTAATCTCGTCCATTGACTTCTTACGATATTTTTGTCTTGAGAGGACTATCCCTATGTCAATCTTTTCCTTGAACCCAGAACTTCCTTTGGCATCATACAGCGTAGGTGCTTTATAGTTCATGCCCTGACTCTCAATCTTCTTTGGATGCACTATCATCATACAATGCACATCGTAGTAGTCACAAAAATCAGTCAATCGATCTAATTGCTGTGAGATAAATGTGGTTTCTGTCAGATGTCTTGGCATGTTAGTATCTAGCTTGTTAAAGGCATCAATTACGAACATGAATATATTCTCCGTTTGTTTTAGATATGCCACATATCTCAGTATACTGTCCATGGTGTTTACTGCTTTAGCATCCACTTCTCCATTGAACGTCTCAAAATTCTTTTTATCTGGGGCAATTACAAAGAAGTGTTTCTCTATGAATCGCATAGCTTTTTGATATTGAATATCGGACATGCTATTAGCGCCCCCCTCTACAAAACTTGCTCCGCTTACAACCTCTGCAATTCTCGCGTATTCACGCTCTACTGGCCTATTCTCAGGGGTGAACATGGCGACCTTTATATCTTGATCTATATTGTTTCGAATCAACTCAATAATATACCATCTGGCGAGTACACTTTTCCCAGATCCCGGGATTCCGACAATGGCTGAAAGATGCTTCCTCTTCATTGTGAATAATCTATCTACTTCTGGGATTCCAATACCTAATCCTGGAGTAAATCCCTTCTTCCGGAATTGTTTTAATCCTTCACTTACATCACTGGCCTTGATTACTCCCTTCAATGGGAAGCTCCCAGCATTCTGTATGCACTCATCAACACCCTCCTGGCCCAATCCCTTCAGCTTTTTGCCCTCATGTCCTACATATACCTCATTGATATCCTTGTATCCTGGAGGGTACTTTATAATTCTGCATCGGGACTTGCCCAGTATCATTGCCAGGTTATCCATCAATACCTTTCCAGCCGCATCAGCATCTACACTCAGGTAGAATAGCTCCACATCATCAAGCACACTCTTCACATATTTATCCTGCAGGTATGCAAATTCCTTACTGAAATCTTTTGCCTTATCAGATGGAGCTCCCTGTGGGACGCTTAGAGCATTGTTATAGCCACATTCTTTCCATGTGAGCATATCCCACTCCCCTTCGGTGATAATGACTCTCCTGGGCTTGTTTGGGTGCTCTGTGTCGAACTTTAATGATTGCATTCCCAGAAACATTGGTCTGGTACCGAGCTTCTGCTGCATCTGGAACCATTTCGTCTGTTTGCTCCCTGGCTTCCAGCTCATGTTGAAGAACTTTACATTCACCAACGTATGATTCATGTAAAAAGGGAAGCAGATCAAGGTCTTGCCCCTGCCATCGGTATACTCATACACGCCAGCCGCCAATGCCGTCTTTGTAGAGAACCCCCTCTTATTAAGGTACTCCCTCACCGCTTTGGTGTATGCTTGAGCTATACGCTCTGGCATTTTACTGTTCTGCTTTACTTGATCGTACTTCCCCTCTGCATCCAAATTTCCACTCCACCCACAGCTGGGATGGTTGCAATTATACCACCTGTTACCAACCTCATCGTTTACGGTTAAGCACTGCGCATTCTTATGCTTTTCCCGAGTATCGTTGCACTCTGGGCAGGTAGTAGCATACCTCTGCTTCCCCGATTTAGTGGTGATTTTAAGTTCTTCAAACGTGAGTGTACTCATTTTTTAAGTAGTTCTTCTGATTTTTCGTTCCGGATAATAAATTTGGATCCCTTTTTACTGAAGCTGGCCCACAGGTACGTGAAGTCCAAATCAGTGTAAAGCTCACCGTTCTGATTCTGCTTCATAAACATCTTGCTGTTGACTGTTGATAGGGCTATTCCGGTCAAGTCTGAGAACATGTTCGCTGTGAATATATTGTACCTCAACGCCTCCCTTACCTTCGCCTGATCCTCCTCAGATGATACATTCCTGGATTTAATGATGTGGTTGTAAAGGTCTTCATCAAACTTTACAAGCCTCACTTCTACTCCTTTAGTTAATCCATGGTCCATAATAGTTGTGATTTTTATTTAACATGATCATCATCTCTGTTTTATTTAACAGTCAAATATATTAATATTATTCATACCGTCAAAATATCCGTTATATTATATTGTTTTATTTTTTAACTAAATTGTTTATAACAAAAAAAGAGAGGGCTGCTGACACCCTCTCCTTCACTAAAACTAAAACTACTACTACTGCTTCTTCTCGCTTTTGCGATCTGCTATTCGCTCTTTACGAGTTTTCTTTTCAGGTATGTTCTGCTTCCCATCAATAACAAGGTCTCCAGTGCCCTTCTTATACCTGATTCTTTTGAATATTTGGTTGATTACGGTATCCCTATCTATAACTACTCCAATCACAATACCTCCAGACATTCCCACGAAAAGAGCCACTAACATCCAATTCCAAGCTATTACTTGCATTACCCCTCGTCTTTCTTCAGCAGGGAAATCAACTCTCCCAATTTGAGAAGGATTAACAGGGCTAGTTCAACGGCCTTCTCTGCCTTGTCGTTGTCCAGGTCAAACTTCTCAATGGCCCACTCCAATACTTCCACTCTCTCATTTGGGCTCCAGTCTTTGAGTTCGGACTTCAGATCACCCGTTTTACTGGCCACAGCAAAGATGTCGGGGGCAACCGATACCACTGTGGACACTGCCTCACTCAAGGAAACCTTGTCGTCATCCGCAAGGTGATCCTCCAGGTCCATACCGAGCTCGATGACAATCCCTACGGCTCTTTTGATAATTTCTACTCCAAATTGCTCTTCATTCATAGCGTTAAATATTAAATTGTATTTGTTCCTGAAATCGGTCAGGTACCGGTCATTCTACTTATGCGTTTTTGCCTGGACTTTTTTAAGACTCCAGACCTCTTGCTTTGCTTTAGCACAGTACCAAAAAATGCATCTATACTTAATCCCTGCATCATGGCCAGCTTGGGATTTATTTCTACTCCAAAGAAATCTTCATAGAATATTACGAGAACCACAATAGCCAACAACACTATCACTCCCCTTGCTATGTTGTCTTTCAACATGAATTTCCAGCTAAACTTTTTAGATGTGGCGTCATCTCTCTTCACTGCATTTCTGACATCGAAGTAAAAGAATAGGAGCGCCCCTGCAGACATGATCGCAGTGTAGGCAATCAGATGTTCAACATCCATGTCCCCGAGTATGATTTTTAAAACGATATCCCAGTTGATTAGTGCCATTTCAGAGGACAAGTTCGGATTTTAACATGAAATTTACAAGTGCATCCACATATCTTGATTGGAACCGGGGGGTAATTAACAACTTATAGTCCTCGTAGTTGTCAAAGAATAAGCATTCTGGTAGCACCCAAGGTGCCTTTGTATTTTTTAGGATGTAGAACTGTTCCTCCTTATCAAAATCTCCGTCTGCCGTATCCTGTCTGAACACTATCTCCGGGAAGTCCTTCTTTAATTCCTTACATAGAATCTGAGCATATTTGTCAGACATGGTTTCCCCAACTGATGTGTATACCTCAAATCCCGTTCCCTTCCCTGCATTAGAATGTAGTGATATACCTACCATGTTGGGGTACTGCCTGTAATAGATGTTTGCAATGTCCGCTCTCTCATCTAATCCCAGATCAAGTTCTGTGGGGCACAGGTCTATAATGTGTAGCCCCCAAGTTTCTCCTACAGTTATTAACTTATCTCTGATTTGCCTGTTGAAAACTCCTTCGTAGAATACTTCATTCTTATTATACTCATACATTTTATTTGGGAATGTCTGGTAAATATTATCTATCATACCCCCGTGGCCCGGATCCAATATAAATGTCTTGACGCTCATTATTCCTTCTCTTTAGCTTGTTGGTCCATAGTAATCAACCTACCTACTTCCTGGTTGAATCTCTTGCTCCTTATTCCCGCTGCTTCTGCCTGCTCCCATAGTTTATCTGCTGTGCGGGGATTCTGTTTCAACATCTCATAGAATCCTAATGCCCGAACCTCTGGTGACCACCATTTTAATTTAATTACGGCAGGGCTTACTCCTTCTGTTTTGGCTTTAATAGAGAACTTATCCCTCATCCGGTCCACTTCGTAGAGTCCGTCCCTCTCATAGGTGTCCATTAAGAACTGCTGGATCGCTTTGTCATCAACATCTCCTACTGATTTTTTCCCGATCAGTTTATTAAACCTAATATCATTATCCGTTTTAACTTTATTAAGCTCTTTCTCAGCATCTTCGGCTATCTCTAATTCCTTTGGGTAAGTCTCTTTCATTATTCTCCGGAGACCTACAGGAGCATTCTTAAAATCTCCCCATGATTCATTAAGATATGTGTCGAACTCCCCATTAAAGCCTGTTGATAATCCATCAAAGAACTCTCCTAAAATTGATCCGTATAAGTTTCCCTCAGTGAAAAACTGCTTTGCAAAATACTGGGTCCGGATAGGACTCATCTTAGTTAGGTGTCCAAACTTCACATACCTGGGAGGAGTAACACCTTGATAATACTCTGATGAAGCATCCTTATCTGGCTGATCTCGTCCAGACCATATCTCATCCTCGTAAAATGAATCATAGTTTTGTTTGTATCCCTGTGCTGCCCGAATCAATGGTGGCATATTTCCCAAATCTGTAATGTTCCGGAACTCATTATTCATGGCTGCAAACATCTTATCATCCATGATCTTGTATTCCCCGTCATGGGTTGCTTTGATGTAGATGTCCTCAATAAGGGATGTGAGGTTACTCTGTAATGCATCTTTGGGTATCTTAAAATAGCGCTGTCTTACTCTCCCTGCATTATCTATTCGCTTCATATTGGTCATCAAAATGAAGTTTCGGGCCTTAACCTGATCGTTCACATCATTCAGGTACGCTTTTCTCCTCTCTTCCGCTTTCTCATCATCCCCCCAATCTCCCATGTTCCAGGCTGTTAGCGTTAGAGCTAACCCTGCTATCTGTGACAGCTTAGTAGCAAATAATTTTGGGTTATTAGCTGCTGCTCTTAAACTTCCCCTGGTAACCTGTACTCCTGCATTGAAATATGGGATGAACTTATCCAGTAATTTAGCAGTCTTTCCTCCCTGGCTGAAGTCCAAGTAGTTTCTGGCGAATGCTGTGCCATCTTCCTTTATGGATTTCATCTCAGCTTCAGAGAGTGTCTTCCCTTCCTTCTCTGCCTTGGATACCCTGTTGTTGATGTACCTTTCTCTCAATGCTAATCGTGTCAAAGTCTCAGAGAACTCCCCTATCTTGGCCATGCCATCTCTCATTATACCAACAGAGGATGTCCATTTGGTGTACCTCTTATACCGGCTCAGAATTTCCGTTCCCTGTGTGGCGAGGAAGTCCATTCCCCCTCCTTCATTGATATATTCCCGGTATCTCCCAGTCTTTTTCCATGCATCCTTGGTTACCGTAGCATAGTCTTTAGACATCTGCGCCAGGGCCGCTGGCATAAACCCACTGTACTCTTCTGTGGTCATCCATGCGTGCAGAGCATCGATTGGTAGGTTCTTAATCGCAAATTCCGGGTTTGCTCCCGTGGCAAAAAACTTTAATATAGGTGTTCCCAGCATCATACTCAGACCGTGTAGGGCCATCTCTGTCCTCTCATCTGCTGGTGCGTAATCGAAATACTCATACAATTCCGTATCGATCCATACCCGGTGGCGGTTACCATTATCGAAGTAGTCTACCGGAGTCATTCCCTTGGGTGTCTCCGCAAACTCTGGATCCATGTATGGTAGCTCCATGGGCATTCCTTCGAATAAAACACCCTCCTCCTGCATCTGTTCGCGTTGGTCTAATTTCTCCTGAAACACCTCAGAGAATGGTGCTTTCCTGATTATTGAGCTCTCAGTTTCCGTGGCGTAGGCTGCAGACGCTTGCATTTTATTATTCCTCGCAACAAGGCCTTCTGTCCTGGCCACTACATCGGATAATAGGGTGTTTATATCCACCACTTTCTCCCCTACACTACCCCCCTGTAATGGCTTAATCCCAGACATCGTTCCGTTGGGATCGATTTCATCCATATGAGATATGTATTTTCTGGGGGAATAGTACGGCTGTTCATCTTTGAGTTTGTTGTATGCATTCTCACCGATGATGCCATTCTCATACATCTTGGTAAGCTGGCTACGCATTACATTGTGGTATGCGTTGATGGACTTCATTATTTTCCCTGGATCATAATCCTTAATTCCATATGCTTCAAAGATCCATGGAGCTTTGTCCTGGAAGTCCTTCAGTAATACTGTTGCTTCATCACCGGTTATGTCTCCCTCATGCTTCGATGGTGCCTTTCCTTGTTTTTTATATAGATTAGCCAGCTCCCTTGTTCTTACAAGGTCCACTACTTCACTCAGGAGTTCCTGTTGGTTCTTACTCATTGTCCTAAGTCCCTTACCAAATATTTTCTTCTGGGCTTCCTGAATCAATAACTTTGCCCTGGCAGGTGCTCCGGCTTCCAGATTCATCCTGTTGATAAATTTCTGTGCTTGCTCTCCTCCTTCTTTTTTAATGGCCTTCTTGAATGGCTCATTCACATCCACGAAATGCTCATCAATTACCTTGCTTACTTTTCCCTGTTTCTTGGCGTTCAGCCTATTGATTTCCTTTCTTCTTGCCTCTAATCTATTGATTAGTTTTTCTTGCGGACTTCCCTTTTCAACTGGCTCGGTCTTTTCTCTTGGAGTTACTTTCTCCCCGGGCTTATCCATGGTGATTTCAGAATCTTCAATGGACATGGCCGCTGCCTCTGTCTCTTCCTGTATCCCTGCAATCTCATTCAGCTTGGCCCGGACATCCTCCTCCATTTTCTTCTGGGCTTCAGTACTTAATTTCTTGAAAAACTCCTGCTCTTTTAACTTTGCAATACCGGTGTTGACAGCATCAACCACTGCGGCTCCTCCCTCAATGGCTGTGGCCACCACCTCAATACTGAAGTTGACTGCCTGGGGTAATCCGGGTAAGGTACCCATCATTACTCCATCTGTTTCCATCTTAGCCTTCCGGATGTTCTCAGCCAGGGAACGCATCTTCTCAGATAGTTCAGGCTTTTTTACTTCTGGCTCCTGCCCCTCAATATCCTGAGTGCCGAGATCATCTTCTTCGATTCCAGGCTCTGCTTCGATTTCGGCTCGCTGGGTAAGTTCGTCTTCGAGTTGCTGCTTTGTGGTTTCATAATCTTCTTGGTTTATTAGGCCTGCTTCCAGTGCCTGATCAATATTTGTTGCATCAATAATTCCATGCTCCTCAATAAATTTGGCCAGAGCGGGTTCCGCAATTAGAGTTTCTATATCCTCAATAGGTATTTTTTTCGTGGTGTCAGCAATCCGGACCTCTATATGCCCCTCTTCGTACATCCTCTCCAATTCCCGAATCAACAGATCACTGTCCTGATTCTTCTTTCCCTCCATGGCATCCTTACGGGCCTTAGTTAACTTTTTTCCGTATAACTGAATGCCCAAACCGATGATCATGTTCTCATCTTCCAGGAACTCATTGGCGAACTTCTGGAACTTGGGATTCTTAGATTCCTTTATTGATGTGTATTCTGGAGGTAGGCTGATCGTCTTGATTCTCTTGCCTTTTTCATTCAGGGCTATCAATTTTCCTTTCTCAGTGGTGATTCCGTAACCAATCGTCTGCGCTGCCTGTGTTATGGGTCCCATTGCTTTTGCTCTCTGCACGGTGTTCTTTGCAGGAATAGCATTGTAAGCCCTGACTTTTGATACCAGGTTATTGTGTGATACCTGTTGCTCTGTTAATTCCTTCTTTTCAGGCGCTTTTTCAGGCTTTGGCTCTTCGATTGGTTCTTCTTTTTTTGCTGCCTCGGTGTATTTTTCTTGTATAGAAAACACCTTCTGCATTACATCGCTTACAGCCTTCGGTGCTTCTATTTCCGTACCCTCTTCCTGTGCTTTTAATGCTTTAGCCATATAGTCATCAACAGCTCTTGTAATATTATCCACTGCCTCATCATACTCTTCAGTGCCTTCTTTATATCGTTTTGCCATCTCTATCCCACCTATATCTATAAGCAACTGCTTCGTTCTTTCTGGTGTGGCAATAGGAATAACCTCATCCATTGGTATCGATGATCTGTATTCTCCTTTAGGTGATAACCCAAAAAACTTCTGGACTGCCCCCCTATGCTCTTCTGGGAATGATTCCTCAATGGCTGAATTAACAATATCTTCTCCCTCTTGAATTTCGCGTTCAGCCTCAATATCCTCCTTCTTTGGCTCTGGTTTTTTTGCTTCACCCGCGACTACTTTTTCTTCCGTGATCTTTTTCTGCTCCTCAAAGGTTCTCTCCCCCTGTGTGAGCATCTTGAAATTATCAACAAATTTCTCAGCCTCCTCACGGGATTCGAACTCCTTGGTCATTCCTGTTTCCCCCTCTTGCTTCACAGTGAACTTTCCTTCTTTTGATTCCTCTACAACAAGCTCTGGGGATGGTCTCTCTTTCTCCTTTGCTAGAATATCTCCTGCCTTTTTAATATCGTCAGCAACCTGCATCCTTTCATCTGGCAGGGTACCATCCTTTACTTTTTCTACAAATGTCTGGATATTGGGAGCAACTTCGGTTGGTTCAAATGTTCCCCGGTCCATCATGTCGTTGATCAGGTCCTGGGTATGTGTCATCTGAGCTTTGTAGCCCTCTTTCATTGCCTCCGGAGCCTCATTCATCTGCCATCTGAGTTGATCGTACTTGACGATCATGGAAGCCATGGCCAACTTGGTCTCAATATCAAAGTCTTCCGGAATTGTCTTGGCGATGTTCTTCACATATTTACTTTTTCCACCGGACTCAGCAATCATCTGTGGTGAGCCCAGACCAAATCCTATCACTCCCCCCACAATCATCTCATCCAGTATAGTCTCTCCAAACTGATCAAATGTTTTTACTCCGGACATAACATCCATCATGTCATCAGTGGCTGCTGTAGCTCCCTCTTCTGCTGCTTCCCGGGTCATTGCGCTGACACCTTTATCCCATATGGCCATTTGCCTCTGGAAGAATGGTGTATACGCCTTCATCATTTCTTTCCGGACCACATCATTACCCATTTCTTTAATGGCTCTTCTTCCAGCATTCAATAACTTGAGGGTACCCATGCTTTCAAACATCGGTTCACTGATACCTTTCCCAAGAGCGTTTATTACTCTGGTGAACTCTGTCATATCAGGAACTTTCTCAGTGCGCATATATTCCTGTATGGCTTTATCTCCACCCATCCATCCCAGTGTGATATTTGTTACTCCGGCAGCATTGCCCATGGCTAAAACGGCAAGCCTTGGTAGCGCCTCTGCTGCTGACAGTGCTGTCTGCGCTGCTGCTTTTCCATTCTTTCCCTGTGCAAGTAGCTCAGTAATACTCTCATCGTATCGCTTATTATCTGCACGATGTTTATCAACTATTTCAGTTTCCAGTGCTGCCCTGTCTTTCCAGTAGGTAGGCCCTTTCCTGTCTGAATCCAGCAAACCAAGTAATTTGTTTGATAATCCTTCTGTAGTTGCGAGTATCCTGGTTCCCGTGTTAAGCACATCCTCTGATCCGGTGCTCAATGCCTGGAAGAAATCCTTCATGAAACCATCCTTCTCTTTTGTTCCGGTTTCATCCAAGTGTTTCCGGTACGCCTTCTCCATCTCTCCCTTGTACATGGCTAATTCGTTGGGGAAAATGAATAGGTCTCCATTCTCTTTCCGTCCAAGTCCTATCTCCTGTGCAAGCTCATCTATACCTACTTTATACTCCTCTACTTTTTGGTTGTGGGCCCCTACTTTTTTATTGTACTCTTCCTCAGATAGTCCCGAAGATTTGAAATCTCCAAGAGGCCCACCTAATTGGAATCCCCTTTGTAACTCAGCAACCCCGTCATAGAACTCCTGAATCTTTCCCATGGGTGATGGCCATCCTTTCTCTGCATAGATGTTTTCAACATTACTCTTTACAATGGAGGTGACGCTTGTATCATTAGGTCCCTGTGGAGTAATTGTTTTGGGATCCTTTGCAACAGCTTCTGTCTTTTCCGTGGGAGTGTCTGGTGGAGGTGCCTTTATAATTGCCGGTATACCTGTGGCAAGTCCCATTGCTTTACGGGCTGCTTCGTCTTTTGCTACTGTGTCTGGAGTGATCTCTGGCTGTGTAATATCAGCCTTTGGAAAATGCTCTTCTCCAGAAGCCTCGCCAAGCCATTCTGGTGGCTCGTATGTGGGAGTGTCTTCTTTTTTTTTTGGCTCCGCTATATTGGAAATATTCTCATCAACAAACCTTTCCCTTAATCTTCCCACCTGATCTTTATCCGAAACACCTAATTCACTTATGTATGGTGCTCCATAAAGATCAAAGAATTTACCAAGTGCCGCTTTCTTCCGCTCATCATCCATGGCACTAAGCCTCTCGTCAGCTAAGAACTCCTCTTTCTGCTGTGTGTAATATTCCTTTGAGGTTTTCTTCTCAACTGGTGCTTCTACGGGAGGAGTTTCAGGTTCCTCGGGTTTTTTCCAAAGTGATCGTTTCTTTCCCATTTTATAGTCCTGATGATATAAAAAATTCGTTCTCCTTTATCCTCTCTTTATTAAGTTGCTTCTGTATTTTCAGCACATCATCATCAAACTCTTTAAAATCAACACCTACTCCTGCAGCAAAGTTTCTTAAGTGGACCCGGGCTTCTTTATACGGCCGGATGGTCGTCATCTTTTCGCTCTTTGGATCCGGAATTTCCCATGCGGCATTTGGATTTGCTGGGTCTTTCATCATACTCTTGTAGATGTTTGCCTCTACATATGGCTGATATATGTAAGCGTAGGCCCCATCTCCAGATAAGGTATTCTGCTTCTCCATCTCTCTTTGAATGTGTGCTGGTATACGCTCACCTACCTGAATAGTTACTTTCTCTTTATTCCCTGTCTCTGGGTTTTCCGCCTCAATGCTGAATGTTTCTATGGCTGTCGGTATGAAGCTGACATCTACTGGTGTGGTTCCTGCCGCAATTGCCTCTGGTGCCTTTTGCCCAGTAGATTTCACGACTGTTCCTTCCGTGACAGGCATAACAAATCCCTTGTTCTTGAAGATGGACATCATTGGTAAGGTGGCCATAGATTGATATGTCTGCATTACGTTAGCTCCTTCAGCATCAGTAGTCCCATACCGTTTAGTAGCCCTATAATCTGATAGGTCGTAATTACCCAACGCATCTACAGGAGGTCTGGCTGCTGCTAATGCCATCTTTTCTTTTTGGCGGGTGCCTGCAGTCTTGGTCTTATTGATTTTCTCTGCATATTCCGGAGCATACTTCTCAACCATCCAATCATTCAGGTCTCCATCGAATCCTTCTGCTATTGCCTGGTCAAATCCTGCGTCCAAGAACTCCCTCTCCTGTCCCTCGGTGCGCATGTATACCTTTCTTAATCCGGTCCGGATCCTGGTTGGATCAACTCCCTCCCATGTGGTCTTCAATATATCTCCCGTGGTGGGATCCACTTGCCAATTTTTGATCTGCTTATCCATGCCGGGTATAGTTTTGCCTATCTCGCCCGCCATGTACTCATTCATGTCGGCAGATTGCAATGGTTTTTGCACACCAAATTCCGCTCTCTGTAATCCCCTGGATCTCTCCTGTATTGAGCCTTCCCCAGTTATGTAATCTTTTTTCCATTGGAGGCCTTTCTCAACATCCACTGTTCTTTCTTCTGGAGGTAGCATTAATTGTTCTGAAATGGTTTTGTCAACTTCCCCAACTTTAGCTTTGTGAATATTCCAGATGTCTACTTCCCCTATTAAGCCCTTTAAATCTTCTCCGAACCCCCTCATTAGTGCCATCTCTTGAGGAGTTTCTGGTGAGAAAAAATTATATCCCTTGTTGAAGTAATCAAGAGCCTTCTTATAAATGGCCTGCTTTTTCTCTGAAAGTTCTTTGTATCCCTGTGTGTCCTCCCATGCTTGTATATCTACCTCTCCCATTTGTTCTCTCAGGAAGTCAATGTTCTGTTGGCGTTCTTTTTTTGCAGTAGCACCTTTGGCAGTCCGGGTAGCTCTACGCTCAGCCATCATGCTCCTGGTGAATTGCACAGGATCAAATGTGCTCCTCTGAAATTGCGGTACCCCAATGAATCCGGGATCTATTTTACCTCCTGTTTTAGCCATTGTAAGTTTGGTTTAAAAATTTGCTAAACTAGCACCCCCTGTATCGTTGACTCCTGTTTTGTTGTTTTGAAAAATACCCCCCCAATCAACATCATCTAACCCACCGATAAATTCCGCTCCCACTCCTGCCATGTCTGAGAATGCATCCATTCTTCCTTCAGTCCCTGACTTCCTTAACTGTGCTGCTTTGGATGCTGCCATCATATATGGGTCAGCCTCTTCCCATTCCCACCTTGGTCTCTCTTCTCCCGCCTTTATTCCAAGGGTGTCCAGGTACCTGTCTTCGTTTTGCTGTATCATCCCAGTATAGTCTTGCTGCAATCCTCTTAATTGCTCCTGCTCTCCCTGTACAAGATTAGATATTCCTCCGTATGCCTCAGATCCTCTACCCATCTCCTTCATAGCGGTTATACCGGCAGCCGTGGCTTCTCCTAATTGGTTGCGGTACATTTGTCCGCCAGGTAGATCACCTGCATGCGTCTGCTGTTCGGCAAATCCCACCATTTTTTCTACGGATGGGGCTATCTCATAATCAGGTCTCTGATATTGGCTCTCCAATGTGTCAGCTTCCTTTTTCATTTTTCTGGCTTTTATAGACTGAACAATCTTAGGTATTGCACTTATCAGTGCTGATATTCCCGCTACTGCTAAGGGTGCTATAGGAAATGGCATATCTTTTATTTTTTGTAAAGTTATCTACTTTTTTCTGATGGTGTCGCTATCGCAATTATACTCGCTAGTTTTAGTTGTGATGTTGTTGAGCCCCATTTAAACCGTATTTGGGCATATTCCCCTCTCATGACCCTACCGTTCAATAACCGGTCAGTATCATCGTCAAACACGCCCGGAGTGTTCTTGTCGTTTAATATCCCACCATACCATATCCCCTCTGTCTGGTTCCAGTTGGCCGGGAATAATTCCGTCTCCTTCTCTGCTTCACTTGCCTCTATGGGAATAAGAACACGGTCACATGTTGGTAATTGGTTGACATATACTGCCAATGCATTGAAAATCTTAACTTTTAGCTTCTCCATATTTGCCACAACTTCTACTTCGACTTCCTGATCTGGCTCCAGAACACTGAAGTTAAGGTATCCTGTAGCTGCCTCATCGTCATACTCCTCTGTGCGAAGCCTGTACTCAGCAAAGAACCTCCGGCCAATGCTCCAGTATTCATCTGAGAAATTACCCACTCTATATACCCAGCGCCCTCTTGTTTCATTGAATACCCAAGTTTCTGTTGCTCCCCTGAATATTCTGAACGTCACCCACAACTCCGCTGCCTTGGCATTAAATCCCATTATCACCTCAATATCATCCACTGAGGTAAGTATCTCATTGGCTTTATCAAGGAATAAGCGTTTCATCTTCCTGTCTGAAATGATCACCTGTCCATTGGGTGCGTCTCTGACTACTACCCCGTACTTCTGATCCCAGAAATATAGGTACCTCCCCTCCACTAATGCTGATTCAGGGTTCTGACAGCCATTTTCTTCTTCTGATGGACGGACAGTACCCAATACTTTTGAGGTAAAGGTGAGTATTTTATTGCCTGCTCCATCGTGTGATTCAACCCTTCCGATGTATATGCTGACAAGTTTGTGGTGCTGTAGAACTTTCAATACATATCCTACCTCTCTAATAGCCGAGATAGATCCATGCTGCTCCTGCATATCTTTGTAATCATCAAAGTCAAAGTTGGCAATATTATTCACCAATGTTCCTGGTAGTAATGTCCCCCCAAATCGTAACCTTTTATCCAACACTACCTGTCTTGATCCTTCAATCTCTGGAATAGGAAATCCCTGGGATGTCATGGCTTGTGTGGTCCACCAATCAGATGGATATGTGCTCTCTGCCCAGAACGTGAAGGTGGATGTTCCTGCATTATTGTAGTTAATCCTGCGGTACTTCCATACATCATGCGCTGTTATCCTCACGCTTCCAGGTGTCGTGGTTACTCCGCTTACATCCCTTATCTGGTCGGTGTCTCCATTATGTATCTTATTGCCATTACCATCAGTGGAGATTAAAAAGGTCATACCTGTGGTCCGGTATATGGTCTCACTTAATTCTTTAACCGGGGTATAAATCTCAACAATATACAATGCGCCTACAGCTGGGATTGAAATCTCGCTTGTTGCCTGTATGAAGAGATAATCAATTCCTCCATCCTCCTCTACTTTCGTTATCTCTAAATCAACCAGCACACCATTCTCCTCTGTAACACTTGAAGATCCATCACTCAGCCCAATGAGTCTAACCCTATCTCCTTCTGTCCATTGGTATGATGAAACTCTCCATCCGGAACGCTTATCGTACATTGTTGATAAAGTCTCTTCTATCTGGAATTTCCAATAGTCCCCGTCTACTGCCCACCCCGTAGCTTTTAACTGCAGGGGTAATATTACTGTCTCATTACCTGCATACAGAATTTCATAACTCTCAGCCCAATCAAGTGGGTTATGCGATATCTCCAGGTCCGCAACAGGTATTGTGTTCATATTTGCGGATGTATTTTGCGTATAAAATGGAATAGTCAAATCAAAGTTTAAATCCCTTATTACAGGTGATATCCTGCCTCCTCGATCTCGATAGATCATGGCTAGTTTATGAGTGCTCCCAAATTTTAAATGTGGATACTTATTCAAATACAGTGGAGTGATAACCTCTGCTGAATAAGTCCAGCCGGTATATGGATAGCTACTTTGGTGTGTCTGCTTCTCATGATAACAAACTGAATAATCTGATGTTCCTAATGCACATGCGGTTGTGGGTATTCCTGCAACCGTCATTGCTGCCGCCAAACCATTCTTAACTGATGTTGGGTATGTGCCGACATCCCCCGCAAGCATTGTGTACTGTGCTGATAGTTCAGATAGTCCGTCAGGTTTGACTGTCACTTTATACACTGCTCCTACCTCACCTGAGTAAGGAAGAGATGTTATTAAAACCCATATTATGTCATCTGGACTTCCTGCTGGTCCCTGCTCTTTTATGGATGGTCCCGCTGACATTGGGAATGTCTCTGTCGATGATAAAAGGTTCTGATAGCTTAATGTCATGGAAACTAGCGGACGAACACCACTGTACCCTTCTACAATATTAGCGAACACTGCCCTATTCCCTTCAATAATCTCCATCAACCTGGCCCGGATAGGTACATAGGTGAATAGCTCTATCACCTCATTCGTATCCACTGCCTGCTGCACTCTGTCATTGTACCAGAACAGATCCACAGATAGGTCATACCCTATACTCCTGTCTCCATTCTCATTTACAATACTTACTTTGTCGATGAGAAACCAGCTTGCGGGATCCTCTGAACTTCTGCCAATAACCTCAATGTTTCTTACATCAGGACCGGGTGCCGCTAAAGTGATCTTTATAGAGTTGTTTATCGCCACATCCTTATTAAATATCCCTGCTGATGTTTCTTCTCCATCTGGTGCTGGTATAATGCTTGGGGGCGCGTATGTGCTCTTTCGATAATCCATGTATGTATACCGATAAGAGAACTGATATACGGACTTCTCAATGTTGTTTACCTGTATATTGGTATCACTCTGATAAGTTGGAATAGCAGCAATAAGAGCAGGCACAGCTTCGAAGAGAAACACATCTGCATCCATGCTTGCATACGCATCTTCAATATCACACAGATATTCCCAATCTATTGGGGTGATGTCTGGCCGAGTTCCTGATGTGTCTCGAATAGATTTGTAAAACTTGTTTATATAGAATATATATTCATCAGGTGAATAAACCTCTGTCTCGTCCCATATAACTGGCTTCTCCCCCCCGGGATAACCAACACCTGTAGTAAGGGATGTTCTTGCCCTCTCGATGTTTATCATCCGAATAGGATTCACATTGTCTGTGAGTATCAAATTTCCGAAGACCACTTTGGGATTAATGAAGCGGAGATCTCCATCAATTCCCCATCCAGAAGCAGGCACCTCCAATATTTTGCTGTAGGTATTGGTTGATACATCAAACTCTTCTATGGTAAATTCCTGAGTAACATTCCTAAAAAGCAGTACGTATGTTTTGTCTTTTTCAAGGTCCACAGCAAGTCCCAGGTGAATAGTTGTGCCGGATGCATAGGCAACCGTTTTGGCTCTGTATGTGGTTTCCTTTAAAGAAACAGCATTCCCCTCATCCTGCTGCTCATCCGGAGAACCTGTACGGGCATTTGCCAATGTGATATAATCCCCCTGTGGTAATTCCCGGGGATCATCATCTCGGTTAAGACCTCCTTTGAACGTTATTTCTTGCTTTAGTTGCATTACCTCTTAATGGTTTGCGTTGTTGATTTCCAAACATGGCGCCTGTATTCGTCAGCCGTGAATGCACTCTGGAAGTAATCTAATGCTGCTACCTCCTCCAGATACAATCCTTTCTTCCTCTCTTTTTCAGTCGCTGACACCTTCCTGTCTTGCTCAATCATGTTCCAGAACACATAGGCCCGAAGAGATGGTAATGTCTCTCTGGGTATACTTGTCTGTCCAGATAGCTTTATTCCAGATGACACATACTCCAGTACTATCTCTGATCTGGGAATGGATCCTGAAAATACAATCTGGCGGTTCTCTCTGTCAACCCTGTAATATGCATTGTCCAATCCCCCGGGCAAGCCATACAGTCCCGCTACAAACTGTCCGTTTCGGAAATGGTCTACAAAGAATACCGATCCGGCTCCTGCATTATCATCATCAGCATTGCCTACAGGTGCTCCATCAGCAAATGTCCGGGGCAATAGTATATTGTCTTTCTTGGTCAACACCTTGTACTTCCCGTTGACAGGGATCGCTATTTTGGTGTAATCTACATAGTCGGTAGGAAGATCCACAACCTTTGCTGAAGACATCCTTAGGTACACTACCTCAACGGTGTCCAGGTGCCACAAACTTAATTCCCCGTATCCCTCAATAACAAGCTGTGCGATGTATGCATAGCTTCTCATCGAATAATCTCGCAACCGGTTTAAGATGGACATTACCACATAATTGACGGTTACTATTCCGGATATGGCTGGTGACGCTGTGCTCATTGTTTCCTAATATTAGGTAGATTATCATTCCTTGTGTCTCCTACTGGCTTCCCCTGGAGTAATTCAATAACACCCCTTACAATCATGTCCTCTTTCCCTGCAGGCATCACTACCTCATCATATAGGTCCACACGGCTTAGTGGTACGATCATCTTTACCAACACATCTGTTACACCGTCTGGTACTTTTGAAACTACTAATCGATGGGTGTTTACATTGTCAATACTTGATGGGTTCTGCTCAAGATAAAAGTCCGGATTTGTCATTACAGTGCTCACCTCCAATGCTGCGAACACCCCCTGTGAATTGGTCTCAAGGTACATGAATGGGTTTGTTAAGTCATCGCTTGGTGTCACTTGTACTATCCCTCTGTTATCCGGTAACTGCATTGGTGGAAATGGAAGGATAACATTCCCCGCATTATCCGCCAGGTCAGTTATAGCCACCTCATAATTCCTTGCCCATGCATCAAGAACTGAATAATCAGATGTCGTCTTTGACTCATACCACGACTGTTGAACAACAGCATTGAAGGCATTCTCCATGTGTTTGAGAATAACCTCGTCATGGTACTGGCCTTTTACATCGTCAGGTGCATCATCACCAAACAGAAAATCCTGAATTAACTCCTGTAGTTCAACTTTTTTCATGGCTTAATACATTCTCTCATTCATCTTGCCAGTCATTTTCTTTGGGCCCTTGCCCCC
>SDBT01001570.1_pt1 | contig 40455 bp, 31 predicted proteins | sample 2277101 | NCBI WGS metagenome assembly SDBT01 (sample SAMN10404973, study PRJNA504765) | marine sediment metagenome | isolation source: marine sediment core GS10_PC15, 103 cmbsf | place: Arctic Ocean: Southern Knipovich Ridge | collected 2010 | reverse complement strand
GCGGAAGTGTTGTAGGCCGGCTCGATAAGGCGTTCCTCGGTGAGCGACCCGGCGGGGGTGTGCAGCGTGTTGCGGACCGCCGGCGTGCCGTTGATTTCGAGTTTCTCGCTCTCAGACTTGCAGTTCGGCTGAACCTGGGCGCAAGGCGAACACCATTGCAGAATACCCATTTGGTCCCGGCCAAGCAGGTCCCAGACCTCGGCGTCCGGCGCGGCCAAACCGCTGTACTGCACGAAAGGCACCCGGTCGGCCTCCTCCATGCGGATGACCGCCAGCATCCGCTCGCGCATGGTCATCTTGCGCATTATTCAACCTCGGGCTGGTGGTTTCGGGCGTATTCAGTCAACGCCAGGACATTTTCGGGGGCCGTGTCGCGGGTAATTTCGCAGCCGGCGCCGACGATATAGCGTGGTGCGGCCTCGCGGTGGCACTGGGCGATACCCGCGCTAACGCTTGCGGGCGTGCCGTTGCGCAATACCTGGACCGGATCAATGTTGCCCAGCAGCACCTGGTCCGGGCCCATCGCGGCCCGGCCAGCGGCCAGGGGCGCCATGAAGTCCAGGTCCACGATGTCGCAGCCCAATCGCCCCATGCCCGCCAGGATGCGCTTCGTATTGCCGCAGATATGCAAGCGGACCATCACGCCCAAGGCTTTCACGTTATCAATCAGCCGCTTTTCATAGTCCCAGACGAATTCTTCGTAGATTGCCGGGCCGACCAGTGAAGTGGCCGCGTCGCCGATTCCGATCAGGCCGGCCCCGGCCTCGACCTGCGCCCTGGCAAAACGCAGTTCCATCTCGATGACAAATTCGAACAAGTCTCGGATGAACGCCGGGTCGTCAATAAAGTCGAACATCAAGGCGTTGATGCCGCGCAGGTCGGCGCCTTCGGCGCAGGGTCCTTCGATCCAGCCTTCGACCACCAGTTCGTCGCCCACAAGCTCCTTCATCCGAGTCATCGCCCGCACCCGGTCATGCATCCGGCCGCCGCCGAGCGGGTCGGGAATTTCGAGGCGGGCGAGGGTGCTTTTATCCGCAAGCAGCGCGGCAGTTTCCTTGATGGCGGGCGGCTGATCCGGGAAGTACTCGATGACGGCGCCGCAGTCGGCGGCCTCGCGGGCCGGGTCGGAGATGCCCGAGACATAATCGAAGCCGAACCGTTCGGCGGTGCGGAGCTGGCCTTCGGCCATGACCCGGTAATCGGTGGCGTAGTCGTAGTATTTAGCCCCGACCTGGTCCGCGGCGAACATCATGGTGATCGGCATCAGCGGCAGGTGGTCCACTGTCGTACCGTTGATCATCGCTGCCACGCGTTCTCGACCATTCATCTCGAGCGCCTCATAATTTGCGGTCCAAACTGTGGAGAGCCACAATGTGGGAGCGAAACGGGAAAAACCATGCCGCGATTCGCACGAATTCAATCCAGGCTGGTGATCTTCAGAATCGCGAACCAGGAACCCAGGAACTCAGAATGACGAATAAAGAACTCAGAACCCAGAACTTCCTACTTCGTCGTTCCTTGTCAATCGGTTCCGAGTTCCTTGTTAATCGGTTCCGAGTTCCTTGTTAATCGGTTCTGAGTTCCTTGTTAATCGGTTCCGAGTTCCTTGTTAATCGGTTCTGAGTTCCTTGTTAATCGGTTCCGAGTTCCTTGTTAATCGGTTCTGAGTTCCTTGTTAATCGGTTCTGAGTTCTTCAGTCTGCCAGGCGGGCGGCCCACTTGATGCAAGCAGCAATATGCTGCCGGAACCAGTCCTGCGTCCACAATTCGTCCGGATGGCCCAGAGCCGTATACATCACCCGGCCCTTACCGAAGTCATGGCACCAGCCCAGCGCGTAATCGTTATCGTCGCGATTGCCTTTGGAGACATCCACCGACTCGTTATCCAGCCGCATCAGCACGTGGGTCTTGTTGCGGTCCCAGTTCTTGTAGGTGTAGATTTCATCGCTGACCTTGAAGCTGGCGCCCAGGTCCCGCGTGGCCGGATGCTCCCGGTCCTCGACGATCACGTTGACTTCCTGAGTCCAGGGATGGCCGGCGAAGTAGGCGCCGAGCATCTCGCCGTACTCGGGCCAGTCATAGCCGGTATCGGCGGCGTTGTGAATGCCCACGAAGCCCTTGCCGTTCTTGACGAAGTTGATAATGGCCTCTTTCTGGGCGTCCTCGAATGGCAGCTTCCCGGTGGTGGCGAAGATCAGCACGTCGAGCTCTTCGAGCGCTTCGGCGGTGAACCGCTGGCATAAATGTGTGGTGGTTACCTGCCAGCCGTTGGCGATCCCGATTTGCTTGATCGCCACCTCCGCGTCGGGCAGGTAGCTGTGTTCGAAACCGGCTGAATGACGCAACATCAGAATCTTCATGGCTTCCCTTTCCTGGTTTGAACTTAAAAGTGAGCCAGATTCCATCCCGGAAAACTGGACTCAAAACACACGAATACTCATAGCCACTGCTTGTCGAAGGTAAAGCCGAAAAGCGAAATTCCAAATTATTTTCGCTTTTCAATTGCGATTACCCGTCTGACGGTGGTATAGTTTCTGATTGTTGTTAACAACCAGGAGCTTGGAGATGGGTTTGGTTTATGCAAACATCGAATTGTCCAACCCGCGGGATGATTCTCTCGAACCGTTTGCGGTCAAGGCGCTGGTAGACACCGGGGCGATGACTATATGTATTCCTGAGCATATCGCCCGGCAATTGGCCCTGCCAGAGATTGAGACGCGAGAGGTTACCACCGCGGATGATAAATCCCACGTGGTGCCCTATGTGGGTCCGGTGCAAATCCGCTTTGGGACCCGCACATGTTTCACGGGGGCCCTCGTGATCGGCAGTTCCGTGCTCATGGGCACGATTCCGATGGAAGATATGGACCTGGTCATTTCTCCCTCAGGCGAGACTATCACGGTCAATCCCCAAAGCCCGAACATCCCCTCCGCGATTGTTAAGTAGCGGTTCCGCAACTCAAACGGAACGCAATACCTATGAGCAAGAACCACACTAATCAACAAGATGCGGCATCTGACGACATGCTGCCGGACTACGATTTTTCCGGCGGCGTGCGCGGCAAGCATATCAAGGCCTACCGCGCTGGTCATACCGTCAAAGTTCACCGCGCCGACGGGACAACGGATGTGCAGTATTTCACGTTGGCGGATGGCGCTATCATGCTCGATCCTGACCTGCGTGAGCGCTTTCCTGATTCAGATGCGGTCAATGCCGCGCTGCGCTCGTTAGCTTCCCGACGGTGAGCGCCAGCGGGCCAGCCACTGACAAGTCGTAGTGGCTGGGCCGTGTCGCGTAGGAAATCGCCGAAATGGGGAAAAAGGCGCGGCCCCGAGTCCATCGGGGCCGCGCCGGCAACAGGTGGCGGAGGATATGGGGGAAGGCTAACGGCTTGCCAGCCTGTTTTCGGCTGGCTTGGCTTTGCCCAGGCTGCGCTTGAGTTGCTTGATCTCCTGTTTGAGGCTGGCAATCGCGGTCTTGGTGTTGTCGAGTTCGGGGTTATTGCGCTTCTGGGCTTCCTGCATGGTCAGGTACAGTTGCATCGAGTCCACGGTTCTGATAAGGTCTTTGGCCTCGGATTTCAAGCGCCGGCAAATTATGCGAAGCATGACCTCGCGGTTGGTCGCAGCCCGGCTCTTTGCACCCGCCTTGGAACTTCTCTTGATCTGGTTGAAGTGGCGGAGCGTCGAAGCAAGGCGGTCAACCTTCTTCTGCATCCGCTTCTGCAAGGTGTCTTCCGTGCCATTGGCCCGCGCCTCGATGCCGACGAGCGCGATGAGGATTGTCAGGAAGCTGGCGACTGAGATGGAATTGAGAGTTTTCATGGTGTTTTTCCTTCGTTCCCTGTTGTTGCTTGTTGCGTTCATGCCGTCCAGTATAGCAAAGACCATGCCAAAACCACAAATCGGGCGTTCCCAAAAGCATCGGGTCGTACCTTAACCCATTGAGCATCAAGTCGGCGCAAAACTCGAAAAAAGTTTTGGTGGAAAAACTGGCGGTATGCGCAGACAGCCAAAGCTGCCGCAAATGTGGCATAGATGCTACAGTTTTGCCCGGAATACTCCACAATTGGGGTCTGGATCAGGGGAATATGAGACTCGAAGGTACACTCAGGTCACATCTGGATGCCGCAGCCCTCAATCAGCCGGACAGTGTGGGAGTACGTGAGTATGTGAGTGTGGGAGTGTGTGAGTATCCTTTATCGTAATCGTAATCGTAATCATAATCGTAATCGTCCCCATCCCCAATGTGGGAGCGGCTACCATGCCGCGATTCCCGGCGCACTCCAAAGCCTCGCTTTGCTCGGCAAAGTCCAATCCTGAAAGTAGCACAGGCGTCCCGCCTGTGAAAGCTTCCAACACAGCCGGGACGCCTGTGCTACTTTCAGGATTAGCACAGGCGTTCCAGCCTGTAGCTTCTTTTTCGTTGGCAGGGCCTTTCGGAAAGCTGCAGGCAAGAATACCTGCGCTACTTTGGAATGCGGCGGGGCGGCCGGGCAAGGCTTGACAGGGCCGGGTTGGCGGGATAGCTTAGGTTTATGCGGTGAGCTGGTTCTGATTGCCGGGAGCTGCAGGTTGAGTGAGGTGAGACCGGATTAAAACACGGAGGAGGAAATATGGAAAGTTCATTTTTTGGGTTCATCAAGACGTTGCTTGTGGTGCTTGCGGCCGGGGGCGGCGAGAAGGCGGGGGAGCCAAGCCGAGTTTCCCGCCGGCTCTATCCCGGCCCCGTGCCCATATATGCTCAGTTGCAGGTGTCGGACCTACGGAAGTTGATGCGGAGCGACAAGCAGGCGCAAGCAGTATTGTTCGGCGACCGGAAGCCGGCAGAGGCCCTGGCGCAGGCCCTGGCCGAGCTCGCCCGGCTGTCGGGAATTCCGAAAGAGAAACTGGCAGCCCACTGCAATAATCTCCGCGGCATTGGCTTCTGGTACCTGGCGTTCGCGGAAAATGAGGAGTCGCAACGTCTGCTGATTGTCGCGGACTTTGGGAAGAAAAGTGACGTGGCGGGAATACTGAAGTCTTGCCTTGGACGCAAAGGCCGCTACCTCAAGAGTACTTACGCCAAACGCGAGGTCCACCAGTTTTGGTTAAGCCGGCGTTCCAGCCTGTGGCTCACCGAGCATGACGGGTTGGTCGCGATCGCGACCGACCCTCCCGCCGTGAAACGCTACATTCTTTCTCAAAAGAAAGCGGCGGCCCCTGAGAAAGGGAAAAAGGCCGACCCCGCCCTGGCGCTGCTGGAGCTTGACGGCGAGGCCCTTTTGAACAGCCTGGTCCCGTTGCTCGAGCGTCATGATCGGGAGGAGTTCTTCGCGGCGTCGGAAATCTTCGACCTGGCCGCGTACAAGTCTCTGAAGGCCCGGTTGACTCCTGCCGGGGTGGAGGCGACGCTGGGTCTGGAAAAGGCGAGTGACGCGGCCAGGCTGCTGAAGGCGAATCCAAAGGGCGCCAAACTGCTCGAGATGCTGCCGAAGAAGGGCGCTTGCGGGATCGCTGTGTCGCTCGACAATGCCCCGCAGATCATGAAGTACGTGGAGTCGGTGATGGCCAGAGTCTTCCCCCGGATGAGGCGCAGTCCGATAGACGAAATCCGGCGGGAGCTCACCAGGGAAATCGGTGTGGATATTGATAAGGATATTGTGGCTAACCTGGCCGCGGTTGCTTACATGGTGCCCGGCCTGGCCCGGGAACGCGACCTCGAGCAGCGGGGCGTGTTCCTATTCGAGGCAAAGGAGGCGAAGAAGGCCATGGCGGTTTTCAACAAACTGATGGATGCGGCTGCCGCGGATGAAGCGAACGTGGCTGTCGAAGCCCTCAAAAATGGCAAGTTCGCCGAGATCGGCCGCCGGGGTCAGTTCAAACTCGGGATTCAGAACGGCGTCGTCGCCATTTCCGGCGGCCGCGAGGTCGTCGCGAAGGAGATAATAAGCATCCTTCAGACCAAAGTTGATAAGGTGAAGAAGGACGGGACCCTGGCAGTGCTCGTGCTGGATCTGGCCAAGATCCTGCAGGTGGAGATTAAGCCGATCAGGGCTTCCCTTTCGCGGAAAGAGAACAAGCTGATTCTGAAGAGCGATTTTCAGCTCCAGAGCCTTCTTATCACGCTCCTGGGTAAGGCCAAAGGCGGCAAAGCACTGCCTTGGCGGGCCGGACCAATCATCGTGCAGAATGCCGGCAATCTGAAGCAGATTGGGCTCGGCTGCCTGATGTATTCCGGCGAACACACGGGGGCCTTCCCGCCAAATCTGAAGAAGCTCGTTGAGGACGGGGTCTTCCGCGACGACAAAGTCTGTTTCTGGACGAACCCGGGTCTGGGCAAACCGCAGAAGCTTCGCTACATCTACTGCCCGGGCTACAAGGATGACCATCCACAGGCAACGCGAACCATGATCGCCGCGGACCCCAAGCCCTACAAGGGCAAGCGCAATGCCCTGTTCATTGACGGCCACATCGAGTTGTTGCCGGAGCTCCGCTTCCAGCAACTGGCCAAAGCACAAGGCTGGAAGCCCGGTGTGGGCCTGATTAAGAAAGACATTCCCAAGGTTAAGCAGGAAGAGATTCGCAAGCTCTGCCGTCAGCTCGGCTCGCCGAGGTTCAAGGAAAGAACAGCGGCCAAGAAGAAGTTGAAGGCGCTCGGCGTTCAGGCGTTCCCGATCCTGGAGGAATTCAAGAATCACAAGGACCCCGAGGTCCGGATGCTTGTGAAAGAGCTTTTGGGGCAGAAATAGCCAGTTGAGCAGGCCCGCGACAGCGGGCCTGTTCAAACGTAGCCCACTGCGGAGCGCAGCGGAGCGGTGGGACTCAGAATGTGCCCAAAATCAGCCCGCTTGGCGGGTGGATAAAAAAACCTGATTTTGACAAGCAACCGTCGCGTTTGCATGTACCTTGATTCGATAACACCAGGCAAACCGGAGGTCGCGCCAATGTCGCATACTTTTCACCGCATTACGTACCACGTCGTTTTTTCAACCAAAGACCGGGCGCCGTTAATCGAGGCCGCAATCCAGAAAAGTCTGTACGCCTACATGGCCTCGGTGATTAACAATGAATTCGGTTTTGCGCGATTGATTAACGGCACGGAAGACCATGTTCATATCCTGGCGGACCTGAGGCCCGCAGTGGCCCCGGCGGACATGTTGAACCGGGTCAAGACCTTTTCCTCGCGCTGGCTGAAGAAAACGCATCCCCTGAAAGAGAAATTCGCCTGGCAGGAAGGTTACGGCATTTTTTCGGTAAGCTCGTCACTTATCCCCAAGGTAATCGGATATATTCAGGCTCAGAAGGAACACCATCGAAATGTGACGTTTAAGGAGGAGTTGATCAATTTTCTAAAACGCCACAAGATTGACTATGACGAACGGTATTTGTGGATTTGACTCACCCCCTGCGGGGGCTGATTTTGTCTGGGAACGCGAAACCCACCGCTCCGCGGCGCCGGGCGCCGCTGCGCAGTGGGCTACGTTTGAATGGCCCGCTGTCGCGGGCCTGCTCAGATCGCGGAGCGCCGCTGCGCAGTGGGCTACGTTTGAATGGCCCGCGACAGCTGGCCTGTTCAGATCGCGGAGCGCCGCTGGGCAGTGGGCTACGTTCGAATGGCCCGCCCGGCGGGCTTGCCATGAACTGGATTATTTGACTCGATTGGGCTAACCCGCATATTCTATGAACGAATGTCTATATGCACGCGATCACACTGCACCCCGCCGGGGTGCGGGCCTCTGGGCCGGCATAACCCAGGGGTGAGGCACCCCTGGCTACACTACACACACACCTCTCTGAGGTGTGAGAAACCGAAGAAACACATCAGCGGTTCATCATCTAAAGCCTAAATTCATCGAAAGTACCACTTAGACGCCTTGACAGGGGCTCTTGTAAAGGTAGAATAAGCCGCGCAGGGACGGATAATGGCCGGCGAAACCGGCTGCTCTGCTGTTCTACCGTTTCTTCTGATCAGGTGAGCAGTGGAGCTGGCGAGCCCCGCCCGCGGACAACAACCTATCAGCAATGGGAGAGCAGATGAATATGTACCGTGTTGCCAAGAACCTCATCGTAATTGCCGGAGCTTTGCTCATGTTTGGATGTGCAGGGAATGCGCGCGACCTGGTGGTCGTGGCCAAGGGCAAGACCAGCGCGAAGGTGATCGTGGCCGCGAATGCCGGGGAAAGCGAGAAGCTTGCTGCCAGTGACCTGGCGAAGTACATCGGTCTGATGACGGGTGTGAAGGTAGCCGTTGCCGGGCCGGACGCGCTCCGCGGCAGAAGTCCTTTCCTGATTGTGGGGCAGGCAGCTTTGCGGGCCAAGCCGGCACTGAAGGCGAAATTGAAAGCGGTGCTCAAGAAAAATCCCCTGTTGCGGGCGGACGCCATTGTGCTGTGGCGCCAAGGCAAGCGCGTGTACCTGGCCGGGAACAATGATGAGAGCCACTACTACGCCGTGGCCGAACTGCTGCGGCGCTGGGGTTGCCGGTGGTATATCGCCACCGACTTCGGCGAGTGCATTCCCGAGAAGAAGACGCTGAGGATCGGCAATCTGAACTACGCCTACGCGCCTCCTTTTGAAATCCGTTCCTACTGGATCTCGTGGATCGGCGACTACGCCGGGTTCCGGGAATTCAAGCGCCGCAACCGGATGACGCATGGCGTTGGCGTCCCCAGCGGCCATGCCATGGGCAAGTACGTAAAGGGTTTGGGTAAGAACGCGTTCAACGTCCCCATCTCAGACCTGGCCACGGCCGAACACGTGGCCAAACAGATCGAAGCCAGGTTCGCCAAGGGCGAATACATCTCGATGGGCATGGAGGACGGTCTGTATACGCCGATGTCCGAGAAAGACAAAAAACTGATGAAACTGCAGTGGGACAAGTATTTCATGCGCTGGTCGGTAGCGGACTCGTTCATGGAATTCTACAACAACCTGGCCACGATCCTGCTCAAAAAGCATCCCAACAGTAAGTCGAAGATCGGTTTCCTGGCCTATGCCAACATGACTTTGCCGCCGGTGCGGAAGATGACCGCGGCCAAGCCGCTGGTGGCCTACCTTGCCCCGATTGATATCGACCCCAACCACGGCATGGACCATCCGGATTCGCCCCCGCGCCAGGAGTACAAGGACATGCTTTACAAGTGGGCCAAGGTGATGGAAGGACGCGTGGCGATCTACGACTACGACCAGGGCATGCTGGTCTGGCGCGATATACCCAACCCTTCCCACATGGCCTTCCGTCACGACGTTAAACACTATCGGAAGACCGGCATCCTGGGGGTTGCCACCGAATCGCGCAACGCCATCGGCACCACCTTCCTCAACCTGCATATCCGCGGCCAACTGATGTGGAACCCGGATGTGGACGTGGATAAACTGCTGGTCGAGTTCTATCCGAAGTTCTATGGCCCGGCCGCGAAGCCGATGGCCGCTTACTGGGGCGCTATCTTCAAGGCCTGGGAACAGACCATCATCACCGAACACGAATTCTTCGCCATCCCGGCCATCTATACGCCGAAACTGGTGGCGACGTTGAAAAAGCATCTGGCAGCCGCCGAGAAACTGACGCGGCGCCTGAGCGCCAAGACGAATGCAAGCCGCAATGAAAAGCTGTATCTGCAGAGAATGCGCTTCACCCGTTTGAGCTTTGAGATTCTCGATTCTTACACGCGCATGGCGAAGGCCGTGGCAACAGATATTGACTACAAGGCGGCAGTCGCCGTCGGCGAAAAGGGACTCGCGGCCCGCGAGAAAATGACCGCGATGAGCGGCATCTTCACGACCTACAAGAAGTACGGCGAGAGAGGCTATGCCTGGTGGCCCGGCGAGGTGCAACAGTACCGCGAACTGTTGGCGTTCACCGATGGCGACAAGGGCAAGCTGGTGAAAAAACTGCCGCTGGAATGGGCGTTCCGGCGAGACAAGCAGAACGCCGGCCTGAAGAAAGGCTACCACACCAAGCAGGTGGATTTGAGCTATTGGCAGGACAACGCCGACAAACAGACCCTGGCCAATCGGAAGGACTATCCAGACAAGTGGGAGATGGTGCGCACGGACCTTTATATCCAGGCCCAGGGCATCCGCGACCCTGACCGCCAGAGCTTTACCGGCTACGCCTGGTATCGGACCGACGTCAAGCTTAAGGCGAGGGAAGCCACCGGCAAAATCCACCTTCGATTCCCCGGCATCTTCAACGAGGTGTGGCTGTACGTGAACGGCAAAGAAGTCGCACACCGCGATAAGTACAAGCCGATGTGGTGGCATAATGACTACCGCTTTGAGTGGGACGTGCCGTTGGCAGGCAAACTCAGGTCCGGCAAGAACACGATCACCGTGCGTATTCATAACCCACACCACTTCGGCGGCATGTTCCGGCGTCCATTTCTCTATGCCGCCAAGCAGTAGAACCTCACTTGGAAACTTCTACCAAACTCGGTTCCAGGAATCGGCCGGCTGTGTGCGTACAGGCGCTGGTTCTTTGGGCGTATCTGCTGCCGGGGCTCCTGCGGGCCGGGGAGCCGGAGCGCATTGTCTTTGCTCCTCATCCGCGACTCGCGTATACTGCTTCGGAACTGAAGGCGTGGCGCGACGATCCCAAGCGGCAAGGAGAGATCGCCCGGCTGCAAGCCCGAGCAGACAGACTGCTTAAAAAAGGGCTGTTTGTGCCGAAGAAGGGCGGCGACTGGATTTTCTACTACGCTTGTCCAAAGGACAACGCGCGGCTGGTCCCGAAAGATATGCTGAACCATCAATGCCCGCGCTGTAAGAAGATATATTCCGACGAACGCACGATTGCGGCGTATCGTACCGTGTTGCAAGATCGACTGAACCGCGACTGTTACGATCTGGCCCTGGCTTATGCTCTGACGGGAAACAAGGCCTACGCCCAAGCCGTGCGAGACGCGCTCATGGAGTTGGTCGTCGTCTATCCGACGCTCGAACGCCATGATCGCTGGGGCAGGAAAGGAATCCTGGCGGTCGTAGGGGGACGCCGCTACTGTCAGCATCTGACCGAGGGCGTGGGTGTGATGAAGCTGGCTGAAGCGTTTGATCTCATCGCTGATTCGTTGTCCAACGATGACTACCGCAAGATTGCTCAAGACTTCCTCGGCAAGACGGCCCGGGAGATTCGCAAGTTCAACCGCCTGGGGTTCGTCGGCGGCAGGAACAATCATCAGACCTGGTTCAATGCGGCCTACATGAAAGTCGGCGTGGCCATTGGCGACGAGGAACTGGTTCGGGGAAGCATGACGGGTAGCCACGGGCTGGAGTGGCAGTTGCGCCATAGCGTCACCCAGGACGGCCTCTGGTACGAGGGCACGATGGACTACCATATCTATGCGCTTTGCGCCCTGATGCAGCATCTGGACGCGGCCAGGCGCGTCGGCTGGACCCTGGCCGCCGATAAAAGGCTCAAAAGCATGTGGACCGGCCCGTTACAGTTAGCCTGGCCAAACGGCGCCATCCCCGCTGTGCACGACAGTAATCCCAGCAACATCAATCGCTTGAAGGCGCCCAATGCGTGGGCCGCGAAGTATTTTGATGACCCCATCTTTGCTGAGCCTGCGGGACCGTCGAAGCAGAAGCAGGCTGCCGCGGCCCGTCTCCCCAGCGTGGTGTTGAAAGGAGTGGGCATGGCGATTTTGCGCCGCGGCCCGGGGAAAGGCACGGTCAGCGCCATGATTGACTACGGTATCCACGGCGGCCACCACGGCCATCCGGATAAGCTGAACCTGATGTTGTATGCCTTGGGCCGCGAGTTGATGCCCGACCCGGGCAGAATCAGCTATTCGGTGCCCGAATGGAAATCGTGGTGCCGAACGACGGTGGCGCACAATACCGTGGTCATCAACGAGAAAGACCAGGAGCCGGACAACGGCGAGCTCTTGTTCTTTGAGGAAACAAAGGACTACACGGTATGCGTTGCCGGGTCGGCCAAGGCCTATCCGGGCCGCAAGCTGAGGCGAGCCGTCCTCCTGCACGAGCGTTTCCTGGTGGACCTGTTCTCGGTGCGCGCCAAGCGTAAGGCCGTGATTGATCTGGCGGCTCATTGCCGCGGGAAGCTGAAGACCAAACTCGCCATGACTCCCGCGCCAGCCAAGGTGTTTGGCGGCAAGAACGGCTATCAGCACCTCGAGGGGGTGAAGAGGGCCAAATCAGCCAGACCTGTGGTGTTTGATTTTGCCGTGGACAACCGGCGTTTCGTACGTCTGCATTGCCTTGGCAAAGACCGGGAACGGTTGCTCACGGCCGTTGGTATCGGCACCTCGCTGCATGAGAAAGTACCCGTATTGATCCGCCGGCGCCGGGCCAAATCCACCTTGTTCGCGGCGGTCTATGACCTGTCTGGAGACGGTACGGCAGTGACCAATATGAGCCTGGGCAGAATCCGCCGGGGTAGAAAACGGCTGCCATTATGGGATGCGGCGTCGCTGTCTTTCGTTAATGGCAAAGTACGTTGGACCATCACCATAGACTTCCGCGACCAGGCCGACCCACCTTGCCGCGTCCACAGGAAAACGCTTAATCCGATACGCGGGGGCCGGCGCTGAGTCAAGTCTCTTTCAATCAGGCAGCTTGATTTTGAGCGGGGATGGTGTAGGGTAAGGCTGAAAAGATTGCCAGGATTACTCGAAGAAACCAAAGTCAGAGCAGAACATCTGTGGGCATGGATTCGGACATTTTCAATCGGCAAAGCTCAACCACCGCCGCCGCGGTCACCCGCGGAAAGCAGGCCGAAGTGTATGATATTCACGCAACACTGCTGACATCAAAAGGCTCGGCAAAGCGGCACCGATTTTCGGCACCTCGTCATTCGTATTGTTACTTAAAGTATACGCGGGCATACGGGATCATTCAACACGTCATTCCCGGTCATGCGACCGGGCAGGCGACATGTCGAGAGTTAGATGGGCGTGTTCATTTTCGCATTCGGTTAAATGGCGGGCGGCAATGGCCGTGACCCTTATGACGGCGGGGTCTGGCTGCCACCGTGAAAATGGTGCAGTGGACACTTGCTAAACGCGAACTGCAGGCTATGTTGCCAGCATGGCCAAGAAAGAATCAGTTATTCCTGTTGAGCGGATTGAGCAGTTAATCCTGTCAATTCGCGGTGAAAAGGTGATCCTTGACGCTGACCTGGCGGTCTTGTACGGTGTTACCACGAAACGCCTTAATGAACAAGTAAAACGCAACCGGGAACGTTTTCCCAAAGATTTTATGTTCCAACTGAACGCAGATGAAAAAGCGGAGGTGCTCGCAAAAGGCGACCACCTTACCAATGCTGAACTTACAAACTTGAAGTCGCATTTTGCGACATCAAGTTCAGGCTGGGGCGGCCGGCGCAGCTTGCCTTATGCCTTCACCGAACACGGAGCAATTATGGCTGCCTCGGTACTCAATACCAAGCAGGCCGTTAAAGTGAGCGTATTTGTAGTTCGGGCCTTTGTGAAGCTCAAGAGTATACTCGCCAGCCATAAGGAATTGAGCCATGAACTTGCCGAGGTAGAGCGCCGGCTGGGTAAACACGATAAGCAAATCTACATCCTGGCCGAAGCTATTCGGCAACTCATGGAAAAACCCACGCACTTACCGTCGGAGCACCGCCAAATTGGCTTTCCGACCGGGGAACGGTCTGACAGTCAGTAACCTTCAGTTAATGTGGTAGCGTATACTTTCCATCACTTTCACCGCTTCTGGGAGACCAGAATAAAGCCGAAACAAAAGCCGATAATCGGATTGACCTTTGTTCCGGATAAAGTATTATTTGGGGTTCGGAATTCAGGGCTGAGTAAAACCTAAGCGGGAGGAAGTTGTTATGGCTAAGATCGCAATGATTGGCGCGGGGAGTCTGGTGTTCTGCAAGACGCTGGTCTCGGACATCCTGGCCACGGAAGCGCTGCAGGACAGCGAAATCTGCCTGATGAACCGTACCAAGCCCAAGCTCGACCGAATCACGGCCTTCGTTGACCGGATGATCAAAGAGAATAATCTGCCGGCAACGTTAAGCTCGACGCTCGACCGGCGCGAGGCCCTGGACGGCGCCAAGTACGTCATCATCATGATTCAGGTGGGCGGGCTGGACGCCTTCGGGGTGGACTATGAAATCCCGATGAAGTATGGCGTGGACCAGTGCATCGGCGATTCACTCGGCCCGGGCGGCATCTTCCGCGGGCTGCGCACGATCCCGGTGCTGATTGACATCAGCAAAGATATGGCGGAACTGTGCGCCGATGACGCCGTGATGCTGAACTACGCCAACCCGATGGGGATGGTGTGCACGGGCCTGGCCAAGGCGTCTAAGATGCCGTTCATCGGGTTGTGCCACGGGGTGCAAACCACCCTGGACCTCATCAGCGGTTATGTGGACGTGCCGAAAGACCAGATTGACTTCTTCTGCGCCGGCATCAATCACATGGCCTGGTTCCTCTCGCTCAAGGATAAGCGGGACGGCCGGGACCTCAATTCCATCCTCCGCGAAAATATCGAAAAGCCCGAATACTACGCCAGCGAAAAAGTGCGCTGCGAAGTGATGCGCCATTTCGGTTATTTTATGACTGAGAGCACCGGCCACCTGTCCGAATACATCCCGTGGTTCCGCAGCAGCAAACGCGCCCTTGAGATGTACTGCGACGAGCCGGGCTTCGGCGGCGAGACCGGCGCCTATTACAACTACAGCAAGATGCTCGCGGACAAGTATAAGGGCGTTGACTATCTCGAGTTGGAATCCACCAAGATCGAGCGCCGCAGTGTCGAATATTGTTCCTATATCCTCGAGGCGATGGAAACCGACAACGTGTTCCGGCTGAACGGCAATGTCCGTAACGACGGCTACATCACCAACCTGACCCAGGGCGCCTGCGTTGAGGTGCCGATCTTTGTGGACAGCCGCGGCCTGCATCCGGTGCGGGTCGGCGAGTTGCCCCCGCAGTGCGCTGCGCTCAACCAGAGCAACGTAACCGTGCAGGCCCTCGGCGCGGAAGCCGCCTTGACCGGGAATCCGGAATGGGCCATGCAGGCCGTGGCCATGGACCCGCTGACCTCGGCAGTCTGTACCCTTGCCGAGATTCGCGCCATGACCGCCGAGATGCTGGCCGCCGAGGCGGAATGGCTGCCACAGTTCGCCGGCAACTCGCTACGGCCCACGCCGACGGTGACCATCCCGGCCGGGCTCAAGCGCGTCGAGGTGCCGGTGGACCCGGCGCTGGCCATCGCCAACCGGTTCGGGATTCTCGCGGAACAGAAAACCAAGTAACCATTCACCTGAAGATAAGGACTCGTTCACATGGCAGAGGGAAAGAAGGTCAGAATCGGCTTTGTCGGCGTTGGCGGTATGGGCCAGTGCGCGCATCTGCGGAATTATCCTGCAATCCCGGATTGCGAGGTTACGGCGATTGCCGAACTCCGGGCAAACACCGCGAAACGCGTAGCCGAGCGTTACCACGTGCCCAAGGTCTACCCGTCTCATACAGAGATGCTGGCGCACGAGGAACTTGACGGCATTGTGGCCTCGCAGCCGTTCACCCGGCACGGCGTGCTGATTCCTGAATTACTGAAGGCCGGCATTCCCGTGTTCACGGAAAAACCCCTCTCCGGCTCGATTGAAGCCGGGCAGAAAATCCTTGACGCCGAGAAAGCCAGCGGGACCTGGATGATGATCGGCTATCACAAGCGGAGCGATCCGGCCTCGATGTACGCCAAAGCCGAAGTCGAGCGCCTGAAAAAAAGCGGTGAACTGGGCAAAATGCGCTACATCCGCAGCCTGATGCCCGCGGGCGACTGGGTCAGTAACGGCTTCGTTGACCTGATCAGCGAAGAAGAAGGTGAGCTGCCCGCACTCGAATTCGAGCCGCCGGCCTCGGACATGGACGAGGCCACCTACAACGCCTATACCGGCTTCGTGAACTATTATATTCACCAGGTCAACCTGTTGCGCTATTTCCTCGGCGAAGACTACCAGGCGAAGTATGCCGATCCCTCCGGCGTGCTGTTGGCCGGTGAGAGCGCCAGCGGCGTCGCCGTTACTATCGAGATGACTCCTTACCAGACCACCCTGGATTGGCAGGAACATGTCCTGGTCGCGTTCGAGCGCGGCTATGTGCGGGTGGACCTGCCCGCGCCACTGGCCAGCAACCGTGCCGGCCGCGTCGAGATGCTCCGCGACCCCGGCAACGGCGCGACGCCCGAAACTATCGTGCCGACGATGCCGTGGATTCATGCCATGCGCCAGCAGGCCATCAACTTCGTCGCCGCCATCAAGGGCGAACGCGAACCGATGTGCACCGCCGCGGACGCCATGAAAGACCTCGAGGTGGCGCGGGAGTACATCCGTCTGAAAACCGGCAAGTGAGGCAGTATTGAGTGTGTGAGTGTATGGGTATGTAGGTATAATCGCCAAACGGAGGCAAAGAGATGCCGCTTAAGTTCAAGAAAGTGCTAATCGCCGATGAACGGTATGAATCGGCCGGGTTTATTGACGTCAATAATAATGGGGTAATGGACATCGTCTCCGGGGCTTATTGGTATGAAGGCCCCGACTTCAAGAAACAGCACAAAATCGGCGAAGTCGAGGCCGCCGGCGAATACTTCGACGATTTCTCGACTATTCCGCTGGATATTAACGGCAACGGCCGGACGGACTTCCTCACCGGCGGCTGGTGGGGCAACACGCTGCGCTGGCGCGAAAACCCTGGCGACCCGGACAAGGAATGGCCGGAACATATCGTGGCCGAAACGGGCAATATCGAGAGTACCCGCGCCTGGGACGTGGACGGCGACGGCATCATCGAGATCGTGCCCAACACCCCCGGCGCCCCGCTGGTGGTCTATAAACTCATCACCGACGCACAAGGCAAAGGCACGGGCAAATTCGCGGCGCATACCGTCCGCGAAGAACCCCAGGGCCACGGCTTGGGCGCGGGCGACATCGCCGGCAACGGCCGGGTAGATTTCGTGCTCAACAACGGCTGGCTCGAGGCCCCGGAAGACCCGTACAAGGGCGACTGGATCTGGCACGACGATTTTCAACTGTTCCCCAGCGCCAGTGTGCCTATTCTGGTCGTGGACATCACCGGTAACGGCCTCGGCGACATCATCGTCGGCGGCGGCCACGCCTACGGCCTCGATTGGTGGGAGCAAAAGCGCGAAGGCGGCAAACGTAGTTGGGTGCAGCATCCCATTGACCCGTATAACTCGCAGTACCATGACCTGCGCTGGCTGGACCTCGACGGCGACGGCGAGTGTGAACTGGTCACCGGCTGCCGCTACCGTGCTCACTGCGGCAACGACCCGGGCTCATACGACGATTACGGCTTTTACTACTTCAAGTGGACCGGCGAGAACTTCGCCAAACAGGTTATCCAGTACGGCCCGGCCCGCGAAACCACCGGTCTGGGCATCTTCTTCGATGTCGCGGACCTCACCGGCAACGGCCTCCCGGACATTGTCGCCCCCGGCAAAGACGGCCTCTACGTATTCTATAATCAGGGCCTCACCTGACCACCCCGCCAAAGAGCTGCCGCAGGCAGCGTTGGGATGTCAGCCCATAGCAAGCGTAGCGCCGCTATGGGGATGTGATAAGCAATGAAATAATAACCGTCCCCCCATTAAATTTGCCCATCGGCAGATTTAATGGGGGGACGGGAAAACTTATGGACCACCCCAAATCCCACAGCTTCGCATACGCTCCGCTGTGGGCTAATATCCAGCCGCCCAAAGGGCTTCTTATCTAAGCACCTATGCGTCTGGATGAGCAAGAGCTCCGCCTATTTGTCCTTCGCCTCAGCGGACAGTTCTGCGCCCGGTTTAATTGGCGGGGTTAGACGCTGAAGCGGATTTCGAGGATGTCGCCGTCGCGGACCAGGTAGTCTTTTTTCTGCTGCTGGGCCTGCTGTTTGAAGGTGTCGGGGCCGGGGTTTTTGGCGAACTCGTCGTGAGGCAGGACCATCGCGCGGATGAAGCCGCGCTGCATGTCCGAGTGGACCGTGCCGGCGGCCTCGTAGGCCGTGATGCCGCGGCGGACGGGCCAGGCGTGGCATTCCTCCGGCCCGACGGTGAAGAAGACCAGCAGGCCCAGCATCTCGAAGCAACCCTTGACGATGCGCTCGAAGGCCGGTTCTTCCGGTAAGCCCAGCTCGGTGATAAACTCCGCCGCTTCGGCCGGCGCCATCTCCGCCAGCTCGTGTTCAAGCGCAGCGCACATCGCCCTGAACGTGTATTCCGGGAAACGCCCGGCATACTCGGCGATCCGGGCGTCCATCGCCTCGATCTGGTTCTCGTCGACGTTCAGCACCACCAGCAGCGGCTTCAGCGTCAGCAACTGGTAGGCCGCCAGATATTTGCGCTCCTGTTCGGTGAACTCGATTTCGCGCGCGGGCTTTTCCGCCTCGAGGGCGGCCAGGGCCTTCTCGACCGCGGCAAGGTCGCGCACTTCCTCGGGCGCTTTGTTGATTTGCACCTGCTTGCGCAGCCGCTCGGCCCGTTTCTCCAGCGTCAGGTAGTCATTGACGATGAACTCGCCGAGGATAAACTCGAGGTCGCGCAAGCCGTCCACGCTGCCTTCCGGGTGCGGCGCGGTGGGTGAGTCGAATTCGCGGATAATCAGGCACAGGGCGTCACCGCGCTTGACCTCATCCAAGGTTTGGCCGGAGAAACTTTTGCCCCGGCCCGCCATCGCGAGCGCCGCCGTGTCAATGAACTCGAGCGAGGCGTTCACCTGCTTCTTCGGGTGGTAGACCTCGGTCAGCTTGTCCAGCCGCGGGTCCGGGATGAAGACCGTGCCGATGGTGGCGCCTTTCTTGCCCGAGACCGAGCCGGCCACCCCGTGCGAAGTCACGATCTGGAAGAAGGTTGATTTGCCCGCGAACTGCAGGCCGATGATGCTCATTCTCATGGCCCGGCGCCTGCCTGTGTCAGCTTAGGGTTTCAGTTCCCCATAACCATACGTTCCCGCACCGAAAATGCAAAGCGCGGCTGGATTGTGGCCTTAACCGGGTTTTTCTCAGGCACAGGAAGGTATTTTGGCATTGCCGCTTGAAACTATTTGGGCCCACAGTACGTTTCCGTCGCACAGTCAAGTCAGCCGAAAGGAACATGAAGATGATTAAGAAGTGGATCAAACCTCTGTTGGGAGCTTTGACGGTGACGGTGTTGTTGTTCACCGGATGTGTGATGAGGGTGGAACCCGCCGCCGAAGGCACTCACATCCTCGAGCCGCCGCCGCCGCCGCCAGCCTGGCGCAAGCAGAAACCCCGTTGGCCCAAGCGAGGATACGTGTGGGTTCCCGGGCATTGGGTTAGACACCGCCGCCGCTGGGTCTGGCGGAAGGGCCAGTGGCTCCGCCGCCGGCGCGGAAGAACTTGGGTCCCCGCCGAGTGGGTCCATGGACCCCTTGGCTGGCGCTATCGGAAGGGCCATTGGCTGTAATCCCGGATGCCCAAAGCTATTGTGTAGACTTTTGTTTTGGTCGTTCAGTTGCCAACGGCGCCAGGAGCCGGGGGGGCGAGGATGCTTCTGCGTGGCGTGCTAACGCTACTTGGGAAAATGTGTGATGAAACTGCTGGCGGCCACCAACAACGCCAATAAGCTCAGGGAAATCCGCAGCATCCTCGGGCCGCTGGGCCTCACGGTGCTCAGCGCCGCCGACGCCGGCGGCATCCCCGAGGTGGAGGAAAACGGCGAGACCTTCGTTGAAAACGCCGTGCTCAAGGCCGAAAGCGCGGCGGCCGCCACCGGTATGACCGTGTTTGCCGAGGACTCGGGGCTCGAGGTCTTCGCCCTCGGCGGCGAGCCGGGCGTCTACTCCGCCCGGTATGCGGGGCCGGAAGCTACCGACGCCGAGCGGATCGCCAAACTGCTCGGGCGGCTGGCCGGGCAGGCGGACCGCGCCGCCCGCTTCGTGTGCGTGGTGGCGCTGGCGGCCCCGGGCGAAGTGCTGGGCACGGCGACCGGGGAAGTGCGCGGCACGATCACCCTCGCGCCGGCCGGCAACAGTGGCTTCGGCTATGATCCGGTCTTTATGCCGGAAGGTTCCGACCGGACCTTCGCGCAAATGCCGGCGGCGGCGAAGGATGCGATCAGCCATCGCGGCCGCGCCCTGCGCAACGCGGTCAATTCCGGCCTGTTCAACCCGTTAACCGCTTGACCAGGTTCCCGAGCGGTTCGAACTGCGAAACGTGGAAACGATAAGGAGCTGTGATGGACGCACCGGAGTTTGAGATTGCGGCGATCAACCTTGATTCACACGCGTTGAACGATCATGGCCGGACGGTGGCGGTGATCTCGCCGCAGGGCTACGTGGACTGGCTGCTGCGGACGCCGGACGAGGACGGGCCGCTGCTCAGCTCGATCAAGATCGAGCCCCACCTGTCCTATGTGATGGGCCTGAAATTCAACCTGTATCTGCCCGAGTTGACCGAGACGATGGCGGGGACCTCGTTCGAGATTCTGGCCGGGGGCGAGCAGGCGCTGATTTCGGCGGTCTCGAAGTCCGCGGATGGAGAATTCGAGGGCCGCCACCAAGCGTTGATCGCGGTCTCCGAAGACACCGGGTGCTACGAATGGTCGATCGAAACCACCCTTGTCTGCAAGGCGGAGAAGCCGGTCGAGTTGCGCTGGATCGAGTATAACAACGTGTACCCGCACGGCACGGGGCGCTGCATGCTGTTCGCGCCGCAAAAGACTTACGACCGCACGCTGATGCAGGACCGGGACGGCGTGGTCTGGATTTTCCCCCACCAGCATTGCCTGCCCTACACCGCGAAAATCAGCGAACTTCATTTTGCCCCCGGCGCCCTGGCCGGGTTCTTCGGCGAGGAATTCAACCCGGTGGTGATCGTGGACGAAAGCAGCCTCGAACCCGACTGGGCCATCTGCGACATGTATTATGACCTGCACTGCGGTGCGCGGCCGGCCGGGCCGCTCGAGCCGGGCACGACCCACGCCTGGAAATACCGAATCAAATACCTTGACCAAGCCGAATCCCGGCCATACCTCACCGGCGCGAAATACGTGCCGATTGCCGCCGCCGACTACGCCAGCCATCAGTGGCCGCGGCTGGCGCTGGGCCGGAACGCCTTGAACGAAGCAATCACCATTGACGACTGCGAAGAAGCCTCGGGCTTCCCGACCGACCCGCCGCTAAAAGTCTGGGACCGCGAGACCGGGCCTGAACCCAAAGGGTCGCTGCGAATTACCAACGAGACGGCCACGGAGACGGTGTGGTCCGCCCGCCCGCCAACGCAGATTCCCGCCAGCACCAAATTCCGCCTTGTCGGCCTGGTAAAGACACAGGACGTGGAAGGCAAAGGCCTTTTTCTCAGGGCGCGCTACCATACCTTCGAGTGGCGGCCGGAACCGCACGTCGAGTGGGTTAAGACGCTCGAATCACCGACGGTGACCGGCACGACGGACGACTGGGTGCAGGTGGCGACCCCGGAACTGACCGTGCCCAAGGAACACTTCGATTACTTGGTGTGGATTGACGTGGTGCTCGACGGCAAAGGCGTCGGCTGGCTGACGGACGTGGACGTTAACCTCCAGTCCGTAGATGAGACGGTCCCAGTCTCCCCCACCCCAACCAAGACCCCAGTCCTCGGATAATTCGGCTCAATACGTGCCGAGGCGAAGGCCTTCGTCCACGAAGAAGCGGTAGGTTTCGTAGTCGGTGGTGTCCGGGATCGAGTGGTCGGAGTGCAGGATGTAGCCGTTATGGCCTTTCACCACCGGGATTTTCTCGCGCAGTTCCGCACGGATAGCGTCAATATCGTTGGCCACCAGGTTGCGCGCGTCCATGCCGCCGCACAAGGCGAGGCGGTCGCCGAAATTCTGGTAGATCCGCAACAGGTCCATGCCGGCCTTGATCTCGATGACCTGCAGACAGTCAATCCCAGCCTCGACCATGCCCGGCAGCAGCGGCTCGATATAGCCGCAGGAATGCATGATCACCGGCAGGCCGAGGGAATGGGCGTATTCGACGGTCGTTGCATGTCCGGGCTGGACAATTTCCTGATACATATTCGCTGACATGAACGGCCGGTGCTTGAAGCCCATGTCCTCATAGAACCAGATGCCGTCAGGCGTCCCTTCTTCGGCAAAGAGAATTTCCATCAGGCTGACCGTCAGGCCCGCCAGGGTGTTGACCATGTCCTTGACCCAGTCCGGGTCTTCGGCCATGCCGATCAACATGTATTCATGCCCGCAGATCGGGTGCATCAGCTCGAAGACGTTCACGCCGCCCCAGCAGAAGAAGAGGTTGCTGGCCGCGCATGCCTCTTTAGCGTTGCGATAGTTTTCAAAGTTGATCCGTTCACGGCTCGGGGTCAGGTATGGCTTGATCAACTCTTCCCAGCCGGCCCGGTCTTTGACGGCGAAGTCAACGTGTTCAGGCGTGGAAGCGTGCAGTTTATGGCTGCGCAGCACCGCGCCGTTGCCGTTCCGGGTCAGGATCGTTTCATCGGTCTCCTCGAGCACCTCGTTCTCGAAATCGAGTTTGGCGACAAAATTAAAACACCAGCTCGTGCCCAGGTCGAAACCGAAATGCTTCGCCAGATCCTCGTCCTCCTGAATATGGCCTTCGCCAACCCAGCGCTTGTGCGTGTCCCCCCAGAAATGCTCGAAGAGCCCGATCCGGTCCACCGGCTTGCGCCGCAGAATATTCCCGATCCGCTCGACACCCGTCATCTCAGCCACGATTAACCTCCAATGTTCGGTATTCAGTGTTCAGTATTCAGTATTCAGTGTTCAGTATTCGGTGTTCAGAGCAGCGCCGAAGGCGCAAAGCGAGCCGCCAGGCGAGAGCGAAGCGGCAATTCGGTGTTCAGTGTTCAGTATTCAGTAAGAATACAATATACTTAAGCCTGACTTAATATGCGAGGGATTATGATCGTTTCAATCTTGACCCGTTATGCGGGGATGGGTGGAAGGTTGAGGAAGCGGAGGAGGGCAGGGAGTTGGGAGAAGTCGGGGATAATAGCGGCGGCGCCGGCGCGGATCAGGCGGGCGCGCTTGGCCGGGTTCAGGCCAAAGCGCCGGATTTCGTCGCTGGCCACGCCGATTGCCAGGGCGCCACGGCGCCGGGTTTCACGGATTTCGACCGGGCCGTCGCCGAAAGTGACGAGTTGGCCGCTGATCTCGCCGTCCTGGCCGATTTCTTGCAGAATCCGGTCCAGGACGATTCGTTTTGCTTCCTTGGTCACGTCGCCGACAGCGCCATAGATGCGGCCCTCGAAGAGCTCGGCGTAGCCCATGGCCGTAGCCTCATACGCCACGTCTTCGGTGTCCGTGCCGCTGGCGAGATACAGCCGTATCCCCGCCTGATGCAGGGCGCGCAGCAGTTCGACGGCGTTCTTGATAACGAAGTCCGTAATCCCCAGTTCGCCCCGTTCGAGCCGGCCCAGGCGGTCGCGGACTCTGGTCATCAACGCCTCGTTGTAAATGGCCTTGTAACCAAATTCGTCGAGCACCTGCTTTTCGGGCGCCAGGGCGAATTCGCGGACCATTTTCACCAGTCCCTGCATCTGCACGAGGGTCTGGACCCCGGTGGTCTGATCAATGTACGCCGCGACACGCTCCACCACCTTGCGGTAGAGCGACTCGTCAGCGCTTTCGTACTGTTCGCCGAGGACGGCCTTGATCATCATGCTGTTCATTACTTCTTCCCAGCCTTGGCGCAGGGCCGAGATAGTGCCGTCATGGTCGAAGATAGCGTATTTCAGGTCGCGTGGCCGGGAAATACCTTCGAGGATTTCAATGTGGGAGCTGTCGCCAGATCCCGACTTGTCGGGACTACCATGCCGCGATTCCCCTTCGAGGATTTCAATGTGGGAGCGGCTACCATGCCGCGATTCCCCTTCCGTATCTTCCCAGTACCGGGCGCGGCGCGGGTCCTCGGCGAGTTCGGGTTCGTAGATATATCGGGGTTCGGAACCGATCTCGAGGACTTCCGCGGGCGTGGCCGTGCCGGTTTGTTTCAGCTTGCCGACCGTGACGCCCGCCACGAAATTCCCGACTTGGGCCGCCTCTTCGGGCGTGGCGCCCGCGGCCAGGGAGGCTGCCAGACCCGCGAGAAAGCTGTCCCCCGCACCCACCGGATCGGTTCCGCCAAGGTGTTCGAGGCCCGGCACTACGGCCGCACCGGCGGCGCTGTGCGCGGCACAGCCGCGCTCACCCCGGGTGACGAATACCGGCCGTTGGGTTCGCTCGTAAAGCGTCTTGGCGGCGGTCAGCGCCTCCTCCCGCGTAACCAGTTCCGAGACATCTCGATTGCCGCCGCAAAGCCGGAACGCCTCGTGCGCGTTCAGCTTCAGCACGGCCTCGGGGTAGCAATCCGGCTCGTGCCGGCCATCGAACACAAAAGTGGTTTTTGGATGATCTTGCATGAGCCGCCGAAGCTGCTGCCGGAAATAAGGGGTATGAAGGCCGGCGCGCACCTGTTGATTAACGATGACCAGGTCCAGCTCCGGCAGTTTATTCGCCAGGCGTTCGAGGATACGGTCAGCGAGAGCGTCCGGCAGGCGGTTGAAGTCGCCCAGGTCAAGCCGCGAGAGTTCTTCATCCCCGACATAGGGCTTGCAGTATGCCAGGGTCTGCCAGGCGTCGGTGGCGCCTTGCAGCATAGCGGCGCAGTCGACCTCGAGCTGGTTCAGAAGAACCAGCATTTGCCCGCCGAACGGATCGTTCCCGACCGCGCTGAACGCGGCGAGCTCGCCCACGCCAAGCTCGCGCAGGTTGGCAACTACGTTCCCGGCCCCGCCCAGCGAATAGCGCTGTTCACGGACGGGCTGGGTCGGCTTGCCCGTCTCGAGCGACAGTTCACTGCTGTCGAGCTCGAGAAACCAGTAAACGTCCAGGCAAAAGTCACCCAGCACCGCCACGCGGGTGCGCGGCATGGCTTCAAGAATTGTTTTAAGCCGGTCAGCTGTAAGCACGAATCATGCTCCTGTTCAGCAGTATCATAACTGTTCCGGGTAATTCAATGTGCAAGGAGGTCTTTGATCAACTCGCGTTCGGCAAGGAGTTCCGCGGTGGTCTTTTCGAGCCTGGCTTTCAGGAAGTCGTCAGGCTCGAAACCCGGCACAATCTCGTAGTCGCCATTGCCGTCTGGGCGGCACGGGAAGGAAAAGATCAGGCCGTCAGGAATACCGTAGGGATTGCCGTCACTGATAACCGCGCTGCTGAACACGTCACCCGGCGGCGTCGGGTTCACCAAAGACTTGACCGCCTCGATAACGGCGTTGGCCGCGCTGGCCGCGGAGGACTTGCCCCGCGCCTGGATGATGGCGGCGCCGCGCTTGGCCACGGTGGTCACGAACTCGTTTTGCAGCCAGTTCAGATCGCCGATCACCTCAGGGACAGACCTGCCGTTGATCTTCGCGTTGAAATAATCCGGGACCTGGCTGCTCGAGTGGTTGCCCCAGATGATCATGTTACTGAGCGCGTTAACGGGCACGTCGGCCTTTTTCGCGAGCTGAGCCTTGGCGCGATTCTGGTCCAGCCGGGTCATCGCGTAGAACCGGTTGCGGGGGATGTCCGGTGCGTGGTGCAGACAGATCAGGCAGTTGGTGTTGCAGGGGTTGCCCACCACCAGTACCCGCACGTCAGCGGCTGCGTGCCGGTCGAGCGCCTGACCGGTGGCAGTGAAGATCGGGCCGTTCTCGCGGATCAGGTCGGCGCGTTCCATGCCGGGGCCGCGTGGTTTCGAGCCGACCAGGAGCGCCCAGTTCACGCCCGCCATTGCGCGGGCCACGTCATCGGTCAGCACCATATCCGTCAGGAGAGGCAAGGCGCAGTCCTCGAGTTCCATCGCCACGCCTTCGAGGGCTTTCATGGCCACGGGCAGTTCGAGGATGTGCAGGGCCACCGGCTGGTCCGGCCCGAAAAGCTCGCCGTTCGCGATGCGGAACAGCAGGTTATAGCAAATCTGGCCGGCCCCGCCCGTCACCGCCACTCGAATCGGCGCTTTACTCATGAACTTTTCCCTTCGTAATAATGTGGGAGCGGCTACACGGCTCAGCAAGCTGAAGCTTGAGACGGCCCGGAGGGCCTATGCGAGCCGCCAGGCGAGAGCGAAGCGGCAACTCCAACAAGCCATTCTCTTTTCAATGTGGGAGCGAAACGGAAAAAACCATGCCGCGATTCCTGTTGGAATTCAAGCTACAGCTTGCTGAGCTAAGTAGCACAGGCTTTCCAGCCTGTAGCTTCCTATTCTTCCTGTTCACGGAGGAACCCGATAAGTTGACTGATACTGAGGCTGATGGCGGTCTGGACATAGTAGCCCGAAGAAACCACGCCTACTTCAAGGCTTTGTTCAAGGTCGCCGCCGAGCATCTGGCCCAGGCAGAACCCGGCGTTGAAATGGTCGCCGGCGCCGGTAGAAATCTTTGGCGTTGTGGTGTAAGGGCCTTCGACCAGAGCCGAACCCTCGGCATCGGCGGCGGCGGCGAATTTAAGCGGGTGCAGCGTCACACAGCCCAAATCAAGCCGGGCGCGGATGCGCTCGGCCCGGGCCTGGACCAGTTCATGCTCACCACTTATCTGAGGTTCACAGCCGAGCACTTCGCTGATGTGCTCGCTCTCCTTCTGGTTCAACCCCAGGATGGTGTGGAACCACGGCCCGAACGCCGCGATCAGCTCGAGCGCCTCGACAATGTCTTCGTGGCTGCGCTTTTCCGTGTCTGCCAGGTCAAAGAAAATAATCCGCCGGCGAGGGCTCAGCTTCGGGCACACGTCCCGCTGGAGCGCCCGCCAGATCGCCGACATGTGCGGCACCGACGCCCAGTGATCCAGGGCCACGAGGTCTGCCTCCTCGAATAGCTGAACAACGCCATCGGCGCCGAGCTTGGCGAGAATCGCCTCGTAGGTCAACTCATCAAGGCATTTCATCTGTTGCAGCATCAGCTTGCCGTCATTGAATTCGAGCGCATCGGTTTTGGCGGCGTCACTGACGGGGATGACTCGGCATTTCTCGGCCATGGGCGCGAATACCGGATGCAGGCCATCGCCGGCGCCGACCGCGCCGATATAGGTCAGTTCGAGGCCGTAGTTGGCCAAGGCGTTGGCCATGATCGGGCCGTTGCCGCCGAGCTTGGTCTGTTCGACGCTCAGCTCCAAGGCGGTGCTTTTGCCGGCGGCGCGCCGGATACGGTCGGCCAGGGCCGGGATGTCGGGGATGAAAACGTCCTGGCCGTCGGAGGTTTTATGGGCCACCACCCGGACAATCTGGTCCACGAAACCGTCCAAGCCAACCACGCCGCGATGATTTCTGACTTCGCCGGCGCGGCTTTCCAGCAGTTCAATCGTCCGTTCAATCAGCCTGTTCATAACAACCCCTCAACAGCCACGCAACCATTATGGAATTAGCTTAAGGTAGCCTGAACATGCCGGTGCGCAAGCAGTTTCGGCGGAAAAACCCGGGCCGACGCTTGCAAATCCCTGATGAACACGGAGATTACCGGTTGCCAACGGGCCCTGAACTATTCACTCGGAGTTAAGCATGAGCAAAGACACCAAGAAAGTCAAGGGCTGGGCCTCCTGGAAGGTCCAAAACCCTGACGTCAAAGCGTTCGTTACCGAAACCGGCGGGCATCTGGCCCCGGTAACATTCGACCGGCAAGGCGCTAAGATCAAGCCGTACTCCGTGTCCCCCTGGTGCAAGGAAAAACATTCCGACGAGCCGCCACTGCTGCAGGTGCTCCGCGGCGATTTTTTCTGTCTGCCGTTCGGCGGCAATGAGACGCCGCATAAGGGCGAAGAACATCCGCCCCACGGTGAGACCGCCAACTCGAAATGGAAATTCGTTGAGCTGAAAAAGGCCGATACAGAACGCATCCTGCACCTGCGGCTGAAGACCAAAGTCCGCAAGGGCTCCGTTGACAAGTTTATCCGCCTGGTAGACGGGCATAACGCGGTCTACAGCAAGCACGTGCTGACCGGCTACGAAGGCAGGATGGACCTGGGCCACCACGCGATCCTGCGCTTCCCGGATTACGAGGGCAGCGGCCTGATCTCGACCAGCAATTTCGTCTACGGCCAGGTTTTTGTCGAACCGACGGAGAAGCCCGAGGACAAGGGTTACTCGATCCTCGCGCCCGGCACTGAGTTCGACTCACTCGACAAGGTGAAGACCATCACCGGCGAGTTCACCGACCTGTCGCGCTATCCGGCCCGCCGCGGCTTCGAGGACATTGTAATCATGGTCACCGACCCGACGCTCGAGTTCGCCTGGACCGCCGTCAGCTTTCCGAAAGAGCGCTACGTGTGGTTCGGGCTGAAAGACCCCAAGGTGCTGGCCTCGACCCTGTTCTGGATCTCGAACGGCGGGCGGCATTTTCCGCCGTGGAACGGCCGGCACGTGAACGTGATGGGCCTCGAGGAAATCACCGGGTACTTCCACTGCGGCCTGCACGAGTCGGTGAGCAATAATCCCCTCAGCGATAAGGGCTACAAGACCGCGCTGGAACTGTCGCCGGACAGCCCCACCACCGTCAATTACATCATGGCCTGCGTCCCGGCCCCCGCCGGTTTCGACCGCGTCAACAGCATCGAGGCCGACGGCAAGAGCGGAGTCACGTTGAGCGACGCCGGCGGCAAGACCATCAAGGTCCCCCTCGACCTCCCCTTCCTGAAGGCATAGGCCCAAAGCCCAGCCCCCCAACTCGAACCGGGGAAGATGACGGGGCGAAGCCCTATAGGTGCTAAAGTAAGGCTAAATTGTCCGGCCGCCTGCTTCAGCAGGTGTGCCCTGAGCGAAAGCGAAGGGCCTTAGACACCGCCTTCAGGCGGTGGTAACGGGAGCCTAAAAAAATCTCCCGCCGTCCCCGCCACTCGTTAACGAGTGGCGGGGACGGCGGGGTCAGGAGAGGGGGAGGCCATCTGGCCCCCCGCTGAAGCGGGGGTCTAAGGGCGCTCCGCGCCATGCCCGCTGAAGCGGGCACGGAAGACTTGATTTCCCTGAAGGCCGTGAATTATGGGTAATTACTTACCATTCCTGCTTATCTTCAGGTTTCTCGCGCTCGATGGCATCGTCAACCGGCCGGCGCCGGCGCCAGCGCCTTGGCTTGCCGTCTTTGGGCATTACATAGACCACGATCTTGTTGGAGCTTATTTCGCCGCGCCAGCATTCAGTTTTGTGGTCGCTCGGTGAACGAGACTCCCAGGAATGACTTATCTCATAAGCGCCAGGCGTGTCCGGGTCAAAAGAGAATGGCAGTGACCATGTTTTGCCCGGCTCGATTTTTCGGCAGCGCATTGGGCCACAGCCGCGAGCAACTGTTGTACGAGGGAATGTGGGGGGGTCCAAATAGTACTCGGCGATGAGCGTTCTGTCGTAACGGCGGACTCTGAAACAAGTGTAAATAGGCTTGCGGCCGCGATTATGCAAGGTCCCGGTTGTCTCAACGTTGTCACCGACTTTGACAAAATACTTCTCCGTTGAGACGACAAGTTGCAGGCCGTTATTTATTTCCGCATCCTTGAACCCGGCGCCTTTGCCGAGGAGCCAGTTGGCAGCCTGTTCGTTGCCGGCCTTAATAGCATGGGCCAGCGGCGTTCGTTCGTCGTGGTCGCAGACGTTGAGCCGGGCTCCGTTCGCAACCAACAGCTCGAGGAGTGCTTGATTTCCAAGTTCCGCCGCCAGATGCAGGAACGTCGCGCCGGTTGTGTCTGCGCTCTTGAAATCAGCGCCACTTGCGATTAACAGCTTCACAATGTCCGTTCGCTGCCTCTCCACGGCCAATCGCAGCGGGGTGTATTCAAGCAATCCGGCTTCATACGACCAGTCCGTAATAATGACTTCTGTTTCCATTCCCAATTGAAATATTTCTTCGCTGCTTATGTAATTTTCTAACAACTTGCCCGGCCGGTCCTTTTGCTTTGAATCCCACCTCAAGACCCACCGCACGCCGTCCAGGTCGTTAATATCCACCATGTCGAGCAGACGGATGCCTTGTGCAGCCCGCGAATTATACCACCAGCGGACACCCAGGCCAAACACCATCAGCAATCCAGCAATAATGGGTAATTGCCAGGCCCGCTTCCTTTCCAGGCCCAGCGTCAGTATTTTTCCCAACCGGTTCATTCTTGTACCTTTTCTATCTTGTCCGCTGTAGCCTTGGCGAAAGCGGATTATCCTCAAGTATATCCGCTGCCGGCGCTGAGTCAAGTGTGTTTCATTCAGGAGCTTGATATTAGGCGGAGGTGCTGTCGCGTAGGTGCCGAGGGCGTTCTGAGCCTCGGAGAGGTGATTTCCGCTAGCGCAGGGCGAAGCCCTGGGTATGGCGTGCAATAACATATTCCCGGAGCCCCGGCGGGGCGATTTCAGCAATTCGGGGATTTGTTCAACCCCTCCAGGGTTGGGATTTATTTGGCAATTTACCACGGGTTGCGCTCGCTGACGCTCGCTTCACCCGCGGCTATTCATGTTCAATCCCTACGGGATTGCGGAAGGGGCTATTCACGTTCAATCCCTACGGGATTGCGGAGGGGAAATGAACGTCCAACATCGAACGTTCAACATCGAACGTCGAACAAAAGAATTCAGGAGTCCGAAGTAGCGCAGGCATTCTTGCCTGCTGCTTTCCGAAACATTGTGCGGGGGGAAAACAGGAAAGCTACAGCCTGAAAGGCTGTGCTACTTACACAGGCGGGACGCCTGTGCTACTTTTTCCGGAACCGGAATGAAAGACATTATCGGCGCCGACGGGGGCGATTACGATTACGATTATGATTACGATTAAGCGGGCGCAGGGTCAAAAGACTTGGCGCTGGCAGTCGGGAATGGAGTTGAGAAAGACCTGGCCGTAGCCTTTGCGAATGATGCGTGGGTCGAGCACGACAATGATGCCGTGATCGTCGCGGCTGCGGATGAGGCGGCCGAAGCCCTGGCGGAACTTGAGCACGGCCTCGGGCAGCGAATAGTCGCGGAAGGGGCTGAGGCCCCGTGCCTCGAGCCGTTCACAGATGGCGGCCACCAGCGGGTGGGAGGGTACGGGAAAGGGCAGGCGGGTGATGATAACGTTGCTGAGCGCCTCGCCGGGCACGTCCACACCCATCCAGAAGCTGGCGGCGCCGAAGATGACGGAGTTGATTTCTTCGCGGAATATCTCGAGCATCCGGCTGCGCTGCAGGTCGCGGCCCTGGACCATGAGGCGGAGCTTGTTCTCCGCAAAAAAATCACGGAGAAGATCGGCCACCGTGTTCATGGCCGAGTAATTGGTGAAGAGCACGAAGGCCTTGCCGCCGGTCAGGCCAATGAAGTGTTTGATCTGGCCGCAGCAGGCCTCGATAAAATCGTCCGTCTCGCGCGGGTCGGGCAGTTCGCTGTAGGGCAGATAGAGCTGCACCTGCTCGCGAAAGTCGAAGGGTGAATCGAGGGTCAGGGTTTCGGCATCGTCGCAGCCGAGCCGCTCGCGGAAGTAGTCCAGCTTGTTGTTGACGGCCATGGTGGCGCTGGTCATCAGCACGGCAAATTCCTGGCCGAAGAGAAGCTCGCGCAGGATTTTGTTGACCTCGATGGGCACCACATTCAAGCTGATGTGATGCAACTCACGGCCGTAACGCTCGAACCAGTAGACGCAGTTTTCCATATTCAGCTTGAGAAAGCAGTCGAGCTTGTCGCGAAGTTCGAGCAGCCGGAGGCGGACCGCCTTCAGTTCGCGTCTGAGATCATTGTCCAGATCGGGCTGCGCCTCGAGTGCCTTCAGAGCGTCGGCCAGGGCGCTCCAGGGCTCGGCGAGGACGTTGGGGATATGACCGGCATCACGATAGGTAAGCGGATTCTCATCCTGCTCCTCGAGCCATAAACGGAGCCGCTGGAAGAAGCGCTCGGTGCGGTCCTGGGCGCTAATGGCGGCGGCCTGGGCCGGCTTCCCCTGAGCATGGGCCAGCAGCCCGCGCTGCTTACGCGGGTTGTACAGGCGGTTCAACACCAGGCTGACGCTAAAGGAGCTCAGCCGGAGGCCCAGATGCGTGGCGGCCACTTCCTCGAACGTGTGGGCTTCATCAATGATCAGCGCGGCATAGTCGGGCAGAATGCGCTGTTCGTTCTGGCTGTCGCGGCGCATGGCAAAGTCGGCGCAGAGCAAGGCATGATTGGCCACGATGATGTCGCTGGCATAAAGCTCGCGCCGGGCCTTCTGGAAGAAGCACTGTTTGTCGGGGACTTGGTCACAGGGGCAGACGCCCGGTTCGCTGCAGACGCTGGCCCAGGTCTGGCGGCCGGGCTTGAACTCGAGGCCGGCGCGGGAACCGTCACGGGTAGTTTCGGCCCACTTGGCAATCCTGGCGATCTCCGGCATCAACTCGAGGCTGGGCAGGAAGTCCTGGCTCCCCCCCTGGGAATTGGCCAAGCGGCGTTGGCACAGGTAATTCTCGCGGCCCTTGGCAAGGGTGGCGGAGAAAGGGGTGTCCACGAGCTGCTGCAACAGGGGGATGTCCTTGTGGATAAGCTGTTCCTGGAGGGCGATGGTGTGGGTGCTGATGACCACGGGCTTGCCGGCGCTGCGGGCCAGGAAGATGGCGGGGATCAGGTAAGCAAAGCTCTTGCCGATACCGGTGGGCGCTTCGGCAAAGAGATGGCGCCCGCTTTCGAGGCAGGCGGCGATCTGGAAGGCCATTTCCCGCTGTTGCGGACGTTCTTCGTAGGGTCTGCCGCCAAACTCGGGAGCGCGTTTCAACGGGGTTTCGCAACCGAAAAACGCTTCTACCTGGTCCCGCAACTTGGAAACGGCAGGCTGGTCGGAAGGCAAAGTCATCTTTGGGTCGCCAGCCAGCGGCTAATAGATTTCATCAAAGCCGGCCGGCTCATCCTCAATGCCGGACGGTCCCTCGTCCCGGTAGATTTCGAGCCAGCGCGCGAGTGTAGTTTCGGCTTTCTGCAGAGCCGTTTCGCGGCTTTGAGCGTATTCCGGGTATTTCTGACGGAGCTGCCGAAGGCGTGCCAGTTCTTCTTCAATCTTTTCCTTCGAAGCCCCCTTGCCTTTCCTGATGCTGCGCATGTTCCGGTTGATCTCATTGAACATCTTCACCGCTAACTGGTTCTTGGACAACTTCTTATCTGGCGCGCCAGCGTCGCGGCCGCCTTCCCTGTAGTGAATTGTCGGGCCCGCCGGTGCTGTCGTCGTCGGCTCCTGATTCAAGACGATAATTGCGAAGACGCCGATGACGGCCAACAGGAAGACAATCCCCCCAATAACCCCGACAATCGCCAGTTGGCTCTGCTTCTGGCTCAATTCCTGCTCGATCTGCTGCACCGCCGCTGACTGTGCCAGGCTGGCCTTGCTTCTGGGTCTGGCGCTGAGCTTGACCTTGGCGACGTTGCGGGCCTTAGCCACGGCGGACCTCTTTTTCTTGCTCAGAGCGCTGCTCTTGGCTTTGTCGTAGGCCGCTCTTTTGGCTTTTTGCGTGGCCGTGGCCGGTTCAGGCGCTTCCTTATCCACCCGGACCGAGACGCCGCTCTTTTTCTTTTTATGCTCGGGCTTCTTCGCTTTGGCTTCCAGGTCGAAATCGAGATCCAGATCGAGATCGTCCAGATCGAAATCATCCAGGTCGAGATCGCCACCCTTTGCGGCCCCTTCCTTGATTTCCGCCAGAAAGTCGTCGCCCACGTCGCTCTCATCCAGCCCGGCTTCCTTCAGGGCCTCTTTCTCGATGGCCTTCAGCATCTCGTCATCAAGCTCGAAGTCGGCCTCGACTGCCGCCGCCGCCTCTTCCTCGATCACCTTTAGCGTCGCTTCGTCCAGTTCAAAATCATCCATCTTTGCCATACGCCGGAATTCCCTTTGTTTCGTCTCCCGCAGAAAATGAAATCCGTCGGTTTTACCACTTTATCATAGCTCTGCGGTTGAAAAATGCAAGTCCTGGTTGTATTTGATTTCGGTTTTTAGTCTTTGTTCCCGGATTTTTTATTTTGGAACAGTAGAAAGTTGAAAGGAGAACCGTCCCGGCAAGCCGGGGCAACCAGGAGGTCGAGATGCCAAGCCTGAAACTCAAATCCGCCGGCGACACCCGTTACGACGAGATTTCCCTGGGAGAAGTCATGCTACGGTTTGACCCCACACCCATCCCTACCGCCCGCGCCCGCTCCTGCCGCATCTTCCACGGCGGCGGCGAGACCAATGCCGCCGAGGGCCTCAGCTACTGCTTCGGGATGCGCACCGCCGTGGTCACCGCTTTGGTGGATGACGGCCTCGGCCGCAACCTCGAAAACCAAATCCGCGAGGCCGGCGTGGACACCAGCCACATTGTCTGGTTCAGCACCGACGGCAAAGGTAAATTCAGCACCGACGCCAAGGGCACGCTGCACAACGGCATCAACTTTACCTACGCCGGCAAAGGCGTCTTCCCGGCCATCACCGAGTATTACCGTGCCCACACCCCTATCCGCGAGCTTAAACCCGGTGACGTGGACTGGGACCGGCTTTTCGGCGAGCTCGGTTCCCGCTGGTTTCACACCGGGGGCATCTACACCCTCATCTCACCCACTTCCGCCGAGCTCGCTCTCGAGGCCATGAAAGCCGCCAACAAACACGGCGTGATCGTTTCTTTCGACCTGAACTACCGCTCGAAGGTCGAGCCGGACAAGAGCCGTGCCCGGGCTATCAACCGCGAGATTATGCCCCACGTGGACTTCGTCCTCGGCAATCAAGGCGATTTTGACGATGCCCTCGGCTATACCACCGCCAAGGTCGCCCAGAACGCGCCCTTCGAGGAATGGCTGGCCGCCTATACCAGCACGCTCAAGGCCGTCGCGAAAGATTATCCGAACCTCAAATACCTCGGCACTCAGCTCCGCGGCGCGCTCTCGGCCGACCGCATTAACTGGAGCGCCATCCTCTACGAGGTCGAGTCCGGCGTCATGTTCCAGGCCACCCCGCGCGAGAACATCGAGATCGCCGACCGGGTTGGCGGCGGCGATTCTTTCGCCTCGGGCGTGGCCGCGGCCTTTCTCCAGGGCAAAGACCCCCAGACCGCCGTGCAATGGGGCGCGGCCCACGGCATCCTGGTCCAGGAAACCCCCGGCGACACCACTATGGTCAAGCAGAAGGACGTCGAAAAAGAAGTCGCCCGCGCACTCAAAGGCGGCGGCGTAAGCGTCCTCCGCTGAAAAATCCCCGCCCGCCCCGGCTGAATGTGGCAGCGGCCCTCAAATCCACTGGTTGCCGGCGCTGAGTCAAATGTGTTTCAATGAGGGAGCTTGATTATGGGCGGGGATGGTGTAGAGTGAGGTGAAAGGGTGGCAAACTTGCACCGGCGAGTTTAGAGGTGGGGGCAGCAGGCGGGCAATAGTGGCGAATTTGAGACAGGAGGTGATCAATGACGGAGTCTCGAACGCCGATACAGAATGTGAAGATCAAGGTAGGCTTGGCCGCACTGTGCGCTGACTGGTTCAGGCAGAGGGGGCTCCAGCCGGAACCGGGCAGTCCGGCCAGTACGCTTGACCGCGACTACGAGCGGATGACTGAAGTTCTCGGCCCGTGCTTTGACGAAGTCGTCGCGCCGGGGGTAATTTGCACGGTTGATGATGCTGCGCGCGCGGCCGTGGCCTTCCGTGAAGCGGGGGTAGATGCGCTGCTTGTCGTTCACCTCATGTGGAGCGAGGATCAGCCCCTGCTCAAGTTGCTCCAGGAATGCACCGGTCTGCCGATCCTCCTCTGGAACTATCATCCGACCGGCGCGTTGCCGGCCCGAATTGCCGTGGCCGATCTGCTTCGCTTGAGTGGCACGGTCGGGATACTACAGGGCAGCGCCCCCATGCAGAGGCTCGGTCTTGCCCCACACATCATTTCGGGCGCGCCCGGCGATAGTGAGCTGGAAAATGCCCTGCGCGAGTATGCCACGGCGTTGCGAATCCGCCAGGAGTTCGCCGGCATGGCCGCCGGCCGGATCGCCGGCCGCTGCGAAGTGATGACCGGGACCTTTGTTGATGCTTCATCATTGCTCGAGCGGCTGGGCGTGCGCCTGGTGGAGATCAGCGCGCGCGAGTATGCCGCGACCTGCGAAGCCGTGGCGCCGGCACGGATCGATGCTATGCACGCCGGCCTCGTTGAAAGGTTCCCTGTGGACGGTGTTTCAGAAAGCGCCCTGAGCCTGGCCTGCCGTAATGCCCTGGCCCTGGACGATCTGGTGCTCGAGCACGATCTCAAGGCTGTGGCGATTCAGGACCTCGACGAGGAGTTGCATTCGCTGGCTGGTATCCGGCCTTGTCTGTGCCCTCCCGTCAGTGCGGAACGGGGCGTTCCGTTTGCAATGGAAAGTGACCTTAACACCGCCCTGGGCATGTTGGTGGCAATGAGAACGGTGGCGGCCCCCTGCATGTATACGGAAATCTTCACCTTCGATCCGGTCGAGAACGTCCTGCTGATGGGTCACGCGGGCGTAGTTGACCCGCGCCTGGCCGCGGCCAGCGGCGTTACGATTGTGCCTGACGCAGAATACCGGCATTCAGACAAGTGTGAAGGGGCGTGGCAGCAGTTGATTCTGGCGCCGGGCCCGGTAACCTGCATAAGCCTGTACGACGCCGGCAGCAAATACCGTATGACCGTGTTCGAAGGTGAATCCCTGGGCGGCGCCTGCAGGCTCGAGGGCTTCGCCCACGCATTGGTCAGGCCCGATATTCCCGTCTACGACCTGGTTGCCAAGCTGGTCCAGCGCGGGATGACCCAGCACTTCGCGGTCGCGCCCGGCCACATCTCCGGCGTGTTGAGCAAATGGTGCAAGCTAAGTGAGGTCGAGTTCTGTGCGATCCCCGCAATAGAGTGAGTGTGGGAGTGTGGGAGTATGTGGGTGTGTGGGTGTGGGAGCGAAAGAATTCAGAATTCAGAATGGCGGATTTGGGAGGGTCGGAATACTTTTATCATAATCGTAATCGTAATCATACTCCCGTTCGGAGTGGGAGTCTGTTGCGTGCCGTGAACCCCGTTAACAAGCCGGGTGACGCGCAGATCGGCAACGGCGCTCGCCAAGGCAAACGCTTCATTCCTGTTCCGCCTTGCCCCCCTTTGCTTCGGCATCCAGTTCAGCGCCGGTTTTCGCCCCGTGCTCGCGGAGAAGTTCGGCACATTCAGCCTGCCTTTTCGGGTCAATGTACTTGTCTTTATCCTTTGTTTCGTCCAGTGGCGTTTTGCCATCCTTGTCTCTGGCATTGGCCCCTGCCCCGGCCTCAAGCAGAATCTCGACCACCTCGTTTTCGCCCCAATGTGCCGCCGTATGCAGCGGCGTCTTGCCATCCTTGTCTTTGGTATTGACTTTGGCCCCGGCCTCGATGAACGCCTTTAGCGTTGCCGGGTAGCGTGCTGCCAGGTGCAAGGGTGTAATGCCTGAGTTGGCTTTGGCGTTGACATCGGCCCCGGCCTCGATCAGCATCTTGGTTGTTTTGGGGTAGCGTCTTGCCCAGTGCAAAGGCGTCCAGCCTGAGCTGGTTTTGGCATTGACGTCAGCCCCGGCCTCGATCAATACCCTTGCAGTTGCGGCGTGGCCACGCAGGACTGCGCCATACAAAGGGCCGTAGTCGCGCCAACCAGCGTTGACATCGGCGCCAAGTTCGATCAATGTCGTAACGACCCCTATGTTGCCTTGAGAAGCCGCCGTGCCCAATGGTGTTTCGCCAGCCGGAGCCGCGTTGATGTCCGCCCCGCACTTGACCAGTGATTTGACGAGTTCAACATGGCCGCGCCACGCGGCGACGTGCAGCGGCGTTTCTTCACCCCAACGCCGTGTCGCCGCGTTTAGGCTGCCATACCGGCTCCAGACGATGTATAGGACCGCCGCGCGATTCCCTTTCACGGTGTACACGTGTATGTCGAAGGCGCCGGCCACATACCAGTTGCTTGCCGGCAGCAATACCAGCAGCATGAGAGCGCAGACGAGTCTTAACCCGCCAGCGGGAAGACGGTCATGCCTGTAGGCATCAACTCCAACGCTGATCAAGAAACTGGCCGCGCCAACCAGATAGAATCCCGGCACCCCAAGTATTAGGAGCTCCAGGATGTTCAAAGACCCTACCTGATCAAGATGCAGGACAAAATCGTCGAAACGTTCAAGTTTCCTAAACGGAATCGCGGCCACCGGGCCGAAACACAGGGTAAATACCAGCCCCCGAATTAGATGCCGCCGCCAACCGGAAAATCGCCCGCCAATCAGCCGCCAGCCAACGAAATAGACCAGACAGAAGCCTATACTGAGACAGAGCGCCAGCAACAGGGAGCCGATTTGCGCCGCGACGCCGACCAGCAGCACCAGGCCGGACAGCCCGACGACTAATTTCACCCCCCAAGCCCGGTTGTGCGCCTTGTACTGGTACAGCCCGAATAACAGCAGTGCGAGGTATAATGAGATCAACACGCCGCGAAAGACATCCCCCGGATCAGCAAAGTCCACCCTGGCGACAAGCTGGCCAAGCATAGTCCCAATGTACCACGCCAGCACGATGACCGGCGGAAAGGCGGCAATCAGAAGCAGCTTCTTGACCCGTTTTTTGGCGAGGTCAGGCATCCGCAACAACTTTGTTCCGTGGGACAAAGTTTCAGGCCGGGGCCGGCGAAGCAGCCCGGCCGGGAGGGGGTTATTTCGGTTCCGGCGGCTTCGGTTTCTTTTCTTTGTCTTGCTTTTCTTTCTTACCGGAAATGACTTCCCTGGCAATCTTTTTCAGTTCAATGCTCGAGATCAACAACGCCAGGAGCTTTGGATTCTTCAGCAGGGCGAAGTAATCGCCTTTGGCGATGGCCTCCTGCACATCCTTATCCATCAGGATCGCACGGATTGCCGGATCGTTCTCGGCCGCGTCCAGCATCCGGCTCTGTATCTCGCCGCTCATCATTGATTCGGTGAACTTGTCCAGGCCGAACACAGCAGCCACGCCCTTGGGGATCTTCACTTGGGTCACCTTGCCGGCCCGGAGTTCGCGGCGGGCCTGGGCTATGCCCATCTTGTAACGCTCCTCCGGGGTCCGGTCTTTGGGCTTTAGCCTTTTGGCTGGCGCCCGGCTCTGGGGGGTGAGCTGTTTACGCGAACGCAGTCTTGGCCCGGCGCTTTGGGGTGGAGCGTGCTGCGGGTCGAGCACGAGCTTCGAAATGGTGATATATCGAACCTGCAGAATACCCAGATAACGGGTCTTTACCCGGTATATTCCGTCCTTGTAAGCCAGAACCATCCCGTAAATCCGGCTGCCGTCTTTAAGGACAAACATCACCTCCTGCCGGCGTCCCGGCGCCGCTCTTTCCGCCCCGCGGCACCGCACCGGCAAAATGACTAGAACCACGATGATAATTGACCACAGTCGTGTCATCGTCGTCGCCATTTTCCAAAGAAGCCGATTTGGTCAGGGAAATTGGTAGCGGGGGCAGGATTCGAACCCGCGACCTCCAGGTTATGAGCCTGACGAGCTACCAGACTGCTCTACCCCGCAATCAAGTGTATTATCAAGTACCTTGACCGCAACTGCCGGAAATACAAGACCGTCCCGCAATGTTTTTTTGCATTCGCAGGACTCACCTGCTCAGGAGGGGGGCGGATTGACCATGTTCTGGGGGTGGCCGGCAAGGAATTTCCGCACATTCTCCACGACCGTCTCGAGCAGGCGTGCGCGCGCGGCTCTGGTAGCCCAGGCGATATGCGGCGTGATGAAACAGTTCTTTTCGGTGTCCGCCGTCAGCAATGGGTTCTCGGCCTGGGGCGGCTCGGTCGTCAGCACGTCCAGGCCGGCCCCGGCGATTTGGCCCGAATCGAGTGCGTCAGCCAGGGCCTGCTCGTCAAGCACCGGGCCGCGGCTGGTATTGATCAGGAAAGCGGACCTTTTCATCAGACCCAGCCGCTCAGCGTTCACCAATTTCTCGGTCTCCGCCGTTAGCGGACAATGGAGAGTGACCACGTCGCTGCGGCGGAAAATCTCGTCCAGTTCGACAAATTCCACGCCTGGCGGCGCGGTTGTCTGCGCATACTCATCGTGGGCCAGCACGCTCATCCCGAAGGCGGCGGCCAGGCGGGCGACGGCCCGGCCGATGCGGCCGAAGCCGATGATCCCCATGGTCAACCCGGCGAGTTCCACCAGCGGATAATCCCAATAGCAGAAATCCGGACTGGCCGTCCAGCGTCCCCGGCGCACGGTTTCCGCGTGCTGGCCGACGTGCTGGGTCAGGTTCAACAGGTGGGCAAAGACCATTTGCGCGACCGAATCAGTGCTGTAGGCCGGTACGTTCGTCACCGGGATGCCTCGTTCGCGCGCGGCCTCGAGGTCCACCACGTTATAGCCGGTGGCCAACACCCCGATGTACTTCAGCTTCGGCAATCGCGCGATGATTTCGCGGCACAGGACCACCTTGTTGGTCAGAACGATTTCCGCCCCGGCCGCCCGCGCCACCGTTTCTGCCGGCGGCGTACGGTCATAGACCGTCAGTTCCCCCAGCCCGGCCAGGCCTTCCCAGCTCAGATCGCCGGGGTTCAAGCTATGACCATCCAGCACCACGAGCTTCATCGTCAATATTCTCCT
>SDBT01001569.1_pt1 | contig 40462 bp, 24 predicted proteins | sample 2277101 | NCBI WGS metagenome assembly SDBT01 (sample SAMN10404973, study PRJNA504765) | marine sediment metagenome | isolation source: marine sediment core GS10_PC15, 103 cmbsf | place: Arctic Ocean: Southern Knipovich Ridge | collected 2010 | reverse complement strand
TGTGAACATGCGCGTGAATGCGATAATCCCAAAAAAGGAGATTTTCACAATGACTATTTGAATCATGTACCCTCTGTATCCCAGTCATACAAAGCATCCGTATTCTTAGTTGACTTTCCAACTCTAGGTTTCTGAGAAAGCTCAAGGGGGCTGGGGGGATTTTCCGTTGCCAATAACCATGATCTATAATAGAACGTGTCACAACATTATGACGTAAAATGGAGAAGTTAATTAATCTGTAATCCTAAAAATGAGGGCATGGCCCAGAAAGCCTTACCATTATTCTGAACCATGCCCAAAATCCAAAAAAATCCGGCCGGTCCCCTGTCTTACTGTCTATGCTGTGGATCGGTAATTCTTTTGGCAGGAGCAGATTCTTCGACTACTGAAGTCTTTTTAAGCTCTTCAATAAACGCTTCGTATTCCTCCCTGTCTACAGGAACACTTACAGGCTTGCCCTTTTTACCGGACATGATTACGGAGTTGATAAGCTCCATACTGCCAATGCCTTCCTCGCCCGGCACGATCAGCGGCTCACCATTCAGGATGTGCCTCGCCAGATTGCGGATTATGGCGCCATGACCTGTTTCACGCTTCTCTATGGGAACATCCACTTTGGTAGATTTGGGGCTTCCCCACATATTCTCACTGGTATCATTGAACTCCTGAAGAGGCATCTCCAGTTCCCGCAGTTCCAGACTGCCTCCGCGCAAAACCAGCTTTGCTTTTTCGCCACAGAACTCCATCAAACTGGTTCCCGGCGATTCTGAAGTTGACACATGGAGAAATCCAATTGCGCCGTTGGCATATTCCAGCATGGCTGATGCCTCATCCTCGCCTTCCATTTTGTGCCTGCGGGTGGCTGTGCGAGCGGTAACTTTCGAAGGTAACCCGCCGATCCATGAGAACAGGTCCAGCGGATGCGGAGCCTGATTTATCAGGACGCCGCCGCCCTCTTCTTTCCATGTGCCTCTCCACGGAGCGGAGTCGTAATACGCCTGGCTGCGGAACCCGGAAGCGATCAGACAGGTGCGGTATATCTCACCCAGTTTGCCTTCCGCCACAATCTTGCGCGCCGCCTGGTTAACTCCAGCCGCCCGTGATTGGAACATAATCGTAAATGGAACGCCAGTCTCCTTAGCTGTCTTGATCATCTCGTCAGCCGCTTTCACAGTAGCCGCCATAGGCTTCTCCGAAAGCACAGCTTTGCCCTTTTTCATGGCATAAACGCCGACGATGGGATGGAAATAATGCGGAGTGGCTACGATAACCGCGTCAACTAGTCCGCTGTCTACCAGTTCCTTGTAATCGGTGAAGCCCTCAATCCCGTATTTCTCAACAGCTCCCTTAAACGCATCAGGGTCGATGTCGCACACCGCCGTCAACTGACATTCCTCAATATTCTGAATAGTGCTAATATGGCCGGAACCCATGCCTCCAGTACCCACAATCCCAAAACGTACTTTGTCCATAAATCTGATCCTCCTTGCATATCTCGGTTTAGTTTCCGCTATTCCTTCTTGCTTCCCTCTATGGCGCGGGCTATCCTCTTAAGCGTGACGAAGATAGCGGAGAGGAGAAATATAACCGTCAGCCCGACGTATATGATAATGCTCATTACGTCGGCATTGGCGCCTTCATTGTTCCTCAGAAGCCCAACAAATACCACAATTACCATCACAAAAGTAATGAAAGCCAGAACACCGAATATCTTGGATATGTTCGTCAATCTCATGATTCACCCTCCCTGGCTTCTGAACTGTGAAAATCCCATACCGCAGAATCGCCATCTAATACCTGTTTCGGTTAGAAATGAGACTGGACAGACCTATGTGTCTGTCCGTATGCGCCAAAACCCTGATACCGGGCGCACACACAGGTGCGCCACTACAACGCTAATGGGTATCGTTTCTAACTGAAACAGGTATAATATACCAAGAATCATCTACAGTGTCAACCGAAATATGATGAGGGAGCAAAACCGAACTTGACAGTCGTTAAGAGCTTCCTGTATAATACATTCGGGAATGACTGGTATTGCTGGATTTTACAAGCTTTGAGGAAGCAAAAAGATGTCTCGGAATAGAGAATACAAGTGGGGAATTCAAACCAAACTCTCTCTGGCATCCGGTTTGCTGGTGCTGATCTCCCTTGCGAGCTTTGGTCTCCTTTCATATTTCGTCACAAGGAGAACCCTGGACAAGCAGATGGGCGAGGAACTTATATCTCACGCAAAGATGGTAGCAGCGACATTCCAGGGGTATGAGATAGCCCTGCTGTCCTACTCTCGTTCTATACTGCAAAAGGAGTTGGATGCTGCCAGAACCGCGGCCAAGCTGCATAATGTGATACTGATCGGCACCGAAGATAGGGTGTTGGCTGATGCAAATGGTGAACTTCAGGCTGGCGTGGAATATGGTATACTGAAAGCAGACCGGGTGGAGTTGGACTCAGTATGGAAGGGCGAGGCAAAAGCATCACTCCTTTATCCCGATAAAGCAGGACGACTCTATAAGTCAGCCTACGCCCCGGTTAAGGCAAAAGATGGGCTAGTTATGGCAGTGGTTCGCGTGGAAGCTTCTGCCAGATTCCTCAGTATCATAAACAGCATGGGATTGATTTTGCTGATAAGCGGGGTGGTTATAACAGCTATGGCGGCTCTGGTGGGAATGCTAATAGCAAGATCCATCGTAAATCCTATCAAGAAGCTGGTGATCGCGTCCCAGAGGATAGCTGGTGGAGATCTGAATACTATCGTGCTTATCAAATCCAGAGATGAAATAGGATTCTTCGCGCGTACCTTCAACCAGATGGCCAGGAATCTGAGAAAACTCTATCAGGAGGTGGAACAGCGGGGGCGGCAGATCGCTGAGTTATCGGCTTCGGTAGCGCATGAAGTTCGTAGCCCCATAAGCACCATACAGGGATATACGGAGCTTCTGGAGGATGATCTGGATGATGACGCCCCCGGATTGGAATATATTGCAGGCATAAAAAACGAGATCAAAATTCTCAACTCGAAAATAACCGACTTTATTTATTTTGCCAGGCCGCTAAGTATTGAGCCGATACCTGTGGATGTAATCGAAATACTGGATTCTGCGTTGATATCTATGGAAAAGGAAATTACTGACAGCGGAGTGTCGATCATAACGAATTTGAGTTCTGAAGTCGCTGAAGTGCAGGGCGATTTTGACCAGTTAAGAAGCCTATTCATCAATCTGATCAGGAATGCCGTTCAGGCAATGGACAAGGGCGGCGGATTAATAGTCAGCGCAAGAATGAGTAATGGAAGTAAGCAAGATGTGAACGCCGACCCGGATTATGTGGAAGTCAGAATAGAGGATACAGGCTGTGGCATAAATCCCGAAACACTGGATCGTGCGTTTGATCCATTCTTCACCACCAGAGGTATGGGAACCGGCCTGGGACTTGCTATATCCAAAAAGATCGTGGACATACATAATGGAAAAATAGAACTCGAGAATAACGTGGGGTTGGGGGCGACTGTAACAGTATTCTTACCAATTGATGGAGAGGAGTGAGAAGTGAGCAATATATTAGTTGTAGATGATAAAGCCGGGACACGCGATGTTCTGAATAAGCAGTTAGGGAAGGCGGGACATATTGTTACCGAAGCGGAAGACGAGGATGCTGCTGCTGAACATCTGAAAACAAGGTCGTTCGATCTCGTATTGACCGATGTCAGAATGAAAGCACGCGACGGTGGTCTTGAGGTTCTCAGGGTGGTCAAAGAAGAGCATCCCGATACGCCGGTGATCCTCATGACTGCTTACGGTACGATACCTCAGGCTGTGCAGGCGACGCATGAGGGGGCAGAGGATTATATCGAAAGACCATACAACAGCGCGGATTTGCTGTTAAAGATAGAAAAGGCTTTGGAAAAGCATCATCTGATGCAGGAAAACATATTTCTGCGCAGGGAACTGCATCTGGATGGCGACTTCGGCGATATAATCGGCGAGAGCGAAAAACTTCGGAGCGTTCTGGAGGTAGTCCAAAAAGTATCTAAGTCGGACGCAGCCGTCCTGATCCGAGGCGAAAGTGGTACAGGGAAGGACTTGATAGCACAAGCCATACACAACAACAGCGCCCGGCAAGGCAAGCCCTTCGTTAGAGCTGAATGCGCCGTCTATGCAGAGGGATTGCTGGAAAGCGAGCTGTTTGGGCATGAGAAAGGTTCCTTCACCAGCGCAACCCGAAGCAGGATGGGTAGATTTGAGATTGCGGATGGCGGAACAATTTTTCTCGATGAGATCGGTGACATTAGCCCTGCAACACAATTGAAGCTGTTGAGAGTTGTTCAGGAAAAGAGCTTCGAAAGGGTGGGCGGCACTACTTCCATTAAGGTGGATGTTCGGATTATCGCAGCAACCAGCAGAAATCTGGAAGAGGCAATAGAGAAAAATACGTTTAGAGAAGATCTATACTATCGAATCAACGTTGTCCCCATACACATACCACCGCTGCGGGAACGGAAGGAAGATATACCCGCTCTGGTGTATCATTTCATAAAAGAATATGCAGGTAAAGTCTCTAACAGAGTGACAGATATTTCGCCCGAAGCCATAGACCTTCTGATGAGCTACAACTGGCGTGGAAACGTTCGGGAATTGGAAAACGCTATCGAGCGTGCTATGGTACTGGCGGACGGCAATATAATCCTGCCAGAGCATTTGCCGCTTCCTCCGGGTATGGGTATCAGCCAGGTTGATCTGCGGAGTAGACCAATGACTGGAAGCCTGACTGAGCAAATGGATGCTTTTGAGAGACAATTGGTGCTGGAGGCGTTGAAACGAGCAAAATGGGTTCGCTCAAAGGCCGCGACGAGGTTGGGAATACCGAGACCTACCCTGAATTATAAAATGACCAAACACAATATCATTCCGCCCGAGGACGATGAATCCTGATCTTTGTGCGCCTTAGCTTTTGCTTTTGCGGGGGTGGGTAAATGCTTTTTGATGAAATCAAAAAGCATTTACCCACCCCTACGACAAAATGAAAATAATTCTGGTAAGGTACTTATGAAGTTGGAATGATCAATCGGGTAATAAAGGTTCGGGCTAAAGAAGGCACCCCAATAGCTGTTATTCTTCGCTTCGCTCAGAATGACAAAAATGTTACCCGATTATTTTATCAAACTTCATAAGTATACCTTTACATTACGTTGTTAAGTTAATCATCTGAAACATGGAGAAGGAAAGTGATAAACACCAAATGGCTCTCAGGCCTGATATTTATATTCTACCTCATCTTTGCTGCCGTGACGGCAATGTCAGCACCTGACATAAGACTGGAGGTACAGAAAGCCTACCAGTCCGCTCAACAATTTCAGTCGGTAGGCAAAACGCAGGAAGCTCTCTCTACATACCAAAAAATCCTGCAGGAATATCCAGATACCGATCTAAAAGATGACATCCTGCTAAAAATGGCTCGGTCTTACAGCCAACTCGGCGAGGATGATTCAGCTATACAAACATACCTGAAACTCATTTCCAGTAACCCGGATAGCGCAGCGGCATCTCAGGCTGTGTCTTTTCTGATGAGTCTGTATTCACAACGGTATCGGTTTGACGAAGTCATAATCATGTCCAAGCAGTTAGCAGAGCAGTTCCCCGGAACCGAAGCTGCCGCGATGGCCTTATATCGCAGCGCTAGTTACTTTTATTCTCGTGGGGAGTACCAGGAAGCCATACGAAAATACGAGGATTTCCTGGATCAGTTCCAGGAATCTGTGATGAGATCGACAGCTTTCAACCGCCTCGTCACTCTTTATATCAGAGAGGGCATATTTGGGAAGGCAGAGCAAAAACTGATGGCCAAGCTGGCCAAGGATCCAAAAAATAGCTATATGCTTCGCCAGTTGGCACTGGTATATCAGAAACAGGGCGAATACGATAAGGCATTAAGCCTGTATCAGGAAATACTGGCAACCAACCCAAACGATCTGAATGTATATGAGCGGCTGGGAGAATTATACGCTGAAAAAGGAGATAAAGAGAGAGCTATAGCGGAATGGTCTAAGATCACCAAGTCTTCTCCCGGGCAATATTCCCGCCACCAAACGCTTGCCTATATACTTAAATCACACGGGTTTTATGACCTGGCGGCAGAGGAATATCGGAAGGCTATAGAACTGAGGCCCCAGGTATCATATCTTTATACGCAACTGGCTGATCTATACGTTGTCAAAAAGCAGTTTGATTTCGCAGTAGATGCCTATCTGGATGCTCTTATGGCATTTCCCACCAACTACCCAAATCGTGGTGCGATCACCACAAATATGCTGGAGCTATGCAAAGTGGAGGGGTTATATGATAGGCCTGTCTCCAGGTTGAAGACACATTTACTCGGATCTCCTGGTAGTATCACTGCTCTCCTCACGCTGGCTGATATATACTTTCATCAAGGTGACTTCGACAATTCACTCCAGCAATTCAGAACCATTGCTGCCCTGCATCCCGATGGAGGAAAAACCTTATTCGATCACGCAAAAATTCTGGAACGCGAACGACAGTATGAACATGCTGTCAAATTCTACCAGACAATACTGAATTTGTTTCCAAACGGGGATATTCCTGCACTCGCGCTTATATCTATTAGCCAACTAAGAGTGCAGCTTAATCAGCCTCAAGCAGCGTTAGCCAGTCTCCAGATGCTGATCTCATCCCCTAATATGAGGGGATACAATTCGAGCCTTCGCTGGCTGGAAGCCTATATGCTCACTGGCGATATTCACCTGAAGCATCTGCATGATGCGCAAACGGCTTTGTTTACATATATAGAGGCAAAACGCAGAATTAAGGCTCAAGCCAGTAATGACGATGCCATGTCCACACAAGTCGCCAACCTGGATCTGAAGATTGCAGAATGTTATCGCCTTATGGGCAAATATGATACGGCAATAGGTGTGCTTGACTCTATAAAGGCCAATGAACAATCCAGATCTATTGCTGCCCAGGTAGCCAAACTGCGCGGAGATTGCAGCTTCAGCCGCGGCGATTTTGATGATGCGCTGACTCACTATAAAGGAGCTACCCGTTGGCTCATGAATGAGGATTGGGTTAACGATGCCCTCGATAAAATGGCAATCATCAAAGAATACTCCTTCCACAACTCGGAGGCGCTTCTCGAAGTCCATGCGCAGGTCGAGAGACTGCGAAAACTGGGACAATATAGTGAAGCTCTAACTATCTGTTTGTCAGCCATCGAAGGGCAGGATAAGAGCGATCCCACAGACAGAATACAACTTGAGATAGCTGATCTGCTGGCTCTTCAGATGAAAGCTATGGAAGCTATATCTGCCTACAAAGAGCTGGTACAATCTCAAAGTCCGTTGGCATCAGAAGCACAATTCCGGATCGCAGGGATTTACTGGCAGCAGCTAAACAGCCCACAGCAAGCGATAGAGGGATATTCAGCGCTTATAGAGAACTATCCAGAAAGCGTACTGGTAGCTGATGCCAGAAAACAGATCCGCAGGCTGGCATTTGAACAACCCAGTAGTAGCCTGCCGTAACTATACGAATCATCTGATAGAGGAGGACAAATGCGGTTCCGATTTCCCCAAACTCAAAATGCAAGACGAAAGACGAAAGACGCAATATCCAGAATTCGAGGCATTGGCTTTCTTATCCATCGTCTTCTTCCTGGTATGCTACTGCTATCAGTATTCCTCGTCAATGGAGCCTATTCCCAGAGCCTTCTCATCCCTATGGATAGGACGCAGAATGACCATCTGCGAGCCTATGGACTGGTATACTGGTGTCTGCAATCACCACGACAGTATCATGCGGAGTGGTTGCTTAACTATCGCAGCGGCTCCTTCATGTTGGAAGATCGAGCTGAAGCCCGGAGACAAGCAAACTTGATGGGTGTCTCTTTTCAACCTGTGGGACCAGCAGAGGTCAATGCTATCTATCAAACCATAGAGAGTGGCAATATGGATGTGGTACTGCTGGAAAAGGCGCCTAAGATCGCTATCTACACGCCGGAGGATAAGGAGCCATGGGATGACGCCGTTACACTTGCCTTGACTTACGCAGAGATACCGTATGACACCCTCTGGGACACAGAGATACTGGCTGGCAAGCTGGTAGAATACGATTGGGTACACTGTCACCACGAGGACTTTACAGGTCAGTATGGCAAATTCTACGGCTCATACAGACACGCCATCTGGTACCAGAAACAGGTAGCTGGCTCCGAGGCTGCGGCGAAAGCTGCCGGCTACAAGTCTGTCCAGGAATATAAAGCAGCAGTGGTACAGGGCATCAAGGACTACGCTCTTCAGGGCGGTTTTTTCTTCATGATGTGTAGTACGGACACTGTGGATATAGCTCTAGCGGCCAAAGGCATTGACATTGTTCCACCAGAGATAGATGGAACTCCAATGACCCCCGATTTCCAGTCCAAATTGGATTTTTCAAGAACTCTTGCTTTTGAGAATTTTGTTCTGGAAACCCGGGCTGATGTCTATGAATTCTCCAACATTGATAACCCGAAACCAGCCTTCAACCCGCTGGATGGACTTGAGGATTTTGTGCTTTTCGAGTTCGCTGCAAAGCATGACCCCATCCCCACCATGCTCACGCAGAATCACGTCAACGTGGTTAGAGGCTTTCTGGGACAAACGACTTCCTTCAACAAATCAACTATTAAAAATACTGTCACAATTATGGGTGATATTGAGGGGAGTAATTACGCCAAATATATACAAGGCTCAATTGGGCGGGGAACATTCACGTTTCTTGGCGGGCACGATCCGGAGGATTACAAACACAGGGTAGGCGATCCGCCCACCAATCTAGAACTTCATAAAAATTCACCAGGCTACCGTTTGATACTCAATAACGTTCTCTTCCCGGCAGCTAAGAAGCAAAAACGAAAGACATAATTTTCTTCATTTTTACCTGCTCCAATAATAACGCCCCAGCGATTTATCACTGGGGCGTTATTATGTTTAACAAGTAATTCTAAAGCCTATCCGCAAACCCGGCCATGAACAGCGCCAACGGTTTCGGATAGGTAGTTAGTCTACTTTGATACCCTTGCCACCTTCTCTTATAGCTATGGCAAGCTCCGCGATGTCCCGCCTTTTGGCACGCTCCATAGCATCAATCACCCAGCCATGCAAAGCAAATTTATCCGCTTTGATGATAAGTGTTTCGATCCGGTCTTCGTGCCTGGCAAGAAAATCTTCCAGGTCGTTGTAATCCATTATCATGTGGTCATCAATGGCTATCTCTCCGTGGCGACCAATGAACAGGTTAAACCGCTTTTGCGGAAATTCATGCCTGGTCAGAGATGCAGGCAATTCAATGGAAAACCTGGGCGGAACTTTCATTATCGCTGACACCATAAAGAAGATCAAAAGCAAGAAGACACAGTCGATCATGGGTGCCATCTGCAACTCCATGCCCGATCTCTTCGCCTTTTTATACTCCAATTAGGCCACCTCCATAAAATATATTCTTACCTTGCGACCATTGCAAAGCCGATCTTCTTAATGTCAGCACGTTTTGCAAGATCCATGATTCTCACTATCTGATCATGCCACACGTCCCTGCCAGATTGGATGATCAACATCTCTTTCTGCTTCAGAGTAGCTCTTTGGAAACTGCCAAGAAGCTCTCCCATAGATATAAGGTTGTCATTCAACACCATCGCGCCATCAGGTATACCAGGCTCAGGATCACTGATCCTCAATATTAGCTGCTGTTGATCCTTCTGTCCCGGTGGTGGAGTTCCTGGCGGTGGCAACTTCACTCTGATGCCCGGCATTGGTGCAAAGGTAGTTGCGATCATGAAGAAGATCAGCAACAAGAAGACGCAATCAATGAGCGGCGTCATGTTAATCTGCATCTCAGAGTTTCGCCTTCTCCCTGGAGCAGCTTCTTCCACTCCTCTCAAAACAGTCACCCCCTATCATAACTCTATAACTTTCGCTTAACACGGCAAATCACCATGTCGAAAGATATGAGAATCGCTCGTGATTCGATCTGGTGAACCACGAGCGGTTTAAGCTCAACCACTTTACGACTGACGGGGGCTAACAACCAGAGTATTCACGATCTCAGTAGAAACCTGCTGAATCTCTAGCACATGCCTATCCACCCTACTTATCAGATACTGGTAGCCAATCATGACCGGGATCGCTATTGCCAATCCAAAAGCGGTGGTTAGCAGAGCTTCTGAAATACCACCAGCCAGCAACTGTGGGTCACCTGTTCCCTTCAAGGCGATGGCTGTAAAAGCTCTAATCATACCCACAACGGTTCCCAACAAGCCGAGCAACGGGGATATCTGATATATGGTGGACAGAACAACCAGGTTTCTCTCCAACTGAGGAACTTCCAGTATTGTGGCTTCGTCGACTGCCTCCGAAACGTCTTCCTTTGTTACGGTTTTTTCCTCAATCATCCCCTGGCTGTAGCGCAGTAAGCCTGCCTTAACCACGTTTGCCAGCGGCCCTCCAGCTTCCTCGCAGAGCGACACTGCTTCCATGATATTATCATTTCTCAGTGCCTCAGTCATTTTGCTTACAAGCTCCTCAACCTTCATTCTGGGCCTCAACTTGAAGAGCGACACTGCGCGCTCTATTATGTAAGTAAGCCCAAGGATGGAGCATAGAAGCAGTGGCCATCGCAGAGGACCTGTTTTGTTGAAATAACTTATCAACGTATCCGTTTTGTATAACCTTACATCATGGAACGCTTCACCACGCGGAGTGACTGTAACGTAATCCTGCGAGTCATCAAATCCCGTCTTGCTTACTGTTACAACATATTCTCCAGGTGGAAGATTAGATACCTCGTAGTTTCCTGCCTGATCTGTCGTTTCAGTTTTGGCATCTGCACCCAGGAGCATATCACTTTCCACAGTAATAACGGCATCGGCAAGATTGTTGGCTCTGGGTGTTTGTGTATCTGTTACCTTACCTTTGATAAGGCCGCGATCCGGAGTAGTTAAATCCTCCTCCTGTGCGAATACATAAATACACCCTAGCAAGAACAAACCGATGACCAGAACAAAAACCGCCTTCTTCATTTGCTTTTTCCTCCTTGTATTAGCTTACTTGGTCTGAAGGCATATCGCCAGTCCCTCACGACTAGCAATCAAACGTAACATAGTACCTCAGCGATTCATCCCGCTCAATGGCTCTATTACTCCATCAATGCGGGTATCCTCACCAAAGGGTTATAACTCCAACAAAATGTGGAAGTATGTTAATACGATGTAAAAGTGTCCTGCTTATCTGCCGACGCTTGTCTACTGAGACTCCTCCCGCGCCTTAATAGATATCAGATAAGCCATAATTTTAGCTTTTCTATCTCTCGCAAACTGTAGTGCCTGAACCACATTCTCTGAGAACGGTGATATGGTATTGCCATTTTCGTCCATATACTTTGTTAACAGTTCTCCGTATGCATCCAGACCTTCCTGCCATTTTTCCAGATACTCATAGCACAATCCCAATTGCACATACGATAGATCCGCATAATCTGTATTAGGTAGTGTGTTTATTACCTCTTTGAAGAGCGGTATGGCTTGGGGAGCGCTAGCTCTCTTTAACTCGATATCTATATCAAATGGCACCAGGCCTGCGCCTGCGTTATATGTATCTCTGGCCAGCAGTTCCTCTGTCTCCCTTATGAAAGCTTCCACCGACATCCGAGTTTTGCTTTCAATACCGGGTACCTGAAGCGCTTTTCTGTAATTATCCAGCGAATTTTTATATAAATCGGTCTTGTTTTCAGTTGCCAGGCCTGGTGCCGCTGCCTGGTTGTAGTAGTCATTTCCCACACTCAGGAACGCCTTCGCGGCATGTTCGCTCTGGGGGTATTTCTCCGACAGTTCCCTATATGCAGTGCCCATTTTATCCAGCGCATCCTGCTGCTTAACCGCGTCATTTGACGCCTGAGATATGTATGTATAGCTGGCTGCCATAGCATACAATGCTTCTGGAGCATATTCACTACTGCCGTATTTATCTACTACCCCTCTGTAGGCTGATGCTGCTTTCTGATATGCGTCTGTGGCTAATACAACTTCCCTGGCCTTCTCATTGGGATCAGTAATTTCGTCAGATTTACTGAGGTGCCCACCGCCCACCGCAAAATACGCTTCGCCTGCCTGATACTGCGCCATTGCCGCATCAGCATTATTCGGAAATTCCTTTGCAAATCTCAGGAAGTTCACGCCCGCCTTAGCGAATCCATCCAGGTCTGCCTGCAATCTAGCCATTTCAAAGCTGGCAAACCCAAGATATTCCAGAGCTGCGGAGTAACTCTCGTTCTTCGGGAAATTATTCGTAAAAGACTTAAAATACGCTACAGACTGCTTGTAGTCATCGTATGTTTCCAGTCCGTAGAGCAGATAGCCCGCATTATAGATCGATGCTGACGCCAGCGTTTTGATGTCATCTGGCATCTGGCTCAGTGGTTTGGATAGTTCATATACTTCTGCGTATTCTGATGCCGCTTTTCTGGAAAGCTCTGGATCTGTCGATCCTGCTTCTGTCGCCTTATTGGCTTGTTCTCCCAGAAGATACGCCAGTTGATATTGCGCGTTTATCTTCTCCTGCTTATCACCGCTTTCAACCTTGGCATCCCTGACCGATCTGGCTCGCGTTACAGCCTCATCAAATTTACCAAGCTTTACAAGCAATTCAGGAATTCGGAGATCAGCATCCGTAACCATCAATTGAATATTGGAGTCATCGCTTCCTGCATAATCGGTCGTCAGGGCCTGGAACGAAGATAGTGCGTTCGTATCGTCTTTGAGGTGGGTAGAATACACTATACCTGAATAGTATAGCGACTGAGCTTTTAATATATCGGACGTACCAATCTGCCCGACCACGTTGTATGCATTCACTGCATTTGCGTAGTCCTGAAGATTCTCATCGTATGTCCTGGCCAGCCAGAAATTGGCATCTGCCTTTTCCGAATCCTCTGGTGAGTTTTCCGCCAGGAATTTATACTCCTGAACTGCTTCCGCATACATTTTCGCTGCCTTATACACCCCAGCCAGTTCGCGATGTGCGGCAAATACCATGCTCTTCGTTCCCGCATCCTCCGATCCTGTGCCCACCTGGATCGCTACCTTCAGCGCTGTAATTGAGTCATTTGCACTTGCCAGCTTGTTCTGCGCTAATCCCAGGGTGTAATTCAGTCCTGTTTCCAGAACTTGCGTGAGATTCTGTTCCTCCAGACCTTTCCTGGCGCTGGCTACGGACTTCTCGTAATCCTCAATCCAGTAAGCCCCAGCAGCTATTTGATAATATGCCGCTCCGGCCTGTTGTCCCGGGAATTTTTCAAGTAGAGCTTCGTATTCCCCGATGGATTCTTCGTATCGCTTGTCATCAAACAGCAGTTTTCCTATCCTCGACTGAGCTGCCAGTTTGCCGCTTTCCTCTCCCACAGGATCATCCACAACCTTCCGTAGCTCCGCGATCAGAACATCCGTGGATACCCCCGTTTCGAGCTTCAGCATGGCATCAACTTTTCGCCTTCTGGCGTGGTCAATCACCTGCTTGGCATCCAGGATATCACTATCGGCATACTGGGTCTCTATTTCTTCTGCCACTTTGATGACCATATCATAATCGCCGTTGGTTTCGTGTGCAGCCACTATACCCAGATACGACCACGGTGCTACCTCTGAGTCAGGATGCTCATCCAGAACTTTTTGAAAGGCCGTTATCGCGTTAGTCATATTCTCTGGTGTCTTTGGCTCCATGTCGTAATACGACGAACCCACGAAATACATTGCTGTGGAAACAAATTCACTTTCGGGGTAGTCCTCTACCACTCTCTGGTAGCTTAACACGGCTTCAGCATATTGACCAATTTCTCTCTGTCTGGTCGCCATCTCTATCGCCGCTCGAGAGCGCCATGTTTCTGACAGGGATTCATCGGCTATCATTTGCTCATAAACACCCACCGCTTCACTTATCTTCCCTTCATCAGTAAATGTTTCGCCTTTCAGGAACATAGCTCTGCCATAATCCGCGCTGGTCTTGGGCATCAAATCCAACGCGGCCCTCGCCTTCTCAAACTCCTGCATTTTGGAGTATGATAGTCCCAGGTTTATTATCGAAGGAATAACGTAATCTATGCGAGATTCGAACTCTCGGGTATCTTTATCAAAGTTTATTTCATACAGATCCAGCAACTGTGCAAAAGCGTCTGCGGCATTCGAGAGCAAACTTATTTCCCAGTCGTTCTCTTCCGCTTCTTTGTAGTATGAGTATCCTGCCTGCAATAGAGATCTGGACTTGAATGGATCAAATTTGGGCAGGTCTCTGTAATCAGAAGCTACACGAAGATATTCATCTGCTGCGGCTACATAGTCTCCAGCATCAAACTTTATGTCTCCAAGCATCATCTGCGTTTCTGCAGCAGCTATATCGTATACATCATCATTTTTATATTTATTTATGTATTCTCTTCCAACAGCTTCCGCTTCTGCGTAACGCTTCAGATCGTTCAGCGACCAGATTTTGCCGTATATGGCATCCTTAACTATAGGCGATTCAGGGAAGTCAATCACAACTTTGTCATACCACTCCAGAGCCATCTCTTTATCACCCATCTGGTAGTGACATTCTCCCACCTTATATGTGGCTTCCACCACACGTTCGCCTTCCGGGTCCTTTTCCAGCGATTCCATATATGCTGCCAGAGCACTCTCATAATCCTTCAGCGCCCAGTGAGCCTCAGACATCATGAAACGCGCCTCTGGTATATTCACACTTTCGGGATACGTGTCCATCAGCTTACGATACGCGTCTATCGCCGATTGGTAATCTTCCTGGAAGAAATAGTTATTTCCTATCTGATACTGAATTTCGCTTTTGGTTATATCATCATCTGTATGCTGAATCGCCAGCTCATAGTTCCTGGTCGCTTCATCATATTCCCTCAGCTTTGCATGAATCGTTCCTATATCAAAATACGCCGCCGGTATGAACATACTATTAGGAAAGTCTGCTATGAATCTCTGGTATACTGTTAGAGCTTCCTGATTCCTACCCAAACGAAGCAGCGACAATCCATCATAATACCTGGATTGTGCCACTAGAGCCTGGTTATCGACTGACTCTACCCTCTCAAACTCCATATGCGCCTGGTCATAGTTATTTTCGTCAAAGAAGCATTTGGCAATGAAGTATTGAGCGTCGTCAGTGAAGCCACTGTTCGGGAAATCACTTAATATTTTCTTGAATGATTCTCGCGATGACTCATACTGCTTCAATTGATAGTATAGATTCCCCAGTGAGTAGTGAGCATTCTCCGCAAATTGACTGTCCGGATAGTCATTCAGTAGTTCCCTGAATTTTGGTTCTGCTTCCTCATACTGCTCCAGTTCATAGTAGTTCTGCCCCCAGAGGAATATGAGCGCTTCCCTTACCATTTCTTTTGTTGCTTTTTCGTATAGATCTGGAACATACTCCAGAGACTTCTCATACATGGTAGGGTCTTCTAATTGCTTACCCAGCTCCGCGTAACACACCGCTATTTTGTATTTTGCGAGGGACTCAAAGTCTTCATCTATAACTGTCGTATCCGCGCCCCACTTCTCACCTTCCACCATTGCCTCTTCGTATTTTCCAATGGCATCCTGGTAGCGTTTCTCTTCGCGCGCTTGCTCCGCTTCCTCATATAATTTCCTAACATTCATGCTGCTGCCGCTAGGCATCAACATTGAAGCTATCAGAACCAACCCAGCTAATACTGCCACTATCTTCAGCTTACTCATCTTCTCTTACATCCCCTTCCTGTAGGATCCAAGATCCCGTAGGACGTTAAGATTAATACCCACACCTACCCATATTTATCTACCGCAAAATTGGCAGAGATAAACCACTCATTAAGATGGTCAACATTTTGAGATGGCAAAGATAGCTTGCAGTCGATACGAAGACCAGCCTCAAGTTATAATCATCTTTGCACGCCAGCTACTGCGAGAAACAGGTAGGCTCTCCACTACAGGACAGTTATTACTCTTAATTTCCACCCCAGAGTAAAGACAAGACTCAATGACACATTCAGAATTAAGCTCTGCCCTCTATTCACATCACAGCGTTGCTAATTTCTCCGTGTTCGCGTCTTGCCCTTCCTGTTGTCTCTATACTGCTGCTACCTAACTCCTCGCCATTTCTAGAGTCTATCCGAAAACCGTTCCAGTTGAGGTCGTCCCAGCTATTTCGCGCTTAACGAACACAATACGCACCTCAACTGCGCCATACACCTAGCCGCCACATCCTCAAGGGATCTACGCTAACAAATAATATTCGCGATTATTGCTATTTTTATGGCTACCTTAGATCCTTATTCCTCATCACGAACGGGGTTTTTGCTGGATTCTCATTTAATTTGCCAATATGCACGAATGCCGGCGGAGTTGTTCCTGATGACGATCTCAGATCAAATGTTACGTATTTTGACGTACTGGCAAATATCAGCGTAAAATGGTCATCACTGTCTGCAGTTGCACTCGTATAGGTCAGGGTGTTTCCATTGCCATTGGAGACGTTGACAGTAAAGGCTTGGGTTACATGTGTCCAAAATCTCTCAACAGTGTCCAGAATGTAGCCATCAGCACTGGCAGTTATGGTGCCTGCGGGGCTGGATCCCGACGGTCCTCCCCTTGTCACTGTGCCGCCCCACATGACCACCCATTTGTTGTTCCAATTCCCAAGCCTATATAACCATAGCTGCGGTTGCTTCGATACAGTATAAAATGGATTTGCAATATCCATTATGGGGTATCGGAGTGTTTTGAACTCCAGTTTATGGTCAATCAGCAGAGGATTGCCTGACGTGTCTGTTAAATTGCCTTTACTCAGGAGTAGAGTGCAGGCCTTGTTCAGCGGATAGGCATAAACACTTGGCGGAGGAGATATGGTCGCTTGCTCTTCATCACCGAATCCCCACTCAATGAGCCATTCTTCCTGTTTTAGATCGATCTCAGGAGTGAAGAATATGGCGCTCCGAAACTTGGCTCTATCTATTGGTTCACTGAACGTGAATGTCAAATCCTCATCGTGACCAATGTCCTTACTCCCACTGTGTGGAAGCGTAAGCGTTATTTCCGGGCGCTCAGTATCAGGCCCGATTGTGGAAAATTTAGTGGTGACTGGATTCATGCTGTTGCCTTCCACATCCGTAACACCACTTATTGTCAGCGAGTAGTCCGTACCTATGCCCATATCGGCAGATGGATCAAATGTCAGGGTGTAGGAACCCGAATCGTAGGTGACAGTGCCAGCCACACCTGGTGTGAAACTCAGATTGCCCGGTGAAGGCGGGCTGATCTCTCTGTCGAATGTCACCATAATGCCCGACGTTGATGGTACATCATCTGCTCCATTCTTTGGATATATACTGGCAACAGAAGGACCTCCGCTTGTTACAGTTTCATCGTCCCCACATCCTATTAACCCCACAATTGAGAAAGCTAATAAAAATGCAAGATAAAGCGAAGCTAACTTTCTCATGGATCTTTACCTCCTTGTTTCTAGAGTCTATATACTTAGACGCCACATCCTCAAGGGATCTAAGCTAACAAGCAATATTAGCACTTACTGCTATTTCTATGGCTACCTTATACCCTTATTCCTCATCACGAACGGTGTTTTCTCTGGATTCTCATTATCTTTGCCAATATGTACGAATGCCGGCACAGTCGTTCCTGATGACGACCTTAGATCGAACGTTACATAACTTGACGTACTGGCGAATACCAGCGTGAAATGTGTATCACTGTCGACATTCTTACTCGTATAGGTCAGGCTGTTTCCATCGCCGTTGGAAACGTTGACAGAAAAGGCATCTGTGCTTTCCGATAGCCATCTTTCAACGCTATTTTCTATAATATAGCCATCAGCACTGGCAGTTATAGTGCCAGCAGGACTGGAACCCGACGGTCCTCCTGGTGTCACTGTACCACCCCAGACGACTACCCATTTGCTATTCCAACTTCCAAGCCGATATAACCATAGACGCGGTTGTGCCTTTACAGTATAAAATGGATTTCTTATATCCATTATAGGATACCGAAGCGTTTTGAACTCCAGTTTATAGTCAATCAGCAGAGGATTGCCTGACGTGTCTGTTAAATTACCTTTACTCAGGAGTAGAGTGCAGTCCTTGTTCAGCGGATAGGCATAAACACTTGGCGGAGGAGATATGATCGCTTTCTCTTCATCACCGAATCCCCACTCAATGAGCCAATCTTCCTGTTTTAGATCGATCTCAGGAGTGAAAAATATGGCGCTCCGAAACTTGGCTCTATCTATTGGTTCACTGAACGTGAATGTCAAATCCTCATCGTGACCAATGTCCTTACTCCCACTGTGTGGACTCGTAAACGTTATTTCCGGGCGCTCAGTATCAGGCCCGATTGTGGAGAATTTAGTGGTGACTGGATTCATGCTGTTGCCTTCCACATCCGTAACACCACTTATTGTCAGCGAGTAGTCCGTACCTATGCCCATATCGGCAGATGGATCAAATGTCAGGGTGTAGGAACCTGAATCGTGGGTGACAGTGCCAGCCACACCTGGTGTGAAACTCAGATTGCCCGGTGAAGGTGGACTGATCTCTCTGTCGAATGTCACCATAATGACCGACGTTGATGGTACATCATCTGCTCCATTCTTTGGATATATCCAAGAAACAGAAGGACCTCCGCTTGTTACAGCTTCATCGTCTCCACATCCTGTTAATCCCGCAATTGAGAAAGCTAATAAAAATGCAAGATAAAGCAAAACCACCTTTTTCATGCCTTTTACCTCCTTCGGATAATCTGCTACTACAATCAGTATTAAAACAACCACCTGATACGATTTTATTACCCAACTGAAAACGCTCCACAGCCTGATTTTATAGACGTAGATAACCCCAACCATCGGTCGGGAAAACAGGATGAAGCCCATAATTTAAGTAAAAAATGTAATAGCATTGTCCATATATTGAATATATATTGCAGGATAAACAGCCTGCCTATCGCCACATCGGGTTTATTTAACATCCCTATTATCTAATAATAATCAGTTGTCGCAAATTCCATACAGGAGGAAGATTTCATACAAGATCAGGATTCCAGATACACAGGAGCGAGGCATTTGCCTCGCCCTGTGTTCTTAGCTATAGCTATAGCTAAGCTATAAGCCTGCTGACTGAACTCATTCTTAGAATCCCATCATGGCTCTCACATAGGTTTCCATACTGGTGCTCGCAGGTCTTATTTCACCCGTAGGAAGAGTTACCGGGAGATTTTCCCTTCGCTGGAAGCCCACCAGGATACGGATATTGAAACCCAACCATTCGCCCTGGTTGATAGCCTGTACCGCCCAGATCCGCGTTTTTACATCACTTCGCCAGCGGATAGGTGGCCTTGCAGCATCACCCCAGGGCAACAGGAATCCCCTTTTATAGCCGTCATCCTTGTTGGTCAGCTTTCTATACTGGAAGCCGCCCAGGATGTTCAGGCTGGGAGTAAATGCATAATCCAGCCTTACCAAGCCTACAGTTTCACGAGTATTCTGGTTGAACCGTAGATACTCTTCACTCTCGTAGTCCGACGGCGCTATCTTCGTGGGGTCGAGAACGGGTTTACCCGTATCCTTATCAAGCCACTGAAGCCTCCCAGTATCGGTTGTGGTAAGTTCAGTTCGTCTATCCCAGTTCTTCTCATAAATCCATTTGATCATAGGTGTAATGGTTATATCCTCACCAAACCACCTGACGACCGGGAGCTTGCCAATAGGTATTTCGTAGCTGCTCTTGAAGATAAATGTGTTGAACTTAACCGTCGCATCTTTATATCTTCTTGGGATCCAGTTGGATTGATCAAAAGCAAGCACGGGATCCATACCGTTGAACGGATATTCTCTTCTATCCCGACGCTCGCGCAACTGCTCATCCATGAGCATGAAGTCAATGGCTTCATCAACTCCCTCGGTGATCGGATCATCGGGTATGATTTTATCTTCGTCTTCAGGCTCATAGTGTTTCTCAATGCTGAACAGATACTTGGTAATCAATTTCAGCCTCGGAACGCCTGTATACATAAGCTGAAGAGTAGCAGTGTTATACAGAGCATCGTAGAAGTCCAGTTCGTCTCTTACTTCCGATGCCTCTGTTTCAAAGATTCGTAGAGTGATCGCGTAGTCGATGATATCATCCTTCACCCTGACTAATCTGTTCTGGAACAGCAGTGTTCCGAAGTTGGGGATATCACGCTCATAGCTGAGTTGGAAGTATTTTGTATCAGCCCGGCGAGCGCTGGAAATCTCGTCCTGGTTCAGCCAACCCAACTTCAATGTCATATTGGCGAGGACATCGTAACTACCAGCAAGATGGTAGCCGCTTACATCCTCTCCAAATTTATAGTCGGGGTCGTAATCATCCTCCAGATTATCCAGTACCCTGTTGTTATTGAGATCATCGGTCTGCTCAAATATTGGGGGATCAGCTTCGAATATCAGGAAGTCTTCCTGATAGTCTAATACGCCGTTCAAGTCCCTGTCATCAGCCCGGGGCAGAACGCCGTCGAAGTCGTCATCATCCGGGAAGTCATCGTCATCGTCATCGTCTTCCACAAGGGTATAGTCTTCATCATCCCATGGGTCGCCATCAGTAGCTGCCGTCGTTCGAGGGATCGAATAAGTTTCGTCCCGTTCGCTATCACCACTGGCGTAAGCTCCCCATCCTGGATAGGTGGTAGTCCAACCGGGATCGACGTGGAAGAAAGACTCTTCAAGGAAGAATTTCCCAAAGCGCTGCTTCATATTGATGAACCACGCTTTATCGCGACCATCATTTTCCTCGCCAGCCAATTGTGACTCAAATCTGTCTCCTGCTATCCCAATTTCATCCGAATCCAGTCCTAAATCTGAAAACGTTCTTGCAGCGGGATCATCCGGATTGTCCGCAGCCAACTGTGAGTAACCTATCTGGTCCTCCGGGATGGTAGGATATTGCTTATACTTGGGGTTTTCAGCATACTGCGCCTGAACATATCCAAGATAAGGGACAGATCCCTCTACATCTACACCCCACAACACTGCCGCGCGAGGTGCACCATACTGGTATGTTATGGTTTTTTCTTCATTCTGGTCTTCAGGATCATTGCCCGGAGCTTCTATGACGTCCCGGAACGGCATATCAATAACACCTAATTCGTTCCTGGGCCACGCGTCTGCTGTAGCACCTACGTTCTTGGGACTGTATCCCAGAATCTCGACCCAGTAGTCTCCTTTTATCCTCATCTCTATTTTCACAGACTTCACGTTTCTTGGATCGATTGGCTGAACTTCCATTCCGTTTTTGTCCATTCCGGGAACCGCCATATCCAGCACGACCTGGAATGAATCGAAACCATCAGCAGTCCTGAACTGCCCGGATGCGTCCATCTCTCCGCCTTTACTATAGTCGTCTGGTTCCGGGAGCAAGGTCCGGGTAAACACGGCGGGATCTGCTGCATCCTTCCGCACCGTAGTGGTCTTTAGAACCATGACCTCAGGATTAATATCTTTTGGCACCAGGTGCTGTATTATGAAGTCCACCCGTTTTACTTTCGCTCCATTCATTTCATCAGCTAGGTAATCTTCAGGAGAATTATCTCTGAAAGTCAATACGATCCGATCCGGCGGCGTATTGGCAACAGTTCCTGACCACGGGTTATCCAAACGCTGGGGGTGTTCCTTGTGTAGATTTACGTAAGTAAATCCGAACCGAAGGATGTCGCCCAACATTGCCTGTCCTCTAAAACCTATCAGACGCTTATTCTCTATGAAATCATCGGAATTCTGACGTCCAATAGTGGGAGCCAGGGTGTTAGCTGCGACAACATCTGCGCCATATACCGGGTTCGATATACGAGAATTGAGAATGCTGAACAGATGCTTGCTCTGTGAGAAGGATATATCCCATCGGAAGCCGTCGAATTCTGTTTTGCGCATGATATACGACATAGGCCACAGGGTATTATCCTTAATTGTCAGATGATCACCGATAGCGAACTCTGTATGTCGTCCGCGATACGTGTCCTCCGTGAGTATCGTACGGTCCAATTGACTGGTAAATCTCACACTATCCAACTGACCAGTCCGACCAACGACTAGATTTCCATCAGCATCGAATTCCTTCTGCTCTATATACTGATGGATTTCATTCCCTTCTAGCAGCTCCCTACCAAACAGGTCATAGAAGAACTGAGGTTCCTCTTCCACCTGGAACCGGTCAGAAAACTTATCTTCGGCTGAAAGCTGCGGTAGGAGCGGCTGGGTCGGTCCGCCACTGCCAACAGGTGCGCAACCGCTTAGCATAACCCAAGATGCTAAAATAGCAGCCGCAAGAAGAGAGTAACAAAGGGTGGTACGTGAAAATTTCATCGCTTAGCCTCCTTGACGCTTAGCCTCCTTGAATGAGATTAAGAGAAACAGCCTCCTCTCAAGCCTATCTATCTGGACCTAATCTCTATTTGCCACTGTGATGGCAGAAACAATCTGCTATAAACCACCAAAAGCACGACAAAAGCACGAATGCTATTTCAACGCCCTCTTGTTATGATATACTCCCCTGGCTTGAGGACGTCCGCCAGTTAATGTGCCCCTGGTAATTCATCTCGCAAACATAATCTACTGAACCTATTGAAAAACTTATCATAGGGAGAATAAAACAAAACACTACAAACAGCCAACTTCAAAATCAATTCCAAGTAACACCAAACCAGCCTGAATCGTCTTTCAGAAAAACACTATCATAAGATACCATTTCTGAATTATCATGTCAAGAGGTTTTTTTCAATTTTTGAGAATTTGACACACTTTCTAAACACTTTCTGAAAATTTTTGAATGTTCTATCATTTTTTCAATCATCTGAAATCACATGCTCTGCTATAGATAATTCTAGCGATAATAGGGACTATATTTTGCTACACTTACTTTATTACAAATCAATCCCAACAATGGAACGCTCAATTTGGAGAGTTGTTCCTGAGCCTGTCTGATCACATCCCGTGGAGTATGATCCAGATCAGCCACGAATAAAACGCCATCGAGTTTTGACGCCAGAATCAGTGAGTCTGCCACAGGGAGAATCGGCGGGCTATCGCAAAGAAGCACATCACAAGCTGCTCTCAACTCGCTCAGGATCTCCTCCATTCTCTGTGATTTAAGAAGTTCGATAGGGTTAGGCGGCGTCGGACCACAGCTTACCAGTTTCAGATTTGGAATATTAGTATCCTGTATGACGGACTCCAGATCGGCATTACCTACAATCAGATTGGCCAGTCCAGCCTGATTGTCTAAACCAAAGATATTGTGCTGAATGGCTTTGCGCATATCACAATCGACAAGTATAACCCGCTCTTTAGTCTGCGCCATAGCCACAGCTAAATTCGCAGCGACGAAGGATTTTCCCTCACTGGCGCTACTACTGGTTACCAAAAGGGCAGAATACGGTGTTTCAGAGCTGGAGAATTCTATATTAGTAACTATCGTTTTGAAGCTCTCAGCTTCGGCAGACACGGGTGATTCCACAACCGGAAGCGTCACCCTACCCGGTTGCTGTTCCTTTATTAAAGGGATTATTCCCAATACAGGGATGTCCAGGTCTTCTTTGGCTTCTTCAGGTGACTGGTAAGTATTCTCAAAATATTCTGCCAGAAATGCCATAGCGAGGCCGACTGCCAGGCCAACCAAGCCTGCGATGGCTCCAATAAACTTGATCCGTGGGCTTACAGGCGGGCTTCCCGGCTGTGCCATATCTATGATTTCGATCCCGCCCCTTATCCTGTGGATGCTGTCGCCACTGTTCTCACTGGCCCAGATTTCTGCCTCAAGCTTTTTCTCAAGGAGAGTTCTATAGGCATTCACTTCATATCCTATTTCACGGCGCATCTTATCCAGTTGGAATTGGTTTTCCGGCATCTCTGAGAATATCTGATCTCTTTCGCTACTCAGTTCATTGAACTTTTGCTCAACTATCTCGCTATGTGCCTCGTATGAGATCAGGTTCATCTCGGTTCCCACAATCCGATCTACTAGAGTTTGGTATAGAAGACTGCGGGATTCAGTCCTGCCAGCGGGAGACATTGCTTCCTGGGCTATGCCCGTCATTTCCTCCTCGACCGCGTCAATCTGCGCTTCAAGCAGTTTGACCTCAGGATTCTTCTCTCCAAACTCAGAGAGTTTTGCCGCAAGCTGCTTTCTCAGATCCATCAGATCCGTCCTGCCTTTTCCCCACAGCGGGTCTTGTGAGTAAGTCCTGGAGTATTCCGTCCACTCAGGTTCATCCTTCAGCCTTATTTTCAACTCAGCAAGTCTTTTCTGTTCAGCAATCGATAAAGCCTCGCTTTCTTCCTTGAGCTTCACCAGATTCGCAAGCCTCGTCATGAGATAGTCAGCGTAGGTTGACCAGACGAGGGTATCGCCGCTGCTTTTCACGAATTGTCTTATCTTATCTTCAGAGCTAAGTATCCGGGATGTAACATCATCCAGTTTGCCGTTGATGAAGTCCCGTCTTTTCTCCATCTCCGCATCAGTCTTTGCGCTTCGGTGGGACTGCATAATGGAGACCAATTCGTTAGCAATTCTGGCAGCGCTCTGCGAGCCTCCCTCGTCCCGCCTCATCCTGACCGTAACCTCAATCATTCTGGTATCAGGAACGCTCTTCGCTTCTATCTTAGGCGCCAGAGCTTCCGGCGTCTCCAGATAGTCGTTCATTTCTGGTATCCGTTTCCTGAGGTTCCAGATCACTTCAGCCAGAAGCGTTCTGCTGGTAAACCGCCTGCAAATTGTTTCCATAGAGACTTGGTCTACACCACGCGACATAACGTTCTGCATCAGGCTGGACAGCCCTGATGACGTTGTGGTAGGCTGAACCTCCATCATGGCGGCGGCTTCGTATGCTCTGGGCATGTAAAGACTTACAATCAAAGCCGACCCAAAAATCAGGAGGAAGCTGGCAGCAATAATGAAACTGTGCTTGCGAATAATAGCCAAGTAGTCGCGTAAATGAACTTCCCGCTCTGCCATAGAATGTCCTCTTACCTGAATATGGCATACAAGGTGCTGAGAGTCATCACAACCGTGCTAATAGCGCCCCAATTTATCTTGAAAGCCCTGGGGACAATCAATGTATCGCCTGCGCCCAAAGTTACCTCAAACTCTTGTCCCCGCTGCTTCCATATCTTCGATGCATCAACGATCAACTCCTCGCCGGTGCTCCTGATGACCCTGAGCTTTTTCAGACTAGCATTGTCGGCAATTCCAGCCAAAGCCAGAGCTTCCATTATGCTGATCTCATCGTCCACGTCAAACTGCCCCTGGTTTTCCACACTGCCAAGAATGTTTATCTTCCCTTTTTCAAGCACAACCACGCTGTCGCCAGGATAAACCATCTCACGGGGAGCGGGATCTGCTCTGTTATCGTTCTGGGGGGAAAGTGAATCAGGGAATGGATGCTTTTCACCGGGCTTGTTCCAGAAACGGGTAGCATCTGCAATAATCACGCTGCCATCTACCCTGATGATCCTGATGCGCCTCAGGTCAGCAGTCGTCTCCAAAGGCCCTCCGGCGAGAGCCAAAGCCCCCACAAGGCTGACAGCGGACCTCACCCGATACTGACCAGGCATGTGAACGTGTCCAATGACGTTTATCCGTTCTTTACTGATAGATGAGGGGATCACAAGAACGTCGCCATCCTCCAGCATAAACTTATCGTCTGACAGTTGTTCGCTGGCGACGTCCTGATCTGTAATATCTATTTTTAATAATGATCTCAGATCAATAGGAATGATTTCTTTTTGCTTACCTTTGGTACGGATAATTCTGGCGTTGGTGAGATCAGCCGTTTCCTCAAACCAACCGGCTGCTGCCAGAACTTCAACCACGTTTGCGGGTCTTGGGAATATTTTTTGCCCCGGGTCCACAACATCCCCGGCAACACAGATAATTTCTCCACTGGATTTTTTGAGTTGTACCGTCACCTGGGGGTCTTCGTAGTAGCCTAGAATCGAGAGTTGCATACTGATAGCTCGAGAGAGCTCAACAACAGTCAGTCCTGCCGCCTCGATGTCACCAACCCACGGATATGTAACCATTCCATCGGGGCGAACTACGACCAGTGCTGTTAGCTCCTTCTCATGACCAGCGACGGTGATAAGAAGCTGGTCTCCCGGCTCAATGATATATACCGGAAGCTCTGTTTTCTCTATCTTATCTATCTCATCAGCAGTGACGGCTATCGTATAATACCACAAAGACACTACCAGAAGGAAAGCTAGATATTTACACAAAAAGACTTTCCGCACACGCACCCCTTAGCTCACTGCAAGCCCCAAACATCGTTTATCTCTTGCTCGTTGAACTCATGCTGCCGCCACTCAGTAATTCTCCACTCCTGCTCTCCGTTACCATTATCCCTGAAGTCGAATTTGAAGATATTGTCGCCCTCAGCGTAATAGGCTTCATAGCCGCCTGGCAGGGATGTTCCCTCAGGAACGTAAAATTGAACCTTGTAATGATTCCGGACTTCCGCCGATGTTCTCTCTTCGTTCAGGATGTTGACATCAGGAGGTTCCGACATTTCAAGCTCGATATTTCGATATTCCTCAAAGATATGGATAGCGCTTTCTCTTTCCTGTTCCCAATCTTCAAAAACTACGTCATCTCCCACATTATCGTCAGTTGCCATATCAGACCAGTAAAAATATCCATCTTTCCAGAAAGATGACATATAAAGTTCCAGATCCTCTGTCTCCAGGCCTCGCTTGAATCTATCCTTGAGAACAGTATTGATCTCAGCAACCTCAGGGTCAGGAGGCTTCGTTATTGGTTCCACATCTCCACATCCCATCAGCAGGACAATGCAGAGCAAAAATGCGGAGACCATCAAACAGCTACGATACACTTTTGATCACCTCTTATTATTTCTCTCTATTACTTCTCATTCCATTCATACAGGTCATACAGGGAAAACAAATAACTCTCTCTCAGATCGATCGCTTTGCTTAATTCCGTATCCGATTTCAACTCCAAAAGCCTTCTATCATCTATCTTAAGCATTTTCACCTGCTGTTGGGAGTTATAAATATGCGCATCTATATAGGCATCTATGGCGCTGTAAGCCCAGATACCAGCAGCAGTGTAAAGAAGAAAGCGACTGAGTTTGTAATACTGATTCGATCTATCGAAGTAAAAATCAGCCTGGCCAGAATCATCTAAAACGGCAGCTTTGTAATCATTGTTATAAATATCTCGGTATCTAGCATCCGATCGAAGCCCGCCACCAGCAAGAATTCCCACAGATAGGAAGATGATGGCGCCTTTCAGTTTACTATGTGTGTAAATCTGCCCCCAACCGGGAACAATGGATCTCGTAGCTGCGCCTATAGGTGAGATGAGCTTGATTTCCAGACTTTCAACGCAACAGGTGAAGATAGATAAAAATACAAATAAAGCTGTAAGAAAAACTGCTGCTCTTAACACTAAATCCCACTCCGTCAAAACCAGCATCTCCCATAAAGTTCAATTAGATAGTATCAGAAAAATCAGTTAATGTCAAGACCGAATTCATTTCCCATATATATCTCAGATCAGCAGATAAACATGCGTGGATGCAGGTTTCGCCATAGGCCAAGTACCCATAGATGAGCAAATCAAACAGCATTTGCTCCAAGCATAAAGCTTTGGTTCCCAAATGTATTCATGCAGCATTGTATTAATTCCAGAATTGGTATTACCAGAAATTCTCTGTTTCACAGAGAACAATCAAATCATGGCTTGCTTTCCGGCCTTCCGGCTTTCTGGCTTTCCAGTCTCCTGAAGATGCCCCAAGCATACCTCTTTTGGTGCAACTGGTCAAATAGAATTTCGTGGCTCTGTGAGCTTGACAGAAGCTCAATATTGAGATATACTTTATTGGGCGCGAGGTCTATTTTGCTGGAAAAAGCACCAGGTCACAAGTCAAGAAAAAACAAGGAGCGACTTAGATGGAAGTAATAATCAAAGACACTTATGAAGAAATGAGCATCGAGGCGGCTAAGATAATCAAGGATGCGATACACCTGAAGCCAAATCTGGTTCTTGGGCTTGCAACAGGTACTACACCAATAGGAACCTATAAGGAACTGATCCGAATGCACCAGGCGGGAGAACTGGACTTCTCCAAAGTGGTAACCTTCAATCTTGATGAATATGTGGGGATGCCATCAACCCACGATCAGAGCTATCATTATTTCATGCACGAAAACCTGTTCAATGACATAAATATCGCCCCCGACAACGTTCATGTGCCTTCAGGTGTAGTTAAGGATTTTAAGCGTTACTGTCAGTGGTACGAGGATGAGATCGCCAAGGTCGGCGGCGTTGATTTGCAGGTATTGGGAATCGGAAGCGACGGTCATATAGGATTCAACGAGCCGGGGACATCCCTGGCATCCAGGACCATGGTCGTGACGCTGACTGAAGAGACCATCAGGGATAACTCCAGATTCTTCGATCGCATAGAGGACGTACCCAGATTAGCCATTACGATGGGTGTGGGAACCATTATGGAAGCAAAACACTGCCTTCTGGTGGCAAATGGCAAAAAGAAAGCAGGCCCGGTGGCGGCGCTTGTGGAAGGGCCTATAACATCGCAGGTCACGGCTTCTGCTCTGCAAATGCACCCCAATGCTACCGTCATATTTGACGAAGCCGCAACGTCAAAGCTGAAGAGAATAGATTACTATAAATGGACTTATGAGAACAGACCTGAAGTGTAGTGGTCGATCAAGTAAGTTATTTGGATTTTAGAGGAACATCGTCATGGCAAAGATGAAGGCTGCGTTTCTGTATAAGCCGGGGGACATACGCATCGAGGAGATGGATGTTCCCGTTCCTAAAGATGACGAAGCATTGATCAAGATCAAGGCTGTGGGCGTGTGCGGATCGGATGTGCATTTCTACGAAGTGGGCAGGATCGGCGATTTTGTCGTGAGAGAGCCATTGATCCTGGGACATGAATGCGCCGGAGAAGTAGTAGAGGTCGGCAAAGACGTTAAGAATCTCAAAGCAGGCGACAGAGTAGCCATAGAAGCCGGCGTACCGTGCAGGAAATGTAATTTCTGCCGAACGGGGCGGTATAACCTTTGCACCGACGTAATATTCCTCGCCGCGCCGCCTTTCCACGGAGCATTCCGTGAATACATTGCACACCCGGAGGATTTTCTCTTCAAACTGCCCGACAACGTGAGTTTTGAGGAGGGCGCTATGATCGAGCCGCTTGCAGTGGGCGTTTACGCCGCTGAACGGGGAAATGTGAATGTTAGAGACACCGTAGCCATCATAGGATCTGGCCCTATCGGTCTGATGACATTACAGGCAGTCCGGGCGCGAGGCGCTACTGATGTGGTGATTACGGATCTGGAACCTTTCAGGCTTGACCTGGCGAAAAAGCTGGGCGCATCCCTGACCATCAACGTGAAGGAAGAGGATCCCGTTCAGAGAATACTGGAATACACCGACGGAGGCGCGGATGTCGTGCTGGAGGCTATCGGACTCCCTGAGACCATACAGCAGACCATCAAGATTGCCAAACCCGGCGCGGTCATCGTCTGGATAGGTATGCCCACAGTGGATGATATCCCCATCAGAGTTGTGGAAGCTATATGTAAAGATGTGGACATCAGGGGGATATTCAGGTATGCCAACGCATATCCGCCTGCCATCAATTTGGTGAGCAGCGGCAAGATCGATGTGAAATCAATGATAACAACCACTTTCACACTCGACCAGGTGCAGGAAGCTCTGGAATATCCGGGCAAGCATCCGGGAACGTGCATAAAGGCAATGGTGGAGGTATAAGAGAGACTATTTGTACTTCATCAGTCCCCAGGTAATAGTCCAGCCGCGGCATCGTGCAGCCATTCTCTGGCGGTATACATGGCTAATTCATGATCTAACCAACCACGATCGATCTGATCCCAAAACCAAGCATAAAGTTTTGACGCGAAAGCCGTCGGGACAGGAATGATACTGTTGGCGAATTCGGAATTGCTATTCGGTCGGGGTTGGAAAACCCCGACTATCGGTTAGTGGGGATTTCATTATTACCGATAGACGGGACTTTCCAGTCTGGTTAGATAAATTCGCCAACAGTATCAGGAATGTTCCGACTATCGTGGTTATGGATAATGTCACTCAGATCGATGCCGGGCAAAAAAAACTTGACAGGAGAATCACTTCGAGGTATAATAGTGATTGACTGGTCAGTCATTATTCACTGAAGAAGCTCAAGAGTACGCTAACACTTGCATTCACAAAGCACGCGTCAGATTCTAATACTCAGACACAGTGAATATTATGGATATATTCGTAGAACATGCCGCTGGCTTGTTCGGAAACGGGCTGGCAGCCTCGTTCTACTAATTGCCTGTTCATAAAAATCTAGCGCGTCTGAGTACTAGTTGCTCTTGAAGCGATGCTTATCACAAATTCATTTATAGAGAAAGGAAAATAGTTCATGAGAGTCTACATCATTTTCGATGCGTATGTTGATAGCTACGACGTAAGCGATAGAATTCCAGAACTGAAGAGCATTGATGGTGTCAATTCTGTTGAGGCGCTGGAAAGAGTAGCTGGAGAAGTGCCACGCTACTGCCTCGCGTTTGAGATCGATGACGACAAGGGGCAGGAAACAGGCGCAAGGATCAAATCGACACTGGATCAGTATTCATCTTATATGAGTAACGTGGCCTGGGGAGCATATAAGAAGATCGGATAGTCAAAGTAACGAGTAACAAGTAACGAGTAAAGAGTAACGGGTGAAGAGTGAAGAGTAACGGGTGAAGAGTGAAGAGTAACGAGTGATGGATTTAATGATCATCCGTCACTCGTTACTGATTTCAGTTGCCGTTTTTGACCGCTCCCCATGCGGTAGCAGCCTTCCCCAGCGGCTCAACAGGCATCTCTGTCTCCATGCTGTTGAGCATTTCATCCTCGTTTAGCAGCCTGTGCCAGACTCTTACCTCGTCAATAGCGCCGTGGTAGATCTGGTAGAACGGGTTCTCCCCTTTGGTGGGTCTTTCCCATCCGCCGATCCGTATTTCCCCTTTAGCCCCAAGATATGCTGACGCTGATGTGTCTGACGCGGCTTCTACTCCATCAACAAATGTCTTCCGTTCGTTGGTTTTTGCGTCAACACGGAAGGTAAGGTTGACCCATTCATCCGCCTTCACAGTCCCAGCAGGGGTGTCCAGATCGTTGCTGTAGTATCCCAGTCTGACCATACCGTTGTTGTGGATTCGGAAGTGCAGGCTTAGATTTGCAGAATTGGATTCGTGCTGCGAGAAGACCACCTCCTGCTCTGTAGCCATCTCAGGCTTTACCCACAACTGGACGGTGAAATCTATATCATTGAACTGGATATAGGGAGCCGCCACATACGTGGAGCCGTCGAAATGGAGCGCTCCGCCGAGTTTACCGGCGACCCACTCAGGCTTGCCCTCTATCTTCCCATCATTTCCCTGCCCTGATCTGTCCTTGACTGCGCTCCCTGCTCCCTCCTCAAATGAGAAGGCAAGGACAAGGTCATCGGTGACTTCCTGAGCCTCTGACAATGTGAATGCCAGAAAGCATACCATAATTACTGAGAAAACCATCGTAAATAGCCTCATTATACTTCCCTCCTGTATGTAAGGCCGGAAAGCCGGAAAGACAGATGGATATTGCTATTCGAGAACCTTCACGCTACCGCTGTTTGCCACCGAGGATTTCGCTGGATCATACATGGCTTCGGCAGCCACCGGGGGCAGGATGAACTCGCCCACAGTCACAGCCCGTAGCGCATAGTAAAACTTTTTCTGCTCATTCCGGGGAAGGTTGACGAAGAGCAACATTCTGTCGTCGCGGATGTCCATATAGTCAGGCCTGGTGGTATTTTTGATCCAGGCAATTCCAGCACGCGATTCCAAGCGCGGGTTCTCGATCTCGAATCCAGCAGGGAGCAGATCCGCTATGACTACGTTGTCCAAATCCTCTGCTAAAGCCCTGATTGTGATCTCTGCGACGACCATGTCGCCTTGCTGGAACTGGTCGTAATTGATGACTTTGCCATCTTTGTTCAGGTATCTCCGCCGAACTATGAGTTCCTGGTCAAACTCCTTAATGTCAGGACTAATCGGAATGCCGAACGCTTTCCAATAGTAATAGCAATTGCCTGTGCCATCAATATTTAGAGTGATTTCCTTTCCACCCCAGTCCTTTCCGTCGAATTTCTTATCTTTCTGGTCGAAATTTCCCAAAGTAACGCTGTCGATCTTGACCTCACCTCGGTATTCACCGGCGGGCTGTTTCCGCATTATCTTGCCCAGAGCCAGGAACGCAAAGGCGTTGTCCTGAGTAGTGTACCAGCGATTGCTTTTGGCTGCTTCGTCCGCGAGGCTTTTTACCAGCTTTGGAACTGACGGATGATCTGGATCCGCTTCGGCCAGCGCATCCAGCATGATGGCCTTAGCTCTGGTGGAAGAGTTGAAATTGCGGCCGGTCTCGCGTTTCACATCCTGCGTTCTGACCGTAGACGGGAAAAGCGACCGCGCCGTGTTTATATCTCCGGAGAGCGCAAAAGCGCCGGCCAGTTGGTAATGGCTGTAGTCGGACATATCCCTCAACTCGTTATTCTTCAGGTAGAGCATTGTGCTTTTTTCTGGCCTGCCTGCCGCAGCCAATACGTAGCAGGCATAGGTTTTTATTTGCAGTTCCCAGTCGTTCCTGGAGTATGCCTTTGCATGGCTTCTAAGTGCTTTGATCATGGGGTTGTAGACGCGATCGGGGATTTCGTATCCCGCTTTTCGGGCTTCCACGAAGAAATGTGAGACGTAGATGCTGGTCCACGGATTGCGATAGCCTCGCCCGGGCCAGAACGCAAAGTCGCCGGAAGCTGTCTGCATGTTTACCAGCCTAGCGATTCCCTCTTCGATGAAGTAGTCCACACTCATGGTCCCGAAAAGCTCCGGCTCCACCAGCTTTGCCATGTCGTTAAAATACAACAATGGGAAAACGCGGGAGGTGGTCTGCTCGGCGCAGCCGTAGGGATAGCGGAGCAAATATTGGAGGCTTCCAGCAAATTGTGTCACCGGGAAACCTGAAAGCGTCAACTCGAATTCCGTGGTATCTGGTATCCAGTTCCCCGGAATCTGGAAGCGAACTTCCGCGTCTGGCTTCACTACGCCGCTCCCGGTGAGGGTGATGGCTGGCGCTGCTGGACGGAGAGGTACGTCGGTGACCACAGAGGCCTTCTCGCCGCCGCCGCTGGCAGAGATGGTAAACGTCACCTTGCCCATGAGTTCCTTCGCCTTTAGTTTAAATACAATCTGCCCCTCCGCCTTCGGCTCAAGGGATATGTCCTGAGAAGCCGGGGAAGGCTCCTCCATAGGCCCCTGAACGTCCAGCGTCACTGTAAACTGGTCGGCTTTGCCTGTGCCGTTGAAGATGCTGACTGGTACCTGAAAACTGTCGCCACCGGCCATAAATCGGGGTATTGTAGGCGTCAGAACGATGGGATCAAAAACTTTCATATCTTTACGGGCAAAACCAAACGCATCGCCTGCGAAGGAAATAGCCATGATCCTCAGCGTACCGTTGAACTGCGGGATATCGAAGGTGACTGATCCTTTCCCATTCTTATCGGTCTTCACAAGTCCCGACCAAAGCGCCACCGGCTTAACGCGCATCACACTTATAGGCGAGACGCGCTTTCTGCCATCCAGCATCTCATCTCCAGAAGCGCTTGAGGGCGTAGTCGCCCCCTCAATTTCTGGCAGGATCGCTGAGTAGATGTCGTAGGAACTGACCTCCAGACGCTTTTTGCCGAAGAAATGCCCGAAGGGATCTGGAGTCTGGAAATTAGTAAGCTGACAGATACCCTCGTCCACAGCGGCAATGGTGAGATGCTTGATGCCTGATGCTGGACTCTGATTGGATGTCACTGTGAATGAAACTTTCAATGGCTGGAGCGGGCGCATCTCATCGGGAGTTTCCAGAGCGATAGTCAGTTTGTTATCGCTGCAATCCACCGGCAATGGAGCCACGCCGAACGCCCGCGCCGGCGCATGGCGCTCCAGTGATAGCGTCGAACGGATGACGCTTGCGGAGATATAGGCATTGGGCTTGTAATCCGACAATATGGGAATATCTATTGTGGCTGTATTCTCGCTCATCATAAAGGATTGGTGATGATGCACTTTATCTCCCTCAACGGTGAGGATCAGCTTTCCAGCAAAGGGCGCTCTGATCTGCGCCTTCGCCGTTTCCCCAGCGCGATAGGAGTCTTTATCCAGATCGATCTCCAGTCTTTCGGGCTGATCCATCGCCCAGGGCGCGTATCCCCATCCTGAGGCATAGAAGGTTATGGAAGTTGTGGAGTTGGATTCTACATCCCTTATCTCAATGCGGTATCTACCGTATTCCCCTGGAGTGAACGTGAATGTTCCGGGCCTCGCTCCAGATGTCACTGCGAATGATTCCTTCAAGTCCTCCTGTCGCTCGGAGACGTAGCGATAGCCTCGTCTGCCCCCTTCGCGTCTGAGTATGGATTGCCATGTAACCCGATAACATGATACCTGACATTCTCTGTCCGGTACGATTTCGCCCTCCTGATCTACCACGACGAATTCCACTTCCATTGGCTTGCCTATATCGGCATAGCCTTCCTTCGTCCGTCTCAGACCAGCATAGTGAGAGTATGGATGGATACCTATTGTCTTGTAGCCAGTGACAGCCCTGCCTCCCGGCTCAAGAACTGTAGCGGATATAATTCCCCGAAGTGAGGAAGGCGGAGATATTCCTGCAGGGAGCTTCAATACAAACTGGTGCTTTCCCGCCTGGTCCAGAGTGGCTTTACCCAGATTTCTGTTTATACTTCCAAAGTTTCTGTTATCATCATTGAAGGTGAAGGATCGCCACTTGGGCGGCGAAAAGCGGCTGGATACGATATTGCCATTGGCTTCGACGCGTCTGCCGCTGGCCGGTGGGCCGAAGAGGTTCAAAGCTTCTACATTTATCTCCACATCCTGCCCCAGATCATAAGAATCTGAATCGGTTTCCACCTTTACTTTGATCCGGTCAGGCATGAATTCTTCCACGCTGAAACTAGCGCGCCCGATCTCGTTATCCTTCCCCACGATGGCTCTGGCTGTATAGCGTCCGGTCTTTACATAGGCAGGGAATTCGACCTGAAATTCACACGCGCCTTCATCGTTAGTTCTCTTCCGTAATTCCGCGAATACCCGGTTATCCGGGCCGCGTATTTCCATTTTCAGCGGAAAAGACGGCGGAACGGTGGCACTGGGACCCCGGACGACAGCCACCAGATGGGCTGTCTCTCCCGGTCGGTATATATCCCGGTCGCCGTAGACGAAGGCGTCGTATCCGTGACGCAGGTATGGCTGACCGGCGACGTCAAAGTCAGTGGTTGAAATCTGACGCCGGGATAGCTCCACAAAGGACAGATCTTTTTCATAGGCGGCTGTAACGAGGAACGGATTGAACTCCTCCTTGAGTCCCTCCGCAAGCTGGAAGATCACCAGTCCATCACTGTCAGTATATCCTGTTGCCATAACCTGATTATTCTGACTTATCAGTGCCACTTCGGCTCTGGAAACGGGATCAAGAGAGGATAGCGAATTCACCCACACAAGGAATTGATCGCCCGCCCGTTTGACCATAATGCCCAGATCGGTGATCATCATCCACCGTCGGCTGTACCGCCATCGCCTGTTTACATCGCGTGCCTGCATTGAGAATATTCCGATGCTTTCGTCCGCAAGGTATGACCTCATATTGATGGGCGTGACAACTTCCTCATTGGGTTTCTGTTGGATGGTAATCTCTTCGCGGTGTAGTTCTTTGCCAAAGTTGCTTAGATAAAACCAACCGCGCTCACGCCCTACTGAACCTGTATGGATAAGATGTATGAGGTTATTCGCATAGACCTTTTGTACCTCAATTTCCACTTTCTGTATGTTTATCGTTGTCAGAGCAACATTTAGATTGCCAGTTCGTGATAGATATATCCCGTCACCCACAAAGCCGACACTCGGATCCAGGTTCTGCATGACGACTCTACCGGAGAAGGCGGTTTCGAGCTTTGAGCCATCGGTTCCCATCAAGCCCTCGCTAATTTTCACGGTATAGCCCTGCCCCGCCCTGAAGTTGCCGCGAAGCTCGACGTAGTTTCGGCTAATACCGATCTGGTATTCGATGCCAGGCTCAACAGCTATAAATCGTTTAGCCATATCAATAGGGATCGGTGAGCTGAACCTGATTTTCAGGTATCCATATTGCCCCCGCTGTTCGGCGAATATTCCCTCGACTTTCAGTTCCTCTTTCGCTTTCAGGACGGAGGCTTTGACATAGTCCTCCGAGAATCCCAGACTCCCATCAACAGGGACTAGTCTCTGGTCGATCACCAGTTGGATGCTCTTGTCCCCCTCCTCACGCTTTACTGGATCCGTCTCCAGTTCCATGAGAAGTCCTGATTGTAAAGTGACCATCTCGTAAGGGATATTAGCGCCGCCATTATAGGTGATATGAAGATATTTTTTTACCTCATCCGGTTCCACTGGATAGTTAAATTCCACCACGCATTCAATAGATATTTTCTCACCCTTCGGGTCAGCCAGGTTAAACTTGAAGTGGGCGTTATCCACCCGGAATCGCTGAGTGTAAAATGTGAATTTCCTGTTACCTTTCAGATAAGTGTCCTCGTCAGCACAGATCTCCGGACGAATCTCCGCATTATACTGGGCGGATGGAAGTAGCATCTCTTCTGGGAAAAAGCGAAGCCTGTTCCGTGCTATCCACCTGTATTTTCCGGGAATTTCCGGCGAGAAAACCACAGGCGCGCTGTCCAGTTGCACACCTATAGCTGTCTCAGCTACCATATCCTGGGAGAATTCGATGGTAAAATTTTCAGTTCGTGTGATTTCGCCGCTTGGAGTGAATGATTCCACTGTCACCGGGATCTTTCCCCTCGGCGCATTCAGGATATATCCCAGACCAACAGCGATGATTGCCAGAAGGATGCCAATGACGCCTAACCATATTGCATTGTTCATGCCAGCGCTCTTACCCGCACCATCTGCTGAATCTTTCCTATCCAGAGCCATTTTCGGCACCTCCAATATAGCGTCTCAGAAGACTTTGGTAGCCATAATTTCTACATCATACAAACAGCATAACACGCCGTCTTCGGATTGTCAATCGTAATCAAATTCGGGTCATATATCAAGCAGGTTGGCGCTGATGTACAATGAAATCTCTGTTTCCGGGAGATTGGTGAAAAATGTGACAAAGTCAAGTTAAGCCATCATGCTCCGAGAATCCTGAAGAGGAATGACTGTTGACCCGGAAGCAATAAAGCAGTAAAATAGTTGCAGTCGGGCTTATCAGTTCCCAGGCATAGACAGAGTCGAAAAAGTGGAGGCGGAGATGAAGATATTTATTACAGCGCGGCATTTGAATTGTTTAATATGGTGCAGTTCTACGGCGGAAGTGTGAAGTAGATGCCAATAAACCCGGAGAAGGAAAAATGAAATCTGATGAACTGGAGGGTTACGTCAACAAGCGCAACGAGCGATATAAGGACGAGCTAGAGTCATGGCTGCGGAAGTGGCTCGTAGACGACTATTCAGAGCGATCAAAAAGGCTGTGGTCACGCTCCTACGAGAGCGTAGAGGCCTTTATGAGGAGCGTTGAACCCAACCGCGAGCGATGGAGAAAGGCTCTCAATCCGCCGCCGCTTGAGCCTACGAGGCAGTTGGAAAGAAAGCCCTATAAGCCCCTATCAGAGTTGGCCGGCGAGTGGCTGAGTCTGCCTCTAGGCGGGATAAAGGCTGAGGGATTGCTAACCATACCTGAAAGCGGCGAAGCGCCTTTCCCTCTGGTTATCGCTCAACACGGCATCGGCAGTACACCAGAGAGAACCTTTGGTCTGGAAAATCAGGAGGACGCTTACCACCATTATAGCCAAGAGCTTGTCGCTGCTGGTTTCGCTGTGCTGGCGCCGTTCAATCTTCGAGGTGGCGAACCCCGCAACCGCATCGAAAGATTAGCAAGACTGGCAGATACCACTTTACCGGGAATAGAGCTTGTGCGGATGCAAAATCTACTGACAGAAGTTCTAAAAGATGAGCGTATAGACCCGGATCGTGTGGGAATGTGGGGATTAAGCCTGGGTGGGCTGGCGACTATGTTCTGGATGCCGCTTGAGAAACGCATAAAGGTGGGAATTGTGGCAGCATGGTTCAACCACAGGACGAACAAAATGGCAGTGCCAGATACGCGATATAGCTGCTTCCTTGATACAAAGGAGGAACATGCCTTCTTCCGGGGATGGCTGGTGGAATTCTCCGACTACGACGTGGTCAGTCTTATATGTCCGCGGCCGCTTCTGATCCAGACCGGCAAAAAGGACGGAATAGCCTGGTGGGAGCAGGTGATGGAGGAGTTTGAGCTATCGCGCGCCCACTATGAAAGATTGGGCATCGGCGACAGGATCGAGCTTGATCTGCACGACGGCGGGCACGAAGTCCGAACCGAAACAGGAATGCCATTCCTGGAAAAATGGCTGAAGTGAGATATAGACCCAAGACACGAGACTCAAGATCAGAACCAAAGGAATGGCACATGGATAAGCACGGATGCTGCGGATTTCCACGGATATGAGCAATTAGCTGTCAGCTATCAGCCATCAGCTTTTGGCTTTGCCAGAGCAGATACTTTAATAGCATCTGCTGATTGCTGATTTAGGAGGGATTATATGCGCAAAGAGACGATGACACCAAGGGAGCGTTGGCTGGCGGTGGTAAACAGGGATAAACCGGATCGCATCCCCATGTATTATCGCGCCACAGGCGAGGCTACCGAAAAGTTGATGAAATACATGGGCTGTCAAAATACAAATGAGATGTTTGACCAGTTGCATATCGACCGAAGTTCCGGCGTAAGACCGCGCTACGTGGGGCCGCCAATCGCGCCCGGAGAGAATATGTATGGCCTGGGCTACAAGAGCGTCAATTATGAAGGAGGCACGTACAGCGAGTGTGTGGTTCACCCTCTGGCTGATTACAAAACAGTAGAAGAAATTGAGCGCAACTACACCTGGCCCAGCGCGGACTGGTTTGATTATTCTGACATACCCAAACAGATCGAGGGCATAGAGGATCGGGTGATCTCTGGCGGGGGTTCGGAGCCATTCCTGACTTACAAGAGTCTGCGCGGTCAGCAGCAGGGAGCTATGGATCTGATCCTGTATCCTGACATAGTGCATTACTGCCTGGAAAAGCTATACGGCTTTTGCTACGAGAACACGCGCCGAATATACGAACAGATACCCGGAAAGGTGATGGTCACGTCTGTGGCTGAGGACATGGGATCGCAGAAGGCGCTGATCTATTCACGCAAGCACCTTCAGGAGTTTTTCTTTCCCTACATGAAGCGGATGATGGATCTGGCGCATGAAGCCGGCGCTCTGGCAAACACGCACAGCGACGGAGCTATCCGGGAGATTCTTCCCGACCTGATAGACATGGGAGCGGACATTATCAACCCGGTGCAGTGGCGGTGCGAAGGGATGGATCGCGAAGCTCTAAAGCGAGATTTTGGGGACAAGCTAGTCTTCGAGGGCGCAATGGATAACCAATATACAGTGCCGTTCGGAACTGTGGAGGAGGTGCGTCAGGAGGTGCGCGATAACATCCGTATCCTGGGCGCGGGAGGCGGCTATATCCTTGGCCCATGCCACAATATCCAGGTGGTTGGCCCCCCGGAAAATGTGGTGGCAATGTACCAGACGGGCTATGAGGAAGGGTGGATGTAACAGATAAACTTTTCGCTGATTTTAGGCTGATTCTGCGCTAATCTGGTGCTAATTTGTGGTAATAATGCCTCATTTTGCTCAATTAATCCTGAAAAAGTTTAACATTCTGAAAATCGTGAAATACTGATGGTACCTGCGTTTAGCCTGTGTGAGGCCGGAAAAAGCTGAGCAAAAGTTGAACACTTTTCATTTTTTTCTTCTCCGATCTCTGGTTCTGGTATTCTAACACAAAGGCACGAAGTCACTATGTGGGTCTATAGGTCTATAGGTCTATAGGTCTATGAGTCTATGAGTCCATAGGTCTATGAGTCAATTAGTCCATGATTTCACTCCGTGTGAATGAGTATCATAGCCAAGTTTGCTATTTCTGCGGAATTGTAGCAAAGAGCTACTACTACATATATCGAGTTGACGGCTGCATTTCGAGACTAATAATTTGGTTCTCAGTTTTTGGTTTTCAGTTTTCAGTTTTGCTGCCTCACAGATGGTATTTGCTGATTGGTGGATAATGCCGCATTTTGATACATAAGATTACGTCGTTTCTGAGTTGAGATGTGGGGTA
>SDBT01001568.1_pt1 | contig 40483 bp, 58 predicted proteins | sample 2277101 | NCBI WGS metagenome assembly SDBT01 (sample SAMN10404973, study PRJNA504765) | marine sediment metagenome | isolation source: marine sediment core GS10_PC15, 103 cmbsf | place: Arctic Ocean: Southern Knipovich Ridge | collected 2010 | reverse complement strand
AACTACTGCATAACCGCGTTTAACGTAACAGCCAGCAGTTGCGTTAGTGAAACCTTCTTCATAACCTTTAACAGTTGTAACGCTGTTTAAGGCTTGCATTTTAGAAGGTACGATTTGAACAACAGTATTACCATCATCCGTCCCTGAACCAGCAACATTCATGGCGTATAGATAAAATATGCTATCTCCGCCGTTAGCCTCATCAAATTCAGGAATTGATTCAACGATAATGTTTGGATAGTTTTTAGTTAACCACTCGTTGAGAGTCATACCGTTGGTAAATGAAGAATCGGATTCATTCATTAAATCTTTAACATCAGCAGCAACAGCTAGTTTTAATGACATAGATTCAGGGTCAACTTGTGAACCTGATTGCTTACGCAAAGCAGCAACAGCGGTTACAACATCGGTTACGCGTTCGGCAACCGTTTTAGTGTCCCATTCCGTAAAACCACCGGCACCTAATGCAACAGTAACGAACGCCGGCAAGTTAGGGTCATTTAAAAATCCGAAAGTACGGTTTGCACCGTTGTTAAAACCATTAAAGAAGATATCATTACGCAAGATTTCAAACGCAAGAGCAACAGCAGCACGTTTTTCTTGCGCTGAATTAACTTGTGTTTCACCGGCGCGAGCTTCTTCAAGTTTTTGAACCTGCAAGCCAAGTTCAAAACGTACAATGGTACGGCGATCAAACGTTTGATTCCAAGATGTTATTGGGACATCACCATGATCCTTGTAAAGTTCAGGCGTACCAAGATGCTCAAGAATAGTTTGAATAACCTCTTCATCATGCCATTTACCGGCAGTAATCAACGGCGCTAATACATCGCCACGGCGAGCCGTAGTAAGAATATGAACTACACCTTGCAAAAATTCTTGTAAGAATTGAACAGGTGTACCCAATGCGCTGGCAGTTACCGGGGTAACAATTCCAGCATCCATAGCAAGAGCAACGGCACTTTTAGCAAACTTGCTATCCATGCCAATACCTAATTTAGCCAAGGCTTTAGGATCTTTAGCTAGGGATTTTAATTGCGCTTCATCTAAAGCAACGCCTCCCATGCTTTTTGATTCGCGAGCTGGCCGAGTGTGAATAATTTTAGTCATTTAATCAGCTCCTATGCTGGTTCGGTTGTATCACCAGCATCATCAAGGTAAATAATACCAAGACCAGCGGCGACGATGTTTTTGATTTTTACGGTTCCGCCCGGTACGCGAGAAGTTCCAGCCGGAGTAGTTGCGGCAGGAGCGGCAGTACTTAGCAACCCTGTAGTATCGTTAAAATAAACAAAATCACCAATATCAGCGGCGGCAGGAAGGTTGACAATAAGATAACCTTGCAATACGCATTCGATGGCTGTTCCATTTGGAATAACCGTTTGAGCGTCTAAGCCAACACGCTGCAATGTTTTAGGTGAGCCGATAATACCAGCGAATACAGCAGAAGCAGCAACACCAACCTGGTCGTCTTCATCTGCAACATGAGTAACAGCAACAGCAATTAAGTTTAAAGCTTCACTGGCTGATACTAAAAGCTTGCCGCGTGTGCGCTGTGGTTCAGTTGAATAGAATTCACCTGCCACGCCAGTACCTAACGCTTTATTTGATATGATTTTTTGTGTCATGTTATAACCCCAAATCTTTTAAGTGTGAATCTGAAGCTTCATCTTGTCCGTGATCAACAACAAAGTTCGGTTGTTTACGGGCGGCAAGATAGCCGTTTAATGTTGCAACTTCTAATCCTGAATCGCAAGCCATGCCGATTTTATCAAGGGCATATTTTGCAACAGCTTGCTTGTCCATATCGCTATGGTCAAACGCACCAACAACAGCAGAAGCTTTATCGGCTAACGCGTTCTTTTCAGATAAAGCTTTTACAAGTGAGTTTTCATCAACAGCAGAAGATTTGATGCCCTTAATGTCTTCGACCATTGCCATTACTGTTTCATTTAACTTTATGATAGCTGAATCCATACCAGACTTTTTATCGTCCTTTTCCTTGTCTTCAGCTTTTTTATCGTCTTTATCAGGGAAAGGATCAACGCCTTTTTCGGGCTTTTTATCTTCAGCACCTTTTTCCTTTTCCATGTCAGCGGCTTTTTTATCTTCGGCCTCTTTCATGTCTTGTGCTGATTTATCTTTAGCTGCAAGCTTTCCTTCTAGATCTTTGATTTTGGCCATAGCCTCTTCAAGTGTCATAATATCACCATTTGGTTTAGGTTCTAAGTTTAAGTTATCAAGGGCAAAAATTACCCTATCCATTGCGACAGCAACCTGCTTACCCATCCGTCCGTTAGGAACAGATGCCAAATGATTACCGCGAATTCTCTTTTGTATAGCATCGTAAGACTTACCGTCAGGAGTAATCCCGCTTATCACTTGCCACACACAACCAAAACCACAAGACAATTCTTTTAAACCGTCTTTTATTGATTGCTTTAAATCATTGCCGAAAAGCTTTAGGTTTGAGTATAAAGTACCATCTTTAAAATAAACGTCTTCACCGGTAACCCCTTGAACGCCAACATCTTCAGCGTCAGTATATTTATCACCGAGCATTTCATGGTAAGGGATCCAAGGTGTGAGTTTAAATGATTCGATAGTTTCAGGATTATTCAATTCTTCTTCTGGACGCCAAACATTATAAACTTTATCGGGCTCCAAATCGGGAGAAATGTTTTTTCCTAGATATTGAAAAACCCCACTTTTTGAAATGGGGTTATCTTTGATATGAATAAAACCGTTTTCGTCTTCAGTGTGAGCCATCAAAAAGCCTTATATGTATTGTTAATTTATTATATGCCTTAACACTTGGATGGTCAAACATGCTAATTACTGGTCAAAATAACTTATTGTTTTGTTGTTGAGTTGTGCTACACTAGTCTTTAATTAATCAATTAATTATACAGGCAATTTAAAATGAAAATCGGAATTATGGGCTTAATTGACTTCGTAACAAGTTGCTTTTTAAAAAATAACCCTGAACAGAAATACTACAAGGTTATTACCCCTTTATTTTATGGATTATCTGGCAGTAAAATCACTTATGGGAAGTGTTGTTTGGTAAATGTTTCGGCTTGGGCTTGTATTCTGGCAATGCCACCTGATGGCTTTGCTGTTGCTGCTAGTGATAGCGCTATTTATTACGCACCCAGGTATGCTCGTCTAGTTAGTTCAAAGGAATATTTTGAAAAAACTTTCGTTGGGGTGGAGCTACACTAAGCTCAACCAAAGCGTTTAGAGGTTAATGATGAGCAAAACACTAAGAAAAAAATACATTAAATTGAAAAACAGCAAGGCAAATGTACGATTAGCAATGATTGATTTACTTGCTAATTCAAGCGCCGATTACACCACCGAAAGAATGAATTACCGCCTGTATAAGTGCGGAATGCGTACAAATGAAGAAGTTATTTATAAATTGTTTTTAGCCTTGGAAAGAGAAGGAGTTGTAATTTTTGTTGGTCACAAGCCGGTTTACACCGTCACAAACAAAGCCTATGTAGGCACTGATCCTGTGTTCGGAATGATAGAGCAAACAACAGCTAAGGAACAATAATGGCGATAGAAGAAAGAAAATGCATTTGTGGCTGTGACAAAAAGTTCTACGGCACAATTAGAAGAGTTTATTTTAATGCTGCTTGTGAGGCTAGAACGCGCAGACGTAAAAATAAGGAATCTAATAATGATAAAAGACGGCAACATAAAGGATGGACAAAAGCCTAACCAAAAGTTATTACAGGATCCATGTAACACCCACACCCATACCAATCACTCGGTTTACCTCTGGTTCCTGATTTCGGATCTATTATTGGTGGTTCGCTTAACTTGTACACATTACCATCCAGTACGTGCGCGTGGTATTGGTTTGGTTGTTGTGCCCCTCCTGACTTTCGCCAGATATACTCGTCCAATCCTACATCCATCATGCGAGAGGCGGCAATATTCCCATAAGCCTTTTTCATCTGATCTAATGCCAAGTTTTTGCTCTTATTCTTATAGGTTTTATACTTATCTTGAAGCATTCCGTTTATCGTTTCTTTCAGCGAAGTGAATGAACCAGTATTTGTTGATATTGACCGCGATATTGCTTCTTTAACTTCGGTTGTGTAATCAGTGGCAATAGATTTTATTAGTGAGGCACTTTCATCAGTACCAGAAAGAATAATGTCTTTTGTTCGATCAGTTAAAGCATCGGTCTTTATATTTAATCCGCCACTAAGCTTATCAGTTGAGCGCTTAAGATCGTTAGAGGCTTGCTTATCCACCGTACCAATCATTTTTTTGGCAAAATCATTGCCGAATATATTAAAGCGCTTTTGCCATTTATCAATAAGCTTGTTCATTAAAATTCGAGATTGGCTAGATATAGAAGCATCCATTGCAAAACTATCTTCCGCAATATCATTAGTTGTTATTTCGCCGGGAGTTTCAGCAATTGAATTCTTGGCCGTTGGCGTTTTGAATAAGTTGTTAACTTGGCTTGATACGTCTAAATGCATCTTATACACCATCGACTGAGCTTCATCAGCAGCACGATTAGTCGAAGCGGCATTTACCCGCATTGGCGTTCCGTGGAGAGTGGTATCTCTGCCACCTATCCACGATGCCCTTTTCCTGGTCATTTTGAATGATGAATGTTCTTTAGGCATAATTAATCCGGTTCAATTATTTCATCAGGCATTTTTAAACCTGAATAACCTGAGTTTTTATCATTGATTAATTTTTGACGTATATCAATGTTATCAATTGCACCGGTATTAAATAAGGCAGCATCAGCATTGGCATTATTAGAGCGGGTTGTTGAAATTTCACTTTCAGACTGTATTTTAAGTGGGCACCAATTAAGCTCTATCTCTAAGTTGTTGATTTTTAAAGCTTTTGACAACTCGGAAGGTATTAATCTCGCATAATGCGCTTGTGCGATTTCATTCATATCATTACCTTGCAACTCTTCAACACTTTCAAGATAAATATCATTCTCTTCACTGCCACCAGAAAACCCTTTAGGCGTAGTATTAAGCATTTTAATTGCAGGAACATCGAACACAGCGCAAACTAATTGAAACTGAGTCATTATCACATCATCTAAATCAGCAAGTGATGTTTCAAGTTGGACAATATCCTCATCTTTACCAATAACAGTAACACCGTAATTATCACGAAACTCATTGGCTGTTTGTAAGTTCTTAACGAAAGCTGCTTTATTGGCCTGCGCCTTTTTTAAATCTGTCTTTCTGATTTGCAATCGCTTGGTCATTGCTAATTGCGGCGCTTCGTTAGCTGTTCTTTCGGAGGCATAAACACGCTCATAAACTTTTTGAGCCAATGAGACGCCGCCATATCGATAAGTGGGCTTTAGATAATCAGATACTTCATCACCAAGGAGAATGACAAAATGTGATTTATGATATTTTTCACCATTCACTAGCCAGTAAGTGGGATCATAAAAACCGATTGATGTTGGATCCATTAAATCATCATTATCAAAAACAGGTGTTAACCAATAAGGGTCTATTTGTGAAATACCAGCGTACTTTCCATTTTTAAATGAATCGGGGTTAAACGGCTGTTCATAATCAAAGTTAGGATCTGTATTTTTAAATAACAAGTGACGAATGCCAAAGATATTTCTAAATTTAACACCTTCACTCATATTATATTTAAGGCGGTATTTTTTATCTAAGGCTTCTATTATTTTGATTTGTTTAGGATCAAGATCCGTTCCATCATTTACGCTTATATCCCATCCTTTTTTGACGGCATCCTTGGCTTTCATTTCACAGCCTTTCGATACAAGCCAGTGCTGCGCGATAACCGCACAAGCGTAATAACCGATAAAACTTGAAGAGGCTATAAAGTACGAAAGCAAATGCGGGTTAGCATTATCAAAATTGGCTTGATATTGAGCTGAAGCACCATCACAACCATCCATTGCAGCACCTTCAGCAATCTTAGCTTTTGGTGCTGTTCGTTGAATGGCGTTCTGTTCAATGTATTCTTTTCTTAGTTCATCGGTTCCAAATCCATCGGTGAGATCAAGAGCATCAGCATTATTGCTACGTGCTTTTTTTACCTTTGGTTCTACTTTATTTTTTGGCCAAAACTTCCAGTTCATAATTATTTTCCTGCGATTTGTATTTTTATATCAACCACTATCATCCTATTTACGTCTAACCATGCTCATTTTTACAACTTACCCCAGATAAACGTTGAATTATGGAACGTCAAATCATCCGAGTTTCCCTGACCTGCCACCATTAATTCGACGGTTTGCCCTTCGATAAGTGTGGGGGTAAACAATAGAACGTGGGTCTTAACGGGGTCACTCGTCACTGATAAGTCTTCATAAGGATCGCTCAATGCAGGATCAACATTATAAACAGGTAGTGCGCCGTCAATTGATATAGCTAGTCGATAGGATCTAGCCGTCGCGCCGCTTTTAATCTGACTGGAATTCCCTTCTAGCTTAAGAATTACAGGCTCTTTTGATGTCACCTCATATTTATTATTTCCGAGATGCTTTAGACGTTGTTCTGAAGAAGAAACAAACGTCCCGAACTGAACAGCAATATATACCCCGTCCGTGATTATTGTTCCGACCCCAGGGCTATCATTGCCATGTGATTCACCAGTGGCGTCCACGAGGCTATCAGCAAATCCTTTGTTATTTTGGCTCAAAACACGGGGGTCTGTATGATCTAGGCCAGCGGTATCCCAGTCGCCAGCAGTGGCCCCAGCGTCGAACGTCTCAGCAACATCAAAAGCACCGGCCACAACATTGTAAATTGCGTAACCCTTGCCTGAGTAGTGAGCGGACAGATCAGCATCAAGCGTGAGGGTTTGCCCCGGGCTTTGCCCATGTGCGGCAGCCGTGACAGTTATTCCTGTGACTGCGTAGCTGCCCGAGTCATTCTGAACCCATGGAATAGTTGCTATTTCAAACCATACGCCTGCACTTATGGCTGTAACAACACCACTCGTATTATATGAAGTTTCAACTGCGAACGTGGAGAGGTCGGCAGTTGATCCAGCCAAAGGAGTGGTGGCAGTTGCAAACCTTGCAACGCCCGGAGTGCTTAGTGAATCACTCACTGCCGTGACTGCCGTGGCACCTATTGAGTTATTAACCACGTTTGTGAATGTTCCGGTTACCCCTGCGGTATCGAATAATGAGCCCGATGTAATAGGATTATTAGTTATAACACATGATGATGATTCTTCGAGGGCTGGGTCTATTCTTAAAAGTGAACCAGAACTTAAGCCGCCGCTAAAGCCAGAAAATCCTATAGCCACTGTAATATCAGCCGATATGTCGAATAGACTTCCGCCATCTTGTATTACGTCCGGCCCTTCTAAACCAACCGCACTAGCATTTATATTTGAATTATTTATTGCCCAGCCGCTCGCTATGTCTGCAAAGCTGTTATTAACCATAACCAGACTTGAATCATTTATAACCCCTAAATCATCCCAACCAGCTAAAAAAGCATTATGTAAATTAACTCTTGTGAAACTACCGCCAGTTATATCTGTGAAAGTTCCTGTTGAAAGAGATATGAAATCAACTGCCTCAGTCCTTAGTCCACCATTCCCTGAAATAAAAGTATCTGTTCCAGAGTAGAGAAGAGTACTGGTGAAGTCCCCGCTATCAAACTTTACAGTTGCCGCAGACTCAAGAGCAAATTCATTTAATGTTGTGATAGGGCCGTTGATGATAGCAGTTGTTGTTGTCGAGATAGCTGTTAGGGCATCTAACTCACTCGCTTCAAAAATTTCTATAGCTGCCGGTGCTACTCTGGATGCTGTTTGGCCTCCGATTATTGCAAGTGGTGTTTTAATTCCTAAAGTAAACTCATTTATTAAATCTGTGCTCGCATCCAGCGCAAAAAACTTAGTGCCGTCAGGCTTCAGGCTTATTGCTCTAGGCGATGTAAGTCCATGCGGGGTGGCGGTGATTAAAACAGGATTATCTAAATCCCATGCGTCTAAATCATATTCATAGATATTAGTGCCATCAGATAGATACATGATCGTGCCAGTCGGGTCGAAACCCAGCATACCCCCACCAAAACCCGCATCAAATGTTTTTCCCGCAGTAGGCGCGGTATTGATATCCCAAGGATTCGCAGCTAAAAACTCCTTCACTAAATTTGAGGAGTCCTTAAAATAGAAACGTAAACCGCTAGGATGCCACCACATCGCCGTGGCGTTACTCACACCTAACGCGGTCATTGAGATAGTACCGTTTTCAGAGCCGCCGTTTACATCCCAAGGATCTGGACTAACAACAAATTGTACCAGATTATTGTTGGAATGGATTACAAATAAAGCTCGCCCGTTAGGTCGCCAGAACATAGCTTTAGGATTAGTGCCTTCAGAAGGAATATTAAAACCAGGATCAGTTAGAGACGCGACACCCCATTTTGTTGACATGTCAAACTGGTGAATCTCATCATTCTGATTACCACACATGTAAACATTAGCCCCATTCGGCCTTACGAACATCCCTTGGGGTTGGGTATCTGACGAGTTCACACTTTTGAAATCGACAAGCTCTAGCGTGTCGATATGCCAGCCAATGCCGTCCTGTGTCGCCCCTGTGGTCTGTGTTGACTCGTCGATGAATGATTCAGCTTCTAAGTTAATAAGACCCGCTTGGATAATATCACCTTCTGACATTATCACGTCGTTACCACCGGATATATTATCGACGCCTAGCGTTGTGGCAAAGGATTCAGCAGGGTCAGGCGCGCTCAATACAGAATAAACTATCGGGGTGACTGAACCGCTTCCCTCTTCCAATAGATTACTGGAATTGAACCGCACTACGTTCATTACAACCTGATCTATACGTCCCGTATCAACCCCTGATACGAATTGATTTTGGGTGAAGTCTTCAACCGTAGCTACGGTGCCAACACCCCTGATAGTAAGTACAGGGCCAGAGTGGCTAAGAACTTCATAGATGCCATTCCTGCTAACATCGAAAAGAGATAGCTGGATGAATTGCCCAGCAGAGAAGGTGCCTAAGCCATTAGTGACAACTTCGGGGTTTGTGAATCCATCGGTGCCCGCGCCAAAGTTTCCCCCGCTTACGGTGTCGCTTAGACCAGTAGTCTCAGCTACACCGTGCCATCCTGTCGTTTTGTTAGCGGCTACGGTATAGCCTGAGTTCAACCCAATGTAGGTATCAGCAACATGTAGATTTTCAGAGTCAACGGATGTTGTTGTTCCATTTATTGTGAAATTCCCCATTATTACGACAGCGTCATCAAACACCCATTCGCCAGTTAATGTATTTACTGTTGCGCCGGAATAAACAAGCTTTTGAGTTTCGTTAGCTTTAGGTACTTGACCCTCGGTAAGCGTGGTTATTGTTGGGTCAGTTCCGGCATCTGGCGAAGACGCTAGTGATTTTTTTGTTAATGGCATAACTAAGCTCCTACCGGGGTTACTGTTAATGTTGCATCACCACCCTGACAGAAAGCCCATACAAGATTAGCTGCATCAACACGATAATAAGTTAAGCTTTCTTGTAAGTCTGTAACGCCAGAAACAGGCGTAGCAGCATCATAACCAACAGGAATAACCGCCGCTTCAACATAAGCAACCGGAGAAGTTCCGTTTTTATGAAATACTTCACCGTCTTTATCTGTAGTTGTTAATTGCGTCCAGACGCCTTGTGGTACTTGAATTAGTGACATAATTTATCCTTGCGAGTCAATGTTTTTTGTTTTTTGTTTTTACCATTCTAAATCGAAGAAGTCCGGGCTTTCCGTTTCTCTTGGTGCGTAAAGCATCATAACACCATCATTAATATTTGGCGATTCTTGGCCTGTTCGCTTTTTCATATCTTTTTTGCTTTCAACTTTCTTTTTACTATTCGTTTCAGACTTAACCCAAATGGCGGTTGACATTTCACGGCTAATTTTTTTCCATAATTCATCGTCTTCAATATCCATAGAAAGCATTTCTTCAGGCTCAATATCTCTTTCACCTAATTCAATGAACCTATATGTATTGTATAGCATTTGAGCAACAATGCCGTGAGCATGGGCTTTTTGATTGCAATATATCTCATAAGGCGTTTTCTCAGTATCCTTAATTACATCATCTTCATCATCTGGTTTTTGTATTGCATCACCGGCATTAAAGGGATGTATTGCAATTTCCATTTTCGGGTACGTGTATTCATCATCATCAAGTAATTTCGGAAAGCTTTTAACATCTGTTTTATCGGTAATAATTACCGTGTCAACACCTGAAACGTTATCAGATACAAAAACGCTTACACCATCACCAAAACCACCACATTCATCATAAGAAAATTCATCAGCCTTGTTTTTACGTGCCATCATTAACGCCCGGCGTGTTGCTTCACGTAAATCAGGGGATTTAATCCATTCATCAATATCTTTTACGCAATTACCATCAGCATAAACAACCGCGTTAGAGTCTCGGCCTTGTCCTGCAGGATCATAAGCAACACGCTTAATTCCTTTTGTCATCCATTCAGGGTGCTTGCTGGCAAACCTTGCAGCCTTCATCCATTCAAGGTCAATAATTACGTCAGCTTCTGAACCTCTTGGAATGCCAAGCCAGGTATTATCATAATCTTTTTTAGGCTTTGTTTTTTTGTCATGTAAACGTAATCTCTCAAGGAACGCCGGAAAATATTTATTATCATAGTAATTACATGGCGTTAGCACTGTCCTATCAGGGGTGTCAATAATCCAGCGTTGATAGGTTGCATCTAGTTCGTTGGCAGGGTTAAATATAACGATTACTATGGCCCTATCAGATATCGGCCTAATAGATGGCAATAATTTACTCCATGATAACTCAGAAACGTTTTCGGCTTCTTCAATAAGAACAATGTCAACATTAGCAATTGATTTAATATTGTTGATGTTGTTTCTTAATCCTTTAAATATGAACTTAGACCCATTTCTACCAACAATTTGTTTGTCAGTTATTTTAAAGAAGTGATGCAAATCAAGTTCATCAATGCAGGCTTCGAGCTCAGCCTTAACAGATTCTTCAATTGAGTTTTGCAATTCCCTGGTAACTAAAACCCTAACAGGTCTAATTGTTGCTTCAAGGATAATGGCTTTTACTTTGTCTTTAGTCTTTCCGGCCCCTCTTCCACCATAGTCAACAAAGAAGTCATACAAGGGACTAAAGAACGAACGCTCTTTAATTATATCGGCTGTATTTATGTTATAGGCTTCAGCAAAAGCCTTTTGTGGTGAGAAATGTAGATCAGCCATCTACAGACGCGGAAATTGAACCCCAGGGTGTAAGGATTTCTTTCTCGAAAACCTCAATTTGTTTGGGCGCTTCATAACCGGCAAGCTCAGCCAATTGTTTCATTGCTTTTAATTTTACATCGAATCCGTTCTTAAGCTCTGAAAGCGCCGCTATGCCATTTGGAGTTAAATCAGGCGCAATTACCCTAGCGACAACAGATAGGTCTTCAAGCATCTCATCACGGCTCATAATGGCAGGATTAACAATGTAGTTAGCCATAGAATCAATGAAAACCTTAACCTTTAGATTACTTAGGATTTGGCTTACAGTAGATTCCATTGTTTTTAATTTTTTAGCCTTGCCTTTTGAATTCTTGTAAGCATCAATATCATTCATACCTGATATAGAATTAAGTGATATTTCTTTCTGTAAGGGAGTTAGCGCATTAAATAAGGTTTTTTGGTTGTCGTTCATTTCAAACATGTTAACTCCTTTTTTCTTTGTTTATATCTGTAGTGAGAGATTGTAACTAAGTTGTTGATATTTATATCGATTATAAATAGGGGATTATTTCGATTTACCAATGTGTTTATTCTTAGAATGCTTGTCATAAGTTCGATTAACAGCATAACCAGTGTAACCCACACCGAATAACGTCCACATTTCGCTTGGTATCGCATCTAACCAGTTTTTAAGCCCTAAAGCTATTCTATCCGCTATCTCTGGTTGAAACGCTGATAATATACCCATGGGGATTGCCGTTAGAATCATAATATACATCACGTATAAAAATGATGGCCTAGCCCTTGAAGTCCAAGGGTCTTTTGAATTGGCTTCTGCGATAATGGCAGACATACCGATTTCTAATTCTTTTAGCTTTCCTTGCTGAGCAAGGGATTGAAGTTTTAATTTAGCTTCTGCCTTTTCTTCGTCGCTTGTGAAAAGAGAGTCAATCAAGCTGAATCCTGAAGATATAACGCTGCCTATTATTGGTGTCATTTTAATATACCCACATTACAAGTTGATGGCCTTCACGATAGCCAAGATGAATAAATGTTTTAGCTATGCCAATAGCATTAAATCCATGCTTTAGACCAAGCTTAACTAATTGTCCGCGCTCTGCACCACCGGAAACAGAAACATCAATCCCTATTCCTTTCTGATGGTCTGCTGGGGTTGTGCGCTTGATTTCGTTTGGATGGTTAGGGCATCTACCACCGCTAGTGACAGTTAGCGAGCGCATAGCATCATCACGAACTCTTTGAGCTCTATCTAAAGTGCTTTGGTTAACGCTTCGCTCATCACAATAAGGATGATCGCAAGTGCATAAAAGTTTTTTATCTGTTTCAGGATTAAAGTTTTCTGTTTTAACTATATGATTCATTTTAACCCCAAGTAAATTAATATTGCTGAAATGATAATGGCCGTTAATACTGAAGCCCTAAACTTATCGACCGCCTTCCATCTGTCTTTTGATATTTCATCACCAACGTCTAACAATAAAACTTGTTTTTCAATCTGCATTACTCGATCATCATTATTCTGCTTGTATTCTTTGAATTCTTTGCCTTGAAGTATTTGAACTTTTTCTATACGGCCTGACTTTTCAGAATGGGCGCTATGCCTTTCTTCTGACTTGGCTATTATCTCCGCAAGGCTACCTAATTTTTCAGCCATTGATCCAGTAACACCAACAAGAAGATCAATTCTTTTGTTAGTCTCTGCACTCTGCTGAAGCTGAAGCGCGGCGTATTTCTCGAAAACCTGATCTAATTTTATGCTGTTTGCTTTTTCGCCACTCATAACGCCGTCCCAGAAAAGAGCCTACTAAAACACTTAGGCCACACATAAAAAACACTATTGATATGATCAATGTCAATTGTTCCGCGTTTTCTATAATAATTGGAAACATATTTATTTAACAATCCCAAATAGATTAATTCGAACATCATAATTATGCCGACAAAATAAGGATAAATATAATAAAACGATATAAATTCTACATCAAAAAAGGCTTTTATTGTTAACAAGTTATAAGTAAAATTAATAAAAACAAGCCCTATTATAATGAAATGAGATTTCAATCTAAGCAAAAATGACATAACAGTTAGCTGGATTGCGGCGTAAAATAGATATATAAGCCAACTGTATTCAGCTCTAGCATCAATGAAAGTGTAGTTGTAGGCTAGTTTGTGCAAAATAAATTCAGCAGCTACAACAATAGCGATAAGTCTATACTCTTTGATCGAAAAAGCGGCCAATAAGACCGCTATAAATATGCAAATATAAGTAAACATTTAGCTTGGATCTTGCTTTGGCTTTGGATTTGGTTCGCCGTCTTGGTCTGTCCCGCCCACACAAGGGTTTAAATATCTCATTACGCTACTCTCTCTAGTTCATCGTTTTCAAAATTCAATAAAATGCCATGCAACCGAGCAATGCTTACGGCTGTCTGGATGCTGCCAACCCCAAATAGAACAACACTAGTTCCTTTGAGTATGTGCCAGCAATTATCTCTGTGCACGATCTGATACATTTTATTAACATTTCATAACTCTTAGTTAATTAGAACCTTCATTATAAGACATAAGATTAACAAGTTCAAATCGTCAATCTTTCCTATTGATTGTTATCGCCGACCCATCTTTATATTTAAATGTGATTTTTCCCGAAGAGCCAGATTCAGACTTTAATCCAGGCATGTTTCTACATAAACATTCAGAATTTTCAGGCGGCAATAGTTTTTTAATATCGACAATCCACTTGTTCATAAAAACTCCTTGTAACTATTTGGTTAGGATTACTGGTCTTCTTATTAAAAACCTTCCGGCGCTCTGACTTATATCTGTTATTTTCGTTCCGTCTGGGAATATTCCAATAGCTTTTCCATTTAGTATTAACCCAACTGCCTCAGTGTCGTCATGAATACCGTCACCATATACAGTGACGGTATCTTTTGTTGCGACAAAATTAACCATAAAATTTTCCCCATTTAGACTATTCGGCAAGAATGCTTTCTTCTTACAATGAATAATCGTTTATTTTTAGCCGATAGCACTCTTTTATCTCTTTTTTCTTTATTAACACAATCGGCACATATCGGAGCCATGGCGCTGTAAAATTCAAACTGAGTACCATTACCGCACGTGTGACACTTTCCATTAACCATTAAAGCCATAAAAAATTCCCCGTAACTATTTTACTTTTGATTTAATTAAAAAAAGCTCCCAAAAAGCTGGGTGCATTTTTCTTTGTCCGCCCTCCCAATCCTGCCACGTTCTCATTTTTGAATGAATTAATTCGGCAGATTGGGTTTGGGTTAAGCTGAGTTTTTGGCGCTCAGCTTTTATTTGTATAGGGTTGGGATTATTCATTTAAAAACTCTCTGAATACAACGCAATGTAAATTAATTTGAATTTATAAATAAAATAACATCGTTAGTTATAAATGTGTTATATGAGTTGCGACCCGTACCGTTCCAAACTCTAAAACAAAAATTCGATTGATTTATTTCGTATGCGCTAAATCCTTTTAATGATGTTGCTGCAACACGAGTGCGATATTTGTTAGTGCCCTTTGAAGTTAATAAAACACCTTTTTCACTAGCTTCTTCGTGAAGTTTATTTAATAAATTAATGTTTGATTTTGCTAATGTAGTCATTTTCTTAACTCCTTCTGGTTCGAGACATTCCCTAACCTTGAAATCTATTATGCACGCATTGCGTGTAATAGCAAGTGTTGATTTCAGGTATTTAAATTTTCCTATGAGTTTTTTAATTGATTTAAATGAATATCTAAAAGCTCTAAACACATATTTATATATCCACCAGAGCCACATCTTTTGCAATACGCAGCCTCACCTAGATGAAAATCTGGCTCTTCATCTAAATCTTGGTACATTGTCTTTTCGCCACAATTAGGACAGTATAGGTCTTTTATATAGCTATATTTTCTCATTTAAAAATTTTCCCCGTTAGTTGAGACTGTTATTCAATGCTTCTAAATCACTATCAGAATGCACTATGTCATCATGAACAAATATATAGCCATCATGCTCACCTGTTTTTACTTCTTCCATATTTGAAGCAACTATAACTCGACTGCAAATAGGGCAATACATTGATGACTTTATCTTGCTTTCGCTACATTTAGAGTCAGCATACCAATCTCTATCGCCGCATTTCGTGCATTTATCATCATCGTCAAAACTGTGACTGCTCATAAAATTTCCTTGTTTACGTTAGTTGCCAAAAGTTATCATCAATTGCCTTGCTAAACTCAGGCGGCAAATCCTCGATATTTCTTCTTATTTGGTCAAACTGATCTTTCCTTCTAACTAAACCAGCCTCCATTCTATTGCAATCGTGCTGTATTTCTTTTAACACATCTATCGCACTAATTAATCCAGCGTGTACCAGCGTATCCATAAGCTCGTCTATCTTTCCGCAGACTAACTCTCGCCTTGCTGTATTGAATGTTTTAGGCATTTTAACTTTCCTTGGCTGTTAAAATTAAGCGGATCAGGTTAGGATTTGCACCTAACTTACGTTTCAGCTTCGAGTTACTACCGTACCGACAATTAACACTAACTAGCTAGACTCACGTTAAATACATCAATGACAGCGCTGAACTTGCCCACATACCGCGTACTTTTTGCGGCCATCTGATCCTTAAAAAAAATTCCTTGTCAGTAAGCGTCTTCAGCTATTAAGCCCACTGTTTCTGGGTCGCTATCAATCCAGCGCTTTGTTGTTCTAAGTGTCTTATTGCCCAATAAATGGTGGATGTCAGACGTATGGATACCCTTTCTATTAGCGTTTGTAGCAAACGTTCTACGCCCTGATTGTGAGCTGGGATACTCTATGCCCGATTCTTTCAATAAGTCCATTATATGGCGCTTTAGAGAGTCTGGCCTTTGCTTGCCATTAACCGTTGTTATCGCGAAAGACTCACCTTTCAAAGTCTTAAATAAGAACTCGTTATCAAATAGATAAGGTATCGACTCAAGATATACCCTTAAAAATTTAGCGATGTTTTCTTTGATATAGAACACCCTATACCTGCCTTTAAAATCCTTATCACCTCTAATAATAAAGTTTTTTTTAATCTCGTCTGTGCTACTTAATACATCAGAAATAGTGATTCTATTAAGCTCTAATATCGTGCAAGGCGAACCAATAAAGAAAGCCAATAAACATAAGTCGCGTTTAGCCCATTTACTATAGCTTTCAGTTAATTCAAATAACCACTTCTGCTCTGACTTGGTAATTAAGTGTGGTAAAGCCATGTATGTAAAACCCTGGTTTTGATACTTATTAATACATAGAACCAGCCTAAACCTATTGAAACAGATAGTCAAGCACTGATGGTTATTGAGTTCCTAGTAAAGCCGTTAATCAAGATTGTTAGATTTAATTGAATCCCAGTTTTTATGAAGCTTACCTAACATATCTTTTATATCTTTCTCTTTTTCTGCTACAAACTCCCACTCATCCCAGTCAATATATTGATGAATAGTCTCTTCTATCATTGTGGCCATGACCTGTGGTTCCAAAGCATCTAGCTCCCACGAAGTTTTTCCAAATCGTTTTATGTATTCTTTTGCTCTACTGTCAGTAATTTTTGCAGGGTTAGGCGGAGGTGAATATTGATCCACCTGATCCATATTTAATGCAAGACGATTTACTTCAACACCACCTGGCAACCTGGTAAACAGATCTAACCTGTCTTTGTTATCCCTAGTCATATCAATACCGCTTGGATCATGATCACCCAAGTGAATTAATAAACATTCTTTACCCTGATTTAATTTCCTTTCAAATCGCTGTCCGGCGCGCCAAGCTTCCGACGCAGACAAGTAGCCTTTGCAAGACAGGTGAGGAACAAGTAAAGGTTCACACGCTCGGCTAATCACATTTCCTAGCGCCTCTTTTTCAACCCACACCTCAATATAGTAAGGCTGAGAATCCCACCTATCAAACCGAATATAATGCGGTAAGTCTTTGATAACATCTGCCTCATTTTCTTGATACCAGAAGTTCTTATGCTCTCTGTTTCTGTCCTCGATTGCTTCCCAAGATAACATCCCAGAAAGGCGAGCTTTTGTTATCATAGAGCCTAGATTTTTATAGCTTCGTTCTGAGTTTTCAATCAGATCTCTTGCAACAAATTGATAATAAAGTTGACGTAAAGTTAGCGTGTATCCTTGGCTGTCATACTCATCAATAATATTATTCGCTACCGTGACAATTGCCGCGCTCTTAGGTGTCGGACTCCATGGTTTATAAAATATTTTACTCATAATATGTCTTTTCCTTATTTTTTTCTGTGTGTAAGAAAATTTACGCATAACCCAAAAACTATAATTTCAATGGCTAACGCGGGTATTTTTGATTTATCTGGACTGTACACCGAAAATTCAAAATGAAAATAACGATAGTAATCAAGCCCAATATATTCGAACTCTTCGTTATTTTGATTATAGAAAGTTAAACTAGGCTCGTAGTACATCATGTAGTCCATTTAGTCATTTCCTATTAGTCTATTGATTTCTTGAATAGCTTCTTGTCCACGAATATCTGAACCATCCAAGTATTGGATATAAGCTCCGTTAGCAGTACCATGACCACAGCAAGCATTCATAACACCTGGTAGCGTTCCGAGACAGGGATCGTGACCTTCTGGTGTCGGCATTTTGTCGCAATGACCACAAGGCCTGTCGCTCCAAGTCTTGTTCGTCGGTTTTTTTGTATCAGAGTAAATCCATTCGTCATTTAAATACTCTATATCGTGACCCCTAAGCTTGCTTTTAACCATTAGTGTCATTTCCTATTGTTTACGCTTGATTTGTTGGCGTCTATTTTGTTTAAATTTCTTTCGTCCACCATTGATAGTTGGTTGACCTTCTCCGTTTTTCCATAGCGCACTCTCTAATACTGATGGAGCAATCGACATAGATAGAGTTGTAATTAACATTGCTTTATTTGAGCGCATTTAGTCTTTTACCTGTAAGTTTTTAGTACGTTAAAATTAGCGGGAAAACCGTTAAAACATTGTTTGCTGTCGCGTGTGACTATCAACTCTTAACTTAGCGGCCTCAAAATAATCTTTATCCTTCTCGCAGCCGACATATTCAAAACCACCAAAATAGGCGGATATGGCGCTTGAGGCGCTACCGAAATGAGTATCAAGGATCTTATCGCCATAGTTGGCATAGTTGTCTAGCATCCAATCATAGAGCTTTATCGGCTTTTGGCATGGATGGATTATATCTGCCAGTTCTGCAGGCTTCCTGCTGCCCCCATTTTTTGAATACCTAAATATTTTTGCGGCTCTATCAAAGCTAGAATAAGCTAATTCAAAGTCTGAAAAATCACTGTTATCTAGCTTCTTATCCCAGCATATCCAACCCATTGATGTAGGGATCATTTCTGTAAAATAATTAGCCCCCCAAATAATTTGATTTTTACTAACTCTTTGTAATTCTTTGAAATATTTCGGTTCTGGTACAGCATCATCCCAGTCCTTTTTTTCGTGTTTGGTTTTGCCTCTTCTATCTTTACCGCCGCTTTCACCGATACCATAAGGAGGATCGACAATAGCCAAATCAAACTCATTATCTTTGCAAGTTTTCATGTACTTTATGCAATCAATATTTAGTAGTTTAATTGTCATTATTGTCATTTCCTGTTTTAGTTAATGATGCAATCCACTTTCTTAATTCAATCATTTGAGGGCAATAACACATAGAGTAAACGTAAGTGTAGAGCTTTTGATAATCATGCTGCTTACGCTTAATGAACCAGTTAGCGTCCGCCTCAGTTAAGCAAGCCTTAACAACTTCTTGTTTTTTATTCATCCATATTTTTTCTATGCCGTCTGGAGTATCTATCCAATCAAAGTCAATACAGCACTCGTTTATATCTTCTTCGCCATGACCTTGAAGCTGCCGATCAATCCAGTCTTTTTCATAGTCAGAAAAATACTTAATCATTTCATCAAATTCATCATCGAGAGAATTACTATCATAGATAACGTGACCCTCCCTAGCGCAATCAACCCATTGATAATATTCTCCATAATCTTCAGAGGTTGGGTATTCTTTGTCATAACAAACCATCCAAAGCGGATCAGCTGTTATGCGGTTATCTTGAGTGTTTATCTGCTTCGACATCTCAAGTAAAAATTCTGGTATTTTATCCATTTGTGTCAATTCCCATTCAGTAGGTTTAAGACTTGATCTAGCGTTAAATCCCTGTCTTCTTTTCTATCGTAGTAGTAAGCGCCGTACTTACCCATTCTTAGCTCATATCGTTCCATTTAGTCAATTCCTTGCTGTCGTGCGGGTAGGGTTGATTGATGACTTTCTAGGACTTTGATTCTTCCTAAATCATAACCACCGCTAATCCCTGAAACCATAACAGCCGGAGTTCCACATAAATCCCAAGCCATTGATCGGGTATTGGTCGGAATCTCTTCGCCGTTATCCTTGGTTAAAATTACTGGCGTTCCTATTGGATACCATTCGTTAAATTCTTCTACTGATATGTTCATAATATTTCTTTTCCTATTGGTTTATAAGGTTTTGTGCGAGACAATACTGATCTCTCACATCGACAGCCGAATTTGGCATTTTCACTCGCCATAACTTTTCTAATTCAGATAGCATCTCATTACTATTACTTAAGCATTCTTTTAGCTCAGCTATTTCTTTTTTTGCTTCTATCAGATACGTTTCTTTAATATATCCGCTCATTTTGTCTTTACCTCGTAACTTTTCGAATTGGAGGCTTCAGATATTGCGCTTAATATAACCTGTCAGAGTTTTATTAAAATAATTAACAATATCATCAGCCATAATGCTTTTTATTGGTTGGTTTGTGAGTGGCCTACACGTAGACCACAGGCAAAACAACTAGTTAAGATTAACGCCATGATGTTCTAAAATAGCATTTAATTCTTGCGTTGCTATTAATGGTAAATCATAACGATTATTCCATTCCGCAATATCATCCGATAAAGTTACAGCGCCTTTCATCAATGGATCTTCGTCAGAATAAGGTAACGGTTCAGTTGATTTCTCTTCATCTTCAGGTAAAAATGGTTCAGAAATTTCTTCTTGAAGAGTTTCTTTATGAACTGCCATTTCTTCGGGTTTTTCAGTTGCCGCTTCAACTTCCTTTTTCTTTAAATCAAACGCTATATTTTCCGCTTTGATTCTTTCTGCTTCAACTTGATCTTCCTTTTCCTTTTGAGCATCCTCAATTTTTTTCTTGGCTTTAGCTTCTTCCTCTACGCGCATTTTTTCGCGTTCGGCTTCAAGCCTTACTTCTTCGGCTTCAAGCCTTACTTCTTCGGCTTCTTCATGCTCAGAAATACGCGCTTTTATTAAATTAACAAGATCATCGTTATCTTTAAGCAACAGCATGGCGTGATCGCTGAATAAGAACTTATGGTCTTTTGCCAGTTCACTTAGGCTATCCAGGTTCTTTCGGATAATTTGAGAAATCTCATTAGCTTCAATTTTTGCGTTAGCAAGTTCAGAGCTAACCGCTTCTTCCATCTTTTCAAAACTGCGCTTACCCTTCATTACCGCTTCAAAATCTACGACTATCTGAGTAATCTGAACACCATTAATGCCTTCACTCAGATTGGACAAGTGGCTGTTGAACTCGATTTGAGCATTATTAACAATAGAGACTTTCTTAGCTTCTTTCGCTTGCTTTACTTGCTTCTCACCGTGAGACTGCAATTGCTGAAGAATTTTATCAGCTTGACCAACAAAACCATTGAACTCAGCAAGGCTTTCAAATTTCTTTTCAATATCTGCAGCTTGAGTTTTAAGCGTTGCCCGGCCAGTTTTAACATTTTTGTTAAAAGCTTCTTTGTCAGCAAAGTCTTGATCAGTCTCAAGAATAAGGTTCATTTGCTCATCAGCTAATTGTTTTATTACCGGGATATATTCACCCAAGTTTGAAACAACAAGCGAGCCTTCAACGCTACACTTAATAACTGGAAAGCTTTCTTGCTCGCTGGCAACAATAATCTCTTTCTTGGCTTTTATTTCGTGATTTTCCAGATCAATAGCAAATTGTTTCCACCCTTCAATTAATTTGTTTCGCTTTTCTGGTAAAGAGATATAGCGCATTGTTTCTCTGTTTTCTAAAGTTCCGTCTGAGCAAGTAAAAAGAATCTCGTCAATCCCAGCAACTAACATTTGATGCTCTAACTGATAAGCATATTCATCATCAAGAACGCTATTAAATACATTATCGGCAAGAATTTTGTTGTAAAGCTTATGCTCCCAAGCATCATCAATGTCACTGTTCAGGCCGTCATAACTTGCAAGGTAAGGGATGCCGCCAACATCAAGAACGCCGACAACAGGCTTAAAGTCTTCAAAAAACTGTTCATTAGTTATAGGTAAAGCATCAGCTTCAGCTTTATGACCTTTTTCAAATAAACTTAAAACAAAAGAATCAATTTTAGTTATCCATCCTTTCTTGCTGCTTAAAAGGTCGGTTCTTGTTGCGTGTCGAGATACACCCATCATCATAGGCGCTTCGCTGGCAGTAAAATGAAGCTTCCGAACTTCTAACCACTCTTTTGAGCCTTGTATTAAATTAAGAATTTTCATTGCATTTCTCCGTCAGACCAGCTAATTGATTTTCTGTTAAAAAATGACCATTTGAATTTAATTGATCAAGAATATCCTGAACCGTTGTCGATCCTTTTTTTACAGCCTTAATCCAACTTTTTTCCCTTTGATTATATTGATCTTCAGTCAACAACACCTGCTCACCTTCTTTTTCTGCCACTGAAAGCGGATCAAAACTTCCGCCATCATCATCTTCACCACCAACGACAATACCAAGGCTACCAGTTAACGTATAACGTCTTAGATAGCTGATAGTTGAAGCAATGGCTTTAAGTGGATCCTTGCCACCGCTAACATCAGGTTGAGAGGTTAATTGGCTTAATTCAAAGTGGCCGCTTACGTGAGTAACTATGCAAACAACAGTTATCCAGCCTTGATCTTGAGATTGAGTGAAACGATAAGAAATGCCGGTTTCTTTTAGTGCCGGGCGAATTGCCTTTGCAATATCTTCAAGCTTGGCGTAGTCGTAAAACGTGCGACCTTTAGGTGACGTATAATCAACAATGCCGTTTTTTTCAATGACCGGTAAAAGCCCTTGAAACTTAGACATTGCGCCGTTGAAGTCTTTTCTTGCTTGATTGGCCTCATGCCGTTCTTGAAGATCTAAAAGCTTTTCAAGATAAGTAATGTCTGAACCATTTTGAACAGCCAACTCAATCAATCTCATGTGAGGCTGAGCCATTACAGTTAACTGATCGTTTTTTTCGACAACTTCATTTTCTTTCATGTTTATACCTATTTGCTACTTATTGTTTGGACGATTTAAATAATAGCAATCAAATATATCAAAATCAACTCTAATCTTACATAAGTACGAATTAATTAACTTAATGGTTGCTATAATCTTATTTACGGTTAATAATCAAATCATCAATAACAATATAAAGGCGTGAATAATGAAATTAGTGAATATGAACTCAGGCAAATCATTGAGACAATTAATGTCAAGAGACAGTGTAAGCCGTTCAGAAATGGCAGAAGCTTTGAAGTGTACGGAATCATACGTTTCAGCAATGAGAAAAAACAAATCAATATCAGCCGGCAAGCTTATTGAGGTTTGTGATTTTTTTAAAGTGTCAGCTTCAGAATATTTTAAATTAGGTGAAACTGAAGAGGGTAAATAAAATGCACTATTACCAATTTAATATTGGTGATTATAAGTCTCACACTGACCATTTGGATCTTCATGAAGACTTAGCTTTTAGAAGAATGATGGACTGGTGTTATTTGCATGAATCACCGCTTCCGCTTGATTTAAATGTAATTGCCAAGAAGATTTTAATGCGTTCGCATACCGATAGCATTGCGAACGTATTAGGGGAGTTTTTCCATAAAACTGAAGAAGGGTATTTAAACAAGCGAATAAATTCAGAGGTTGAGGCGTTCAAAGCCAAGTCAGATAAGGCGCGCAAGTCAGCTGAAGCAAGATGGAATAAAGTAAAAACGCAATGCGATGGCAATGCGAACGCATTAAAAACGCAATGCGATGGCAATGCTAAACATAAACCATTAAACACTAAACAAGAAACATTAAACATAAACCAAGAAACAGTAGTTAAAGATAAGCCATCAGCTAAAGCTAATGAACCGTTTTTAATATTCAGTTATTGGAAGGAAGTTTTTAAAAAGAATGATTCAGCCAAATTAACACCTAAACGATTAAAGGCAATCAAAGCAAGAATAAAAGAAGGTTACACGCTAGATGAAATAAAATCTGCTGTTTATGGCTGCTCTGTTACTCCTTGGAACAATGGAACTGATCCTAATAACTATGGAAAGAAAAATGATTGTTTAGAGCTGATCTGCCGTTCCGGTGAAAATATTGAAAGGTTCGCCGGTAATGCTCAACAAGCAGCACCGCAAAAGTATAGCGCCGTTACTGAACGGAATATAAACACTCTTCAGGACTGGATAAATGAATAATTCAAACAGAAAAGAATTTTCGGAAATCATGCTGGCCATGGGCGAGATATACGACAAAACCCTAACCAAAGCTTTAGTGGAAATGTATTTTGATGATCTGTCAGGTTTTACTATTGATCAAATCTCTGGCGCATCCAAAAAACATAGATTAAATCAAGCTAATGGGCAGTTCTTCCCAAGACCAGCCGATATAGCGCGAAATATCGACGGTCAGCAACAGACTAGCGAAGATAGAGCGACGTTAGCCTGGATGGAAGTCGAGCAAGCTATAGGTCGCGTGGGAGCTTATGGAACATTAAATCTCGAAGATAAACAGGCACTCATGGCAGTCAAGCATATGGGGAGCTGGCAACAGCTTTGTCATACTGACCGGGACAAGCTTGGGTTTAAGCGCCAAGAGTTTATAAAAAACTACCAGGCGCTCGAAAATACGCCTTTAGAAGCCTTGCCAAGTAGCTTGGCTGGTATTGAAGATTTGCATAACCAAAGATTAGGTGATGACAATCCAGCCGATGATTTATTGAAGAAACTTGAATTACGTGAAGCTAAAAAATTAAATAATTTAAACAATGGAGAATAGAATGAAAATTGAATTTATATTAAGAGAGTCAACGATTAGAGATATCCTTAAGCCTTGGGTTGATACTGGTCACACTGATAATTCGGGTGATGGCGGGTTTTGTTTTGATAATGTTCATGATTACGATATCACAAATGGCGTTATACATATTACAATTAATGATGATGACGCTAATGAGTATATCTACAATATATCGGACTTCTACCGAATCAAAATAAGTTTTTAATTGTGAATCCTTTTCAAGCTCAAATGAAAAACGACATAGCATTCCATAAATCTATTCGAGCTCAAAACGCCAAGCAAAGGGAAGTTGAAAAGTTAACCGGCCAAAAATTTCCTTGCACACTTAAAAGTCAGGCTGGTTTTCCATTGGAGAATAAAAAATGAATTATGAAGCACAACAACCCTTTCATATTGAATCGACAAAACAAGAACTAGCAATAGCTCAAATGAAAGTTCGTCAATTATCAATTTATTGCAATAACGCGATAGACCTTTTGTCTGAGTTAAATACCGCATTTCTTCACAATAACGATCGTTATAGTAATAAGGTTCAAAACTTCATTAAGCAAAAGCCTGAAACCTTGCTGGCGGAATATGAAGCACAAGTAATTGAGCGGTTAATTTACGACCCTAAAAGCCCTGATTTATCGCAAACCAATATTAAAAATGCGTTGCAGGATTATGCTGATATGTTGAGGGCGGGTAAATGGGCGATTTGATAAGTAGTGATTTGTCAGACGGTTTAAAAAACTCCTGGGGTACTGATCAGCTAGTTGTTGACGCTCTGGATGATGAATTTCATTTTGATTTAGATGCGGCTGCAAATCATAAAAACAAAAAGTTTAATCAGTATCTAACCAAGGAAGGTGATGCTCTAACTATCGACTGGAGCCTTGTGAGGCGCTTAGGTGGCGAGGGATATGTTAAATCTGTTTGGATTAACCCACCATACGGACGCGGTTTTATTAAAGCGTTTATGAATAAATGTATTGAGCAAAAATCAAAAGGTGTAACTAGCGTTATGTTGGTACCCGCCACGCTTGATGCTCAATGGCTACCAATTGCTGATATTTCTGAAATTAGAATCATTACTGGTGGGCGCCTGAGCTTTTACCATCCAATCACCAACAAAAAAGTTAATGGAAACACAAAAGGCTCAATGTTTGTTATTTTCAGGCCTTCAAAAATTCCGCTAAATATCAGGCTGATTGATAGAAATGAACTTTTAGGTACCAGCAATGAAAACTAAGTCTACTCTGCAAATAGAAATAGCTATATTGAGCCTTTTGATAGGCTTGATACTTGTTGGCTCCGCTTGGTGTGCAGTAGCTTTTCCAGAAGAAAGACCAAAAGATTTTCAGCTTGCAGGAAAGTTATGCCATGAAAAAGGCTTTATTGAGCCCTCTTCGATTACCGTTGAAGGTAAAAAAATAACTTTTTTCTGCCAATGAAAACTATTGTTAACAGTCAAAAATCCTTAGAAGATCATATTCTCTATTTACGTATGAAGTTTAAAAAGGATCGGTATCTACGGATAGACACCAAAACGGGCAAGCAAAGAAGCCCGACTGAAAATAACTGTGTTCATCTATTTTGTGAGCAAGTAGCAGATGAACTGAGCGAAAAGGGCATTACGTTTCAAATGTTTTTTAACCCGGGTTTCGAAGTTCCATGGACTAAAGCGATTGTTAAGGAAAATGTTTGGCGGCGCATTCAGATTGCTATCTGTAGTAAGGTTTCGACAACCGAACCGACAAGTGCTGAATACAATGAAATATATGAATATGTAAATTTAAAACTGTCTAATTATGGTATTCATATACCGTGGCCTAACAAAGAATTATTGAAGAAAAAAAATGAGATATAACCCGCGACAATACGAATGCTCTCGCTGTGTAAGGAATGGCAAAGACTGCAGTAAGTTAGATTTTAAAACCATGAAGCAGGTCGGTTTATGTGCCGGCGTAGCGATCATTGTTGAGTGCACAGAATACGTTAAGAAGGAAAGGTAGTGGCTGTTAAAAAATGCTCTCACTGCAAAATTAAAAAAGAAATAACAATAACAACACCGATTTACTCTTTTTGTTCGTTTGATTGCGCTTCAAGTATGGCTAAGGACAAGCAGGATAAGCAGAGAAAGAAGCAAATAGCCAAAGCCAAGCAATCGCAAGCCAAAAAAGATAAGACTGATAGAAAGATTCACAGGGCGCTCAAAGAATCAATTAAGCCTAAATCAAAATGGTTGGCTGAAGCTCAGGCGTCATTTAACAAATATATTCGGATTCGTGATTATGATGATCCTTGTATTGCTTGCTTGAAGCCAAGGCAAATTATTGAAGCCGATCAAGGTTGGAAAACTGGCGGTTGCTGGGATGCTGGCCACTTTATGACAAGAGGGGCTAAAGGTCAGTTGAGATTTGTTTTATTTAATGTCCATAAGCAATGCAAGTCTTGCAATGGTGGTGGCGGTAAGTTTTCAGCCAAGGCCGCAACAGTGGACGCCAATTACAGAGTGAATTTAATTGAAAAAATTGGAATTGAGAAAGTTGAGTTTCTTGAAAACAGCAATGAACTGGACTTTAAGAAAGGTGATATTGAATACCTAAAAAGAATTAAACGTATTTTTAACAAGAGGGCTAGATTTTATGAAAAACGAAAAAAATCCTGAATGGTATATTCTGTACGTATTTGAATGCGAATGCAACGGAGAAATCCCGCTACCCCTATGCAAGGTCAATAATATGCAACGGGGTTTTAGTCACGCTTGAAATCAAACGGAATATGTAAGCGCCTATGAGGTATGACCTTGTAGGCGCTATTGAGGTTATTTAGATTTTAACAGTTTCAACTCTCTGCGCATCAATGCAGCTTCAAGTATCATAGCTTCATCATATCTAATACCATATGCTTCACCGGCAGCTAGGTGAATTACAGGCTCACCTTTATCTATAGCATCACCGTCTCTGTCACATATAACATTGCCGTCCTTGTCGCATAACGGGTCAGGGTATTTTAGTATTTCACCCCATTTATCGAAGCACAAAATACCATAATCAAACCCGTCCAATCCTTCAGCTTCAAAGGCTGCCTTTACTTGCTGAGCAATAACACCAAAATGCAGTCTTGCACTTTTACCTTTCGACTTAACCGAGTCTTTGATTTTGTACTGCATAAAATCAACTCTCGCCCAAGCGTCTAATATTTTATTCTCTATAAGGTCTATTTGTTCTTTTGCATTTTCATCTGAAGTATTAATTGTTCCTATTGCGGAAAAAATTTCTTTTGTTCGCTTGCCAGCCGAACCAACATTGAACGCATTATCTGTACCGGGTAACCATGCTGAACCAGTTGCTTCCCAGCGCACCGCTCCACCTGGTCCCGTGGTTATATTAAAAGAACCGCCCCCACTTGATGGACCAATATCACAGTCGCCACCCTGAGTAGCGTGTGAGTTAGCATGTAAGCGATAAAATGCACCAGAACCTAAAGAACCATTCCCTGGTTGAGAGAAATATCTTCCTGTGCCAGCAGCACCATCCGTAGTTAACCAATTAGTATTTGCATTTTCTTTAAACAAATGTGTTTGCACATTTGTCGCATTAATAGGGGCAGAAAAACCAGCGAAAGAGGAGTTGTTGCCACCCCTTCTAATGTTTCCTCTACCATCTTCAATAGTGCTGCCGGGGTCGCTAAACCCATCTATGAAATTAGACCCGCTTATTTGAGCAGCATTGAAACCATAGCCTTTCACATGTATATTAGTAGCGGTTGGGTGGTATTGAAGAGACTTAAATCCAACGCCTCCCGCAATTTCAAATCTCGCGTTTACGTCCATATTTGTATTTAATGCACCAAAATACATGCCTACACCACAAGATTCAAGGTTAGTGCCAAACACTTTAGTCCCGTCTGACTGAGAACCAACCGTTGAATCTGCAAAATTTACGCCTATTGAAGTTGGGTCTGTAGCTCCGTCGCCCTGATTACTACCTGAGTATATTATGTTACCTGTCGGTTGAGTATTAGCTGCACCGTAATTTTCAACACGTATACCTTCGTGATTATGATTATTATCTGCTCTGTAAGTGTTGAAAAAATTACTACGTGTTGCAGACCCTCTAATCAATAATCCTATGCCCGTTCGAGTACTGTCAAATGGCTGAAATAAACCTTCATTAATTGTATTAGTTTCACTGTCTCGTAAACCGTAAGCGCAAACACCCGTCGCTGTTTTTTCTTTTATATGAATTTTACAGTGAAGAAATCTAATTGAAAACTGTAGATCCCCATCTTCTTCTCCTAAAGTCCAACCCGCTACCGGGCCTGTTTTCACGCCAGCAGCCCATGAAGTTGCTTGACCTAGACCCGTACCTAATCCCATGTAAATAAATCGACACCAGTTACCCTCAATTGATGAACGTTTAGGTACATAAATTTCATCGTCATGCTTGTAATTTTTAGAGCCATCAAAAACGGTATGTCCACCAACACCAGCAGCAATGATGGCCCTTTGAATTGCTGCGGTATTGTCGGTACTCCCGGCTTGGCCCTGCCCATCATCATCGCCTATTACGCCATAGTGTTCAGCTATGTTAAATTCAGGAGTTATTATTAATGTAATACTTTGTGACACTTGGTCACTAGCAATAATGTCAAACGTGTTAGCTGTGCCAATACCAGATATAACAATAAAATTAGCATCTCTATCAGCTAAATAGATTTTCTTGCCGACAGGAAATGCATTGATAAAAGCTTTGTATTCTGCTACACCACCGGGGAAATTGTAAGTTTGTGATAGGTCGTTTATTAAAGCTGAGTGTATAGCCCACTTACTAGATGGCGGAACATCTGTATTTCCATCAACGATAGATACATAATCAACGCCAGCTAAAGTAACAATTGAATTTTTATTGTACGAAAAAGGAACTCCACCGTTAACAGCAGAAGTTATGAATTCAGGATATACGTGTTCTTGCCATTCTTTTATATTTGCCGTTATATCATTATAAAGCTGGTTGCTTTTATCTCGCTCGACAAATTTTGCAGTTGTAGGGTTTACAACGGGATCTTCTTCATATTGAGGAGGGTATCCAGTTTGATAATTAGAATCTGTTCCCACTGGTACATCTGGCATTGTTGCACGATCCCCAGCTTCAGCGAACGGTGTTATAAATCGTTTAGCCATTTTATTTAATTCCTATGTGAAAATTGCCGTTGCCAAAATTATCTCTAGAGCTTCCGAATAAGTATGGTGTTGGGTTTGAACCTATAACCACGTTAACACTTACGCTGTTTGGTCTAGGAAGTAAATCGTAATCCTGTATCACGCTAATAAATGAAAGTAATTCACTATCGCTTATTACGTAAGTGTAACTCATATCTAGATTATCAAGAACGTAAACAGCCCTAAAGCCAAATAGTTCAGTCATTTTTTTGTTTATTTCAAAAGTTGAAGATCTCATATGCATGATAAATGCTTTCAACTGTAACATTATTCTTTTTTGATCAGTCGTTAAATCATTAACTGTTGATGCATTTTTGCCAAAATTACCACCGAAAAAATTCTTCTTAAATGAACCAAAATAAATAGCAGGATAATCAGATCTTGATTTTTGAGATTGATCGAATAATGGTAAATCTAAAATTATAGACCAAACCGACAAGCCAAATTCGTTAGCCGTTCTTAAGTCGAAAACATCTTTTACCCAATCATTCCAAAAATCACAATAGTTCGTATCATACCAATCTTGTTTTAACTGAATTAGTTTATTTATCTTTTCAGCGCTGCCACGCTGCCAATCTATTGCGCTTAATAAATCTATTTCACATTTGTATGTCATAGTGTTACCACTGTAACATCAACTTCTGTTATAGATGCTTGTTCAAATATTTGCGTGATTATCGTATCAGTTGAAAATATTGGTGAACCGTCATTTTCTGCAATTTCGCATTTAGAAACAAACACATCAGCAATTTGTGCATTAACAGCCGCTGCTATTTCAAACGCCGATGCATTACCGCCGACAATAAAACCATCTTCACCATCAACAAGGCCATTAGCATAATTTACAACAGCCGTTTTAATGCTGCTAACCGGATCTATTCCCGTTCCAACCTTAACAGTTACAATTGCTAGTTTTGGTTTATCATCTGGACGATCAAATCTAACTGGTATTTCTTGCAACGATGTAGTGTCTGTAACTGTTACTAAAACATCTCCATTAAAGTCACTCGCTCCACTTCTTACCCTGTAATACTCGTCTGCAATATCTTGATCAACACCACCATCAACACAAATGTAAGTTGATTTAGGTTTCATATCGACACCGTCAATAACAAGCTGTGATGCTGAGACATTTTCTCTAAACGTTAAGCTGCTAACATTTTCTAAGGCGCTAATAGCTGTAACTATTGCAAGAGTGTTATTTATGGCATTACCGCCAAGTTCAACCTTTCTTTGTCTTCTGGTTGAAACATCAGTTTGCTCTAATTTTCCAGGCACAGCAGCGGCGGCATTAGTTACAGTTTCCCAGCCTAGAACGCCATCAACAATAGTATTTACCTCGCCAATGCCAGCAAAGATAGCGCCGAAATTAATACTGATAAAACTAGAGTCTATTGTTCCTGAAGCTGGAATTACAATGGCAACTGTTGCCTCCCATTCTTCAAGATTAACATCTTGAACCCTACTACCTACCGGAATGATTGCTCCTTGAATCCCTGTAATGGTACAGGTAACAGTTGATCGTTCCGCCTGATCTCTCTCTCCATTTGCTAAAGCGTAAACTGCATCAAGAAAATTTTGCTCTGCCAAATTTGGGTTTATTTGATTTGCCAACAAAGAATTATTTCTAATAACTGACATTCTTGAAGTTATTTCAGCGTCAATTTGTCGGCCTTGTTCAGTTGATGAGTCAACGATAAAATCAGCACCATAAACTTCTTTGTATTCTGCTTCAACCTCGTCTTTTATGGTTGATGTGTCGGGTATAATTACACCCTGAGCATTTATATAGTTATACACTGCCATTTATTTCACCGTTACCGAAAATCGTTTGAATAGTTGCATTATATAGTAATTCATCATCTATCTGCTCGAAGGAAAATGAAGATATACCAATAACGCCATCTACATTCAATATTTGATTTCTAGCCTGAGCTTCAAAAAGCTGAAAGTTAGGCGTTCCAATAAATACATTATTAAAATATTCAATACCTTTTGTTTGATCATATTGTAATTCTTTTAATTGCTGCTTAACCGCTTGTTCACAGGTTTGTTCTACTGCTTTTATATCAATTAAGTATACAAACAATCCGTTTTTAGTAACTCTATCGCCATTATCATCAACTAATATTGTTCTCAACTTATTTACTCCGTAGCTGTTGGCGGTTCTGTTGGCTGCTCAGTATTACCGCCACTATCATTCGATTGGTTGTGCGGATGATTATCTAAGCTAACGCCGCTTGCTGTCACAACATCACCAGAAGGCGTTATTTTAGCGCCATTTATTTCTATGTCGCTTGGTGACTGCATTTTAATTCTAGAACTATTAAGGCTTATTTTAACGCTTCCATCACGGTTTTGAATCACCATTGAACTAGCATCTTCAGCGGCAATGGTAAAGTTTGTCATTATATCAGGCACAAAGCGAGCATCTGAAAAATCATGCATTCGCCTGGTGTTTGGTTTTGACTGTTCATAGGACTGTTTAAATAAGCTAATATCTCTATCACTTGCCTCTATCCACCCAAGATCCCCGACTGAAATATTAAACGATATCAAGAAATTACCAGCGCCAGAAATAACAACTGGGATACCTTTTATTTCACCTCTTATTATTGTTCCACCTTCAGAATCAACAACTAATATTTGAGGCTGAACATCAACAAGCTTACGATCAGTTGAAACCTTAGTTACCTTTACCGGTAAACTATTTTGCATTTTTTTATTGATATGATTAAACATGACATTGAAAGCGCCAGTTAATAAATCATCATCATTGTTATTTCTTGATTTTGATTTCATATTCTATTGGCCTCGGCATTTAAATAAAACGCACCTTCGCGGCTTGTTATATCAAATTCTAATTTGTAAATACTGTATTCACCATCAAGAACAGGATTAATCTCGCTGGTCAAACTTATCTGAGAGCCTATCTGCGAAACTGAATCAAATAGCATTGTTACCTTTATTCCGTTTTCAGTGCCTTTAGGGACGCCAATCATCCCCGTTGATTTATTTAATACTCTAACCGTAGCGCCTGCTTTTGGCTTTCCAGCAGGCTTAACATATAAAATAGAGTTATCAACATAAACGTCTGAATCAGATAATTCAGCAAGCTTTACTATTTGCGCGTTAGCTGATCCGGTAAACGAATAATTGGCTATATTTCTATCAGGCACTTCAAAGGATAAACCTAGGCCGTTATCAGTAGCAACACCGCTAGCAATACTTGAAAGTGTTGAAAGCTCTTGGCCGCTTCTCGATACTAATTTGCCTTTATTAAAGTTACCGGTTATGCATTTTAATTCTAAACCAAGATCCGGCTTTTCGGTTGGGAAAACTCTAAATATATCACCGACATATAAAACACTTGTGCCGGTAGACTCTCGGCCAACCTCTAAAATTACGCTTTTTCTTTCATTGCTGGTATTGAATGGATTCGCAACCCTCATTATCTGTTCGCGGGTTTCTTGGTTTAAATTAAGGATTGTTATTGTACATTGTCCTTGATTTGGCGAAGAGAATTTAACGCCTTTAGCCTTTATTGAAAGACCTTCATAAAACTTAATATCATCACCAACTTGAATGCCAAGCCTTACAATTCGAGGGTCAATCATCTTATAGACTCAATTTCTTCTTGAGAGGCATATACCAAAAACTGTGTCGATTCAAATTTTGTAAAGTCTGGCAACTCGCTATCAGGAACGTCTAAAATAAAGTTCCCTGACTCCATGTATTCATAAGGAAAAAGAGGCGCACCATTAACAATACGGTTGCCGTTTTCAATAATAATTACGCCATCACGCTCAATACCGTAAGTCATAAATCCTGAAGCTGATTTTATTTGTATTTTATAGCGCGACTCATCAATGGTAACAATGACCTCTTGATTTGGTATTTTCTGCAAAGTTATTAATTTCATTACCCAAAAAACTCCGCTATTTTTTGTAAGCTTGTTCTGTTGTCTTCTTTCGGTAATTGCTCTCCCCGGTCTTCAGTGTCAACATCTGATTGATTTAGAACGTCAGAAGATACAAGTTTTTTTGTTACTATTGTTCCGGTGATTTGCTCAATAAAATTAACTGTCATTGAGACAGTATCGAACATAGCGGCGCTTTCTTCGCTCGGAAAGCTTTCTATATACATCTTATTAAATGTAGCTACGCGCGTTTGAATGCTAAGTTTAACTGCATTATTACTTGTATCTTGAATAGCTTTGTAAACATCTTTGTAATCATTAGAGTCTAAAACCATAGGGATTGAAATTCTAACTTGATTTATTATTTTATTATCAGAAACAACCGTCCCATCTTCGACAGGGTGTTGAGCAAATGTATTGCTTGGAGAAACAGAAGCTTTTAATAATTGAGCAGTAGAAAAAAGCTGTTCTCCTGACTCGTTTAATATCGCTGTAACGTCCATTAAAAAGCCTCTGCATCATCAAATTGCTGTATAGCCATTGATATCTGATTGTTTAGGTTGTCACCAACAGCAGAAGCAACACCGGCCGCATCCGTGGCCTGAGTGTTAACTGTGGTACTTCCAACATTAACATTATTAACCCTGCTTGATGATTGTTGGCTATTAACGATTGATGCGCTTGTTTGACCGTTCAAGGGGTTGTTATCAATTGAGTTTGTAACGCTTAATGCTTTCTCTAAATTAGCGCTTATTTCATCATCACCAAACCCAAAGAATGACTTAGTATCATCAAGAGCATTACTAAAAGCGTTAGCGATATCGGGGATTGAATTCATAATGTCATCAAAAAGCTCACTCAATACTTCAAAGCTTTTTTTAATTCCGCCAAGAACGCCCTTGACAATATCGCCGAACCACTGGTATTTTTTAGCCAGATCGCCGATAAAGGATTCTTGACCGTTAAGGAAAGCAACAACATCTTCATATAGCAGTGCAAACCCCGCAGCTAGCGCTACCAGACCTCCACCAATCAATAGCAATTTACCCATAGAAAGTAAGAATACCTTGTTTGCTATGGCGGCTTTAAACATTGCGGGTATGTATTTAGCTGCTAAAATACCAGCGACACCTATAAAAAACCCGGTAACTAACGTGCTATTTCCTTTAATCCATCCAGCCAGCGCGTCAAACCCTTTCATCATAGTAGTTAGTAAAGGTAAAATCGTTGTTCCGGCACTTGTGAATAGATTGGCAAAGGTTTGTTGACTATCCGCCAAAGCATCATTAAATTCAGCGGCGGCGGCGGCATCTTCTTTGGTTGCAACACCTAATTGTTTTTGTCTTAGAACAAGTTCCTCAACGGCAACGCGGCCTTGCTGCAATAACAAAATAGTACCCTGGTCGAGCCCTAGTTTTTTGCCGAACGCGAAAGATTCAGTCTTGCTTAACTTTTGGAATGAATCGGCTAACTCAGGCAATATTTCAAACGCACTCTTTATTTTTCCACCAGCGCCAACAGCATCGACACCAAGGCGAGCAAATATTTCTGAAGCTTCACCGCCTCCTGTTAAGCTAATATCTGTTAACTGATCGGTAAGACTTCCAAGCGAACCCATAAATGAGTTAACGTCACCGCCAGCTCGTTTAACCGCTTCACCCCATGCGCCAACGTCTTCAACATTCACGCCTATAGCATTGGAAAATTTTCCTATTTCATCAGTTGCTAAAGCTTGTGATGTTAGTCCTGCGAATAACCCGGTAACAACTAACAATCCAGCAGCGGCAGTAACTAAACCTTCAGAAAGCCCAAAAAAACTATCGGCACTTTCATCAACAACGTCACCAAGTTCATCAAATGAATCAGCGGCATCGTTAGCAGTGCTTTCAGCGTTGGATAAACTCTTGTCAACCTCATCGACTTCGCGTTTTGCTTTTTCAGCATCCGTTTCAAACAGAATACCAAAGGTAGTTAATAGACTCATTTATTGGCCTTTTTCTTTTGGTATTCCATAGCTAAATGCTCGTTGATTTTAGGTATCATGATGCACTCATACATATCAAGTGCATCTTCATAATCATAAATTGTTCTAAGCTCGATTAACGAGGCTTGCTTTTCGCTGATAATTGCCCCGATAAGCGGTTCAACATTGACATAATTCGTTCTGGGAGCGTCTGATTGAATTTGCTCAATGCGTTTGATAGCTTTTCGGGACTGAAAAAATTTGTATTGTATTTCACCATTTCCAATTCGATTTTAACTAGCATTTCCCAATCAGTAACGTGAGAATTTAAAATTACCTCGCTATCTAATCGTATCCAAGTTCCATCAGCCGCTTTTACATCAACGAAACACATTAACATTTTCATTAATTTTTCGTTTGATTTGTAATCGCCGATTTTTGGCATTGCGGTTGGCATGTACTGAGTAAAAATCTCGCGGCCTTGTGTGGCAGGAACACGTGAAATTCTAAATTCTTTTTCACCATCGTCAATTGATTTTATCTTAACTTCTAATGGTTTAATTTGTGGTATTGCTTGAGTTGACATAATACACCTTTGATATGTCGCACCGTTCAAATAACTACTAGCAAATACCGGTGCGCATCTTTCGGCTCATGATTGCCTAGCTAGTAATTAATCTATTAAACGTTAAGCACCGAATCCGGCGAAGGAGTGTATAACATTTTTGCAAATTTTAACTTGTACGATGCGGTTTTAAGCCTGCCAGAAGAAGCCATTGATGTTGCTGGCATTCCGCTAATAATTTTACCACCGGTTAAAGTAAGCGTTGAAAGATCAGGCGCAATTCTAATAAGCGTTATTTCATCACGCGCAGGAAGCTTACCTTTTTCAGCTCTATTAGCTTCGAAAAGTATATTCATGGTTAAGTGACTTAACGTATTAGGAATTAAGTTTAATGTTAATTCAATTGGTGCCGCAGTAGTCCAAGTAACAGCATCACCATTAGTTCCCATCACCATTTCGGCAATAGTCATTTCTGGTAAATCCATTCCATCAGCATCATCAGCAAAATGTGTTATTGGCGCTGGTATAGGTAACGTATTGCTAGCCGTAATGGTAGCAACCGATCCAAAGTGTGATAAATCAGGCATTAAAAACCCCTTATATTAAAATGTGACGGCCAACAACTTTGTCAACAGCGTCTCGTTTAGCGTAAATTAAAGTGTAATCCAAGAAGAACTCAGTAACTTGGTTATTTATTTCTTCACTAATATCAACAGTGTACCAGTAACCCTTGCTAGCAACTTCAAAATGCGCATCATCACGACCAGAAACTTGGTTGATGAATTGAATTTGTGTAGTGGTTAATTTCTTACCTTGGGATATAGAACCGTTAATAATGGCCTTTTCTACCGTGGCAGAAATAAAAGGAGTTGCGGTTGCTTTACCAACATCATCAGCGGAAACAATAGGCAGCGCTAAAAACATATTTAAGAATGCAGCTTTTAAATCAGCCTTTAACCATTGTTCATTAGCGTAAACACCCATTTTTAACGGATCAGTTGAACCGCCCATTAAAGTACCGCGTTGATAAAAGCTAATTTGCGCCCCGGCTTCCTGAGTTTGCCCGTAGTAATTACAACGAATGACATCCAAGGTGTCTGATTCTGTTGTACTGGTAACAGTCGGAGTTAACCTGGCGTCTTGAGTGTACATGTAATTTGCTGCGGCTGAGGATTTGTTAAAATCTTGGCTAGCAAGCAAAGCACAAGGAATCATTTCATGAAATTCATCAACATTAACAGGATCAAAAAGTGTCATTCCGGCTCCAGCAAAACCTTGCAAGGCGTCAAAATTAGCTTGAGCATCAGCGAGTAATACAGGAAAATGATATTGAAACTCATTGTTGTTAGTAATATTCCATGCTGCAGACTCTGTAATTTGAGCAAGATCAAGCGTTGGAATAAACAGGTAAGAACCAAAATCATTCGTTAATTCTGTTGAACTAGAAAGAACATCAGTAATCGATTGAACCGCAATACCATTGCTAAATATTGCTGTTGATTCCCATCCGATAGGGCCAAGAACAGCAGCTAAACCAGTGATAGCAATAGTGCCATCAGCAACCCCGTTAGTATCAAGATTGAATTGAGTTTTAAGCGCATTAAAAACAACGGTTGTTGCTGCGAATGTTCCGCCAAGAGCTTGTATTTGAGTTTGTAATTCAGTAGCAACAGCAGCGAAATCACCGGCTAGGCTAAAATCAACAACTATATTGCCATCAACAGCAGCAAGAGTAACAGTAATAGCTCCGGCAGAAATAGCGTTTAATTCTGCTAACGTCCCCGCTGTTGCGCCAAATACTTGAGCGGAAGTATCAGCATCAGCCCAGCGAGCATAACTAATATTGCCTGGTGATGTAATTGCTTTTGATACAAAGCCAAAATATTGCACTGCTCGCTTGTATTCTTCAGAGGTTGAACCGAAATAATCTAAAACAGAATCTAAGTCGCTAAACTTTAAAACTGAACCAGTTGGAACAAGCTCGTTAGTTGTGAAAATTCTGTTCAGCAATTCGCGAGCCGCAACAACAGAGGCTCCACCAACGCCGGACGTTATTTGTACATATTTATTCGAATTAATAGACATAGCGTTTTAAACACCCTGTAGGTTACTGTTAGCCCCTGTAATACTGGGGATCTCTTTTTCATATTCATGCTGATAAGTTACAGTTAAATCAAAAGAAGGTGATGCTTCGTTTCTATCTTTATCATTTATAAAATAACTTGGCCGAACTTCTGTTACACGCTCAATATTAACACCATTATTGCGCAAATTCCTTACCGCATCATAACTTTGCAATAAGTCGGCTGCAACGGTTAAAATATCTGAAGCCGTTAAACTGTTGATGTCGCTTGGATCTTGTTGTGCTAGTGCATCAAATTGAAATACGGCGCGTTTTAAATATTGTTGTGTTCTTTTGGTTCCGTCATAAACAATACCAGTTCCAACTTGAGGATTAGTAACTTTATGAATAAATATTCGGCGTTGCTCTGAAACTGATTGCTGTGTTGGCTGGTACGATTGATCTACCTCTATATCTCCCAATCCTTCATCAGTTAATAGCAATTCTAATTCGGCAATAATTACTTTGAACAAATCATTATCACGCATCATCAATTCTCACACACAAAACACTATTCCAATCACCAGAAGAAGACCAATCGACATCGGGTAAAGCTTTATATTTACCACCATTAAAAATTATTTGATCGGCATTTTCACTACGGCTTAACACGTCAATCAATTCTACGTCCCATATTTGAATATAAATTTTTGAAAAGTCCAAACCTAAGTTTTGATAATTACTTCTTGCTACCGGCTGAACACTTGCGGTTCTACCATCAGAAACATCATAATTATCAACATAAAGGCCTATCTCATTTTTTGTTTTGGATAGCCATTTAACTATTTGATAACTTTGCTTGCCAATTACCGTTTGAGAAGTAGCAAGCAAATTAAAGCCGAAGTTATTCATTAAAAAACCTCGTGGGTAAGAGTTGCAATCATAAAACCCGTTTCTCTTAATGGGTCTTTATTGCCAAATGATTGATCACCTAATTGACCGGCTCCGGTTTGACCATCAGCAATAGCGCCAGCAACCGCACCAACAAGAGCGCCACCAATTTTGTACTTATCATCATTTCTGATTTTTCTTAAAGCAATTGTTATGGGGGATAATTCAACAAAGCTACCGTTCACGATTGAGTTTTTAATATCTGCAGAAGCTTTTAAACCAAGAGCATTTAACACTTGATTAATTGAAGCGTTGCCGTTTAAAAGTGCTTTGGCTCCTTGTTCAGCAACGCCAGCCCACGCTTCACTTTTATTTTCTATTGTTGGCCGGATAAATGGCCTTGGTGGGATGCTTAATTTTGGGTTGCCATGTTCATTTTGAGCGGCTATTCCTGCAACTGGTGTTCCATCATCGTACTTTGCAGACTCAAACCAACCAACTTGCAAGTTTTTATTGTCCGCGCCAGCCAAAGATTTGCTAAGGGCTTTTAATGCTGTTTTATCAACATTGACGCGAGCCATTAGAAACCGCCGTTTATTTTTCTAAAGCCTCGACGCTCTTCACTTCCCCCAACGAAGAAACCGCCAACACTTGAAACATCAAGCATGGCGATTAATTGAAGGCCGTAAGGTGTTGTACTAAACCAATAAGTAAAGGTGTCTGCGTTTGGCGGCTCAGACAATGAAACCGAAACACTGCCTTCAGTGGCAGAAGTAACGATTTGTGTTGGACGACCTGCAGCTATTGAATCCTGAATGCTTAGTAAATGAGCAAGCATTAGTTGCAACGCATATTCTCGGCACTCTTCCGGCAATGTGCAATCGTTATCAGCGATAAAACATTTGCCTATAGCGTATTGAGCATTTAAGCGCGCATCAGGATAATCAGTTTCACTAGCATAAGCAGGAAAGTTTATTCTGAATGACGCTATATCAAGATTAATAGTCACAAATTATTACTCAGGTTTTTCAGTATTAGTAACAACCGTAGCTTTTGCGTTTTTCTTTTTGATATCTTTTTCATCTAATGGAGCACATTTATCTTTTTTGCTAGAAGTTGGTTTTTTTAACGAAAAGAAACCGCGTTCAATCATGCGCTTAAATACCGGATGTGATTCAAGAGTTTTAAATTCTTGATTACTAATTTGTGTTTCAGCAAATTTTTTAGTTTGATGATGTTTATTTGCTACGTTAGCGCCGCCTCTAATTAAAATGGCTGTTCTAACTTTTCGAGCAGAAACTTGTTTTCCTTCTCTTCTGATGTAAGAAGGAAAAACTTGATCGTTTGATAGTGTTGAATAAATAGTTTTAAAGCCTAGCATTTTTTCTTCCTTTTCAGCTTCAGCCTTTGCTTCTGCCTCGTTTTTTGCTTTAAGTTCAG
>SDBT01001567.1_pt1 | contig 40494 bp, 42 predicted proteins | sample 2277101 | NCBI WGS metagenome assembly SDBT01 (sample SAMN10404973, study PRJNA504765) | marine sediment metagenome | isolation source: marine sediment core GS10_PC15, 103 cmbsf | place: Arctic Ocean: Southern Knipovich Ridge | collected 2010 | reverse complement strand
TACCTGCGTAGCCGTTTTCTTGCTTTCCAAAGAGTTTTTGAGCTTTTTTTCGGTTTCTACCAATAAATTTTTTATTTTATTAACTTCTCTTATATTCGCTTTTTTGACCATGGAGGTGATTTGGGTTGTGGCGCTTCTTCCTATGGGTTTTTTGAATTCCAGCGCCCTGGTTTTGCTGTTTATACTGGTTTTAGAAGATTTTGCCGTTAATTATTTTGCCGGTGGTTTAAACAGAATCCTTATTTTGCGTAATATCACCGTTTTTGTGCTGATAAGTCTGGCTATTTTTGCGGCTTCGCATTGGAGTATATAATAGAGTAACTAAATCGGGATTTATTCGTTTTATTTAGTAGTTATCCGTATGTCGCTGGCAATTAATTATCCACAGTTGACAAAGGATGTCTTTTTGATAGAATTTTGATAAGTAAAAAATTAGCGTTTAATAGGTTTGGAGTGAGGCTAAACCAATTTACGCAATAAAATACTCGTTAGAGCGGTTTTCGCTTTATCGGTCTTTTTGCGTATTAATCTCACTTCAAAAGTGAGATTTTTTATTAATTGATACAACGGTTATTCTTTTGTTTTGCTCGCTAGCTACCTCACGAGTGAGGCGAGGGGTCGATCAATGAAAGCAATAATCTTCTGGAAAATAAAATTAAATTCAAAAACAAACAGAAATTCAAAAAATGAGTAATACTATAAAGAAAATTTCTGCTGTCGGACTTTCATTGACAGTCGCAGTTTGGCTGTCAGGAGCGGCATTGGTTTTACCGGTAGCCCAAGGCGCCACAATTGAAGAGCTTCAAGCTCAGATATCGGCGCTTTTGGTTCAGATTCAGGCCTTACAGGCACAATTGGGTTCAGCCACGGGCAGTTCATCCGTATCGGTTCCTTCAATCACTCGAGACCTCACCTTGGGTGTCAAAGGAGCTGACGTCAAGGAATTGCAAGAATTCCTTAATGCTCAGGGCTACACAGTTGCTTCCTCAGGGGCAGGTTCAGCCGGCAGTGAAACCGAATACTTCGGTTCATTGACCAAAGCGGCTTTGGCTAAGTTCCAGGCGGCCAAGGGGATTTCCCCGCCGGCTGGATATTTTGGCCCGATTACCCGTTCCTACTTGTCTTCAATGGCAGTTGGAACTGGAACTGGTACTGGTACTGGTGTAGAAACAGGCACAGTTCCTTCGGGTAATGCTTTAGCTGTAGCTGTTGCTTCAGACAGTCCTTCAGCGCGAACAATCGGTAGCGGTACTGCTTTCAACTCAGCGTTGAAAGTTTTACTTACCGCTGGTTCGCAGAGTGTAAATGTTACCGGAATCACTCTACAAAAGAGCGGATTCTTGGCTAACACAAATACTAATGGTGTTGACATTATTGACTCTAGCGGAGTCAGGCATGGTCAGGTTGTAACTTCGATTAATGCCGACAACACCATCACAATTCTGATGTCCAGTGACCCAGTTGTTATTCCGGCTGGTCAGAGTGAGACATTACTTGTTCGCTTTAACCTCTTAACCGGTAACTTAAACGGAACAATGAGTTTGAGCATTAATTCGGCTTCGGCTATTACGTCAAACGCCGGTAGCGTAACTGGTAGTTTCCCGATTTCGGGTTCTATCATGACCGTTGTTGATGGCGGAAGCTCTTTGGCTTCCACCACATTGGATGTTCTTACTGGAACTGGTTCTTCTACCTTGAATGTTGACTCAGTAAGTCAACAGGAGATGACTAAATTCAGGATTCAAGAAACATCCAGTAATGAAGGCGTTTATCTTCACAGCTTAACTTTGTACAACCAGGGTAGCGGTGCGGATGGAGACGTTAAAGATGTTCAGCTTGTCGCGCAAGACGGAACTGTTCTTGCGACTGCTCAGCAGTCTAACAAGAACATAGTGTTTAATCTTGCAACCCCGTATCTTATTGATAAGGGGCAGACTAAAGATTTCACTATAAAAGCGAAAATCGTTGACGGCGCAGCCCGAACAATCAACTTCGTAATTTATAATAATTACGATATTGACCTTCGCGGAGTTTCAACAGCTGTTTCGGTTATCCCGGGCGCTGGTTCACATGATGATGCCTTCCCGATTGGTAATGGATTTAACATCCAGACAATTGGTTCCGGTTCGTTGACTTTAACTAAGGCCTCGGATTCTCCATCTTCGGCAGTAACTCCTGGTTCTACCAGTGTTTTGCTTGCAAAATTTACAGTTAAGCCAATAGGAGAAAATTACGAGCTTCGCCAAATGAAGTTCTATATTGCCACAAGTACGGCTTCTGGAGCTGTAGCGCTTAGCGGTACGGTTTATGTAAAGGTTAATGACGCGATTGTGTACAGTGTTGGCGCTTCTTCAATTAGCGTTTCTGCTGTCACAACTGTAGGCCTTTCTTCATACCCGGTTCTTACCGCGGGTCAAAATAGCACCATTACTATTGTTGGTGATATTAATTCAACCGCAACTGCGGTAAGCACGTATAAAGTAACTAACTTCCAGATTACGAGCGCCAAGCGCTTGGTTACTAATGATTTGGTTACCGATCCGACAGCTACTGCAAGCGGCAATACTGTTTCAGTCAAGGCTGCGGCCTTAGCTGTAACCACAATGGCTACGCCGGTTGCTAACAGCATTGTTATCGGAACGAGTCAGTACGAATACACGACAGTTAAGCTTGATGCTTCAACTGGTGGTGAAGACGTAAAGGTATCAAAGATAGTTGTTACATCGGCATTAGATGGTGGAACTCGTGCAGAAGTACAAAACTTGTATTTCTACAAAAATAACGAAACCAGTCCGCTTGTAACTACTGCTTCCACAGCAAGCAATTCCGCAACTATTACCTTTAGTTTCTCTTCACCGATTCTCGTGGCAAGGTCAGCCCCGGTCACTCTTCACTTGAAAGCTGATGCGGTTTCTGGTGGTAATGGCCATACCTTCCACGTTGCGACTGATACAGCTACAATTACCGCGGTTGGAGCTTCAACTGGAAATACACTGACCAATGGTTCTGATATTAGTTTTGCCGGCGGCGGTCAGAAACAAACCCATGTTTCAGCGGGTTCGTTGACGCTCTCTTTGGCTGATGGCGGTCCGGTACTTGATCAGACTATGAGTGCTGGTTCAAGTCAGCAAACGTTGTTTGCGTTCAAGCTAACTTCCCAATACGAACAACAGAAAATTACAACCCTTAAGTTGTATGCTTCTTCTTCTGACGGGAGGCTTTCTTCAACAACTATTCAGAACGTAAACTTCTATCAGGACAGCGAATCTACGCCGTTTGCTTCAAACGTTGTTCCGGTCTGTCAGGATATATTAGTTGCTCCAAGCGGAACATGGTGTACCTTTACTGCTACTGCTTCTGATAACTTGTTATCAGCTGCGGTTCCATTTACTGGTACCACTATCTATGTTAAGGCTGACATCGGCGCTGGCGGACAATCACGCCTTGGAGACAAGTTCAAATTCATGATCGTGTCTTCAACCGAGAGCGTTGTCGTCAAGGGCTCGGTTACCGGCTCTACCGACGGAACCAGAACAGGTACGCCTTCAATAACCGGTTGGACATATGTTGTCAATGGTCCGGTTACCCTTACGGCAGGCACTGTTTCTGACACGACCGTTAACACCCAGGCCTCTCAGGTTGCCGGCGTGTTCAAGATTACCAACAATAGCGGTAATACAATCCGCTTGTCTACTTCAACGACATTCACGTTTAACCAGACTGGTTCTGCAACAAGTACGTTCCATCTCTATATTGGAAATAGCGTAGCTGGTGCGACCACAATTCTGGATGACGGTGCTACCTCAACGCAGGCTGGATATGTTTACTTCAATATTTCCACCTCAACTGCAGCTAACCGTCAGATTACGAATGGCGCTACGAAGTACTTGGTTATCAAAAACACCGATATAACTGCGACTGGTTCAACATGGGCCTTCTCAGTTGCCGCGCTTAATCAGATTAACTACCAAGTAGATGAGAGCTCTTTGGGTTATGATTCAGACCCGTATGCTGTTCCAGCTGATCTTTCCGGAGTCGCGCAAGACCTCTACGTAGGACTTAGTCCTTCAAGCGGTCCTGCATGCGATACCATTTCGATTAGTACTTCCTACTAATAGTTTCTAGTTTTCCAATAGCAAATAATTGGACAATCAAAAAGAGCCCTTTGGGGCTCTTTTTGATTGTCTGGAAAAATTACAGTAAATCTTATATTATTAGAGAAGTATTTTTATGAATTGTTTTAAGGCGTCAAAATTTTTTTTATTTATATCCGTTTTATTTGTGGGAATAGTAACCAGCTCCACGCTTTTCCCGTTTATTGTTGGAAAATACGTTTGGTTCAGAACAAGTATTGGTTTAGCCCTGATACTTTTCTGTTTGGGGCTGTTGTACCAGGATAAAGGTTTTTTGATGGTTAATCGAATAATTGAGGTATTTAAAAAGCCGATTGTCATAGTAATTTCTGTTTTTGTAGCGGTTTTTTTACTTGCTTGTCTTTTTGGCTTTGACCCTATTAATTCTTTTTGGTCCAATTTTGAAAGAGGAGAAGGGGGATTGCAGATTTTGAATTTTTACGTTTTTTTCTTGTTGTTAATAACTCTATTTAAGGAGGAAAAGGACTGGAAGTTGATACTCTCAATAACTATTTTTGGGGGCCTTTTAATGGTTTTTTACGGCTTATTGGCTGGAAGCGGAGTTCAGGGTTTTGCCGGCATACGTTTTGGCGAGAGCGGATTTCGTTTTCAAGGGTCCATCGGAAACGCCGCTTACGTTGCCGCCTATTCCATTTTTATGATGTTTTATGTCGCTTATCTATTTTTCAGCAGTTATGGATTGAAAAAAATAAAATCTTTTGGGGCCATTTCACTGATTGTTTTGGGACTTGTATTTTTGACGGTTTTTTTCTCTGCCGCAACCCGCGGAGCTTTTTTGGGTTTGATAGGCGCCTTGCTGGTTTTTATTTTTTATTTCGGGCTTTCTAAAAAAAAATACAGAAAATGGTTTTTTACGGCAGGGCTAATTTGTATAATATTGGTTGGGTCTTTAATTTATTTTCAAAACAGTAATTTTGTAAAGTCCATACCCGGGTCAAGAATATTTAATATTTCATTTACGGCCAAAACCTTTCAAGATAGGACAATAATGTGGGATACGGCTATTAATGGTTGGAAAGCCAGACCTATTTTGGGTTGGGGACCGGAAAATTTCATCCAGGTTTTTAACAGGCATTTTAACACAGAATACTTTGATCCCTCTCAAGGTTTTGGCGCTTGGTTTGACAGGGCACACAGCGTTTATTTTGACTATTTAGTTGAAACCGGAATTCTAGGTTTACTTTCTTTTTTATCTATTTTCGCGATTTTTTACTGGCAGTTTTTTAAAAAAATACGCACTATTAATAATGAAAAATTAACCAATAAGGATAATAATTTTTTGAAAAGTAGTCAATCTGATGAGAGTAGCTCTCTTGCAATAAAAGGATTGTTTTTGGCAGTGCCAATTGCCTATTTAATTCAAGGAATAGTTTTATTTGATGTCTCGGTAATTTATTTCAATATTTTTTTGTTTATGGCTTTTTCCGTTTATAAATTTTATTTTGATAAGTCGTTCAATCAATGAATATTTTTACAAAAATAATAGCTGTAGTTTTATTAGTGCTTGGAATTTTATCCATTTATTTTGGGGCATATACTCCTTTTGTTAAATCAAGACGTTATGTTAGTACTATTAATTCTTTGTCCAATATATCTACGGTTGAAAGTTTTGAAAATGCCTTTAATAAAGTTTTTGATTTTTATTCTCCAATAGGCGATGAGGAAATAACCAAATATTTAGGTACTAATATAGTTAGTATAATTGCTCAAGGGGACCAGCCGGAAATTCCAATGAGGGCGATTACAAGCTACATAGAACTCCAACTTCAACAAAATGACGTAATGCATTTATTAATAGGTGCTTATGCTCATCAATCTTTATGGAATAATTACAATCAACAAGAGAGCGATTTTAAGAAAGCTGAAACCTATTATAGAAAGGCGCTTGCGATAGGGCCAAAGTTACCGCCGGTTCTCTATGGACTAATGGAATTGTATCAGTTAGAGGGTGATGAGGTTGGGATGAGAGAAATTGGGAATATTATTTTAAAATATTGGCCAGACGATAAAAATGTAAAAAGGGCATTGGAAAATTTATGAAGATTCTATTAATGGCAAGCGATTTATCTGGGAAAGGAGGTATTCAGCGCTACAATAGGTTTCTTTTGAAAGTAATTTCTGAAATTCCAGGAAAAGTCCGAATCTGCGAATTAAAAAGGAAAAACTTATTTTCCAAACTGATTTTTATTTTAAAACTGAAAATTAAACTTTTATTTTTCCGTCCGGATTTTGTATTTTGCGGCCATGTTAATTTTGCGCCCTCAGTCCGTTTTTTTAAGCGTTTTTTCGGATATAAATACGGAGTTATGGCTTATGGTATAGACGTTTGGGATATTAAGGAAAGAAAAAAAATCAGGGCGCTAAGAGAAGCCGACAGAATTTTCCCGATTTCCAATTACACTAAAAATAAATTATTGCGACAGATCCCGGAAATTAAAAATAAAAGCATCATACTCCCTAATCCGATTGACGGAGAAAAATTTCTTATTAAAAACAAGCCGGATTATCTTTTGGAACGTCATAATTTAAGAAACGTAAAAATTATTCTTACTGTTGCTAGATTGTCTTCCGAAGAAAAATACAAAGGTTACGATCAGACAATAAAATCTTTGCCGCTTGTAATCGCGGAGGTTCCGGAAGTAAAATATGTTATTGTCGGTGAAGGGGATGACAAAAAGAGGACTGAAAATTTAATTAAAGAAATGAATTTGGAAAACCAAGTTATTATGACTGGTTGCGTATCAGATAAAGAACTTGTCGATTATTATAATTTATGCGATGTTTTTGTAATGCCCTCCAAAGGAGAAGGGTTTGGATTTGTTTTTTTAGAGGCGCTTTCTTGTGGAAAATCGGTGGTTGTTGGCAATTCGGATGGTTCCAGAGATGCGGTTTTAGATGGAAAATTGGGAATTTTAGTCAATCCTGACAGCCAAGAAGAAATAGCGGAAGCAATTGTTAGATTGATAAAAAAAGAAGCGCCCGCGAGTCTTTTGGATGGAAATTTTTTGAGAAAGAGCGTTCTGGAAAATTACGGATTGGGTCGGTTTAAAGATAGAGTTAGGGGAATATTATCTAATATATAAAAAATAAAGAAAAAATAAAAAGCGCCTTGAATTGAGTTTTTTATTCTCGTAAGCGACATTATTTGTTTCATCGCAGAATATTGATTAATTGAGTAACTATTAATAAAAATTGTAAAATAAACTAATGCAGAAAATAGCAGTTTTTATCTCTCATCCAATTCAATATCAAGTGCCGCTTTTTAAAAAGTTGGCGGCTGAACCGGGAATTGATTTAATAGTTTTTTTCTTTTGGGATTATGGGGTAAAGGAAACATATGACCCGCAGTTTGGACAAAAAATAAAATGGGATATACCTCTTCTTGACGGGTATAGGTCCGAATTTCTAAAAAATATTTCATCTAATCAAACCTCTGCCCATTTTTTAGGAGAAATAAACCCCGGCTTATTTTCGAGGATTATCAAGGGAAATTATGATGCATTAATCATTTTCGGTTGGCAGACATTAAGTCATTGGCTTGCTATTTTAACTGGATTTTTAGTCGGGACGCCAGTTTTTATAAGGGGTGAAAATCCTTTTAATCAAGAACTTAAAAAAAACTTTTTTAAAAGGATAATAAAGCAAATTATTCTACGCGGATTATTTAAATTGGTTCAAGGATTTTTTTATATCGGAGAGGAAAACAAAAACTTTTATCTTTATTATGGAGTGCCGAAATCAAAGCTATATTTTATTCCTTACGCCGTAGATAATGACAGGTTTATAACTGAAGCAAAAAGGTTTAAACCGTTAAAAAACAAGTTAAAAGCAAAACTGGGAATAAAAGAAAAACAAAAAGTGATTCTTTTTTCCGGCAAGCTGGTAAGTGGAAAAAGGCCGTTGGATTTGATTTTGGCTTATGAAAAATTGATAGATGGAAAATTAAAAAAAGGAATTTTAAATCCGGCGCTTGTTTTTATCGGCAACGGGCCGATTAAAAACAAACTTGAAGAATATGTGAAGAAAAATAAATTAAAGGATGTTTATTTCACCGGGTTTAAAAATCAAAACGAAATTGCTGAATTTTATGCAATTGGCGATGTTTTTGTTTTGCCGTCAGGTGGAGAAACATGGGGCTTAGTTGTAAACGAGGCAATGTGCTTTAATCTTCCTGTTATTATTTCTGATGCGGTTAGTTGCGGAAGAGATTTAATTATTCAAGGAAAAAACGGCTATATTTTTCCAGTTGGAGATATAGAACTCCTATCTAATTATTTGAAAGAGATTTTATCCAGTCAAAAAATTTGCCGGGAAATGGGAAAAAAATCCAAAGAAATAATTTTTAAGTGGAGTTTTAATCAAAATGTAAAAGATATACTTGATGCCGTTAATTATAATAAAGAAAAATGATTTTAGTGAAATATCCAAATTTGAAATTTTGTCTAAAAAAATGCATTGAAACTGTAACTAATTATCGTATTAGGTATCACATTCCTCATTGGAACAAAGAAAAAATACTTTTTACTTTTGACGATGGACCGCTTCCTTCCACTATTGATGTTTTGAAATTTTTAGATAAGAAGCAAAAAAGGGCAGTATTTTTTTTATTGGCGGAAAACATCATAAAATATCCCAATATAGCCAAAGAAATAATCAAAAAAGGACATACGGTAGGGTTACATGGTTTTAATCATTCTAATATGAAAAAGTTAACTCTATCCGAATTTTCGCGTCAAATTAAAGAGAGTTTGAAAATAATCAAGGATGTATGCGGGATTGGTGTAAAATATTTTAGGCCCCCTTTTGGCCAAATTAATTTAATTCAGATAATTTGGCTTTTAATTCATGGAATGACATTATTTTTTTGGTCTTGCGGAGTTTCGGATTCCGGAAAATTTGATTTTATAAATCCTAAATTAGAATTAAGAGAAAAAACCGGTTTAGATAATAATAAATTGATTGTTTTATTGCACGACCATATGCCATTAGAAACAATTGAATCCAATTTTAATTTTTTGGATTTTATTACAACAAAATAAATATGACATTTTTAGTAAAAAAGTTTTTTAGAAAATTGTTTCCCGATAAAACGGATTTGGATTTCACCGGAGGCTATATTCCTCACAGGTTTTTTTTGGAACGAATCAAAAATGAACCGGTTTTGGTAATCGGAGATTACAAGGGGCGCGACTACTCGGCGATCAGCAGAAAATTCAAGGAAACTTATCTGCTCGACGTGGCTGATAATGGTCTTGCTAAGGGGAAATATTTTATTAATCAATCAGTGACTGATTCATTGCCATTTCCGAATAACTTTTTTCGGGCGATTTTAATGCTGGAAGTGTTAGAGCATATATGGGAAGATAAAAAGGTATTAGAAGAATTACGGAAAGTCCTTCATCCCGAAGGGAAACTTTTATTAAGTGTTCCTTTTTATAACGATTTTCACGAACGTCATTATCATATTTATTCTCCCAAAACAATTGATTTACTTTTTATCCATAGCGGTTATGAGATACTTGAGCGAAATTACAGGGGATTGATAATTTCTTTGCCGTACTGGTTGGCGGCTCTTTTTGCGGTTTTGATGTTTCCTTTTTGGAGAAGGAAATCTTTGGAAAAAGTAAACGATATACTTTACCATTTGCATAACGCTTTGGCCAAATACAGGGGATTGAATTCTTTTTTCAGGTTTCGCTACATATTCAAAAGAGCCGGCGTAGGCATTGTTGCCCAAAAATCAAAAGAAAAGTCGGTTGATGATATAGAAATCCAGAGAGTTTACTTTAAGCAGTAAAATGGATAAAAAACAGCTTGAAATTTTTGAAGATGATTATGTCCAGGCAACTGGTTTTTTTAGAAAACTATTAATAAAATTCAAGGAAATTTATTATTTTTTCCAGCGGCCATTAATGGATTTTTTTATTAGAAAACACTTAAAGAAATTAAACATTCCCGAATTTTTCTTTACTAAAATAGATTATTTTCTTAAAAACGAAGGCGGAATGTTTAAAAAATATGTTTATAAAAAATGCGATAAGTTTTACGGCTTTAAGGATTCTAAAGTTTTAGTTCCAGGCGTCGGCTACGGGAAAAATATGTTCCAGTTGGCGGCATTTAAGCCCAAAAAGATAATCGCATTTGATTTGTATGATTACAGAAAAGAGTGGTCTTTTTTGAAAAATAAAATAAAAAATAAATTTGGCGTTGAGGTGGAATTTTTTAAAGGAAATTTTGATTCGATTCCCGAAGAACACAAAAAATCTTTTGATTTGATAATTACCGATGCTGTTTTAGAACACGTTAATAATCTTCCTTTATTCATTAAAAATTCAAAAGTATTTCTTAAAAAAGGAGGTATTTTTTACGCTTCTTTTGGGCCTTTATGGTACGGACCTTGTGGAGACCATTTAGGCTGGAAGGGTTTGGATGTTTTTAATCATCTTCTTCTTGATAAAAAAGAATATATGGCTAAAGTTAACGAACTTTCTAATGATGGTAAATTAATGAGGATAGATTCTTATAACCCTAATTTTATGTTTGAAAACAATCTTTTTTCTTACCTGAAAGTGGAAAATTATTTTAATTTTTTTCTCAGCGCGGGTTTCAAAAAAATATTGGCTTATGCTAGTATCCCTAGTCGTTCTTTTTGTTTGAGTAAAGAGTGCCCGGTGATATTTAAAGAACTTGATAAAAAAAATTTTCCTGTTTTTGATAGATTTTGTAAAGGATTGTATTTTTGGTTAAAATTAATGGAATAGATAAAATAGTGTTTTTCTTGACAATACTTCTGGCAACGGGATAAAATGAAAGTATTATTATGAAACTTTTATTATATGGTTTATTTTGGTGCGGGTCTAGGGAATTGAGTTATCAAGATGCGTTTATAAAAAAGGGATGGAATGTTGAAATTTTTGATTCTTATGATTTTTTGCCTAATCCTACGGGAAAATCCTTTGGATTTTTGGGCAAGATATTTAAACGGCTTTCTTATTTTTTAGGGGTTTGGCGCCTTAATAATGCTTTTGCAAAAAAGGCGATTGAAATAAACCCGGAGCTGATTCTAATTATTAAAGGGAAGGATATTAGCTCTCGCAGTATTAAAAAAATAAAAAAATGGAATTCCGGATTAATTTTTAATTTTAATACCGATGATTTTTTTTCCCCGCGTTATCCAAGTAATACTTCTCGAAAACTTAGAAATAGCATCCCTTATTATCATTGTATTTTTATTGGCAGACCGTATTCTTTCTTGAAAGAGCTTATTTACGCCGGAGCTCAAAGAGTGGAATACCTTCCGTTTGCTTATGACCCCGAAATCCATAAACCAATAGTATTGTCTCAAGAAGAAAAAAAAGAATACGCGACCGACATTATTTTTGCGGGTAGTCCAGAGAAAGAAAGAATTTCTATCTTGGAAAATCTTGCCAACGCGGGTTATGATTTAAAAATATACGGTTCAGGATGGTCAAGATGGTCTTTGTCTGAAAAACTGAAAAAATGCTTGGCCAATAAACCGGTATATGCTGAGGAATTAGCGAAAGTTTATGCCGGAGCTAAGATTATTCTTGCTTTTATGCGGCGGGGAAACAGGGATTTATCAAACTCTAGAATGTTTGAAGTGCCTGCTTGCGGGGCTTTTATGCTTACGGAACGCAGTAGGGAAGTTTTTAAGTTTTTTAAAGAAGGCAAGGAAATAGAGTGCTTTGATGGTTTTGAAGAATTACGGGAAAAAGTTGATTATTATTTATCGCACGACGCAGAAAGAAATAAAATGGCTAAAGAGGGATACCATAGGGTAACATCTTCGGGGAATGACTTTTTGCACAGAGCTGACCGTATTGTTGATGTTTTTGAAGAGATGTGGCTGACAGAGTCCATAATGGGACGCTGAAAATAAATTATGAAGGTATTAATAATAGGAAGAAAAACAACAGGGAATACATCTGCTATTTCTTTTAAGGCTTTTCAAGAACTTGGCATTAGTACTGAACTTTTATGTTCTGATGATTATTTTTCGGAATCCTTAGCTAATAGAATTTTTAACAAATTTAGGCGTGTGCCGAAATATTGGGGAATAGAGCCTTTTAATGAAGCTGTAGTAAAAAAGGCAGAAGAATTTAAGCCAAATTTAATTTTATTTTTTAAACCGATATATTTTTCTCCTTCTACAATTATAAAACTTAAAAAAATTACCAAGGTTTTTTCCTGGTATCCAGATTATATTCCATTTCCCAAAACTGCCAGTGTTGATTTTTTTGATTCTATTCCTTTTTATGATTGCCATTTTTCTTTTAATTTTATGAACGTAGAGGAGTTAAAGAAAAAAGGCGCAAAAATTTCTTTTTTTCTTCCTTGTGCTGCTGACCCCGATTGTCATACTCCAGTAGGGGTGTCTACTGAAGAAAAAAAAGAATTAGGGGCAGATGTTGTTTTTATAGGAACTTATGCAAAAGAAAACGTTCAGAATATTTAGAACGGCTTTGTAAAGATGGTTATAACATTAAAATATATGGGGACGGATGGGAAAAACATCCAAAAGATTCTTGTCTTAGACAAAAAAAATGTATTCAATTTAAAGCTCTTTATTGTAAAAATATGTCGAGAGTTTTAAATGCAAGTAAGATTACACTTTCTTTCATAAGAGAACACAATAAAGAAACACTTGCCTGTAGGACATATGAGATACCAGTCGCGGGAGGTTTTATGCTTCATCAAAGAACCGAGAAAACAGGCGAGGCGCTTGAAGAAGACAAAGAAGCTGTTTTTTTTCTTCTTATGGGGAGATGAAAGAAAAAATTGATTTTTATTTAAAAAATGAAAAATTAAGAAAAGAAATTACCCAAAGAGGCAGGGAAAGGATACTAAAAGAGGGATTATTTATTCATAGAATCAAGCGCATTATTGAAGTTTTTAAAAAATTAAAGTAATATAAAAAAGTTATGAAAAAACAAAAAAATACAATACTTATCACCGGCGGGGCTGGCTTTATTGGTAGTGCTATGGTGAGGTATCTATTTCGTAAATATCCAAAATACCATTTTATTATTCTAGATGCCTTAACTTATGCTGGGGATGTACGTAATATTCCGGAATCTGTCTGGAAAAGCAAAAACTTTGAATTTCATTATGGGAATGTTTGTAATCAAAAATTAATGGAATATTTGGTTTCGCGTTCGAATATAGTGCTTCACTTTGCTGCGGAAACTCATGTAGCGCGGTCGATTTTTGACGACATTAATTTTTTTGAGACGGACGTAATCGGGACACAAAGAGTAGCGAGTGCAGTCTTAAAAAACAAAAAAACAGTAGATAGATTCATTCATATTTCCACAAGTGAAGTCTATGGCACTGCGCTTTCTAAAAAGATGAATGAAGAACATCCTTTAAATCCTCAAAGTCCTTATGCTGCTGCCAAGGCTGGAGCTGATCGTTTAGTTTATTCTTATATGACTACCTATAAAATTCCTGCGGTTATTATACGACCTTTTAATATGTTTGGTTCAAATCAACACTTGGAAAAACTTATTCCTCGTTTTATCACAAGTTGCATCTTGAATGAACCTCTTACTATTCATGGCAGTGGGACAAGCCGTAGAGATTTTACTTATGTAGAGGATTTAATTAAAGCAGTTGACTTAGTTTTACATGCTCCTGCGAAAAAAGTTGTGGGGCAGGTTTTTAATGTTGGTTCGGGTATGGATATTTCGGTCAAAGAAATAGCCGGCCTGATTACAGATACAATGAATCACCGTGATCAAAAGAGTTCTAGAGTACGTTATAGTGTTTCCCCGCTTAATATTGGCGATCGACCAGGACAGGTTTTTCGCCATACTGCGGACATAAATAAGATTACAAAAACCTTGCATTGGAAGCCGAGTACTCTTTTTAAAGATGGATTAGCTCAAGTAATTGATTGGTATTTAAAAAACGAGTGGTGGTGGAAAGATAAGTTGTGGATGCGTCATGTTCCAGTAGAAACCGAGAAAGGAAAAACAGAAATGCATTAATGATTATGAAGGGAAATATTCTGATAAAGAAAAAAAAGTTTACACCTGGTAAAGATTGGGTATGGTATGCGCCGAATACCACCGATACTTTCGGCGAAAAGGAAATACAGGCAGTGGTCGACTCCTTAAGAATAGGGTGGCTTACTCTTGGTAGAATAACTGTGGAATTTGAGCGGAAAATAGCCAAAATTTTCGGTAAAAAATATGGACTTTTTGTCAATTCTGGCTCTTCTGCAAATATTCTTGCGCTTGAGGCGTCAAAATTTACAAAAGGCAGTGAAATTATTACTCCGGCTTGCAATTTTAATACTACGGTCAGTCCTATTGTCCAAACAGGTCTGGTACCGGTTTTTATTGATGTGGAGCTGGATAAATATACTATTGATATTTCTCAACTTGAAAAAGCTCTTTCCAAAAAGACAGTTGCGGTTATGGCGCCGCACTTAATAGGAAATTTTATTAATTCATCGGCAATCAAGAATTTTTGTAAAAAACATAAAATTGTTTTTATTGAAGACAGTTGCGATACCATTGGCGGTTCATATAAGGGAAAGCCGTCTGGCATTTGGAGCGGTGTAACCACAACAAGTTTTTATGCTTCCCATATTATTACTACCGGAGGTGCCGGGGGAATGTTAATGACCAATGACAAGAAATTTTATGAAAGAGCGAGAATTTTTAGGGATTGGGGAAGGGGAATTTCCCGCCATGACGAAAAAATTCGTTCCCGTTTGGCTACTTTTAAAATAGATGGTAAACCCTATGATAGCGCTTTTGTATTTGTTGAAAAGGGATATAATTTTAAGCCGACCGAGATGCAAGCGGCATTCGGTTTGAAGCAGTTGGAAAGATTAGATTCATTTACTTATACTCGCAGAAAAAACTTCGAGGCGCTTTATAATTTTTTCAAAAAATATGAAAAATATTTTATTCTTCCAAAAGAAGAAGAAAAAACAAAAACAAATTGGCTTGCATTTCCATTAACTATAAAAAAAGAAGCTTCTTTCAAAAGAAATAATTTTGTAAAATATTTAGAAGATAATAAAATACAAACTCGCCCGCTTTTTTCTGGAAATATTTTAAAACAACCCGCCTATAAAGGGATAAGGCACAGAAAAATAGGAAATTTGAAAAATTCCCAATATATTCTTGAACAATCATTTCTTATAGGCGCTCATCACGGATTAACTGATCCAATGCTGAATTATATTAAGGAGGTATTTAATCGTTTTTTGAATAAATAGGTTATATGAAAAATGTTGAAGTGGTTTTTTCTACAGCGACATGGGCAAGAACGAAAAAAGAAAAAGAAATTATAGAAGCGACTCTGTTAGCGCTTAGTAGGTATGGTTTTCCTATAGTTATTACGGATAAAAAGAGCTCAAAATTTCCTGTTGATAAAAATATATTGAAGGGCCCCATATATAATATATATAGGGTTTCAGGTTCTTTTTTTAGACAAAAGAAAAAATCTTTCACAGAAGCTTCAAAACTGGGGAAATATGTTTTTTGGCTTGAAAGCGACAAGTTGGATTTTGTAAAAAATAATATTAAAGATATTCTTCGGGTTTTAAAAAATCGCCGGCGCAATGATATTGTTTTAGTTCCTTCCCAGGACAAAAAAAGTTTTCTTAAATACCCCAAATTTCAACAAGTCGTCGAAAAAAGTATAAGTTTTATCTTGTCGGACGCTTTGAAACTGGACGGAATTTTTACTTACGGCCCAATTGTTTTTCCATCGAGTTTTGTTAAGGCGTTAAAAAATGTCAAAGGAAAAAAGCTGGGCTGGGGTATAAATGCCCTTCTGTTTTTTTCCGCCTTTATAAAAAAAATACCAATAATAGTTATTCCTTTAAAAATTATCCCGCCGCCTGACGTGCAAAAAGACGGTAACTTAAAGCTTTTTCGATTAGAGCAATTAGAATCGTATATTTTAGCAATTAAGGAAGGCATTAAACTTTTTAAAATGGAAAAGTAAAGGTTGAATTTTTATAAAAAAACACTCCGACATTTCTGACGGAGTGTATGTTTTTTTCCTTTCTATTTTTTTACATTCATTCGTTCCCGGATTTTTTCTATCAAGATCCGGTGATGAGGTAGGGTATTTTCGGGTAAATTTTCTACCCGATAAAACTGCCCTTTACCCTGGTAGAAACCAGTTAGCCGGCAGAAATATAAAAGTGAAATTTCATGCCGGGTAGGATTCTGCCCCAGGCCGTTACCCTTTGGAATTTCGACCCAGCCGAGGTTTTGCGGAGTGGAAATATTTCCAGTTTCCGTTCCGGCACCGCTAACAACTTCGGATTTTAGTAGGCGCTGAAGGGCTTCTTCAACCGAGTCAGTATCGCGGAGGACAGTGCCGGGCATATGATTACCCTGATATTCCTCGTCTTCCCGATAGAACATGAGAACTTCATCTTTTTCGTTAAAAACTCCCAGCTCTATTGGTACTGTAACTACTTTGTTAGCGATAGCCTGGAATACATGGGAATCTAACGGCCACTCTATCTTGCTGATTAACCTTGTCAATTCCCTGTTTTCTTCCGATGTTAAGCCCATTACTAAGCTCCTTTTTGGAAGTTTAATTTATTAAATATCTATTATATATTTTAGCATACTTAATATAAAATGTCAAGTATTTATCTTTTTTTATTAATTATTTTGATTTTAGGCTATAAATTACGTATAATAAAAATTACTTATTTTATGAAAAAAATATTAATAACCGGAGGCACAGGATTCATTGGTTCTAATTTTGTCCGTAAGTTTTTAGAGTTAGGCGAAGAAGTTCATTTAATTGTTAGACATGAATCGAATTTTTGGAGGATAGACGACATCAAAGATAAATTGAAATTTCATTATGTTGATTTACTTGATGCCGCGGAAGTTGAAAAACTTATTAATGAATTGAAGCCGGAAATTATTTTGCATTTCGCGACTTACGGCGCTTATCAGGGGAAACAACAGGATGTGAAATTGACGGTTGATACTAATTTATCGGGAACCATTAATTTGGTTAATGCTGCAAGTAAAATAAAGTTTGATTGTTTCATTAATACTGGTAGCAGTTCGGAATATGGAGAAAAAGATTATCCAATGAAAGAAACTGATATTTTGGAGCCGAACAATTTATATGGAGTTACTAAGGCGGCTGCAACGATGTATGCGCAATTTATGGCTAAAGAAAAAGATTTACCAATAACAACCATACGTCTTTTTTCTCCTTATGGGTATTTTGAAGATAGTCGACGGCTAATGCCATCGCTTATGCGCGCAGTATTGAATGGGGAAAAATTTGAATCTCCATCGCCTTCCATTATCAGAGATTTTATTTTTATTGAAGATGTTGTAAGCGCTTATTTGAGAGCTATAGAAAGAATTGATAGTATTAAAGGAAATATATTTAATATTGCCTCGGGAAAACAGTATTCAATAGGCGAGGTGGTAAAAGTTATTGAAAAAGTTTCTGGGCAAAAAATTAAAGCAGATTATGGTAATATTTTTTCAAAACAAATTGAGCCTAAAAAGTGGGTTGCTAACATAGGAAAAGCGGAAAAACTTCTTAATTGGTCTCCCAAAAATTCCCTAGAAGACGGATTATTAAAATTATGGAATAAAGAAAAAGCCAAGCTATAAATTAATGAAAAAAGAACAAGTTTATAATTTAGAAAAAAAAGCAAAAGAGTTGCGAAAGCAAATAATCAAAATGATTTATAAAGCTAAAGCTTCCCATATAGGTTCAGCTTATTCTGTTTTGGAGATACTTATTTATTTGTATAATTTTGTTTTAAAGGTGAATCCTAAAAATCTAAATGATATTAATCGGGATAGACTTGTTTTAAGCAAGGGTTGGGCGGCTTCGGCTCTTTATTCTGTTTTAGCGGATAAAGGATTTTTTAATATGAAAGAGCTGGATTCTTATTGCATGGATGGCAGTAAGTTTATAGGAATTACCACTATGAGTGGTATTCCGGGAATAGAGGCCACTACCGGGTCAATGGGGCATGGTTTGCCGGTTGGAGTGGGAATGGCGCTCGCCGCTAAAAAGATGAAAAGAAAATACAGAATTTTTACAGTTATAAGTGACGGAGAATTGGACGAGGGTTCGACCTGGGAAGCGATATTTTTTGCCGGACATAATCATTTGGATAATTTAGTTGTTATTGTAGATTACAATGGGTGGCAGGCATTTGGCAGAACTAAAGACATTCTTAATCCTGAGCCATTGACTGATAAGTTTAAAGCTTTTGGTTGGGAGGCGATTGAGGCTAATGGAAATGATTTTATTTCTTTAGAAAAAGCTTTTACGCAAATTCCATTAAAAAAGAATAGGCCTACTGTGATTATTGCTCATACTATAAAGGGCATGGGAGTTTCTTTTATGGAAGATAAAAATGAATGGCATTATAAATATCCCAATGAACAAGAATTTGAAAAAGCATTAAAGGAGTTATCTGAATAATATGAGAGATACATTTGTAAAAACCTTAATGGGAATGATGGCGAGGGATAAGAAAATAATAGTTATTTCTGCCGATATGGGCTTTAATACATTTGAACCGTTAGTAAATAAATTTCCGGATCGTTTTATTAATACGGGAGTTTCAGAGGCTGATGCTGCCGGGATTTCAGCTGGTTTAGCGCTTAGTGGATATACTGTTTTTCTTTATGCTCAGGCGTCATTTGTAACTCTTAGATGTTTTGAACAAATTCGTTTGGATATAGCTTCTAATAATTTGAATGTAAAAATTGTCGGAACTTCTTCAGGATTTACTTTGAGTCAGTATGGAGTGAGCCATTTTGCCGTGGAAGACGTAGCTGCGATGCGTTCTTTGCCTAATATGACCGTAATGTGTCCTGGAGATATTTATGAGGCGGAAGAAATTACTAAATTATCCACTTCTTTTAAGGGGCCGGTTTATATAAGAATAGGGCGCACTAATAGCGGTAGAGATATTAATATTCATTCTAAGAAGCCCAAAATAAAAATTGGCGAACCTATTTTTATAAAAAAAGGAGATGGTCCAATGATTATTTCAACTGGAAGTATGCTGTTTTTTGCCAAAGAAGTAATTAAAAAATTACAGATGAAAAATATTAAAGCTTCTCTTGTTTCATTGCCTATTATAAAGCCGATTAATGAGAAAGAAGTTTTAAAATTATTTGGCAAAGATAAAGCGGTTTTTGTATTGGAAGAGCATAGTAAAATAGGGGGCCTTGGTTCGGTTATTTCCGATATTGTAACTGACAGGGGCTTGCCGTATAAGGTTGTAAAAATGGGAACTCAGGACAAATTTTTACACGTGGCCGGGTCCAGGAATTATTTGTTGAGCTTGAACGGTCTTACGCCGGACAAAGTAGTAAATCGGATAATTAAAGATGTAAGAAATTAATTAGGTGGATTTTTTAATACTTGATGAACTATAAAGATAAATTTTATTCTAAATATGTCTCAAGTCATACGAAAGAACTATATGGCGATTTTTCTATTGAAAAAATAAAATCGCAGTTTCCTGTTTGGAAATCATATTTTTCTACTCTTTTATTTAGAGATAAAAAAGCGAAAATACTTGATATTGGTTGTGGAAATGGTAGTTTTTTATTTTGGTTAAAAAGTATGGGATTTAAAAATTTTGAGGGTGTGGATATAAGCCAGGAGCAAATTAATTTGGGCAAAAAAATTGGAATTGAAAATATCTTTTGTGTGGATTTTAGAGATTACTTAAAAGGAAAAAATAATTCTTATGATTTAATATTTACAAGGGATTTATTAGAACATTTTGAAAAAGGCGAGGTTGTCGAAATTTTGGAACTAATATTTTCTTCTTTGGCTCCGAATGGAAAGTTTATCATTCAAACCGTAAATGCGGAAAATCTGTTATGGGGCCGTTTGCGCCACAGTGATTTTACGCACGATTTTGCTTTTACCGAATCAAGTATAAAACAGGCGCTTTTCGTTTGCGGGTTTGAAAATATTAATGTGTATCCGCAAAGGCCGGTATCGCACGGGCTAATATCCTTTTTCCGCTCCGTTTTATGGCGGATAATCGAGCTTTTTTTGAAGTTTTATCTTTTAATCGAGGTCGGTTCGGCAAAGGGTATATTTACGCAAAATATTATTATATTTGCTAAAAAACAATAAATGGAAAATATTATATCTGAAAATATAATTTTAAGTATTTGTATTCCTACTTGCAATAGGCCTATTAAATTAAAGAGGCTTTTAGAAAGTATTTTTTCTCAAGTTACTCCCGAGGTAGAGATAGTCATTGGCGACGATAGTAGTGGGTTTGAAACCGAAAAAATAATTAAGAAAAATTTTCCAAACGACCGAATTTTTTATTATAGAAATAAACATCAAAAATTTGATGAAGGTCCTAATTCCTCAAAATTTGATAGAAATCTTTTAGGTATCACCAAACAAGCTAGTGGTAAATATATCTGGTGGTTTGGAGATGACGACGAAATGCAACCGGGAGCAATTAATCATGTTCTTGATATTATAAAACAAAAATCCAATATAACTTTAATATGGGTTAATCATTATGTTTTTTCTCAAAATATACCAGCATTTAATTGGAGGAAAGATAAGTTTTTTGAAGATAAAAATCAGGTTATAGAAGATGTTGCTAATTTACTTGGATTTATTTCGTCTATAATTTTTAGAAAAGATGGAATATCAAATATAGATGAGAAAAAAATGGAAAAATTCATTGGTTCGGGATTTATTAACCTTTATTTAGTTATGCACATACTATCTAAGAATGGCAAATTTTTTTATATAAATTATCCCTATGTTTGTATACATCTATCGTCGGTAAATGAAATTTCTTATGATGGCTTTCAAGTTTTTACTGTCAACTTTTATAATATTGTGATGAGTTTTAAAAAAAGTTTTTTAAAAAAATCTTTTAAAAAGATGCTGGCTAAAAATTTCGGTCATGTTTGGCGAGGAATTTTGGTAAGTTGGTTAAGGGGGTATGATACGCCAAAAGGAAAATTGTGGATTATATTTAAGCTTTATTGGAATTTTCCCGAATTTTGGCTGGCAGCACCGTTTTTTATGATGCCAAAATTTATTACTAAATTCGGTTATTTTTTTTATAAAAAAATATTGAGGCGTACTTATTCGACAGTAGAATAAAACAATTTAATGAATAATATTCTTGTTAAACTTATAGGTTATCCCGCTACTCTTATTCATGGTGACCCGGCGGTATTTGACCGCTGGATGTGGCTTAGGCAAAATTTGAAGTCTGGAAATTTGCGTACGCTTGATGATGAAAAATTAGTTAAGAATATTTCAAATCTTTTAAAGCCCGGCGGCAAGTTGCTTCTCACGGCTCCCTATAAGCATTATTACAAGCATTTAGTGGGTGATGATAAGGGGTCGCTTTCAATTTATGAGGATGGCGGACATGTACGGTGGGGATATACTCATGAAGAAATGGAAAACATTTTCAATAAAGCCGGGCTGGTTATGAAAAAAAAGGAATATGTTTCGGGAATTATTTCCCAGCTGTTAATCGCCTTATATAGGCGATTAGTAATTAATGTAAATCATAAAGTTGCATGGCTTGTTATTCTTCCATTGAGATTACTTGTAGTTTTTGACCCGTTTATTACTAAATTATTTAATTTATCCCATTTATCCATTGCCGTTGTGGGAATCAAAAAATTATGAAAGTAGCTATTTCAGTAGGAGGAAGATTTCATCTTTTTAATCTTGCTCAGCAATTATTAAAAAGGAATTCGCTTTCACAGCTTATAACCTCTTATCCGAAATTTGAAGTTGTGAAATACGGCATTCCAAAATCGCTTGTTTCCTCAATAATAATAAAAGAAATATTAGACAGGGGATGGAGACATCTTCCCGGTTTTTTGCAGAATTTATATAATCCTCAATATTTCATTCATGAAATATTTGACAGGGCGGCTTCTTGGCATATTAAACCGGCTGATATTGTTGTAGGCGGGTCTTCTGTGTATCTTCATACAATGAAAAAAGTAAAAGAGTTTGGCGGTATTTCCGTTCTTGAAAGAGGAAGTTCCCATATGCTTTACCAAAACGAGATTCTTAAAGAAGAATATGAAAAATATGGAGTAAAAATAACTCCGTATAAATTGCCACATAAAAAAGTGATAGAAAAAGAGCTTATAGAATATGAAGAAACAGATTATATATCTATTCCTTCTTCTTATGTTAAAAGAACTTTTTTAGAAAAAGGAATTCCTGAATCAAAAATTATTCAGGTGCCTTATGGAGTAGATATTTCTCATTTTCATCAGATTCCCAAAAAAGATAATGTATTTCGGGTTGTTTTTGTCGGTGGAATGTCGCTTCGCAAAGGAGTGCATTATCTTTTAAAGGCTTTTTCGGAGTTGAAACTCCCAAATTCAGAACTGTTTCTTATTGGTTCAATGAACGACGAAATAAAGCCTTTTTTCAAAAAATATGTCACCGCCTTTCGGCGGGGTCCCACTGAAAGTGGGAAAGGACAAATTGTATACATAGGCCATGTTCTACAAAATGAATTGTATAAGTATTATTCACAAGGGTCAGTATTTGCAATAATGTCTATTGAAGAAGGTTTGGCTATGGTTCAGCCGCAGGCAATGGCATGCGGATTGCCGGTAATTTGCACAACCAATACCGGAGGGGAAGACATTGTTCGCGACGGGAAAGACGGGTTTGTTATACCTATTAGGGATATAAATAAGCTGAAAGAAAAGCTTGTTTATCTTTATAAAAATAAGGATGTTCTTGAAAAAATGGGAAAGTCCGCTAAAGAAAGGGTTTCTGCCGGTTTTACTTGGGATGATTATGGAATTAAAATTATTTCTGAATATAAAAGAATTTTATCTCGAAATGGTAAAAAAAACAGTTTAATTAAATAAAATGGAAAAAGATAAAAATAAATATAAGCAAGTAGGCGAAAGATGGAAAAAAGCTTACATAGATGGAGATTATGAATTTCATGTTAATAAAAAAAATAATTGCGATAAATATAAAAAAACATCTCGTGTTTGGAAAAAGATATTTTCTTTAATAGGGATTAAAAACGGACAAGGCAAGCAGGCCTTTGAAGTTGGTTGTGGCGAAAGTAAGCAATGTATAATCTTAGCTTTTAATAGTTGGCAATGTACAGGAATAGATGTTTCAATGTGTGCCTTAGAGCGCGCTAAAAATTATATAGATGAAATATTAAAATTTTGTAAAAAAAAGCTAGAAATTAAACTGATTTGTCAGGATTTTTTTGACTACAAAATTTCTAAGTGTTTTGATTTAGTTTTTCATGTTGGTGTCCTTGAACATTTTTTAGATGATAGAGAAAGATTATTAGCATTAAAGAAAATGTTTGATTTGACTCGCCCGGGCGGACATGTAGTTTCCATAGTGCCGTCCGGTATCCATCCATTAAGGGAAAAAAGTAAAAAATTTGGTCTTGGTGGTTATAGTATTCCGGAGATTGATTATAATCCGGTTATTATGCGTTTAGAGTTTGAAAAATGTGGGGGGAAGGATATAGTTGTATTGCCTCATAATATGTTTGGCTATCTTCTTATTGATAATGCCACTACTTTTAAAAAAATAATAAACAAGTTGATTTATTATTTTTTTCAATTAATTCCTATTTCCTTTTACCCGCGTGATTTTGCATTTCGGCACGCGTACTCTTTAATTGGTATAGCTAAAATATGAAAATATTACACATAGTTCCCAGTTATTTACCGGCCTATAGATACGGGGGCCCTATTTTGAGCGTTCATTCCCTCAATAAATGGCTGGTTAAAAAAGGCGCGGATATAACCGTTTTTACTACTAATATAGACCGTCAAGGAATAACGAATGTCCCTCTTTATCAAGAAACATTAATTGACGGGGTAAAAGTTTGGTATTTCCCGATTTCTTTTAGGAAATGGGAATATTCGTCTAAGCTTCATAACACTTTAGCAGAAAAAGCAAAAGATTTTGATTTAATTCACATAACCTCGGTTTTTCTTTTTGCTTCGACACTAGGCGCGTATTATGCAAAAAAATACAATAAGCCGTATATTATTTCACCAAGGGGCAGTTTAATGAAAGAACCCTTGAAAATGAAAAATTCGTTATTAAAAAAAACATATCTTAATTTAATTGAGGAGAGGAACCTTTTTGGCGCTTCGGCGATTCATTTCACTGCCGAAAAAGAAAAAGAAGAATATTTAGAGGCAGATTTGGATTTTAAGTCTTTTTTTATTGTGCCTAATGCTTTGGACTCAAGCGATTTAGATAAATATGAAAAAACCGGATTCAGAAAAAAATTTGGCATTTCTAAAGATAAAAAAATAATTTTGTCTCTGGGAAGAATAAGTTGGAAAAAGGGGTTTAATACTCTTATTCCCGCTTTTGTTGAAGTTGCAAAAAAGGAACCAAATGCTTTTTTAGTTATTGCCGGAGAAGATGACCAAAATTACAAAAAAGAAGTTAAAAAATTAATTAAGGAATTTAAGGTTAATAATAAAGTTTTATTTACGGGGATGCTTTTAGGCGAAGATAAAGCAGGAGCTTTTAAAGAAAGTGATGTCTTTACTCTTCCAACTTACTCGGAAAATTTTGGAATGTCAGTAATAGAAGCGATGCATTGCGGATTGCCGGTTGTGGTTTCCGAAGGATTGGGAATTGGAAGGGGAATTGCCGAAAATAAGGCGGGAATTGTTGTTAAAAAAGAAAACAAGGAATTTTCCGCTGCTATTTTAAAGGTATTGAAAAATAAGCAATTTTCACGCAAAATAGGAGAAAACGCGCGTAAATTTGTAAAAAACAGGTTTTCGCCTAATGTTTTAGCTGAAGAATTCATCAGGCAATATGAGAAAACCATAGGATTATATAAGGTTTTGTAGCATGAATAAAAAAGTTTCTTTAACCGCGATTATTTTGACGCAGGACGAGGAAATAAACATAAAAGAATGCTTAGAAAGCATAACAGGACTGGCAAGCCAGATTATTTTGGTTGATTCGGGAAGTAGGGATAAAACCGTTGAGATAGTCAAAAAATTCGGCGTTGAAGTTTTTGAACACCCATTTGAAAACCAAGCAAGACAGTTTAATTGGGCACTTGATAATTTAGATATAAAAAACGATTGGATTTTACGTTTAGACGCGGATGAATATTTAACTGAAAAACTTAAAGCTGAAATAACTAAAAAACTAAAAGATACATCAGATGATGTAAGCGGTTATTATATGAAGCGCCGGGTTTATTTTATGGGCAGGTGGATTAAGCATGGCGGGTATTATCCAACTTGGATTTTGCGTCTCTTTAAACACAAAAAGGGAAGGTCTGAGGAAAGGGCGATGGACGAACATATTGTTTTGTCAGAGGGTAAAAGCGCCAAATTGAAAAATGATTTTGTTGATGACAATAAAAAAGATTTAACTTGGTGGATTGAAAAACACAATAATTATGCTTCAAGAGAGGCGGATGATGTTTTACGCGGCGATGTCGGCTTGGGAGGAAAAAGGAATTTTTATTATAAATTTCCTCCTTTTTGCCGAGCATTCCTTTATTTTATTTACCGTTATTTTTTGTGCTTGGGATTTTTAGATGGGAAAGAGGGGTTAATATTCCATTTTTTGCAGGGGTGCTGGTACAGATTTTTGGTAGATGCAAAAATATACAAAAAAAGATGTAGGAAATAAAAATTTTACATTTTTTTGATTTTTTGCTATTTTATAAAATATGGATGTTGATAAAAAACATTTTAAGAATAAGACGATTTTGGTAACCGGTGGTACCGGTTCTTTTGGTAACGCCGTAGTTAAGAGGTTGCTTCCTTTATCACCGAAAAAGATAATAATTTTCAGCCGGGATGAAAAAAAGCAATGGGACATGGGAAATAAATTCAATTCTGATAAGCTGCGGTTTATTATCGGCGACGTACGGGACAAGGATTCTGTTGATCACGTGATGTACGACGTTGATTTTGTTTTTCACGCTGCGGCCTTAAAACAGGTGCCAAACTGCGAATTTTCGCCAGTAGAAGCGATTAGGACTAATATTTTAGGGGCGCATAACGTAATTGATAGGGCAGTTTATAATAATGTAAAAAGAGTCGTGGTGCTTTCTACGGATAAAGCAGTTTATCCGATAAATGTAATGGGAATGACAAAAGCATTAATGGAACGCGTTATGATTGCGGCTTCACGGGAAAAAAGAGGCAAAACAACAGTTTGCGGCACAAGATACGGTAATGTAATGTACACGCGCGGTTCAGTAATACCGTATTTCGTTGATTTAATCAAAAGCGGAAAGCAAATTACGATTACTGATAAAAATATGACGAGATTTTTAATGCCCCTTAGCGCTTCCGTTGATTTGGTTTTGTACGCTTTAACACATGGAGAAAACGGTGCAATATATGTTAGAAAATCTCCAGCCGCGGCAATTGGAAATTTAGCAAAGGCATTAGTTGAAATTTTCAACTATAAAAAAGGAATAAAGGAAATCGGTGTTCGGCCAGGCGAAAAAATGCATGAGAATTTAATTTCTTTTGAAGAAATTTTACGTGCCAGAGATTTAAATGATTATTATAAGATAGCGCCAGAAGTTCCAGAAATGGATTACCGACAATATTATTTTAGAGGAAAAATAAAAAATGGTTTGTCTGATGACGGGTATACCTCGGCTAATACTAAGCGGTTAAATATTAAAGAAATCAAGAAACTTTTATTATCTCTAGATGAAATTAAAGAAGAATTGGCGGATTTTAAAAACAAAAAGACAGATGAAAAATTCGGTATGTCGCCTGTTTTTTAGTAATAAACAGATACTTGAAATTGCCGGTAACTAAAATTAATTTACATGAAAATTGGGATTACGGGTTCTAGTGGTTTTATTGGAAAACACATAATCGATGTTTTAAGAGTCAAAAAGAACATTAGTTTATCTTTTTTTGATTTACCCCAAAAAGACCTTTTAAAAGGAGGAGAGAAATTAAAGAGGTTTATTAAGGATAAGGATGTTATAATACACGCAGCGGTTGTTAATAGGGGAAATGACGCAGATGTTATTGCTGGAGGGCTTATAATTACTTATAATCTTATTTCAGCGATGAAAGATAATAAGAGTAAGGCTAAATTGATATTTTTTTCCTCAATTCAAGCCGAAATGGATACGATTTGTGGCCAATGCAAGAAACTAGCCGAAATAATGCTTGAGGATTTTTCCAAAAGATTTAAAATTCCAGTTTCCATTTTTCGAATGACTCACATTTTTGGAGAGGGCGCCCGGCCATTTTACGCGTCGGTAGTCGCCACCTTTTGTTATCAAACAGTTTATAATAAAAAATTAACGATTCATCCTGGAAGTAGAAATAGAAAAATGAACCTTGTTTATATTAATGATGTGGTAAAAAGGGTTGTCAGGGAAATATTTACCAAAAGAAAAAAGTCGTTCTATTTTAAAAAAGTGTCCACAAAAGACGAGATAAAAGTTGGAGATTTAACTAAATTGATATCTTCATTTAAGGACAAAAAAAGAATAAAATTAAAAAACAGCTTTCAGAAAAAATTGTATAAAACTTATTTGTCTTATGAATAGAAAACTAGAAATTAAAGGCGACGAAAGGGGAAATTTCATAGAGGTTTTTAAGTTTCCCGGCGCAGGGCAAGTAAGTTATTCAACTACCAAACCGGGCATAGTTCGCGGAAATCATTACCATACCCGTAAAAAAGAAAAATTCTGCGTTATTGAAGGAGAGGCGCTAATTCGTCTTCGTAATAAAGATACTAATGAAATTAAGGAATATAGGGTTTCCGGCAATGAACCGGAGATAGTTGAAATGACCGTAGGTTGGACCCATAATATAAAAAATGTCGGCGATACAGAAATGAAGCTTTTAATTTGGGTTAATGAGGCGTTTAACCCTGATGACCCGGATACTTTTGCCGAAGAAGTTTAATCTTAAAATAATGAAAAACAATAAAAATAAACTAAAGGTAATGACAATTTTCGGTACAAGGCCGGAGATAATTCGTTTATCCCGCGTTTTCGCCGAACTTGATAAATACGTCAACCATATAATGGTTCACACCGGCCAGAGTTATGACTATGAAATGAATCAAATATTTTTTGAGGATTTAAAAGTCAGGAAGCCAAATTATTTTTTAGAGGTAAAATCCGAAACTCTGGGCGGACAAATTGCCAAGATTATTTCAAAGAGCGAAGAGGTAATTAAAAAAGAAATACCCGATGCGGTTTTAATACTCGGGGATACGAATAGCGCTCTCGCCGCCATAATGGCAAAGCGGATGAAAATACCGATATTTCATATGGAAGCGGGAAACCGCTGTTTTGACGAGAATGTTCCTGAGGAAACAAACAGAAAAATTGTTGACCATATCAGCGATATAAATTTGCCCTACAGCGAGAACGCCCGGCTTTATCTTATACAGGAAGGAATCCATCCAGGGACGATTTATGTGACCGGTTCGCCGTTCGGAGAAATATGCGATTATTATAAAAATCAAATAGATAAATCGAGCATCTTAAAAAAGATGAAATTATCTATCAAGAAATATTTTGTGGCGAGCATTCACAGGGAAGAAAATATTGAAAGTAAAGAATCATTGGCAAAATTAATTGACTCTTTAAATGCGGTTGCGGAAATTTATAAAATGCCGATTATTGTAAGTACTCATCCGAGAACCTCCAAGCGGCTTAGCGAATATAAATTCAAAGTTAATAAACTGGTTAATTTTCATAAGCCGATGGGCTATTTTGATTATAATAAGCTTCAAAAGAACGCTTTCTGCGTTTTATCCGACAGTGGAACAATTCAAGAAGAATCTTCCATAATGGGATTTCCCGCAATACAAGTGCGGGTTAGTTCCGAAAGGCCCGAATCTTTTGACGAGGGAGTTGTGATTCTTTCCGGTCTTGATAAAAATGTGATTTTGCAATCAATTGAAATAACTACCAAGCAAGTCGCGGAGGGTAAAAAATTCAAAGTTCCTTTGGCTTATCAGGCCGATAATGTTTCCAGTAAAGTTCTGCGTTTGATTGTTGGTTTGGCGAAAATTGTCCGGCAAAGAAGAGGATGTAAATAATGAAGAATATTTTAATTGTTGCTGATGTTTATCCGCCGGAGGTATCTTCAGCAAGTCATTTAATAAAAGAATTAGCAGAGGGCTTGAAGGAGCGCGGCCACAAAGTTATTGTCGTTACTTCTTATCCAAGACATTATTTAGTAGAAGGACAAAAACAAAACGAGTTTGAAACTTTTTCCAATGAAGGCGGAATAAACATTATAAGGATTAAAACTTTGCCGCTTCATAAGATTAATTTTGTGATAAGGGGAATTTCTCAATTGATTCTTCCTTTTTTGTTTTTTTTAAAAATAAAGAAATTTATAAAGGATAGAATCGACGCGGTCATAGTTTATAGTCCGCCCTTGACGCTTGGTCTTGCCGGAAAAATGGTCAAGCGGAAATATGGCGCAAAATTCATTTTGAATATTCAAGACATATTTCCCCAGAACGCTATTGATTTAGGAATACTTAGCGGCTGGAAACATAAACCAGCAGTTTTACTTTTTGAATTTATAGAAAGAATTGTTTATAAAACGGCTGACAAGATAACTTTTCATTCAGAAGGTGGTCGGAGATTTCTTGTTGAGAAAAAAGGAGTACCGGAAAATAAAATCATTACGTTGCAGAACTGGATAGATTTGGGACCGTACCGAAATATTTCTCAAGGCGAATCGTTTCGTAAAAAATACGGATTGGAAGGGAAATTTATATTTCTTTTTGCCGGAATAATGGGGCCGGCCCAGGGATTAGATTTTTTAATGAAGGTGGCAAGGGAAGTTTCTGATATTAAAGACGTTATTTTTCTCTTAGTAGGAGACGGAACGGAAAAAGAAAGGGTGGAAAAAGTGATTAAAAAATATGGCTTGAAAAACGTTTTAATAAAACCCTTTATTTCCAAACAGGATTATCCGCGGCTCGTAAAAGATGCAGATGTTGGAGTGGTTTGCTTGAGCGCTAAAAACAAAACGCCGTTTACTCCGGGTAAATTTCTGGGATATATGGCTGCCGGGATTCCGGTAATGGCATTTTTAAATAAAGAAAGCGACGCTTTCAGCTTGGTTGAAAAAACCGGTTGCGGCTATGCGGTTGAGTCAGGCGATTTAAATAGAGCGGAAGAAACGATTAGAAAAATGGTAAATGAAAAAAATATTTTGAAGCAGATGGGTAAAGGGGGGCTTGAATATGCGAAAGAAGAGCTTGATATTGACGTTTGTTTGAATAAAATAGAAAGTTTAGTTTCTTAATGCTTAAATAGTATTTTATCGTTTCCGTAAATCAATAAATAATTTTCCTTAAGCCAACTTTACTATTTTATTATTGCGGCTGTTGTGATTATTGGCGGAATTCTTTTGCCATTTCGGCCTTTTATATATTTTTTTCTTATCAGGTAATAATTAATTTAGTTATTTGACTTTATTTTCACTCGGATTAATAATAAAGCTATTATGAAATTGTTTTTAATATTATTATTTGTAATCGGTTTTGTCGGAATTTCATTATTCGGTTTTTCGACAATGGCGGACATTGGCGGCTATAACCGCTGTTTGGCGGCAATCGCTTCAGGCGAAGCAGCGGCCTGCATGAATGCGAATGGTCCAATAGGGACAGTTTCCATTCATTTCGGCGCTTTTCAGAAATTCTCCAGTGCGATTTTCAACAAGGGATTTTTGATTCCTCTTTTGCTATTGATTACAGTTTTACTCGTTGTTACTGCGGGCTTGATAAAAAACAAAGAGCGTATTTTTAATTCTTCAATTGTGGTCTTTTATTTAAGGCAAAGAAATGACTTTTCTAATTTATTCTCGAGGATTAAATTAAATCGCTGGCTTGCCATTCACGAAAACAGTCCTTCTTCCGTTTAAGGCGCTTTTGAAATAATACCAACCGCCGTACAGCGGAGTCGAATGGCATATTTCAAACGCGCTCAGTCCGTCCTTAATCAGGGCGCTTTTTAATTAAAAAATAAAGAAATGACAAAAAATATAATTATTAGTGGAATTACAATTCTGTTTATGGCTGGAATAGTGTGGATTGCGAGACCCGATTCCAGTTATGAAAGTTTGACTGCTCCGGCAGAAAATCTAATTGTTGAAAACGGCAATTTCAATTTCGGAGAAATTTCCATGGCTGATGGCATAGTGAGCCATGTGTTCAGAATAAGAAATTCAGGAGATGAACCAATTACCATTAAAAAAATGTATACTTCATGTATGTGTACGACGGCAAGCTTGATGATAGGAGAAAAAGAATTCGGGCCGTATGGAATGCCCGGGCACGGATTTATGCCGAGTATAAACAGGGAGGTGGCGCCGGGGGAGAAAGTTTCGGTAAAGGTAGTTTTTGATCCGGCGGCCCATGGTCCTGCCGGTATCGGACCAACTGAAAGGACGGTATTTTTAGAAAACAGCGCCGGCGGAGCGGTTAACCTTCAGTTCAGCGCGTTAATAAGGCCATAAAAATATGAACAAAAAATTAACAATTCTCGTATTGGTTGCCATTTTACTGATTGGTGGCGTTTTCGCGGTAAAATCCGGAAATTTTGGAACAGAAGCAATTTGGAATTTAAGCAATGAGGGAAAATGGATTCTTCCTTTAGTTGTGGTTGCAGCGATTATAGACAGTATTAATCCGTGTGCTTTCTCGATACTCATTCTTACTATTGCTTTTCTTTTTTCTATCGGGAAATTCCGTTCAAGCATTTTGAAAATCGGGGGATTATATATTTTGGGAATATTTGTTGTATATGTTTTGATAGGATTGGGAATTATTCAGGCACTTCATTTTTTTAATACCCCGCATTTTATGGCGATGGTCGGGGCGTTATTGCTTATAGTATTGGGGCTGATTAACATCATCAACGAATTTTTCCCGGCATTCCCGATAAAATTGAGAATACCGCATGCCGCACATCATAAAATGGCTGAGCTTATGGAAAAGGCATCTTTACCGACGGCATTTTTTCTTGGGGTATTAGTGGGGCTTTGCGAGTTTCCTTGTACCGGCGGACCATATCTGCTGGTTTTAGGGCTTTTGCACGACCAGGGAACTTATATCAGGGGACTTGGATATTTATTGCTTTATAACTTAATATTCATTCTGCCGTTAGTTATTATTCTTTTCATCGCCGGCGATAAAAGTTTGCTTGAAAAGGTTAAATTGTGGAAAAAAGAAAATAATAAAAAGATGCGAATTTGGGGTGGAATCGCAATGATAGTTTTGGGACTTTTAATTTTCGCGTTGTAATAATTAAAATGTTAAAATTTAAAAATGATTGAAGAAAAACAATTTAAGGAATTAGTCAAAAAAATTCAGGAAATGAAGGCAAAAGGAGAAATAGATCTTTCAACCGAAGAAGATTTGAGTATTGCCGTTATGAACCTTATCAGTTTGGAAGAGCATTTTTTCTTTTCTGGAGTCAAAACTAAAGACGACGGATATTTTGATTTACTGAAAGAGGTTAGAAATATGCGCAAAAATCTTTTAGGTAAGCTGATAGATAAAAATCAACACGAAGGTGAAACCTGGTGCGTTGCCAAGCATTTACTTGCCACTGCCATGCGCCTTATTGAAGTCGGCACCAAGCTTAATGGGGACGGAAAAAACGCGGAGGCGAAAGAAATATTTAAGCAGGCACATAAAATGTATTCTCTTTTCTGGGGATTGCGCCTTAAATTAATAGATGTTTCCAAATTGAAGGAAATGGCAAAGGGAGAAAAAAAACCTTGGACATTGGAAGATATAATGGATAAATTGGTGGATTGTTGCGACGAATGAGGGTGGGATGAAGTTGTTGAGGAGAAAAAAATTCTTATTCAAAACAAATATGAAAAAAATAATTGTTCTATTGGTAGTAATAGTATTGGCGTTAGTTGCGGTATTTTATATTTTTCGTTCCGAGCCGGCAAATGCCAACTTGGATGATTTTGCCAAATGTTTAGCCAGTAAAAATATAACGATGTACGGCTCTTATTCGTGCGGGAGTTGCCAAAACGAAAAAAAGGCGTTTGGCAGTTCTTTTCGTTTTGTTCCTTATATTGAATGCACTCAAGACCCGAATAAATGTTTGGCGGCGGGAATTGAAGCAGTTCCGACTTGGGTTTTTCCCGGCGGCAAAAAATTAGTGGGTGAACAGGGAATTGAAAAATTATCGAAAGAAAGCGGATGTTTATATTAAATAGGATATTTAATGAGCCGGGCGTATTTCGTCCGTTATTGGAAAATGGAAAACGATAATAAAAATAATAATTTTTTTATCGCGGCCATTTTTGCTCTGGTAATGATTATTGCCGGCACTTGGGTTTATATTATTGGATTGAAAAATCCGGTAGTTTATGAAAATACTGATTCTTTTACAGGAGGGTTTGTGCTGCCTGTTGTTTGGGGAAATCTCGGTGTCCAAATGTCGGATACCGGTGTTATTAACAGAGAAAAACTGGAATCGCTTTACGTTGGCCGAGGGGGGATCGGCGAGTATGAGAAAAAACTATTGGAAGATTCAAATAACGGAAATCTGGAAATAACTTCAGAAAATTCTGGATTTATTCTTAATCTTTTTTGGGCATTGGGGATTGGCAATAAAAATGAAATTTTAGAAAATGGCCCGATGTCCGACCCGCGCTATGGAGGAGCGGACAGATTTGCTTCAACTGGCGGATGGACGCTTACTGACGGCAATGCAATGAATCATTATAGCCGTCATTCTTTTTTTGTTTTGACGCCGGAACAGCAAAAATTAGTTGAAGAAATCAGTAAAAGTATTTACCGGCCGTGTTGTAATAATTCAACTTATTTTCCGGATTGTAATCATGGAATGGCGATGCTGGGGCTTTTAGAATTAATGACATCACAGGGCATTTCAAAAGAAGAAATGTATAAAACAGCGCTAAATGTAAATTCATATTGGTTCCCGGATACTTATTTTGCTATTAATAAATATTTTAATAAGCGCGGGATGGATATCACCCGGGTTAATCCAAGGGAACTATTAGGCGCGAATTATTCCAGTGCGTCTGGATACCAACAAGTTTTAACAGCAATTGAGCCGATACAACAGCAAGGCGTTGGCGGTTGCAGTGCATGAAAACTATCCACAAAACGGGAACTTGATTCGATATACCTATGGGGGGTATAATTAAATCATGAATGAAGGGGTTAAAAAAAGCGCCATGCGCCGTTTAAAAATATTAGAAGGACAGATTCGCGGTCTTCAAAATATGATTGAGAAAGAAAAATATTGTATTGATATTCTTCATCAATCCGCTGCAGTTAAAGAAGCTTTATCGGGAGTTGAAAATTTAATTTTGGAAAGTCATCTTTCTACTCACGTCGTTGAACAAATGAAAAAAGGAAAAGAGAAAAAAGCTACACAGGAAATATTGGATATTTATAGATTGTCCAGGAAGAGACAATGATTATAAATGAATATTTTAAATAAAAAGGTCGATAAAAGAAACGATTTTAAAAATATGAATCACTTTAATATTACTAAAACCGGAAATGTTTTTGGAATTCTTTCAATAATATTGTTTTTTGTTTGTATGGCATGGGGAGTGTTGCTTTCAGAGCCATCATTACAAGAACTTCATTTAAACCTGATTAAAGTCGCGTATCCCGGCTTTGCAATGAGTTTAGGCGGAGCCATTATCGGTATTATTGAGGCCTTTGTTTATGGATGGATATTCGGTGTTGTTTTTGCTTGGCTTTGCAAAAAAGTCTGTGTCTTTGAAGAAAAAAGAAACAGTTAAAAAAATTTAAAAAGAGTAAAATAAGAACATATATGCATTACGCGTGGCTTATTTGGAGTTTAATACTTCTTGTTGTTTGGATAACGGTTTATTTTTCGTTAAAGCAGAAAGAAAGCAAAAAAGAAATGATAATTGTTAGTTTGTGGACTTCACTTTTGGGGTTAACTGAACCGCTTTTTGTGCCGGCGTACTGGAATCCGCCATCTCTTTTTAATTTGGCTCAGAAAACAGGATTTGATATTGAAAGTTTAATCTTTGCGTTTGGCATCGGCGGGATTGCAGTCGTCATTTATGAACGAATTTTCCGCGTCGCGCATAAACAAATGACAGAGCATGAACGATATCTTCCCCGACATCAATATCATCTTTTAGCCCTTTTATCCGCTCCTATAATCTTCTTTTTCCTTCTTTTTGCCGCCTCGTTTAATCCCATTTACTCGGCGATCATAGCGATGGTTGCGGGTGGGTTTTTTACTTGGTATTGCCGTCCTGATTTAAAAAAGAAAATGTTCATGAGCGCTTTTATATTTTTAGGAGTTTATTTCGTCTTTTTTTTCACGCTCATTACTATGTATCCTGGTTATATTGAACAAGTCTGGAACCTTAAAGATATTTCCGGAATTTTGATAATTGGTATTCCCTTAGAAGAACTTTTATTTGCAATCAGTTTCGGTTTCCTTTGGTCAAGTATATATGAACATTTTACCTGGCGTAAAATAAAAATAAATTAATATGAATCACAAGAATCATAAAAATTGTTATCATCATGGCGAAAATAAAACTATTAATACAGTAGAAGAAGGCATTTATACGTGTCCGATGCATCCGGAAATTCGGCAGGATAAGCCGGGAATGTGTCCGGAATGCGGGATGAATTTAGTAAAGACTAAAGATAAGTCCCGACATGAAGTCGGGGTCTCGACAAAATCATCAGGGCACGGCGGACATTCAACACAGCAATTTTTATTCAAGTTTTGGGTAAGTTTTATTTTATCCATTCCAGTCGTTGCTTATTCAGACATTATTCAAACGCTTTTTGGATGGAAAGCGCCGGAATTTCCCGGTTCGAAATATATTCCGTTTATTCTGGCATCAATTGTTTTCTTTTATGCCGGGTGGATATTTATTGCCAGTGCCGTTAGGGAACTTAAAGCAAAACTTCCGGGAATGATGACTTTGATAGCGCTTGCTATTACTGTCGCTTATGTCTACAGCGTTTTTATCGTAATAAAAGGGAGCGGCAAGGCGCTTTTTTGGGAACTGACTACCTTGATTATGGTTATGCTTCTTGGTCACTGGATAGAGATGCGGGCAGTTTCCGGCGCGCAGGGAGCGCTTAAAGAACTCTCTAAATTAATTCCTGATACAGCCGAAGTTATTAGGGATGGAAAATCAGAAATCGTTCCGATTGGCGAGTTAAAAGAGAATGATATTGTTTTTGTAAGGCCGGGCGGAAATATTCCAGCTGATGGTGTTGTTATAGAAGGCGAATCTCAAGTTAATGAGTCAATGATTACCGGGGAATCGGCGCCGGTAAAAAAGAAAATTAACAATGAGGTTATTGCCGGAACTGTTAATGGCGACGGCTCGCTTAAAATAAAAATCAGCAAAGTCGGAGAAAAAACTTTTCTTTCAGGAATTATGAGGCTGGTCCGGGAGGCTCAAGCGTCTAAATCGCGTCTTCAAATTCTTTCCGATAAAGCTGCTTATTATTTAACCCTTATTGCCATAGGGGCTGGAGGGCTGACATTCTTTATTTGGTTTTTGCCTCAAGCCGGAGGGGAAAGTTTTGGTTTTGCATTAGAAAGGTTAGTTGCTGTTTTAGTCATTACCTGTCCGCACGCTCTTGGGTTAGCCGTTCCATTGGTTGCGTCAATTTCTACGACAATGGCTGCCAAAAATGGGTTTCTTGTTCGACAGAGGCTGGCTTTGGAAATGGCTCGAAAAATAGATGTTGTTTTATTCGATAAAACGGGGACTCTTACGAGTGGAGAATATGGAATAACGGATATATTGCCGATGGAAGGAAAGGATGAAAACGAAGTTTTAAAAACAGCTGCGTCAGTAGATAGTTATTCGGAACATTTTATTTCTAAGGCTATTGTCAATGAAGCCAAAAAGAGAAAATTGTCTCTTTATGAAGTAAAAAATTTTCAACGTTTGCCCGGAAGCGGAGTTAAGGGAATTATAGATGGGAAAGATGTTTTTGTCGGCGGAGAATCAATATTAGCTGAGGTAAATCCGCCAGCTGGCGGATTTGTATCAAATGAGATAAAAATAAAAACTGCTGAAATGTCTAAGCAGGGAAAAACAATTATTTACACAATTATTGGCAATGAATTAATCGGGATTTTCGCTTTTGCAGATTTAATTCGCAATGAATCCCGAGAAGCAATTAATAATTTAAAGGAAATGGGAATAAAAGTCGCAATGGTAACCGGCGATTCTGAGGGGGTAGCTGCTTGGGTTTCAAAAGAGTTGGGAATTGATGAATATTTTACTAAAGTTTTACCGAATGAAAAATCGGAAAAAGTAAAGTTGCTTCAATCTAAAGGAATGAAAGTTGCCATGGTTGGAGATGGCATTAATGATGCGCCGGCCCTAACTTTGGCGGATTTGGGAATTGCTATCGGCGCTGGCACGAATGTGGCAATAGAATCAGCCGGAATCATTTTAGTTAAAAATGATCCGCGGGATATTGCCAAAATAATTAAACTTTCCCGTTTGACTTGGACAAAAATGATTCAGAATTTATTTTGGGCGACAGGGTATAATATTGTCGCCATACCGTTGGCAGCCGGAGTTTTGGCTTTTAAGGGGGTTTTTCTTCAGCCGGCAGCGGCAGCTGTTTTAATGTCGCTTTCAACGATTATTGTGGCTGTTAACGCGGTTTTATTAAAAAATAAAAAATTAAATTAGAAAGGCAATTTTACTCTTATTTAAACCAGTAGTCATACCAAAGCGAGAGGGTAATCAGGTTCCAAATGCGGAAATTGTTTTCAACTCCTCTGTGGTGGCTGGAAATCAGCTTTTCTACATAGTCGTAATTTAAAATTTTCCTTTCTCTTAGTTTTGAGTTTCTTATTATATCCAAAAGCCGCCCGGATATTTTTGATTCGGGTTTGAGCCATTCGCTCATTGAAGTAGAAAAGCCCTGTTTTTTCCGCCAAATTATTTTGTCGGGAATTATTCCTTCAACTGCCCTTTTTAAAATATATTTTGTATTTCCGCCTTTGAATTTCATTTCGGTTGGAAGCCGAAATGAAAGTTCTACTATTCGCTTATCCAAAAAAGGAACCCTGGCTTCTATGGAATGCGCCATTGTCATTTTATCGGCGCGCATTAGAAGAAGTTCCGCCAGGCGGTTTTTCAATTCAAGATAAGTGGCTCGTTTGAAAAAATCCGCGGAATTATCTATTTCGCCGATTTGCCGGTAGAAATTTTCAACGATTTCATAACTGGAATAATTTTCAAACTTCTTTTTGAATTTTAGGGAAAGAAGTTTTTCTTTTTGAAAATCAGAAAAGGCAACTGCATTTCCCCAAAAAGGATTTTGGTTTTCCGCTAGGCGCTTAAGGTATGCACGAGGAAAATCAAATTTCGGATGACTTAATATTGCAGAACCGGTAAAAAGAGCTTTTTTAATAAAGCTTGGGAGGGTTTCCAATTTTTTCCACCAACGAGAATAAAGTTGCCATGCTTTAAGGTAAGTGTCGTACCCGCCAAAAAGCTCATCCGAGCCTTCGCCTATCTGTACCATTATCACTCCGTTGTCGCGCGTAAGTTTTGAAAGGTAAAAAAGTGGAAGGCAAACTTGGTCTCCATTCGGGTCATCGGCAAAAAAGGCGTATTTTTCAACGAACTCAAGCATATGTTTTTCTTCTATTAAAACTTCGTGCGGGTTAGTTCCGAGTTTTTTTGCCATCAGGCGCGAATATTCAAACTCGTTGTATTTATCGAAGTTCTTGGAGCCGACGGAGAATGTTTTAACCGGTTTGCCGAGTGCTTCACTCATCAGTTTTGCGTTGGTGGAAGAATCTATTCCCCCAGAAAGGAAACATCCAAAAGGTACATCTGAGACCATCTGTGAATTTATGGAGCTTTTTAATAGGCTCCGAACTTCTTCTATCCAGTCACTTTCTCTTGTTGAATAATTAGTCGGGCCTATGGGGTTCCAATATTCTTTTTCTTTAATCTCTCCATTTTCTTTTATTATCAACTGGTGGGCTGGTGCCAATTTTTTCACGTTTTTAAAAAGCGTAAAAGGCGCAGGCGAAGAAGAAAAAGTAAGATAATGAAAAACTCCCTTATCATCTAATTCTTTCTGGAAATCCGGATGTGCCAGAATAGCTTTTATTTCGGAGCCGAAATAAAATGCGCCGTTTTGGATAGAATAATAAAAAGGTTTTATACCGACATGGTCTCTCGCGGCGAAAAGAATTTTCTTATTTTCATCCCAAATCGCAAAAGCAAACATTCCATTAAATCGTTTTACGCAATCAAAACCGTATTCAAGATAAGAATTCAAAATAACTTCAGTGTCAGTTTTTGATTTAAATTTATACCCCTTTTTTTCGAGGTCGGACCGTAATTCCCGGAAATTATATATTTCTCCATTGTAAGTAATCCAACAATGGCCGGCATTCATTGGCATATGTCCTGCCTCTGATAAATCTATAATTTTAAGACGTCTTGTCCCGAAACCAACTTTTTCGTTTGGTGAAATATAAATTCCGTCGTCGTCCGGCCCGCGATGAATCAGGGTATCTCTCATTTTAACAACTTCACTTTCTTTTACTGGCTTGGATTTTTTAAAATTATATATTCCGGTTATTCCACACATAAATTATTATTTTATTTTTACCTTTTTAAAGATATTTTTTATTTCCATAGAAAAATTTTCTTTCAGTGCAAATAGGATGGCAAAATAAAATATTCCAGAGATAAAAATATTTAAGATAACATTAAAGGAAAATTTGTCCATTAAAAATGCCGCAATACCCATTAGTGCGGAAGCTGGCAAAACCTTACCGATATTTGGAAAAATTTTGAACGGAAATATTTTAATCAATGTTCTCCATATGAGGCCAAAATATATTATTTGAACCACTAGCGTTGATAAAGCCGCGCCGGCTATTCCCCAAAATGGTATTAACGCAGCATTAAAAGTTATATTTACTATTGAAGCGATTCCCGCAAAAACAGCTGTTTTTCTTTGCTGGTTATGGGCAAGGATTAAATTTGAAAACAACCCTCCGTAAAATACAATTAAAATTGTTAATGTTAAAATTTGAAAAGCTAAAGTTCCTCCAATATATTCATTCCCATACAATAATTTCATAATAGGCCCTCCAAGAATGATTCCCCCCGTGACCAAGGGCAGTGATATAAGAGAAATTAAGGACGCACTTTTTTCGACAATGGAACGAACTACGATTTCCGCTCCATTTTTTACGGCCCTTGATATAGGAGAAAAGACCGCGCTTGCTATTATTCCCGGTAAAACATAGAGT
>SDBT01001566.1_pt1 | contig 40513 bp, 54 predicted proteins | sample 2277101 | NCBI WGS metagenome assembly SDBT01 (sample SAMN10404973, study PRJNA504765) | marine sediment metagenome | isolation source: marine sediment core GS10_PC15, 103 cmbsf | place: Arctic Ocean: Southern Knipovich Ridge | collected 2010 | reverse complement strand
GCAATCCTTAGCTACGAGGCACGACAGAATGCCGAATACGTTAAAGCCTTTGGGCACGAATTCTATTTTGAAGATCACAACTGCCACGCCTGTAATCGAGGAATCACCAACTCCAAGCTGTTTGATAGTATAGAGGACCCAACCATCGACATCTTTATCCCGTTCGTATGGGATGGCTTCAAATGGACAGTCTCACTCTACTCAAAGACAGTTGACGTTTCCGAGATCGCCAAGAAATACGGCGGCGGTGGACACACTAATACGGCAGGCTTCGTGTGTGAGAATCTTCCGTGGTTAGTCAAAGATAAGGAGAAGCTCAAATGAACTTAGGTCATTGGTACTACCTACACACAAACGGTGAGTTAATCCATAAGCGCACTCTACCAGAGTCAGATTCACCATTCGTGCAGAAGGTCTGGAAGTTAGACCTAGAAGATAGAATGTCGGCATGGATACTCTGCGTCGAAGCACTTACGCTTGGTGCGAAGCGGGAGCGTATTGACGAACTTGCCGCTATGTGGGGAATTATCGATGCAGATGCACCAAACTTCGTAGAATCCACCCAATCTTTAGATAAGAACGCCTTGAAGCTATTCAGAGACGGTGACGCTTGGTGTGCCACATTTATAGACTTCAAAAATATTCAAGAAAGTCAATGTGGCTTTGGTGAAACAGCGTTGGAAGCGTTCGCTGAGTTAGCAAAACAAGGGCTATTACAGCCTTATAACAAACAATCACAAAGGAAAGGAGGTGAATTCATGAACATTGAACTGGTAACAAAGGAAGACAAGGTGATTGCCATCACGAATGATGGTGTCACTATTGTGCGGCTTGGTACCGATGATATGCTGATCGAGCAGACGGACAGTATCGCAGTCATCGAAACCACGGCCAAGTCTAAGGGTGAAGTCGTCGGCACGGATAGGTATACCGCGCTGATTGACATTCCCGAAGTCCGAGCAGATCAGCTTGAATTGCTCGAGATGGCGGCGGCACAAGCGAAGGTCAGGTGCAAGAATGCAGTGCGCGCTCCTGGCGGGGGACTCAGCTCAACGCAAAAGGGTATCCTCTCCGCGCTCAAGGAGACGAATCCAGAGAAGTTCGCCGCGTTCTTGAAGTCATGTGAGGACGAGATCGACCTCGCCGATGATGACACGCCGGACCCCGAAGAGGACAGTCAGGAGTAACGGCGAGCTTGCCTGCGCTGGACCTCCTGAACGAACGTTGGTTGGTGTCAATCTCGCCAGTCTGTGATGTCCGTAGAGGGATTGACACCACCACGTTCAATTAGGATTAACTATGAATGAACTTGGCCAAAAGACATATCGAATCAAGGGTGTCCTCTTTGAAGCCCTTGAAAATGAGCTTAATCACATCGTCGGAATTGGCGGTGAAATCTGTTACGTCCTCATTGCACCCGCAATAGAACCTGAATCAGCGGTCAGTGGTGTGTACACAATTATCTGGAAATATCCAGATGGACAAGTAAAGGCTGCATAACGTGACAGATAAAGCTAAAGATCATTATACAATAAACATACGACTTTATCCAGGCTCAAGAGAGTATGAACTTCTAATGCAGTTCAAGGATAAACATCAAGATCACGGCGCACTAGCAACAATGGTGAGAAAAGCAATTCGAGACCATCTGAAAGAGGAAATGTCAAATGTTTGAAAAAGGTTCAACTGTTAAGGATACTGGATCAGGTGCACAGGCTATTATCATCTGGTCAAATGAAAAAGAGTCACGTGTTGTTTTTATTACGACAGGATTAGATGAAGTAATGGAAACAACGATATTAGAACTCGTCCGAGAGCCAAGTGAGCAACTTGTTAATGCAGTCCGATCAATGTCACAGGAAGAACTAGACATTCGACTCAACGCTTTAAGAAAGCAACCTGCGGCGACACGAAAACGTGGTCCGAAGAAGAAAGCAAGTAAAAAGCCACTTGCGCTTGTTGAGGTCGAGGAATTAATCAAGATGAAAGCTGCTGGTACATTGCACCCAAAACTTGAAGCTGAACTTGATAAATTGTTAGCAAGAGCTGAGGAGTTGAAAGGGTTGGAGAAGTGATGAATCCAACAATCAGAGAATGGCAAAAGGATGCAGCAGGAACCCTTGGAACAGCATGGCACACATATGAAACAGCATGCCTCTTACTACAACATTTAGATGAGAAAGGGTTTGAGCCTCCAAAGTCGTTCAAAAGATGCCAATATGAGTATCTTGATAGACTGTGGCTAACCTTCAAGACGGGTACAGAGAAAGATCTATACGAGATGAACGACATGATTCAGGAAACTCTCAGAGTTGTACCAGCGTTTGACGTAGACGAAGACCCTTTCTTCTTCACATGCCCAACCATTTACCTGCCTATAGATTTGAAATGGGTTGTAAGCCCATACATATATATAGACATCAAGTTTAGCTTTGATGAAGCGTTGTTAGAGGGTCTTCTTGGTGATTTCTGTGTAATCACTAAAGAAAGGAAGACATCTTCATTCAAATATGACAAAACCAGAGTCACTTGTTTCAAGTAAAGGTGAGCTGAAATGATAGTATCAAACCATGCTGGAAACTACAACTGGAAGGATGAAGCACAAGGTGAAGGAAACATAGAAATTTTCTATGCTATTGAATCAGGCTTTCCATCACAAGAAGAGTGGAGAGCTTTCCTCATAGTCGCAGAGGAGTTTTTTATGGATGAAATCTTCATAGGCGTAGAAGAATCCATAAACGTGGAAAATGTACCTTATCTAACTTTCAGGATTTTTTGTAGTGATTGGAAGAGCATGCCATGAACCTAAACACATGCTCATTTCAAGATTGGGCTCGGGAATTCAACAAATCACCGGAACGTGAAAAAGCTGCTTGCCGAGGTGAAGGTTTCTGGTGGTTTGACTCATCAATCTTAAATGATTACAGGCATTGTCCACGATACGCTTTTATTCGACACGGATTATGCCGGGCTGAGGGGCCACATAATTCAACTGCATTAGACTTTGGTGATTTCATGCATCAAGCACTCGCTATATTTCACACAACTGGGAATATAGAAGAAGCACTTAAACTTGTCATACTCTTTCCTACAACATGGTCTGATGACAAACGTACACCTGAGCTATTTGTGAAGATTCTTCGAGCGTATTATGAACGCTTCGGTCATGACTTAATACCAAAAGTTAAGCCTGAAGGTTCATTCGCCATGCCAGTTATTTTTGAGGGTACTGAACATCAAGACGATGCACCCAATGATCCGGTAATGTATACCGGACGACTTGATATGCCAGTTGTTGAATATAATGGTGAACTTTGGGGTGTTGAACATAAAACAACAACCTACTGGATTGCGAGCAATACACAAGCTCTTTCTGCCTCGTCTCAAGTTAAGGGTTATATGTACGCGTTGAGCTTGTACTATCCAGCGACAAAAGGTATGTTAATGAATCTCATTCGAGTTGCAAAAGGTGGCCAAGATTTTCAGCGTATCCGAATCAAGAAATCACCATGGATTCTTGAGGAATGGTACTCGTCAATGTTATATGACGTTGTACGAATCATCAAAGCATTTGAAACAGGAAATTGGCCCCAATGGTGGACGTGTTATTACTTTAATCGACTCTGTGGTTATCATGATATATGCTGCATGAACACTGTGTCACTTATGCTTGATCAACTCAAAGGAAAGCCAACTACAACATGGCGACCTTATGAAAAGTTGAAGCCAAAACGTCGAGGTTCAGAAATCACGTTTGATATAAGTTCAGATAAGGGAGATGTAAAGTATGGTAGGAGGATGATATGAAGAAGATAGGGCTAGTTGTTACCGTGTTGCTGTGCTGTGTGTCTATGTGCCTCGTTTTTGCGTCGGTCGACCGCGTCACCTACACTAACCCCAGCACGGTAGCGTTCAGCTTCAAATACCAGGTTGGTGTTGTCGGTGATTCGTGGAGTGTTACCAGCGTGCGGGTCGAGAAAGACCCGTTTAATGCAGACATCAGAGTAGGGCGCGGGCGTGCATCCATCGAAGAGATCAAGCAAATGGTGAGGGATGCTGACCCTATACGGATCGACACCGTTTACATCATTGCCGGGGTTGCCAACACCGTCTGTCACGGTATCTCGCGTGAAGATACAATGGCGGAGTTGCCTGCCCTCATAGAACTGTGTCGACAGAAGTTTTCGCCACGCACAATCATTGCCTATAACCCAAGTGTGATGTGGGAGCTACTCGCAAATCCCGAATACTGTTACAATGACTTTCATATCAATGATCTTGGCTACGAAAAGCTCAAGCAGAGCAAGCCGTTGACCTTTGAGGGGGCGTGAGGTGGGTTATTTCTCGAATGGAATAGAGTCTATGCACTACGAAACTTGCTACTGCGACCACTGCGCCCATCAGGGAGATGTAAAGCATGGTTAGATTATTTCCTCAACTTACACCAACAGAAGAAGTCATTTATGCATGGCAGTATGGTTTTGCTAGTAGCTTCAAAACTGATCTCATGAGATTGCTGACTCAGGCAGACATAGATAATCAAGCACGGCTTGCAAAAGCGTTCCCACTTGAAGTTTTTGCCTATCAACAATATACATATAAAGAAGGTTGGTGGCAAGAGGTTCAACACAAAATGCAGGAAAGCACAAAGAAAGAGGAATCAAAAGATGAGTGAAGAAAAGAAACCAGAAGCACCAAAGCTCGACTTCATGACAGTCGCAAAGCAAGCTGGTCTCTACCCATTCGAGCTTGGGAAGGAGACAGACGAATCATCACTTCTCGACGCACCCATGTTTTTAATCTATGGAGCAACCGGGTCGGGGAAAACGTACTCGATCCGAACGCTGCCAAAACCATCTGTCGTGATTGAATTTGACAAAGGAACTCAAGCTCTTGAACTCGAAGCCATTCGAGGTGAGCTTGAAGGAATCACAATTATTCGCATTCCGCTTGACTATCCTACAAGTGAAATCCCGTATCTTTCAAGTGGTGGTACAGTTATACGCAAGAAGGAAGCTCCACGGGCTTGGAAATCACTTGTCAAATCAATCGACACAATCCTTGCAACAGAAAATTTGCATGGCTTTAAGTGCATTGTCGTTGACTCATTAACAGCCGCCGCTGAAATGGCAATGATCGACGTTCTTTACCGGCAGAAGCAAACACTTGCGATACCCGAAATCCAGCATTGGGGTGAGCAAATGTGGATGCTGAAAACTGATTTGCTTTCAAAACTCCGCCATATATCAGCCTGGGCACCGGGTAAGGTCTCAATCCCATGTGTATGCTTTGGGCATCTTGCAAGGATTAAACTCTTCGGTGGTGAAGCTGAAGGTCTCGCACCGCAGTTGACTGGAAAGCTCGCGCCGGAAGTTGGTCGATACTTCCGCGAAATGTATCTCACCGAGAAAGTTCCTCAAGGTGCAGGGAAGCAGTTCAAATACCAATGGATACCACTGAGTCCATATGCGGAAGCAAAGTCAACGTATGGTTTCACGCAACCAATGGAGCAAGATTTTGAAGCTGTTTTTAGGCGGATTGAAAAAATGAAAGTCAGGCTGGCAAAGTAATGCTCAAACTCATAATCTGGTTCATCCTTTCAATTAGTGGGCTTCTTGTTGCTGCTTTTGGATATGGACACGCACTTCACGTTATATATAACACATCATTCAATGAAGCCGTAATAGTTGGCTTTGGTGGAATCCTAATTGGTCTAATCCTCATGCTTATCATTACTGAGTCATTCTTTCGTATACAAGCAATGGAATATAAACAAAGGCGTGAAAATGAAAGTCGACAAAAAGCGTACACGAGGTTTGACTAAACGACACTACGTTCAAATGGTCTGCTTTGGTACGGATGGTGTGATTATTAACGAACGATATGGTGGACTCATAAGCAATCAAATACTCACAACAGCACAAATTTTCTACGTTGGCAGTGTGTCACGCGTTCAACGACGTTACTTTAGTATGGCAACAGCACGTGGTCGTTTATGTATAATTGAGGCAATTTTCCTCGATCCAGCGATTAACATTGACCAAAAGTTTTCCACTTATCTTGCAATGGGAATTAATCGGGGAGAACCTGATCCTGGACCATACCGGAATATGGAATATATCAGACAAGTTCTTAAAGAACAATCTCGCGTCCGCCGTATTGGTGAGGTTGAATGGAAAACGCACATGGAAAAATTCAGATCAGAAAGGAGGTGAATTAGGATGCCATTAGTAGAACTGCCGAGCACGCATGAGGACGCTGAAGAGCAGGCTAAGTTCAAGCCTCTACCAATTGTGGAGGCTGTTGACCTGCAAGTCAGTGGAATCAAACTCACGAAGAGCAAGGCGGGTGAGTCAATGCTGAAGTTTTCACTCACCGTTTTGCACACCGACGAGGAACTGAATGGAAAAAAGCTGTCGCATTACGCGATGCTGGAAGGCGAAGGATACCCATTTGGCCTCATCGAGATTTCGCACGCGATTGGCTACGCATGGGAAGGTAAGTCACTGAACACCGATGACTTCATGCACCAGACCTGCGTAGCGGACATCGGGCAGGAAGTCCAAAATGAGGGTGAACCGAATGAGAGGATCGTAAATACGATTCGGTTCCAATAGCGTCGACTGAATTTGGGTGTGGTGGATGTTGGTGACACTTTTTTGTTGACGGGAAGTGTTGGTCTTGAGCATTCATCACATCCAGTTTTAGGGGGAATTTTAATGCCGTCGAGAAACTTTGAAGTTAAGAACCTGCCAGATAATAACAGGCGAGAAGCAACTCAAGCATATACACCACCTGAAATGGTACAAAAGCTCTTTAACATCATGCAGAGCCTTGCGACTGAATATGAAAATACTCAGCTAAGTAATGAGCTAAAAAGTGCTGTGTTCATTCTACTTCAGCAATTCATTGCAACAGCACTTAAATTTTCACCAAAGATATATCAAGAAGAACTTTTGATCATTGACAGGCTTAATCAACTTACCAGTCGTCGCAGGACTCGTGATGAATGGAATCTAATTCCGGTTTTCATGTCCTATCAAGGACACCAATTCGGAATTACAATTCACTGGGCTCCCAAAACATAGGATATGATTATTCAAGCAGACTATTGTCCAGAAACACGTGAGCACTCAATTAAGGCCAAAAAGATTAACAAGGAGACTACATGAAAAAGGTATTTTACGACGACAAAGACACAAACCCAACAGAGAGTGTTGAACTCTCAAAGATTAATGTTGGAAATCGACTGCGAACAAATCTTGAAGATATTGAGGAACTCACGAGGTCATTCCGAAATATGGGACAGTTGCAACCAATCTTAATCACGACCAATTATGAACTCATCGTTGGTGAGCGTCGGTTCCGCGCCGCTGAAATGCTTGGTTGGGAAAGGATTGAGGCGAAAATACTTGACGTCACAAAGCAAACGTCACCTGAAACAACAGCATTGCTTTACGAATTTGTGGAAAATGATCAACGGGTAGATTTAACATGGCCTGATGAAGTTCGTGCAATTGCGAAGGTTCATCAAAGCCTTTCAGATCGGTTCAAGCAGAATACTACATCAGGTGAGTGGTCAATGATGGCAACTGCAAAGATGCTTGGACTTGGCAAGGGCTATTTAGGTGAGTCAATTACACTCGCTGAAGGGCTTAAAATCTGTCCTGAAATTATCATGGAAACATCCCGACGGAAAGCCCTTGGACGTTTGAAAAGTATTCAAGAGCGTTTAATGTCGGCTGAACAAGCTCGTCGGCTTGCAAAGCATCATGGAAATATTTCAATCAGTGAAGCAATTAAAAAGCTTTCGACAATGACGGAGGAAGAACAAAGTAAAATTTGGCAAGATGCTGAAGATGTAATTGATAAAGGGGGGACAGAAAAACCCAAAACTCAGCACCAAGTTATTCATGGTGATTGCCGAGAACAGATTAAAAAACTCGCTGATCTTGGTGTGAAGGTGAATCTCATTCTAACCGACCCACAGTATGGTATTGATCATAAAGGGAAAGGTATAAAAAGCCACACATTCAGCGATACAAAGGAATCACTTGATGTTGTTATCGAAGCAATTCAACTATTCCCTTCAATCCTTCAACCAAATGCGTTCATTATCATATTCTGTGATTATGCCTATGCATTCGATGATAACAGTTTACTACGAAGGGAGTTAAATAAATTTGCAACTTGTGCTCGCCCGGCCTTAATCTGGGAAAAGCCAACACTGACAAGGGGCGACTTCAAGCGTTGGCCATCAGGTAACTATGAAACCGCAATCTTTGCCCGAGTTGGTGCAAAGTCAATTCGAGAACCAATGCGGGCTGTCTTCTCATGTATGCCGAGTATGGGATCGCAGTTGCGTCATGAAACAGAAAAGCCAACTAAGTTGCTCAAGTATTTCATCAATTGTGTAACGTATCCAGGTGAAATTGTCCTTGATCCCTTTGCAGGTTCCTTCACAACACTGGTAGCTGCAGCTGACTTAGGTCGAAGTGGCATTGGCATTGAGCTTGACAACACATACTGTGAAAGTGGTTATCTCTTAATTAAAGCCGCTGGTTATCATAATGTGACATTACATAAGGGCAGTGATTGAAGATGCCGAACTGTTCCATTTGTACAAAGTCCATTTCCGTACACGCAACAAGAATTCAGTCTGGTCGATTTCGCACGTCAACAGCTTTTGAGGTCTACGAAACTGTGTTTACATGTCCTGAATGTTCAATTGATGGCTTGTATAAACAAGTTAAGCAAGCTAATGATGAGCGTGATGCTGCTTTAGCTGAGCTAAGAAAGGTTCGTGATGACAGCTAAAACGACAGTTGATGAAAGACAAACTTGCAGTTATCACACAAAGTATCGTACAGGTTGTAAGTATCAAATCATATATGCAATGGCGTATAAAGGAAATGAAATATTCCTTTGCAACAAGACTGACTCAAATGACTATGGTCACCTTTTTGGAAGTTGCCATCAAAGTTGCGAACTCTTTTATCCAGGAGGTCAGTAAATGAACGCTAAAAACGTGCCACAAATAGGTTGTTGGGACAATTCTATTGGACTCGTGACTGACTTTGATCACCAGCCAAAGAATGGTCAAGTCAAGATTGTAAAAAGTAATGGTCGAATTCAGTCAGCTGAAGATTGCAAACGTTTTTGTTCATGGTTTAAGAATAACACACATTGGAATTATGACGCTTGTCGAACATATTGTAATGGTAAACCAATTCAAACTTGGGGTGTTAAAGTTTGCGCTTATGTTAAGTGCCATATTGAGTTCACTCCAAGAAGTAATCGACAGATTTTTCATGCAACAAGGTGTAAGGAATTAACTCGCTTGATCACTAATCGGGAGCGGTCAGTTATACGGCGTAAATCGATCACCATTTGGCTAACGTGCCAATATTGTGGTAAAAAATTCATTGATAATCGTAATGGTCGGACTAGGTGTTATTGTTGTGACGATCATAGATACCTTGCACAATACGCAAGGCGGAAGAGTGAGCGTGATGTAAAACGTGGTGGGCCAATGCCAATTAAAATATCGAGGTCGAGTTAATGAATGAAAAATGTGACAACTGTGCTAATGAGTATGACGATGGTTACGATGCTGGTTATGAACAAGCTGACAAGGAATCTCAAGCAGAGCTTACAAAAGAGCAAGTTGAAAGTGAACGACTCAACGAGGAAATAGATCGATTGAAGGGTTTACTTGTTTACATTGCAGGAATTACACAGGACGCGTGAAAGGTGATGATGGAAGATGAGTGACGAACAAAAAGAATGGATGCCAAATCTGGCAGAGTATCTTACACTGGCGCGGAGATGTGAAAAACTAGAGTCCCAACTCGACGAGAAGAACGAGCGGATCAAGGACTTGGAGGAATATGGCAACACGGCCCGAACGGTTATTGCCGAGAAGCGCAAGAATCTGATTAAACTCGAAGACGACAAACTTGTGCTGGAAAAGCGCATCGCCGCTCAAGACTGGGAGCTGGGCGACTATGTTACGACGACACAGCGACTGAATGAGCACGTGAAGGAGTTGGAGTCAGATCGAGCCTGTTGCACGTCGCAGTTCAACTACGCCGACGAAACAAAGCAAGCCCTCCAAGCCCGCATCGGCGCCGCGGTGTGGATACGCATTGCACATGAAATGGCTTGGGGGTCTTGCCTGTTCCTGATACATAAGTCGCAAGAGTTCCAGAAGAAATACATTAAGGAATTCTTCCCCGAAATCCTCACCCCTGACGAGGATGGAAAGGCCGAGGAATGATGCCGACCTACACCCGCACAGAAACCGTCGAGGCATGGCAATGGAACGGATTTGATGATAACAGGGGTGTGGTTCATTGCCATCCCGCTAGTACTTCCGGTTGGCTTGAGACTGTTGATGGCTTCACAATTATCGACTTCGGCAAATGGATCATCAAACGTGGCAACAAATACAAAGTCATCACCGACGCCAAGTTCAAGGCGCAGGGGTGGAAGGAGGTGGTGGATGATGAAGGTTAATTGCACTCACTGTAAGCAAGAAATCAAGCCCCGTTATTCATGTCCTTGCCAAAGCAGAGGAAGGGGATTAGAAAGCTATCACGATGATGAAGATTTCTCATTCGAGGTTGAACCCCGCGACAAGCTATTCGAGGAGATAGTGGGCACGCTAAGAACGACAAAAAGGTACATCGAACTCATCTCGTCCACACCAAAGCTCAAGCCAATATACAACAAGATTGAGTTGATCCTCACCAAGATCGACGCACAGAAAGGGGAAGCGTAATGGATGGCATAGATATTGGTATGGAGTATCGAAAAGAAAACTTTGGGCTGGACGAGCATCCGGGCGACGGTTTATGTGTGGGGAAAATCTGTGAACCTAAATGCCCACTAAAAGAAAAACCACATCGTTTCCCGCCATATAGCCTGAGAAGTCATATTGAACGCAACTGTGATCACAGACCATAAAAGGGAGGAAGCAAAATGAATGCATCAGGTGGATCAATAGCTGAAACACAGGAACGCAAGACGAGTTTGCTGAAGGGGTATATCGTCCTTCTTCAGGAAGAACTCAAAACCATTCGATCAACTGTGTGGGAAATTGAGGGTGAATTCATAGGTCATACGTCGCAAGACCACGCCAAAGAACCCCAACCAGAGATGGCCGCTGACCTGCCGCCTGGCCTACTGGAGGCGATGAATCGAGACGTGGAGGAGTGTTTGGGTGTTGCACGTGACATCCAGGACTCGGTCAACGCATTAAGGTCTATGTAAGTAATTGGAGCGCGGTGAACCTGTGATAGCTGACGCAGTAGCCTCACCAAGGTTCTCATGGGATTAGCAGTCCCAGTGTGTGGCGCGCCATGCTAGGGCCGAGGGCGACAAGTAGCCGCGCCCCAATACTAACTAACAGGAAGGAAAATCAAAATGAAACCAATTATGCTACTCTATCCAATCTCAACGCACAAGGAAGCAGATGGTACACTCAGTGGAACTTTACGAACATTAACAGCGTTGAAAAAAGATCTCCGCTTTCTCCACGACGCATTCAATGATCCACTTATCATCTGCCCACCGTTTGAACTCTGTCTTATCTTCGATGACGTTAAGCCTGCTGAAAGGGCACGTGGTGTCGAGCTTTGCTTGAAATGGCTTCGTGCAGTAGATGAGGTTTGGATTTTTGAAAAGCATCTTCATGAGGATTACGCAACAAGTCGTATCTTCGATGAGCTTCAAATTGCTCATGACAGGCGAATGGTGGTCAAACGAATACATATCAGGACAAAGCGGAAGCAAATGTTTGCTTTGTCTGCAATAAAAGCAGAGCTTGACAAGGTGCATAAAATTAGAGCAACTCAAAAGATCAAGAAAGCTAAAGCAGAAAAGAAGGATGAGGGTTCGCTCGGTAAACCATGAGGTATTCGATGTTGCTACCACGAGAATTACTCGACTTCGAGTGGTCTTGGGTTATGACAAACTGTATTAGATCACCAGTGATAACCTATTGTGTTAGACTTATTCACGACGACTTGTGTTACCTCAAATTTGTAGATCTTGAGTCTGTTGTTCAATGGTTACTTCAATCACCTAAAATTGGCGTCATCTACGTAACAACACACAGTTGGATTTTCAATAAACTCTATCTTGCATTTAGTCTTCATGAACCACACTCAACCGAGCTTGAAAGAACAACTAAATGGACATAAACTTAAAAGCACATCCTCATGTATCTGGTGAAGGTAATCCAAATGCTGACATCATGTTCGTTGGTGAAGCACCAGGTGAGGAAGAGGAATCCAGTGGTAGACCATTCGTTGGGAATGCAGGTCAAGTCTTCAATGAACTTCTTGCACATTGTGGCCTGGTACGAGAAGAAGTTTTTATTACAAATGTCATCAAAGTTCGCCCACCAAATAACAAAGTACCACGTTTGAAGGAACTTGGCTTATCTGTTGATGATTTTATTGATGAACTCTACGATGAAATTCAAGCAGTCCAACCTAAAATTATCGTACCAATGGGCAATATTGCACTTGATGCTTTACTCAATGAAACAAGTATAACAAAGCATCGTGGATCAGTATTCTCCAGGCAACTACATAAAAACCGTGGTAAACGCTTATGGGTTGCTACACCTGAAACAAATGTCGAATTCGTTATACCAACCCTTCACCCATCATACTACTTTCGTGTTGCAAAGATGAAGCCAATTGGAAAAGCTGACTTTATCCGTGTACGTGAAGCTCTTGCAGGTCGGCTTGACATCATTGCAAGAAAAACAATCATGAAGCCGTCGTTAATTGATGTTCTTAATCACATTGAAAATATTATTGAGTGCGGTGCTTCATGCCTTTCATTCGATGTTGAAACTTGGAAAGGTTATATTACATGCCTTGCAATTGCGACTAAACCGGACGAGGCGTTTTGCATTCCCTTTTGGTCTGCCCGTGGTCAGTATTGGAGTCCAAACAGTGAACTCCAAGTCTGGGCAGCATTGAAGCGACTCTTCGCAACACCAATCCCAAAGATTGCTCATAATGCAATGTTTGACTGCAAGGCTATGGCTTGGCATGGTGTTGAAGTTCATAATATGCTTTGGGATACAATGCTTATGCACCACATGTGCTACGGTGAAATGCCACATGATCTTGGATTCTTAACAAGTCTCTACACAACACAGGTTTTCTATAAAGACGATGGAAAGCATTGGACACCAAAGGATGGTGATGAGCAATATTGGAATTATAACGGACTCGACGCAATGATACCAGTTGAAATTCACCGAAAACTCTTTGATGAACTTGTTGAGTTTGGACTTGATTCATATTACTTTGATGAGATACCAAAGCTTATGCAACCACTGACAACAATGTCATTAACTGGATTTCATATTGATAAAAAGAAGCGTGATACACTCATCGAAGGTTTTACAGCTGAAAGGGAACGAGTTGAAACTGAACTCTCTGAAAAATATAATCATGGAGAACCATTAAATACATCAAGCACAAAACAAGTCCCAAAGTTCCTCTACGAAACATTGAGCCTACCACCAACTGGAAAGATCTCAGATAAAACAGGTCATATTAGTGCCGACGCAATGGCACTTGTGCAATTAGCTACAAGATACCCAGACCGTGCATATGCTGTTGCAAAGCTGATTATGCGAGCACGGAAAATGACTCGCTATAATGGATTCTTAAAGACTAAACTTGATCCATTAACTGAGCGTCTTATCTGCAGTTATAAAATTCATGGTACTCGATATGCAAGAATTTCATCATCAAAAGATATTCTTCGTGAGTGTGGTACGAACCTACAAAATTGGCCTCGTGGTGGATCAGGTGTTCGAGCATGTGTAACCGCTGATGATGGTTATGTTTTTATACACGCTGATCTTAAAGGTGCTGAAGTTCGCGTTGTTGCACATTTATCACAAGATCCAAGATTGCTTGAACTCTTTGAACAAGGTGGTGATGTGCATAAGAAAGCTGCGAGTTGGATTTTTAACTTGCGTCTTGATCAGATTGATAAGAAGAAGCGTTATCTTGGCAAACGCACAGTTCATGCGGGAAACTATAAAATGGGCTGGTATCTTTTAACAAATCTGGTTGCAAAAGACGCAATTGAATCAGGTGACTTAATCACAATGACAGCTAAAGAGGGTAAAGGATGCCTTGCGAATTATCATGACGTATTCCAACAGATTAAACCGTGGCATGCTCGAGTTGAAGCTGAAGTTCGTGCAACACGTTGTATTACTGATCTCTTTGGACGGAGTTATTACTTCTTCGACCGAATGGATGATAAACTAATTCGCTCTGCTGTTTCATGCAACCCACAATCAACTGTCGCAAATTTACTTGACCGTGGTCTTGTTCGATTCTTTGAACGCTTCCGTAATACAGCATTCTTACCAAGATGGCCAAATAAAGAGAAGCCAGCTTTACAACTTCATGGTCAGATACATGATGCAATCCTTATCAGTTGCCTCGATGATTCTCATGTCATTGAGCTAATGAAAACTGAACTTATAAAAGCAATGTCAATCCCGTTAACGACACCACAGGGTGTTACATTCACCATCCCAATCGACATCACAGTTGGGACAACATGGGAAGAGGTGAGTGAGTGAAACTTTTGATCAACGGACAAACAATCACAATTGGATGGCTGAGATTATTATACCTGAAGAAATGGTATCACACAAGCCCTAATCGACATGAAATATGTCCTTGGGACTATATTACAGGTGGCGATCCTTGGAAATCACAATGCTGTTTCAAAACGTGTGGCAAGTTGTTCATCACAGCAAAGGAAAAGGGCTACTGCCCATGCAAGACTTACCCTAAAGATTACGTTGACTGTTATGTTCAGCAGGTATTACTGTCAGCATCTAAAATTAAGAGTGGAAAGGAAGTCACATGCCAATTAGGGAGCGAACATGCGAGAAGAATTGGCTGAACACATATATGCAATTCGTAAAACGTCACGAATCGCCAGAAGAATTTCATCTTTGGGTAGCTCTTACCACATTATCCGCTGCTGTTGAACGTGATGTTTTCGTTGAAGAAGCATTTAAGTTTATCTATCCAAATCTATACACTATTTTAGTTGCACCGTCAGGTGTTTGCAAAAAAGGTGGTGCAATTGAAATTGGTGCCGAAATGCTTCGTGATGCTCACGCCGCAAACTTCTTCGCAAATAAAGCTACAATTGAAGGTCTCCTTGATGAGTTAGATTATAACGCAAGAGGCGGCACTGAAAATGTAATTCGACCAGCTACAACCTTTATCTGTGTACCTGAATTTGGCACATTCATGGGTAGGGATGCACTGAAATCAGGTCTCATGGCGGCATTGACTGACTTATTCGACTGTCCTAAATTTTGGCGGTATAAAACAAAGACTGCCGGCGATTATCGATTTAGGAATCTTGCAATTACAATCCTTGGTGCAACAACACCACGTGTTATGCACCTTAGCATTCCACAGGAAGTTATCGGTGGTGGTTTTACATCACGTGTGTGCTTTATATGTCAAGACGTTTGTGAACGAAAGCCTGTTGTGCGACAGTTAACAGATGAAGAACGAGCAGCACGCTTTAAGCTTGTATACGACTTGCTAACAATTAAGAGCTTGAAAGGCGAGTTCTCATGGACAAAGCCAGCAATGGAACTTTACGACACGTGGTACTTGAAGAATGAGGAAAGAAGCAAATTCGATGAAAGGTTCATTGGATATGCTGAACGAAAACCACACCTTGTACTACGCGTCGCAATGTTACACTCAATCGCGGAAGATAACGAACTTATTATTGCAGAACATAATATGAAATTTGGTATGGCAATGTTTTCAAGTATGGAAGAAACAATGGTTAAAGCCTTTGCATTTCTTGGAACTGCCGATGCTGGAAATATGGAACGAATCAGGCGAACACTTCAAAATGCTGGTGGGAAGTTAGGTCATTCAGACCTGCAAAAGAAGGTTTTTTATCATATGAATACAGAAGAATTAAAGAAAGCATTAGATGAAATGCTTGAATTGCAGATTATAAGTTTAATCATAGAGGGCCGAGGTCAAATATACAAATTGGTAGATTAGCGTTTCTTTGGTTTTAACCCAATTAAATGGTGCAAGATAATTTCAGCGTCTTTACCATCCTCATAAGCACCCCATGCACGATCAATGCCACGAATTTCTAAACCAAGCGGCATATAAATCCATGCACTATTACCTGGTCGGTTTCTTCGTGAATCCCAATACTTCGACGTAATCCGCTTAACTTCACGAGCGTCATACTTTGACTCACCACCAGTAACATCTGACCAAGTTTTTTGCAGCAATGCTGTGCTGAGTAGATAAGCATCAACCGGTGCTTGCAGACCAACTGGAAGGCTTCGAGGTAATGAACCAGCAAGGAACCAATTTGATATATTTGTATCGAAGACCTGATTTCCTGCATACGCAACAGAACCTGCAACTGCAAGATAACGTGCAAGTTTATGCACATTGGCAAGACCACCCTTAACTGTCCAATCATTAATTAACTCAACAAAGTTAATTGGCCATGTTAGGAATATTCCCATCACCTGACCAGTTGGTGACCTAAATGCTGTTGGTGTGTTTGTTCGGCTGTAGATATACTGAGTTCGTGCAACAACATCACGACCATACTCAATAGCCGCTTCATGAGTCTTTTCTTCCAGAAGTAATGCGTCAATCCTTTTCTGTGCAGACTTTAATGATGACTTTCGATTAAACTTCCCACCTGTTAGCATGAACCTATCATAAGCAGCAAGGAATGCAGTTCCACGATTGAAGCGATCAGCCATTTCAAACATAAAGAATGACTTATTCAATGCAGCACGCATTGCACCTGTCGTAACAGCTGGCTGCTTATACATATTAGGTGCAAACTCACGCAGTATCTTTGCATCTTGAATAAGTTTTTGCCCCGCTTCGGTTGAATATCGGCCAAGACCACCACGAAAATATGGTATTAAGCCAACCTCACCAATTGTGCTAATGCTCTGTGTAATGTTCTTCAATGCAGATGAACCACGCAGTCCTAAACCACCCGCATAGATAACATCACGTGAGAATTGTGACACAGAACGTGCCATTTCACCAGAGCGTTGAAGTAGTTCGGCCTCACTTATACCTGGGTTTTGCTTCTCAAACCACTTACGCATTCCAGTAAGATCAATCAACTGTTTCATCCCAGCCGCTGATCGTTCATGACCTTCAGTTGGAAGTCCAGCTACGTCCTTCAAATACGTATCAACATACCTAACAGCAGACGAATAACCAGACTTACCACGTTGAGCTTTCATCCACTCAGACCCCGAACCAAACTCCTTCAATAATGGATTCATAAATTTGTCACGTGCACCAAAATGAATATATGAATCAAGAACATTCGCAATATCAAGAACATAACCACCTTCACCTGTAATTCGCTCACGCTTAAAGCCAGCAACCAATTGTTTAGGAAGCCATTGTAACGTCCCTTGATCGACGCGGCCTCTAAAGCGTCGATCGAACATATGATGAAGATATGTTGTAATCTGACGCTCAGGCGGAATATCAAATTGAATTGCGAGCTCATTCCAAAGGGCACGAATTTCCGTCGCCATTTGAACATCACTTGGTGTAATCTGACCAAGATCATGAACTCTTGTAGCTGTGAAACGACCAAAGTTAGTTTCCTCATTATCAAGTAGCCAACCAATTCGTTCACGAGCATCACGTGACTTACGTCCACGTTTAAGAATAGGTCGAAGGATATCACGGGCACGTGTGCTGTAATGTGTTGTAAACGCGAGTTGACCAGCATCTTGTTCCAACACACGAGACAGTATATGCGTATCATCAAGAACACGATTAACAGGTCGATACCAATCACGACCTGAAATTGGCCTGATGATTTCAGCAAGACTCTCATTTGGGTACGGTGAAATTGCGTCAACCGGGCCATCAGTTGGAATGTCAATACCATCCTTGCGTTGAACAGCAAGAGTTCGACGTTGTGCTTGCTTTTCAACAGGTGGAATAGACTCACCCTTTGACTCACGAAGCTTTATCGAGTCATTCTTTTCCTTCACTGACTCTTTATAAGTCTGCCCGGTGAAGCCTTTCTCACGACCTTGTTTCATTGCAGCCGCGTATTCACGCACAACCAAACGCATATGTTGAACCTCACGTGAGTTAAGGTCACGAAGTCCATTCGTCGCACTTGGGAAAACTGACTTTGTAAGCCGAGCAATCTGTAATGTTGCCTCCTTATTACTCATGAGCTTCCGAAGCAAGGGTTCTTCATTACGATGTAAAAAAGTTCGAACCTTTTTCGCTGCAGGGTCATTTGCATATAAACCAACCACTGGAGTTTTCGTTGGTTGCACTACTTTTTGAGTTGCGACTAACGAACCCTTTTTCACCTGAACTTTAGGCCTGGCAGCAATAGTTGCCTTAGGCTCATAGACTATGCTTGGAAGTGAGTGTAGTGCCTCGGTGGTAGATTCAGGTGGACCAAATACAATAATTTTACCCGCACGACCACGCCGGCCTCGGATACGAATTGAACTCATTTCAGGTCTAAGCGCACTGATTGTATCAAGAACACTTAACTTAATCTTGAAACCCTTTAAAGTTGGCTTTAATGGTGTGGCGACGCCGCGAGAAAACGTGAACTCGTGCGCCGCCACAGTCGGGCTAGTGCGAGGCGCGGAAGAGAGGGTAGCTTCCATCACACTAGACTCGGTCCCAAGGTCTTTTGCAAATGTGTCAAGAGATCGTGTTTGCTTTGGTGCATGTGTCAATGCAAGAACTTGCTCCTCAGGACCAAAACGTGTGCCAAGCAAGACTTTGAACTCTTCCGACGTAAGTGCTTGATTGCGGAATTCAATCTCACGACGATAATGGTCAGAAGCTTCAAAGAATGTTTTAGCAGTGAAACCCTTTTCCTTAAGATAATTCGCCTCAGCCTCAAGATAAGGTCGAGCACCAACCTTTTGAGCTACATGCATTGGTGAAAGACCAGCCTTCTCAAGCTCACCAGTAGGCGCAGTTAAAATTAGGTTTCGCTCACCAGCAGCTAGTTTACCTTGCACGTTCGCTGAGCGAACCATGATTTCTAATTCTGCCTCAGCTAGAAAGCCTTTTGATAGAAAGTCCTTTCCAATAATCTCATATTGTGTTCCAACACCAACGCGTTTTGTTGGTTTTAAGACGAAGGTTGAAACAGATTCGGCTGTACCTTCAATTTCTTCAAGGAATGCATCACGACCAAGCCAACGTGCTCGTGATGCAATGCGTTGAAGTTGTGGATCTCTTGTGATTTGACGAATTCCACCTTCGAGTGCCAGTGTTGCAGATTCGTATGCAGGGTATACTTGAGACTCGTTGAATGCAACCCAGACCCGATGTTGACCTAAACCACCAACGCGGATACCACCTTGATAAACGATACCATCATAACCAACATCTTTCAAGGCACGATTGAAGGTTTCAGGTGCTAAAATACTATCAAGAACTTCACGTAAATTACGACCTGAGATTGAACCTGATTTCAAGTGTGTCTCAAGTAAATCACGCCGACCACGATAATAGGCGTCCTTTGCTAGTCCACGATATTGAGCCGCAATTTGAGGTGGGACATCATAAACATTGTGCTTTGACCAAGCATCAAAGATTAAACGCGCCTCATCAGCTGGAACAGTACCTTTATCAACATCAAATGGCCTACGAATATCAAGATATGCCATGTGAACATTTGGTCTTGCCGTGCCACGTGATAATTCTTCAGCATAACTACTTGCAACTTTAGGTTGTTCAGTATAATAAAGACCAGAACCAAATAAATTTTCACTTGTTGACTTGCTAACGTCTGGTTGGCCATAAACAGTCTTAGTCCCATGATAAACACGAATCAACTCACCTGTATCCTCAAGCCGAACCTTTGACTCACTTAGCAAAGCCTCACGAGCTTCTCGCACATCACGCTTGTTGTAAGTCTCAGTCCACCACTGACGATATGCTCGTGGATCATCCTTTGCTGTACGAGCGACTTTGACCTCACGCGCACGCTCAAATGCGATTTGTGTAAATTGTAGGTCAGTTAATTCTGGTTGAGTTCCTTTTCGAGCTGCAAACTCTTTCCTGAAAAGCTCTTCCTGAACTTTTACCTCTGAAGCTGTTGGGAGTGAACGAATAGTATCATGCAACGCGAGATGACGCTCCTCAGTGGTCAATGATTTCTGCAATGCCTCAGGGTCAATTTTACCCTTTTCCTTAACTTCAGCACCAAGAGCATTTACCTGACGACGCCAAGTTGCATACTCTGGCCCACTTGTAACCATTGGTCGTGTACGGCGAAGTGCAACCATTTCGGCTGCCCAGCGTTCAGTAGCACCAGATTCCTTGAGCCTTGTTAAGTGTTCTAACATAACCCGGCCTAAGTTATCGTCGAATTTCAAATCAGGATAGCGTTTCATCAACTCAGCAACACTGGGCCAACGACCATCTTTAAGATAAACCTCACTCGCCCAACGAGTAACCTTCGGGATTAGAACTTTATTCGGATTCATTGAAGCTTTTTCAAGCATTGCGTTAAAAAGTTGATCACCACGTTTTGGACCAAGTAATGCAAAGCCTGCAAATAAAGCAGAATTTACACCTGCAGTTGACCAATCTTCACCTGTAACTTTACCCTCAATACCACGCAGAATTGCCGCTGCTGGAACACGAATAGTAGTCTTAAACGGACGTAAACCACCAAAGATTAAGCCTGCTGCAACTGCGTCATGAGTTACATGACCTTCGGCAAGCTTTTCGTCAAGTGCAAAGAGAGCAGCATCTTCCATTGCACCTTGAGCAACACGTTTGCCAAGTAAGGTAACTAACTTCGTGCGAGCTGGACCAGAAGCAACTTTAAGAATTTGACCAGCGTCATCAATGAAGCCTGCACTTCCTGTTGCTTTACTAACACCTGGCACTTTTTTAAGTGCATAAGCTTCAAGAAGCAAGGCAGCAAGTGAACCAACCATTTCACCAGCTGGTTCTGCAATACCTTTCATCGCTGGAACTTTCTCAAATTTCGTTAGCCAATCAGGTATATTAAACTGAGATTCAACTTTTGACATCATAAAGTCACGCGCTGTATCAGATGCTGTTGGGCCACCAAAGATTAACGGTGTACTTGTCTCACCTGATTTTGCAATATCATACAACGTCGGTGGTATATTCTTTACACGTCTTACAATTGCACCACCAGCAGAGCTTAAGAAGCCACGTGAAGGTCGTATTTGATTATGCACATCACGCGTAAGCTGAATCATCTGATCATCCTTCATGATTGCTTTATATGCGTCGGCATACGTGTGATCCGTGTCCCCAATCAAGTCATCAGCAACAATCAAAAGTGCCTCTGATTGATAGGGATCAAAACCATTATCCTGCAATTCAGTACTTAATGACCAACGATCTTGAAGCAGCGTCATTAGTCACCCCACACACGCTTTTTATCTTCAGCCGTAATCCCAACACGACTTGTCTCCTGTGATTGGCCTGATACATTACCCAACGAAGCAAACTGTGATGTTAGAACCTGGATTGCAAGTTGAAGGAACGTTGGATCAAGCGGATTTTGATCATCCTTCAAGAGCAACTGATTCAGCTTCAAGACATCAACGGCCGCATTTGCATCACCCTGACGCATCTTCGTGATATTGGCCTCAAGTTGAGCATTCGCAATTCGTGTATCTTCGGAAAGAGCTTTTTCACGCAAGTCCAACTGACGCTCACGTAGGATTTTATCAATTCGCACATCTTCACGTTTGATGTCAGCAACTTCACGTGCATTCATCTCAGACGCGACATCACGCTCACCTTGCATTGTTGTGCGAAGTTCGCGATCAGCTAGTTCACGTTCTGTCAAACGCGTGCTAACATCCTGACCAGTTTCACCAAGGCGAAGATTAAGTGGTTGTTCTTCCTCACCTTCGGCAAATCGTGGTTGTAGTCCATAACTCGTATAAAGCTCATCGACGGCTTCTGACGCGATTTCACGTGACTTTGTACCCAGCCGAGGCAAAACATTCTCAACGAAGTCAGAGAGGGCCGATTGACGAGCTTGCTTAACGCCAAATTCAAAGCCTTCACGCTTTAGTGTTAGCTCTTGGCCAAACTGTTTGTTTGCTTGATCAAGATTAGCCCAGTCAAACCCCGTTTGATGCTGTAATGCCTGCTGTCGAAGGTTAAGCTCCATAAATGGAATCACAGATGCCTTCTTTGCAAGCGAACCTTCCAGGTCTGCACGCTCCCAGTCAAGACGTGAATCCTGTGGTCGCCAAATTATCGGATTAGCTGGCATCTAAACTCACCTCCCATATCTTGGGTATGATCCAATCTGTTCTTGGGTTGGAATTGCATTAGGTTCCCACAACGTCGGCGCGAATACAGGCAAGCCTAATGCTTGCGTAAAGGGTGACATTGAAGCAACTGAGAGTTGACGGTCGAATTGGCTTGATTCTCGATTCGCAAGTTCATTCGCCCAAACAAGTCGGGCACGTTCTGCATTTAGGTTTGCGTCCAAGTCTGTCCTTGCGGAAGCTTCAGCACTGGAACGTGCACCACTTGAGTAACCCGGCCCGGTGAATGAGTGCTTAATGCCTGGTATCGTTGTTTCTGCAAACCGCTTCTCAGCCGGTGCTTGAATGGAAGTTTGCCACATATCCTCAAATGCCGCTGGGTTTGGTTGGCTCCCACCACGTCCTGATGCAATACCAGCCATCTGTGGATACGCTGCGGCCATGAAATTTGAGTAAAGCGACTGTTGTTCTGGTGTCAGCAAACCAACATTTGTGACATTGAATGGCGCACCGCCAGCACCAGGAACGCCGCCTGCTCCAGGACCACCAGGTGCACCACCTGCATTGCCTGCATACTGCTCGCTGAACCAACTTGGAATGCTTGTCTCACCAAAAGGGCTCTTGTTAGCCCAGTCCGGGCCATACATAAACTCCTTCCAATCACCAAGCATACCGCCAGTATTTCGATTTAGTTGACGATTGCGACCTTCTTGTCGATCTAAATCAACCGGATTAATCGTACTAATTGGACTCATGGCAGATCAACACCTCCTTAGTGAATTAATGGACCAAGATATGCAGGTTGGTCAATACGGATTATTGTTTGACCACTGATACCAGCTTGAACCGGAACTGACACCGCATCTAGCGCATTGTTATGTTGCCAGATGAAGCTATCAGCCCCGAGCGGCGCAATGGTCCAGTTAAAAAACCGATCAGTTCTTCCCAGTGACAATCCAATCAGCGTTGAACCTTCAGGTCCAAGCTGTAAATCTAAGCCATGCTTGATTTCCTCAGCATGGATAATATTCACAACTGGAAAGCCTTTCTCCAGCCCGCTGACGAAAACCTCCTTGACCGCCGTCGTGTGCGCCCCGCAACCAACGAATAACAGTGTTGGTAGCAAGACGAACACGAGTAGCCGGACGCCTTCGATGCCGGTGTTAGTCTTGATGCGGAAGCCAATTAGTCCCAGGCCGCTGAGCGCGATAGTAACATCAAGCTCTTTTCCCAACATTTGAATGAACTTGAAATCCACTACAGCAAGCACGAACAGGATCAACCCTGTCCACAGTTGCCACGATTGATACCACGGTTTTGTTTCCATGAGTATTCTCCTTTTCTATTCACCCTATTTAGGCCCGCCACTTTTTTGCACGAGCCATCGCACACTTTCACGTATCCCACGCAATGTTATAGCATGTTCTTGTTGATCATTCCGAATCTCAGAAATACTTGAGACCAAAGCCTCATGGTCAACACAACGTATGATTGTTTGACCACTTGAGTTAAAAAATGCTTTATGTGGGCAGTCAGGCTGATTAGCCCCATTACGTCTCTTCGCAAGAGCTCTTATCGCATCTCGAAGGAGCATGATCAATAAACCAACCATAATACCACCAGCACCAGTAATTGTTGTTGGTTCAAGTACATCCATCAAGACACCTCCGGTGGATTCTGAGATAACCAATAGTGATACTTCCCATGCCAAACTGACCAACACTGAATGCGAGGCTTCCAGTCAGCATGCACATGACCATCGTCATAAAAACCAAGCCCGTGACAACCTAATTCTGCACAGGCTTGAAAGAGTTCCTTCTGCCGTTGAAGTGACCAACGCTTTAACGACAAATCATACCCAACAGAATGTGAATCACCATTCTGACCCGTTGTAAGAAATGACCACTTTGGTGCATGTGCAGAATTAAATGATGCATGAATTCCATTTGCACGTAATGATGCGGCACGCTTAAAACATCGTGTGCCTTGTGTGACTATTAGGTCATCAAATCGATCAAGCACAAGTGATTGAATCAGCATTTTATGCTCTTGATAAGAAGCATCCAAGCCACAACAAGGACAAGCGAATAAGTTCATTATTGGCCCTCCAAGGGTGAAGGTTCCTCAAAGGCGTAGTTCGGTAAAGTCGCATACTCGGCCTCAAGAGCGTCAAGCATCTGTTCTTTCGTCCGTTCCGACAATCCAATCTCCACTCGTAGTCGGTTGATCTCCTGAAGAAGGATATTTATAGTGGCCTCCCAACCCTTCGGTCCAAATTTCTCATAATACCGATCGCGTTTTGCCATCAGATCCACCACCCATGAACCATAAGATTGATAGTAGTCCAACTTGCAGAGCTAGCGATCCAATATTGAATAACTTGATTAACATCACAAGCGACAGCAAATGGCATCTGATTATCTATGTTCGCAACTTGAGTACGCTGGTATACCTTCGTGGCGTTTGTATAACCTTTTTTCCTGAATTGAACAAGCAAACCTACAGCAGATCCTTTTATTTGAAGGTGCATTAGAACTGATTTTGCATCAGAATCCGTAACAATCGAACTCAAAAAAAGATCATGCCATGCGCCATCTTTAGTGAAATCACCTATTACATAATCTAATCCAGCATCCCCACGGTCTACAAATCCTTTCTTTTTCCACGCAAGTCCATAACCAGTTGTACTATCAGCTATGAGAGCATAACCATTTATCCCCACCGCGCGACGTGCAACTACATTATCCGCAGTTGCAACAATTAAATCTCCCTTAGCATCAACAATCGTGTTTCGTATCGTATCCGACAAATCGCCAATAACACGATCAATATGATCAGCAATCGCACGAAAGTTGTGATCAATGGTTTGATCCTCAACAGTCCTTAATTGATCTGTTAAATTTTCATTTGCCATACTATACCTGCTTTGCTACTACTTGCATTCCACTTGCATTAACCCAGAAGATTTCAAACCAACCATCGACTGCATTATTATTAAAACGATACCGGATTCGATTTCCTGTAATATCGTGATAACAAACATACTGCTTTACTTCTAGTGCATCAAGCGTAATTGTTTCAATTGTAGTCCAGGTTTTACCAGCATCAATGCTATACGCAACAGTTACGTTCGTTCCAATAGCCTCAAAGTCAAGGCGTGTATTACGAACATTGTAACCTGGAAGCATCCACTCTTTCGAGTGTACATGATTTATAACCCCACTACCTTGATTATTATAATTTGTTGGATCAAATTCAACAACAGCATCTGTTGTCAAATCACCAGCAACAACCACATAATCATCAGTACTGTCCCGATATTCACCAAACGCAGAAATTGTTGCATTACCCATAAACCAACGACCTGTTGGTATATGATAACAAAACACAGCTGATGGATTTGTCTGAACATCCAACGGGACACTTAACCAATAAAGGCTTCGTGATGTGTCAATGAAGCCAACTGCTTTCTCAACATATATTTGGTTAATCCCACTGACTGGATGAAAAAGAATTTTCTTAATCGGCCCGCTAATATCCTCCGGTTGTCCACCAAGATTCCATTTATAAACTGCACCATCAGAAAGGAAGATGCACATTAAGCCAAAAGTTGCTACCGTTGCACCAGCAACTGTACCAATACCCTTAACTTCAACATGAAACCGATATGGCTCTGTAGCAGATCCCGTTGGAACAACAGAATAAATTGACCTCTTTTTCCAGATTAAGCCAAACTTGCCAGTGAATGACTTAAACGCCATACCTGGCGATGGATCTGCCAAAAGGTCGATATAATTTGCGGCTGTATATGACTCAATATCACCTTTATCAGACCAACGAACACGTGTTACAACACGATCACCACCTGGAAAATTGTATGGAAAATCAGCAACGTCAACAAGAAATAATGTAGAATCAAGATAACCAACTGCCTTACACCGATAAACACCATCGGCACCAGCAAGGTCACCACTACCACTTGCACCCCACTCATATGCAATCTTAATATCAGTGTACAAATTGGAGTAAATAAAACACTCAACACCACTGGAATCGACAGCTTGCACACCAACAGGTGCATAACTGGAATAAGCACCAAGACCACCAACTATTGTACTCCAACTTGGAGTAACCCATTGAAATATTGTATTCAATGTGACTGCTAGAAGCTGTTGACCACTTAATGAACTCTCAAAGCGTGCGAAATGAACTACTGGTGTAGCTTCTGGATCAGCACCTAAAGCAACCATACCAGGAAACGGTTCCATACCTGGCCCTTGAATACTATACATATTTAGCAAGTTTGGAACTGCTGCACCAATCTGATACGCGCCCTTCTCCCTGTTTACCCCACCATTCATTGGCATATGGAGAAGCATTTCAGGTGAAAGCTGAAGTGTACTTGGATCAGCTAGCATAAAACAGTACCACCTTATTTACCATCGTAACCATCAATTGTCTGAAGTGCTGATTGTTGACCTTCACTTAGATACTTGATAAGCTCAAGTGCAACACCAAGTTTCTTTGATGCAGCATCGTACTCACCAAGTGATGCCATAAGATAGACTGACGCAAGCCAAGCAAGTGCGTCGTCACCATTAGTTAAAACTGATGCTGTATTAGCGTCTATCGTAGCCGGTGCAACTACAATAGTTGTTACAAGTGTCAAACTTACAACAGCAGGTGGTTCAAGATACCACTTCTCATAGTCACAGATAAAGGATTTTGGCTTTGATGATGCTGACAGAGGATAGAAATAGTTCTCGTAATACTTCTTGCGACCAATTGGCTTCATTAAAAAACCAGTACCACCAACTGTGTCCTTCATAAACATCCGCACAGTACGAAGGTAATCAGCTGGATAGTCAAGCGTCTGTTGATCAGCAGTTGTAGTATCCGAATTTGTATCGTAAAAGCCACGCATGTTATATCGAAGTGCAAGATGCAACTGCGCTGCATTTAAGTGTTGAGCCATTGCAGAATCCTGATCACTGCGACCAATGATTTCACCTATACTAGCCTGCAACTCTGCTAATGTACCCATAACAAGCTCCTTAATTAAAAATCATGGTTCGTCAGGCGAACGAGCAGGCGGGAACTCATGACGTCCCCGCCCACACCGTTCAGTTGTGTTATGACGTCCGGAGGATTCGACCAAACATGTGGACACGCCCCACATGGTCGTGATTCGACGCCGTGATGACGATGCTCTTCGCAGTGCCGTCGAACAGATGTGAGTTCTCATAATTCGTACCCACATCCGTCGCAGCATCAGCACCAGCCGTAAAGGTATCATGCCTCAAGACGCCAATTGTCGTTGAGGCAAAATACACTTCACTGGAACCAGTCGTGATCGTCGGCCCAGGTCGAAGGATTGAAGCAGCGGCGCAGGAATGACCATCAACGAAGCCATCCGCATCCCCATTGGCTTCACCAGCAAGGATACCAACGTCGATTGTACTTGATGCATCTAGCGTCAGCGTTTCAACCCAGACATCGTCCAGGAGCAACCCGGCAGGCATGTCTGTGCCTGTGTCCAGAATTGCGCCATTCTTGTATGTTGTATCCCATCCGACGATCATGTGGAACGTGTGAATCATCGAGTTGACGGAAAATTCTCGCGTGTTCGTAGGAACAGCGTAGAAGATTCCTGCACCATAACCGGCGGAAATGATTATGATGTCAACCGTGGATGCGTCACACCAGAACTTAATTCCACGATCAGCGGCAAACACTGTTGGAGTGATGGGATTTGTTTTCGCCGTCGCAAGTGAAGGATTAGTGTAAATTGCAGCCTTTGAACCTGAAGCTGCATCCAACACGAGGACTTCGAGATTTGCCTCGACATGCACTCTCGGCAGATAAGCCGAATCATGCACGCTGATTTCATACCGGAAACTGTTACCTTGCATGTTAGCTCACCTCCCTTATGTGTGTGCAGTTGCGGCGGGATTCGGTGCATAGGTGTCACAACAGATGACGCCGTAGTCCTCATCCACATCGGTGAATTTGGCCTTCTTGAAGCCAAGGTTTTTTCCTAAGGCATGACCCGGCTTGTCACCGTAATCAAAGTCCTTTTCTTTCCATTCATCATTGCCGCCTAAGGCCATGAGACCAGCCTGCGCGCCACAGAGCAGTGCGCGCTCAGCGACAAGAGTCCCACCTGAACCATAGTCTGACCAGCGGAGGATGTTGTCGGAAACATAGATCAGGACGCCATCCCAATCCACGACTGCACCACTGATCAGCGGGTACTCGGAACCCTTTGCGTTGTAGGCGTTGGCGATCGCCGTTGTGTACGTCGAGTCATTCTTCACCATCTGGAAATGCTGATTCCGCCCGATGAACATGACGTAATGTTCCTTCCCGCCGATGACGAGGGGGGGAATCTTCGGGTTGGCTTCCAATGCAATATGCTTCATGCGGCTGATTTCATACGTGCCCAACCAATCATTCGTGCCGATTGTGGCTTTGCTCGTCGCGTCGCCGCCCCAATACTGACGATTCGTTGTTGGGGCTGTTGCGTTCGTAGCAAACGTGAATGACGTATCACCGCTTAGAACGCGGAACCAGGATTTATCAATCCAACCCCGGAGCCAGCGTTTCAGGAACGTTTTCGAGATGGAAGCGAAGTTGAATCCACTTCCCTTTTGATCCATGGCGCCTTTGCTGATAGTGCCTTGACGAGCACGGTCGATCGTGACGGCGTCGGCATAAATACCAATCTCCGATTCACGACCTTCCAACCACTCATCACCCACGATTGGATCGGCGTCGATGTCAACACCAAGGAAGAAGTTGATCTTGTTGCCACTGACCTTAGTCAGTTCCTTCTTCACTTGAATGATGTTGTTCTCGTCAGTTCCCATGAAGCGACGGATGAACAATTCTCGCTCAACTTCAATCCAGAGCTTGTCCATCCATAACTGTTTCTTGGAAGCACTTGGGAATGTTGTTCGCATATTACCTCCTTCTTATCCCTGTGCTGCCTCATTTTCAAGCTCGTAAAGTTCCTCGTCCGAGACCTTCACAAGTTCAGCCGGTGTCAGCTTTGTCAGGTCTTCATACGTGCGCGTCCCACCTTTGGTGGTTTTAGGTCTTGACCCATGACCACCCTGGCCAGCTCCACGCCCGGTTTTCCGAGCATCTCTGACCTTCTCCAGTATTTTCTTCGCTGTATCATCACCAGACTTGACCTTCGCTTTTCGATGCTGTGACTTACAGAGCGTATACAACGCGAGTGGCGGATTCTCAGATGCAAGAATCATGCTCCGAGTTCGTTGATCTTCCATTGCAACCCGTGCAGAATCGCCCACGACCTCGTTGTAATCTGCATACTTCGGGTCAGCCTTGAGGTGAAGCTCCTGAACCTGAGCTGACAGGATTGCATTTTTCTGTGTTGATTGTTCACGCTCAGCCTTTAGATCAGTTAAGACTGCACGCAGAGCGGCCACGCTGACTGACTCATCCTGATCAAGCTTCGCCAGTTGGGCGTCGATATTGTCACCGACGCTGGTTTTCGTTTCCTTCGTTGAGAGGTCAGCGATCTGAAGTTGCAGTTCCCTCTGCTGATCCATGACAGCTTCATTCTGTGCCATCAGTTCCTTGACGAGTGGATGCGATGTTATGTCATCATCATCACCTTCACCTTCATCTTCACCTGCATCGTCACTCTCACCCGCATCATCGCCTATAACGGCATCTTTCACATCACCGACTTTGGCGTCATCAGCGGCGTCTTTATCTGCACCTTCAGCCGCCTTCTTATCTGCGGCTGAAGTGTCATCCGATTCATCATCAACTGATGCCTCGATGTCACCAAAAAGCGGCTTGCTGAGATCATCAACCATTACGCCCTCCCTGCTCCTGTTGGAGCACTTCCACCCTGACCACTTTTGCTGAGACGCGCCTCACGCTCAGCTTCTTGTGCACGTTCAATACCAGCAATAATCGACGCTTTCTCTGGAAATGGTGAATGCTGAATGATTGTAGCACCATCAATTGGAACACCATATTGAAGTAAGTCAACTAAGCCATGAAAAAGTGCCAACCTTGTTGTAGGCGTCTGTGCAGCCTCATCAATGACAACATCAAAACGCCTGTTAGTTATATTGTTAATAATACGACCTGTCATATCATCATGCTCATTCAAAACGATACGATCGAATGTTCCGTCAGATGCAACCAGGTGAAATACTTTCTGATAAGTATAAAAGGATTGAATGGAAGCAAGTAACCAACGACCAAACATTAAGTAAGTTAATCGAAGGTTGTCAAATGCATCACCGTGAATTGTCAATCCTTGCTGTTGTCGAAGCGATATTGCACGACCTGAAGGATTCTTATCCTGAAAACCAAGCAAGTCAGGGTTGACACCAGAGACAGCCTCCATGTCATTAGCAGCTTCACGCTCCATCTGAAATACAAATGATGGTACTGTATCCATCTTATATGGCAAGATACCATGAATATCATTGACAATTTGACGAAATCCAGGTTCCTTCAGATTATCGTCAAATTCCGCCCAGTCTTTAATCACACCTTCTTCAATAAACATACCAGCTTGTGGAAGTCGTGATAGAATATGCAAGAGTTGTGACCTGCGCTTATTCCGGTCTCTCTGTGGATCTTTCAATCCACGAACAACACCTTCATGCACCATTGTTTCAGTATCAGCAATGTATGGGAATATCGGAAACTGTAAGCCTTCTTGAAGTGAGAGCTCATTCTCAAGTTCAATCCCATTCGGACCAAGGACTTGAACTCGATTCCGTGGTACATTGTGATCAATCACAAAAGACCCAGGAACAATAGCTGCTAAACTTTCAGCAGCAACCTTTGATTCAAGCTGTTCAAATGCACCTGTCGTCGGATCAGCAACAAAGTAAGTCTTTTCTCGATCACGTGACCAAAATTCTAGCAACTTATTCGATCCACGCAACTCATGTAACCGCATTAGTTCATCATTCGGTGGAGTACCAACCCGGTTTGGCTCGTAATCATCTGAATCAAACGTCTTCGACGCAAAGTAACGATCACGGAATGATGATTCACCATCAACAGCCTTCAGCATCTTCAAATCCTTCAAAGCTACATTAGGATAGCGATCAAGCACCTCATCATCAGTTAAATATACAGCACGATAAATGTACTGCATATCAGACATATCAGGTGCTTGAGATGTTAAATCAAAACCGACGTCGAAGGGGTCAATCGGAAAGTGTTTAATCTGACCAAATGGATCTTCACTGAAGTCAATAAAGCCACCTGAATAACCACGACCACATATCATGCCCATTCCAAATGCGCGTGACATGATAATGCCACTATGGTTACTTCTCATAATAGCACTCATAGCCTTCGTCAGCGCAGTTGAAACTTCATCAGCTTCAGGATGGTCATCAACAGGAACTACCTGTAACGCATTCCGGTTTAACCGCTCAAAACCTTTCAAAACACGAACATGAGGTTTCGTCGTGTTAATTGTTAAGAATGGTTTATTCTTCTTATTAGCTGCATCTTTTTCAGCCTGCGTCCATTGTTCACCGGAATAGAATTGCCAATCCTCAATGCCCTCAGTAATCCAAACCTCATCGGCTACTGTAGTAGCATCAACGACCTCTAAAACAGCCTCATAATCATAATGACTCATTAGTCAAGCACCCATATAATTACGTTCCATTGACCTTGCACGTCGTCGTTTAACTTCAGGTGCGCCACGTGCATTTACCCTTGCCTTACCATAATGACGCCAGGGGCCAGTTGCGGCTAAGTAACGCAAACAATCGCAACCATGATCCGGTGTCGCTCCAGTATCAGTTGCAGATTTAATCGGAATATCCTCAAATGTCCGACCCTCTGCAAACTCATAGACTGTGATCTCCTTCAAAAGCTCAATACAACTTCGATGAATGAATAATCGAGGTGAACCATACTCATTTGTAAATGGATTTATTAACTTCTCATCGAAAGCAAGCAACTCACCAACAAGGTTTAAGCCATAGTCACGTGAGTTATTCGCTTTCTTAACAGGAAATCCATTAGGTGCACCTACAATAGAGTCTCGAATCGCCCACTTAGCGGCGACGTTTGATCGAGTTTGTGCAAACCATGATGGTGTTTGCTGATCCTGAGACCAACACTTCGGATCAAGGTATGCTGCGCCTAACAGTTCAGCTTCACGCTTTGTCTTAATCTTTGCAAGTTCAGCTTTGAAATCAATAAGCAGCCCAATTTGATAAAGCTCTTTATAAACGACAAGTATCTCACCCGGTAAATGCGCTCCGAAGTAGAATGCTGACGGCGCATTAACACCAAAATCCATCGATGCGTACAAACCATCGGCACCTGGGATATTTTCATAAAGTAGGTCTTCCCGCAGGCTAGGATTAGGATCGCCGATTAGGTTGTAATCTTCAACATCCCAAACAGCACCAGCGAACGCATCCCAATTACCATCAAGATAAACACTACGCCATTTAGGTGACAATCGTTCAAGTCGTAGCCTGTAATCATCAGGAAGATTTTGCCAATTCGCTGATGTTGGAGCCTCAATTAACTCGTTACCAGGTTGCAGGTTAAACTTAAAGTCACGCCAAATGAAGTTATGACCCTTCATGTTACAAAGTAAGGCAAGCTGCCGGAGTACACCATCACCACCACCACGGAGCCTACCTTGTAACGTATTATAAGCTCGCTCTGTAATCTCCTCAGCCTGATCAACAATGATCAACGTCGCGTTAATACTTGAAAGGTGCTCAAGTTGAGCTTCCTTATTCTGAGAATCACCAACATAACGAAACTTTACCACCGCACCATTGGTAAACGTCCGTTGTGGGTGTGGTGAATCACGAGTCCCACGCTTTGCGATCAACTTCTTCGGTACAATTGCATCAAATTCAATGAGCGTTGTATCTTTTAACTCTAACCAAGTCTGCCGAAGGAGGAATATTCTAGCCTTTTCCTTGTACTTCATTGCATGTTCAACAGCCATTAATATACCAGCTGTTGTCTTGCCATTACCCCAACCACCAGCGAATGTGACATTTGGTGCGGTAGAATCAAGGAACGTCTGCTGAAACTGATTCAACCGGAATATCGGCATTTATTCGTCAAATCCTTTTGCCTGTTCCAGCGAAGTAAGTAAGGCTTGTTCAACTTCTAATTCTTGACCATCATCTTTGTCGAACTTATCAGCGTTGCGGATAATAATGAGATTATCAGCTGGGCGAACGACGACCTCTTCAGCGGCCTTATTACCAGTTCGATCAAGAATATCCTTCGCTGCGTCGAATTGCAACCGGGCTGTAACACCATCCTCACCACGGTCACCCTCAATAATCTCCTTAATCAACTCAGCAGACTTCGGCGCGGTGGCATGAAGAATCTTTGCTGTCTTCAACGATTCAGATTCAAGTGTATCTGCAAGCGAACTCATTTGCTGCTCGAATAGATCAGATCCCCTCAAAGCACTTACATAACCCTCGCCGAAGCCAAGTATATCTGCAATCTCACCGTTAGTCCGGCCCGACATTACATAAGCAGCAATAACCCGAATTGTCGTCTCCGATGTCGCCTTGCCAAGAGGCATGATTTAATCACCTCACTCCCTTAACATGAAGGTAAAAGTAAAAATCAAACACCCCACCACATACTAAAATTATAACACAGAAACGACATAAAGTCAAGTGGAATCTTCACTTTTACCTATCAGTTGGTAGTAATATATGCTCAGGGAACACACATGATGAATTATATATATGAGAATCGCGCAGGTACGAATACCCCCCGTGGGGTCGAATGAGGACACAACTATGCAATGGAATTGATTCGCGTGCATTTTTGAATTGACTTCGCTTTACTTGCGTTCAATTAACCTGGAGTGAATATGCGTTAATCTATGCCATTTGGGCATGGTGGTTATCTTTGGAAGTGCTTTGTTAACAACGCATTACGTTTTCGTTATGTCAAAATGGCAGGCTGATTCACGCATACCATGCCAAATGGGCATTGTATTTTGCGCTCTTAAGAATGCGGTAATGAAAATGCGTAATGATGATAGGAAATGATTCATCTGGCATGAAGCTTGCAAGCGTTATGAGTAATGCGATTATAAGAAACCACTTGACAAATCCGGTTTCTTGTGGTAAGCTTAAGAATAGCGGGAAATTCCCGTATGCTCTTTGAAAATTGACTTCAATCAGCTCGTCCGTTAGATAGGAGATGCAATATGCCTATGACTAATGACGAGCTAAAAGCGAAACTCTGTGAGATCTGCGGTGATGAGTGCGAATCCGTGGATGATGAAAACGTTGAATTTGCCGGAATCGCCGCGACTGGGAAAAAAGGCAGTCTTGAACGTAAGGAATGTGGCTTTTCATTCAAAATTCCAACGGAAAGCCTTATGCTCCTTGCTGAAAAGACTCCCGACTTCCTCGCCGTCGCAGTCCGGCAGATGATAACAGATTCACGGAATCAGGCAAGGCAGACTCTTGAAGGAAAGGGAATGCCAAAGTACATGGTGAAAGTCATTCGCGCACTTGACCAATCGCCTAGGTTTCAGGATCAAGCGGAAGAGATGGTCAAGGCACTTGGTTTCACCATCGAGCAGTATGATGAAGCCCAATAAACTAACACAAGAATAAACGAAGCACACCAATGGGCGAGCTGATTAAAGTTAATTTTCAAGGTCAAATTAAAGAAGCAGATTAACAATAATCAATCAAAAATCATGGTTCGTTGAGTAAACCATGAGATTCCAATATCCACAGCATGAATAGCCTGCAAAAGTGCTTCGAGCTAATAAAATGTTATTATTTGTAGCGAAACTTCCAAATAGCTAAACTGTTGATACTAAACGACTTAGCCCTAAAATTTGGAAGATTTGGAAGACTTCCAAATATTTTAGGAATCGAAAGTCGTTACTATCAAACGACTTACAACTAGTCTTCCAAAAAAAGACCTAAATTAGCCCTATCATTTATTAAAGATATGATTTTCCTAGAGAATAAATTTTGGAAAATTAGTCGTGATTTGATTATGAGGTTTTAGGATGTGGAGCTTATTTATGAAGGTAAATTAGAGTCAAGAGGAGTTAAGTCAAGGAAGTTAAGTATAGTTATTATTATATATTATTATATATATATATTATATTATTATTTATTTTACTGAAAAATTGCCTCGCGCGCGAGACGGCGCTAGTCTTCCAAATTTTCTTAGAATTTTCTTGTAACTCGTTTGTTTTCAATAGGTTACGATTCTCACTTTTTTTGGAAGACTTCCAAAAGTTCCAAATATTGCACTTAACTCATTGCTATGATTAGACTTAACTTTTTAGAACTCTGTTCGCTTTACGGTGATTTTATCTACTAAGAATTCTAAGGTACTAGGTTACCTTATTTTCATTTTCGTCGCTTAGGCATGCTTATGGAAGCATTGTGTGGAAGGGTACTTTATGTGTTCTGATTTTAGGGTCCTCAGCTGGTTTTGATTATTCACTTTTAATGCTTTAATTTTACTTGTAAGAGCATGTGCAAATTCTGCATCATTTAATTAACCTATGAGTTAAAATGTGCAATTTTGTCAGGGAAATTATTTCCTATACATTATCTAGTAGTTTACTTATTTTACACTACCATATAAAGTATGAAAATAAATCGCCGGTTGGCACAAGACTTGCATACTATATAGTTATGTTTTACCTCTTATTTATATCATGCTTATTTATATCATGCCTGTTTGTATCATGGTTTTATGGCATGCTTATTTATATCATGTTTTTTGGTGGAAAGAGAAGGTAGAAGCTGAAAGCTGGAAGTTTAAAGAAAGGAGATTGGTGAAATGAACATTGTTCGCAGCATAATCTTTAGAATGGTTCAATGGAAAAACAATGAAATAGGTCTTGAAATTCAAACATATACACTTTCCAGGAAAGAAACCGAGGAATTGATTCAGTGGTTAAATGAATCAAAGCACTTAAGGGACGCAAGTTGGTTAATAAGGTATTCCGGACTTGAAAGCTCCATAGAACTTGAGGTGCATACGCATAAAACTTAAGGGATTCAGTCAGAATAAATGAAAAAGGATATTCTCATGAGTGACAAGCGAATAGTTCGGTTCACCAAGAATGGTTGTGGATACGATCCGACAACGAGACAGACTCTTCCACGCGGCACTAACGTTATGTATCATCCCGTGTTTTGGGATGTTTCACCAGAAGCGGCCCGCAAGGTTGCCAAAGAGCACAATGCCAACCTAGTGTATTGTGACTAATAAGAGCATGAAAGAAGGGAGAAAGCAATGTCAAACACATATCTTTACACGTTATGTCCACACTGTGAGAAACTCATAGACAGTGCGGAAAGAATTACCGTGCATGGGAAAGACGCATTGGGATTGCTTGAAGAATTAGAAGAGCAAGCTTTAACCTTGAAGGAAATCGCAGACCACTTCTGCTCGGATTGTGGGAGTGTATTCGGTGAAGGTGATAAATGTTCATGTGGATCAAGTGTTAGACAGAGTGTTTGGATGAATTAAGGGAAAGGGCTGATAACATGACAGATTATTGCGACTCATGCCCGGATGCAGAATGTTGCAGCGAGGAAACATGCAAGGCAAAGGAAAATGATGAAGAGCAAGCTTGCACCGTTTGTGGGAATTATCATAATCCAGAATACGGTTGTAGGATGAAAGGCTAACACCATGATTATCATTCAATTAACAGTCAAGAATCATGAATTTGAGGTAGCTTACTCATTCGAGATTCAACAGGAAATATGGAAACAGGCAAGTCTTACAACAAGGAATATGATGATGAAAGATATAATGAATAACCTAACAAATTGTGCATCGAACTTCTTAACAGAGTTGGAGAATTCATCATGACAACTCAAGCATCACCAAAATTCAATTCACTCCGAGAAAAGATTGCTTATGAAAAGCAACAGCGGAAGTTGCGGTATGAGCAATTTGACACGCTCTGGAAACATGCAGTATGTGAAGGTGATAAAGCTGCAATAGAGCATAAACCAACTCCGATGGTTGTTGAAAGGCATATGAATATGCTTGACGATAACAGCTCGGTGAAAGAATCTTGGATTGTTGATTCAGGTGTATGTGGATTCGCTTCAGTTCACTTGTCCGATGGTAGAAGTTCATTCGCTAGATGGGCAAGCAAACACGCAGGATTCAGTAAAGATTACAGAAAAGGCCTGTCGCATTGGGTCGGAGCATACGGACAATCAATGGAAAGAAAAGCAAAGTTCGCTTCAACAGTTGCACGAATACTCAATGAAAATGGAATCGATTCTTACTCAACTTCAAGGATGGATTAGATATGTATCGAAAAGTTGAAACTATTCATAGGTGTTTCACAGCAGATACAATTGAAGCATTAAAACCAATTCTTGATTCACTTCAAGTAATTGATAATGCATGTGCCGACAGTCCATCACATATGATTATAATTGACGCAACACTTAAAATCGTTGATTACATTATAAATGGGACTGGTGCTCACATGAAAAATATGAAAACGCAGGATGAGCAAACAGCATTATTCAAAGGTTTAATGGAAATTGACTTAACAGTATGCAAATTCGTCCAAAGCGCAATGATGAAAAGCATTATCAATGGATGCCCTGTTGATCAAGTTGAAGCACCATTGAAAAAGATTGAGGATGAAATAACGACTCTTGAAAGTCTGTTAGAGTTATATGAAGAGTCAAAATAAATCATGATAACAGGAATACAAAAAGACCCGCCGATCAACCTGAAGAAATTTTGTGAAGCTCTTCAACTTGAATTTATCGAATACAAAGGGCGCAATGCGTTCTTTAAAAAAGACGGGAAGATATTTCAATTCCCATCACGCATATTCCGGTACGGCAGAGAACCAAAACCTGAAAAACTCTTCTACGGATTTGATACAATTCAAGAGTTTGCAGACTTTAAGAGTGCAATGCGAAAAAAGAACGCTTATAGAGGACTTGATTCAAGGTCATTTCAAGATGGGTTCATATCAGCGTTGGTCAAGATGCATGGTCATTGTCCTAACTGTCAGAAAGATCATGTTAAGAATGAAAGTGAAGGTGAAAGTACAACATGAATGCACTTCAAGTTGACGCTTTTGCAAAGCCAATTTTGGATAATCAAGGAGAAACAGTTTTAGTTACTGTAATTTGCATTCAAGTGCTGAAAACCACGACGATTTCGGATTACGTCAGAAGCAAGGAAATGTTTGAAAGTAGCTTCAACGTTACAATCGTCAAGGAAACTGTCCGTGAGTTATATTCTGTAAGTAAAGAACTCAAGGATGTTCAACTCATCGTACTTCATGCCAGAAAGAATAAATCAATATGATAATCAATGAGATAAAACATAAAGAACATCACGCAAGGTCACCGGAAGTTAAAAGCCAGAGCCTGACAATTCATCGAGTAGCTGTTACAGCTGGAACAGGAACGACGTTAGTCCAATTCACAGACTTCTGTGCATGGTTACAGGCTAATGATTTACCTGTAACATTTGAGGGGATTCATGTGCAACGAAATGATGACAAGGAAGCAACTGGCGTATCAATTCGGCTTCAAGTTATTCTGCTGAATAAGCTACTTGTGTGCTAAAAAGGAGCTAAAAAAGCTCATGGTTCGCTTAACAAACCATGAATGTTAAAAGTGAGATAAGAATGCCTTAGCGTAAAGCTTGTATAAGCATTCTCCCGTCGAGAAAACGTAGGCAATTATCTCACTTTATTAATGATCTTAAGACTAACACAGTCAGTGAAGATTGACACTTGGCTTCGATTACCCTTTAAGGTACGAAAGAACAAGTGTCCGTTTCACTGCAAGCCAGATTCTGGACATTATAGAGAATGTTACTCTCTATGTGCAACAGCGTTTCCAAAGATTGCTGTCATTAATGAGCCTTCACCTAAATTTAATGAGCGAATGCTCATCAAAAATTGCCCATGTGACTTATATACACCAAAATACGTCACCTATCATGTCAAACACCTTCTAAAAGGAGCTTAAAGATGTTAAATCTATCTCAGGAAACACTCAAAGGATTCTCTCTTGCCCTGTCACAGGAAATTACAAATGATTCTCCTGTGGAAAAATTAGCGTGGGCATTTTTCCTCCTACGCACAGTGCCAGAAGAACCAAAATATTTTCCTAAAGGTAAATGGGCGTCTATTCAAGCACTTGAAGATCAATTAACTAGTCACGCTTTTAACATTACAGCATGAAATAAAACATGATAAGATATTACAGTTGTGGTGATTGTTGTTACTCATTATACGAGCCAGGTTTTAGACGTGATAAGAATAACGTCGGACAGCCACCATCGCATGCGTGTATAAATCATGCACTAAGCTGTGAAACACGTAAGAAATTCTATGGTGAAATGTGGGAAATTGATGAAGTAACAGAGGAACAGACAATGTGTCCAGGTTTTGAAGATATGAGTCAAGGATAAGGAAAAGCTCAAATGAAGGTATTTCACCACAACGATCTTGACGGCAGATGTGCCGCAGCTATCGCATTGCAGAGGCACCCAAACGCTGAGTGCATCGAGATCAACTACAACCAGACGTTCCCGCTCGACAGTATTCAGAATGGGGAGGCTGTGTATATCCTCGACTACTCCATCGAGCCAGAAGAAATGCTTGAGCTGCTCAAAATAACTCCAGCTGTCGTGTGGATCGACCATCACAAGACGGCTATCGAGAAGTACAAGGATTTCCAAAGGGACGTTGGGGGACAACGTCGCACAGATCATTCTGGCGCGTGGTTAACTTGGGGGTGGTTTCACCGCGACATCAAACAGCCTGAAGTCGTCCGACTCGTTGACGATTGGGATATGTGGACTCATGAGAAGAATCTGGAGGGTATGCGGACGCGCGAGTTTGTCGCAGGGATGAAGGCTTATGATTCCTCACCACGCGCGCGAATATGGAGTCCTTTATTTGCAACTGCAGAGCCAGTAGCTTCTGCGGCCATAGTAGACGTTATGCAAAGTGGGGCCGCAATCCTTAGCTACGAGGCACGACAGAATGCCGAATACGTTAAAGCCTTTGGGCACGAATTCTATTTTGAAGATCACAACTGCCACGCCTGTAATCGAGGAATCACCAACTCCAAGCTGTTT